>Ga0209979_1001803_pt1 | contig 22155 bp, 28 predicted proteins | sample AnhtaG_FD_183114 | JGI IMG/M metagenome (GOLD analysis project Ga0209979, IMG submission 183114) | Deep subsurface microbial communities from Anholt, Denmark to uncover new lineages of life (NeLLi) - Anholt_01485 metaG (SPAdes) (version 2) | ecosystem: Environmental > Aquatic > Marine > Oceanic...
CGTGTTCACCGACGCAAAACCTATGACGGTACCGCCGACAAGAGCTAAGAGGCCAGATATCATACCGATGGTGATTCCAAACTGGGCTAAGATGGCCGAGAGAACCAGAAGAACGATGACCCATTGGCTGATCCTGGTGAGAGTGTAGGCAAGGTGTTCCTCCAACCTCTTCTGATCCCTGAGTTGCGCGATTTGTCGGGCAAGGGCGCTATACAGAACGTATCCCAGAATGACGCTCGCTAGCGCAAACAAGACCCTATGAAGGTTGGATGCCATCCATTCGCCTAGACTGCCCATAAAACCTGACACGCCCATGTCGCAACGCCCTCCTTCCCGGTGGCTGGATGGATGGTGAGCCGTTCTCGCTCTCTGGCTCACTGCAAGTCTACCCCCAAACCAAAACGCCGTCAACCCAGAGAATTGCGCTCACAGTCCTATCGCTTTGCTCCGCATCGCCCACACACGGACCAACTGCTGGATCCATCCTCTCTACAACCCCACCAACCAACCTCATCCCATGATCAGACCCTCTCTCACCCGTTCTCTCAGGCGATTTTCGTGGTGTAGGAATCAACGTAGGGCCAGGGTGATTTTGCCCGGCCTAAGATGGGTCTGCTGGATCCAAACCTTCTTCGATCTCACTAGAATGTGCAAGAGGCAGACTGGCCACACCATCCCACAGTTTAACAGCCGTTTTAAGCGCCCATTTCTCACGTGCCTATATCAACATAGGTGTAGGGTGATTTTAAGCGCTTAAAACGCCTCGGCCACTTAATTCTATATTCAGAAATGAGCCAAAATCGGGGTCTGGTTGGGGTTTGGGGGAATGATGATGGTTAAACTGGGTAGGAAAGCCATCAAAATGGGGTTTTGTGGCGGAATCTTGATCAAATAGGTGCCATCATTCAGATGCTTTGTTCCTTATTATATGTAAAGTCTCAACATTTTGCATAGCACTTTCTACTAGATTTTCAAGCTGTTCCTTTTTCAGTCTTCTGTGGGCACCTCTTGATATGCCCAATCGCTTTTCTCCGATAAGAAGGAGCTGTTCCTTGGTTAGATCTTTTTGAGAAAGCAAAGTTCTTAGTTGGTCAAAAGAAATATCCTCCACATCAACATGCTTCAAAGTTCCCCCTCTTTTGACCTTTATCTTCTTTCTTTCATGTGTAGAAAGTGAAGTCCTTAACAGCTCAAGGAATTCATTTTCTCTCAGTTCTTTATGGGGACGTAGAATCACTCTTAGTTTCTTGATGAAGGAAGTCATATATGGATTCATTCCCAAAGGACTTTGATATAGCTTTTCCAAGACTTGGAGCATCTTAATAAAGTCTTGAACCCTTACGCTGTATTGAGTTTCCTTGGCCTCTTGTGACGTTTTTGACATCATGTCCCGCCTGTCAATTCGGTCGATTGCCTAATCTCACAGTTTATCTATACGTTTCTTAAGGTTTGATGTGAGATTTCTAAATGATTCTACAAATTGCCGACCTCTCACATTCTGCTTATCAGGAAAATCATACACAGGGTAGCCTTGTGCTAAGCATTCGGGAACTCCTACACCCTCAACAATATATGGTTCTACAATATATTTGGGAAACATAGTCTTTATACTGTCTAGATGACGAGTGTGGTCGCTTGTATATCCACTATACGCCATCCCATGAGTCTTTATTTTGCAAATAACAATGCCAACCAGTTTTGTCGATGGAACATACGAATTGTATATCTTCTTTCCTTTTGCACTAAGATATTCAGCAAGACCTGAGAATTTTCTATCTATCTTTACAAAAACACGCTCCCTGAGATGAGGGATACCCCTTGTCGACACTGCATCCGGGATAGCCGGCACAATATAGCCATGGCTCGTGGCAATTGCATTTTGTGTGACAAGTTTTGTGGCAGGAGGACAATCAAAAATTATGTAGTCATAATCCTCGTCGACGTTGTTTTCTTCAATCCATTTACAGATTAGTGTTCTTTTGTTCCATTCTGATTCGATCGGATCCCCCACCGTTGTCGAAGTAAGGTCCAATTCTGTTTCATCAAGTTGTAGAGTTGCAGGGATAAGGTCCAGGTTTGGATAGCCACTCTTGTATGGCCTCTTGTAAATTATGTTCTTTCCGGGGAGAGGCACATTTTCAGCAGTAAAATGTTGGAATATGGCATTAATAGTTCTTCCCTCGTCTACGGCCTTTTTCCACTCTTCTCCGCTTAGACAGATAAGGGACAGAGTACTTTGATGGTCAACATCAACCAACAAAACACGTTTTTCGTGGTACAAAGAAAGTCCAGTCGCAAGATGCAAAGCTAGAGCAGTTTTGCCAACACCTCCCTTGAAATTAATCACACTTACCCTTCTTGTCACTTAGACCCCTCCTCTCCTACACTACTACTGCTTGACCTGATAACTATCGATGTACTTGGTGTGGTTGGCGTCTCCTCCGTGTAGGTTGGTGTTGGCAGTATGGGTGCAAAGACATCTTACCACGCAAAAGGAGGGTTGTCAATCATCGACAGCCATGTTGACTGTGCAAACCTTGTTCCATCTCACTAGAACGCACAACAATCAAACTGGCCACACGATCCCACCGTTTTATGGCCGTTTTAAGCGGCGATTCTTCACCTGCCTATATCAACATAGGGGTAGGGTCATTTTAAGCGCTTAAAACGCCTCGGCCACCCAATTCTATATTCAAAAATGGGCCAAAATCGGGGTCTGGTTGGGGTTTGGGGGAAGGATGATGAGCGAACCCAGTAGGAAAAGCGTTAGAACGGGGTTTTGTGTGCAAATAGGGGTGTGATAGCGGTCCTCAGTCGGAAGCGGCTGTTCTGGAGTGTCCCCCTGTAATTTCCCCCGCAATAACTGCAGGGGGTGGGACTACACTATTCATATCAACTCTCGCTCTTTCTAGATTACGTCTTCCTGATACTGCCACCTCCCGAAACTCCTCCCTAGTTATTCGACCATCTGCAAGATCTCTACTGGCTTGCTCGGCTATTTCAAGCGTTCCACGGACAAGCTTTAGTGTTATACCAATTTGTTCTATGTAGGCATCTTTATCCGCGTAGATTAGCTGCAGTGCTTCTGTAGTAGGCGGACTTTCTTCTTGAACACAACCGCTTATGAATACAAGACCGCTAACTAACATCACCATCACCAATCTCAAAAGATTTCCACCCACATGGCAAACGGAGTTGGTCATCTTCTTACCTTCTATTCTTTATTAATCCTATTCCCCTTGACCATAAATGAGGAATTTATACTTGCCAATGACACCCGTTCAAGTAGTGCGGGGCGATGCTGCCTACTTCACCCGGCGGATCGTCCAGCGGATTGCGGATGCGGACCAGGTCCTTGCGGCTCACGTGCCTGTACCGCTGCGTCGTCTTGACGTTTTCGTGCCTAAGAGTTGCTGGATGTATCGGAAATCGCTTACCCACGGTTAGGTGAAGTCACCTGGGCCGCGAGCCACATGATAGCTACAAAACTTGCCAAAGAGACCCACCAGACGATGACCCGCAGGGAGACATGCCCCAAGGTAGCGGCGAGAGGTATAAGCAGTGAAGCGAGAAAAACGGCACCCAGGGCAAGACTGCCCATAGCCCACCAGCGGAACTCGTTCTTGATTTCTGAAGAAATTGCCACCCCACGCCTCCAGAAGCCGCCGGTATGGAGATAGAGCACCCCATTAGTTAGCGTAAGCATCGCCATCACTATCGGAAAGGCTATTGAGCCGATCTCTTGGGTCACAGGGTCAGGAAGAACCACCTGTCGAAAAACCGGAGGGGCCAAAACAACGAAGAAAGCTACCCAGGCTATTAGAAAATCGATCAATTCATCAAAGGTAGAAATGGCAGCGTAGACTCGGAAGAGCTTATTCCAGAACACAATTATCAGGAAATAAAGGAAAGCAAAGTGGGCCAGCGGCGGGATTAGATCTGCTGCCGCTTTCACAGGAAGGTCAGTCAAGGAAAAGGCACTTAACCCTAGGGCCATCCCAAACAATTGGTTATACATGGCCCTCATTTTTGAGTAGAAGACTTGACTTATTTTCTGCACCTCCGGGGACTTATTGGCCAAGATGGGCATTCGCCTCCGGATCAAGGCAACGGCCACTATTAACACCACGAAAAAGGCAGCAAAAGCCCATCCTAAGCCGAAGGCCCTTGCCGGGAGGTCTACCCAAAGCCCCTCGGGTACAGTCATCTCAGATGGTATTAGGAGTGAGAGAAAGGCGACCAGTGAACCTGCCATAAGGCCAATCGGAGCAGCTCGCAAATCAGCCAACGCCCACCTAGGCATGGCACGGCTCTCCGCTGTCCGCAACGCAATGATGTTGATCAGAGCAGCTAGACCAAAGACGACCCCTGTGTTGATGAGAAGGAAGGTTGCCCCCAATCCCTTGACCTCCGAAGAGAAAACAAGACGAGCGCTAAAGGGGAGCGGGATCAGGAGGACCACCAGAAAAAGGCCGAGCACGAAAAGCCGGCTGTCGTAAGGCGCAAGAACAAGCGCATTGGCGGCGTGATCCCAGAGGAAGACGACTACCCAGAAAATGAGCATGAAAGAACCTAGTAGCACCCACCACTGGCTCCACCCTGCTACTGGAACAGACATCAACACATAGGCCGCCAGGGCAATGACGATCCCTATCGCACCGTCCATCATGGCGTGGGACCTCTCCTTCAAGGGTTCCTTCCAACGCTGTTGGTCGCTTGTCATTTTTAGATTTTCTTTGCCTTGATCTTCTCTAGGGCCTCTTTCGCAGCTTCCCGAAGTTCCCGCTTGGCATGCCGTTCAAGCTCTGAAAGGGATTCTATTGCCCTCGCATCACCTATCTCTCCAAGAGCATCTGCTGCCGTCTCTCGAACATGATGATGCTTATCCCTCAGAGCCTGGATGAGTGCTCCTACCGCTGGTTCTCCTATCTTTCTAAGATACATTACTGCCCCTATTCGCTTGCCTTCATCCTTCAGTGCTTGAATGAGTGGTTCCACCACTCTTTCATCTCCTATCTCTCCGAGGAACCTTGTGGCTGCCCATCGAACTTCCGCATCTTCATCCTTCAGTGCTTGAACAAGTGCTTCCACCACCCTCCCCCCCTATCTCTCCAAGGGTCCATGCTGCACTTCGTCGAACGTTGCTATCTTCATCCTTCAGAGCCTGGATGAGTGCTCCTACCGCCTGTTCCCCTATCTCTTTGAGAGGTTCTACTGCCCTTCCCCCAAGAGGACCCTTCAAGGCTCTAATGAGCGGTTCCACTGCTCTCGCATCTCCTATCCTTCCAAGAGCCGTTGCCGCATCATATTGAATCTCGCTATCTTCATGCTCTAGGACCCTTATCAGCCCCTCAACATCTCCGTTCCTCTCCATCTTTTCGATGTCTGGTTTTCCAAGGGCCAGTTGCGCCAATCTGTGTGAAAACTCCCATTCATCGGGGAAGCCCACAACACTGAGAAGTGGCATTTCTCTCTTGGCTGCAAATTCGGATCCTCTTACGACAATGTCCTCTGCTACACCTAGATCACGTAAGGCTTTAGCCGCTTTCTCGCTAATGGGCGTCTCCATCAATGCCATGATGAGAGGCTCGACAGCTTTCTTGTCGCCTATCTTGCGCAAAGCTTCCGCAGCCGCGCGCCTCAAAGAGGCGCTTCCTCGCTCTAGGATTCTTATTAAGGGGTTGACTGCCTCAGGAGGTTTCAATTTACCCAAAGCCGCCATAATATCGGTGAATCTGTGGGGAAAATCGAGACATTCTATCAAGGTTTTGACTGCTCGTCTATCACCTAGGTTCGCTAGGGAAATGGCCGCTGCCATGCGTACATAGAAATCATCGTTTTTGAGAGCTTGGAGAAGGTACTCTGTACCCCTCTCTCTGCCAATTTTTGCTAACGTCTCTGCGGCCGCAATTCTTGTGAATGTATACTCGTCCACCAACTTCTTGCTGACGAAAAACCCGATTTTCTCGTCATAGGCCGAGCGTGGTCCCTCAGTGGAGTGAAATGTCTTCTCCACCATATTCTTCCATCCAAGCACGTGTATGAGAGAGTCAACCGCCCTTTCATCACCAATTTCTCCGAGGGCAGAGGTAGCTGCCTCAGAATTGGGCTCTTCTCTAAGAACTTTTATCAATCCGTCAACATCTCTTTTTTCCTTCAGCTCATCAATACGAAACGTCTCTTCTTTCCCCTTTTTCTTACCAAACAACTTATCAAGTATTCCCATTTTCACATCCCTTATCCCTTCCGAATCTTTTGAAGCGCTTCTTTTGCTGCTTGACCTGTATCCGGATCCTTCATGGCCTTAGTTAACGCAGGTATTGCATCTTTATCGCCAATCTCGCCTAGAATCTTAGCCGCATTCACGCGCACCGTCCATTGTTCATCCCTTAGTACCTTAATAAGGGTAGGTACAGCAGCCTTACCAGCAATCTTAGCCAGATTAACTGGAGAGTATTCGCCGCGCCAATGCTCACCATCCCAGATTAATCGGTTAACCAAAATCTGAGAGGCATCGTGGCGAACTTCCCACTTACGGTCTTTTAGCACCTCAATCAAGGCTGGCACGGCAGCCTCACCAATCTTACCTAGAGCTTTAGCGGCATCCCAACGTACATTCTCTTCCTTATCCCTTAGTGCTTTAGCTAAGGCAGGTACCGCCCTCTCATCGCCAAACTCACCAAGAGCCTCGGCAGCACTGGAGCGCACAACTTCATATTTGTCCTTCAGAAGAGACGTCATCAACAGCTGAAATCCCCGCTGATCCCCAATTACACCTAGGGCCAGAGCAGCTCTGTATCGCATTGACTTGTCCCCACTTTTTAGATGATCAAGCAGGGTTGGGACGACGGTCTCATCACCAATTCTAAGCAAAGCCTTGGCAACAACAGGAATGGCATCAGTGGAGCACTTTCCCAGACGGTCAATCAAGGCAGGCACGGCTGCGTTATCGCCAATCTCACCCAGGGCCTCGACAGCCTCTAGAGAACCATGCCAACCGCTTGCCGCGTCGATCAATCCTTTAATATCCCTTTTCTTCTTCAATTCCTTCACATTTGGTTTGGACGACTTATGCCCCATTTTATTCACCTTCATCTTATTATTTCTGCAGAGATTTTATGGCTTTGTAAATTTTCAAAACAACCGCCAAGCATTATTCCACATAACGGGCCGCGGGTAGGCGAAGTCCCGCCTGGCGCGAAGCGAAGGCGCTTCATCTTGTAAATATACGAAGTACTTCGTTTATCCATAACGTTTAGCACCCTAAAAACTGAACAGAATGCTCGGGCCCGTCTTGCCGCTGTCGCGCTCGTAGGTCCTGACCATTCTCTCCAGTATCGGTATCATCGCCTTGGCGTGTGATGGGCTCATGGCAACCCTAGCCACTATCACGAAATCTTCAGATTTCTCCCTCGTTTGCTCGGGTGTCTTGTACCCACATTTTGCAGATAGACCCCAAACTCTGAACTCCATCGGCACAGGTAAGCGATTACCGGTGCCGTTCGAGCATTGCAGATGTGTGCTTCGTGGCGCGCTCACCCTGCCGCAGAAGAGGTGGGGACTGTTCCTCACTCTTCCCCCGATTTCGGTATTCCTATCCATCTTGGAGTCCTGTTCATGTATTCTCGATACGCATCCCCGTACTTCTCTATAAGGACGCGTTCTTCGGAAACTACTCCAATGTTCCACGAGATTATCCATACCACCGCACATAGCAGAAAAATCCAAGAAGCGCAGGCTATGCCTATGCCTACAAACATCAAAAACCATGCGAAATACCAAGGGTGTCTTGAAATGCGGTAGATCCCTCCGGTAAGCGGTTTATCAAACGGGCCAGAGGCAAAGGAGATCCCAGCCATGAAGCCCATGACTAAGGCCAGGATAGAGATGGGAATACCTACATAGAACCATACTGTGCCTAGCTTCAGCGGCAGGAAGATGCTGTAGATAAGGGTGAAAGGCACGATTATGGGATGAGTGATTAGAAATACGGCCTTGTCAGCCTTGCTAAACTCACTCCATGCAGGTTCTCCCTCGGATCTCTTTTTAAGTGCTTCTTTGCTCATGAGCGTTGGCAGAAGAGTCAACAAACCCAAGACCTCAATAATTCAGGCATTCCACAACCCGATTTGAAAAGCCGGTCTAAGTGACATTTTGCCTCCTTCTTTTCTCACCCTGCCGCAGAAGAATTGGCTAAGATGATGGTGCGGAAGGTCATAGCCATTCCTCTTCTGGAAACCACCGCGCCTCTTCCTTCCCAGCGAAAGAGTAGCCCTGGCGGTGGTGGATGATGATCACACTGGGAAGTGCTGGGTCGACCTCTATCTTCTTGCGGAGACGGGAGATGTATGCTCGGAGATTATGGATGCTCTTGTTAGGGTTGCCAGACGACATCGAGTCCAGTAGCTCGCTGTGACTGACGATCCGTCCTGCGTTGCGAACCAAGCAGTTTAGTAAGCAACGCTCGGTTGGTGTTAAGTTCAGAGTCTTGTCCTGCCAAGGCAGTGGCATTTCAATATTGCCGCCTGAATCTTGTGTTGGTGAACTGTCCAGCCGTATCGCAGTCGGTGAAATTGATAGTCACTACGTCAGACCTGGGTGTGGGATCAGACTGGCTGCTAACCAACTGAATGTAGAAGGTAACCGGAGTGTGGTACATCTCCATGGCCAAGGGAGCAAACCCCCACTCACCGGAGGGCTTACCAGCGCCGCTTACTCTCTGGTCAGTGATGTCGAAGAACTGGAGCCGTACGGTTACACCTTCCATTGCACTGCCACCACGATCCAAAACTATGCCTTCGATGTACACAGTGCCGCAGTTGCGAGCCGTCTGCAAGCTTCCTTGTTCATACATGAACTCATAAGTAGGCGTCGCGGTAGGTGTAGGGGTGAAGGTCGGTGTAGGTGAGGCCGGAGGGACAACAAGGGTGTTAGTTGGCGTAGGGCTAGGAAGGGGGCTGGGCGTATCGGTGGGTAGAGGCGTGGCTGTCGCGGTAACCGTGCTCGTTGGTGTGTGCGTGGGGCTGGGCGGAGGGGTAGGCATCGTCGGCGTTACCCCTTCACACGGTATCAGAAGTTCCTGTCCGGGGTAGATCAGGGTGCAATCAGGAAGTTTGTTGAAGGCACAGATAGGGTCTCCTGTAGTCTCGTAGAGGGCCGCAATGCCAGTGAGGGTATCCCCCCTGCCTCCACCACGTAGACTATCGGCGCACACGTTGGTGTAAGAGTGGGGGTAGAGGTGGGGCTAGGTGCCGGTGTTGGCGTCCGCGTGGAAGTGGGCGTAGGAGTAGGCATTGGAGTTAGCAACAGAGGTGCTCGAGCACAAGCTGCGATGAGAAGAATCGAAGTGCTTACAATCACCAGCTTTCTCATTTCGCCCTCCTATGGTCCCTTACACTACCTCGGCCACACCCTCACATTCCTTCTCCCACTCTGCCAGCAGATGTTGAGCTCTCCCGAAGTGAACGGCTTATCAGGGCTTTGCGAAGTGCGAAGCACTCACGCGAAGGAACTGAGGCGCAAACACGCCGTTGTTAGGGACAGTCTTTCTAAAATTCATCTTCTTCATCCACCTCCCCATACTGAGGAGGTGCTTCTCCCACGGACTCCACAACGAAGGGATAGTTCGCATCCTCCTTAGGTGATTCTATTCCTTGGAGTTCAACAACAAAAAGCCACTCATCACCGTAATCGAAGAGAAAGAGCATCTTCTTCTTGATTGCATCAAAGACTCTGCTTATCTTGGTTCTCTTTACACCTTCAAATCTGCTCTCTTCTCCTATGTCTGCAAACAATTCATACCCTTCCTTCGACTCTGTCCATCTCTTTATGTCGTTATAAAACCCAAAGCAATGGTCGAAATAGAAGTCGAAACTGTCTAGGATTGCTTCTGCTAAGTCGTACAGTGCAAATCGTTCAGGGATTGCCAAAACTCTATAAGGGCGCCCACTGACGTTGCCATACCAATCACTTAGAGTTGCTTTAATGAGGTATATCTCTTCACCTTGTTTTGCTTTGCGTTTTCTCATAGTTTCTCGCCTTTCAAAGGCTCTCACCTAGCGTCCTGCGTGTTGCGTAAGACACGGCATTTGAGTGAGCCAACTGAACTGCAAACAGGCTGGTCAGGCCCCGGTCGCTTGCCGTCTACGAGCATCGAACCACTTCCGATCTGCTAGAACCACAGAGGTTTGGATCTGACGTTCGGGAATCGACTAGTATTTTCTCAGTAACCCATCCTTCTCTTCCGAGGAAACCAATTGAAAACCATGTTTTTCATAGAAACGAATGGCCCAAACGGCATCCGCCCAAGTGCCGACTAAGATCGGGCGAGTCGTCTGCTTTCGAAGATGGGACAGCAGGCTTCCCCCTATGCCCTGATTTCGTTTGGGCGTACGAACATAGGCGTGTCTGATGAGAGTCACATCTTGCACCTGTTGAATGCACGCCACACCAACCAGTTCGCCATCTTCTTCACATCCCCAAAACACGACACCCTCATCCATCTCACGCCGAAGCTCGTCTCTAGACATGTAAGGTTCTTTCCAACAGTCCGCAGGGATAACCCCCCTATAGGCTTGAGCAGCGTCATTGATAATCTCGTAGATCGTGTCGAATTCGCTGTTGTCACATTGACGAATCATGACCTTCTTCCCTGCCAAAAGCGAATGGCGGCTGGCCCGTTTGTGTCGGAACTCCTCACTTGCGACAGATCGACAATCTTCCCCTAGATCTTCTTTCTCACCGTCACCGCCACGCTCTTTGCCTTCCCCTCTCACCCTGCCATCAGATGGTGAGCCTTGCCAAAGTACAACGGTAGATAACAATTGTGCCCTCTACTCTAACACGCGTGACGGGCAGGTGCAAGGCGCCAGGCTTGAGCGTTGAGTAGAGCCCCTTCCATCCCCCCGGAACCCCCAACAACAAACTCACCCCATGATCAGACCGTTTATCAGCCGTTTTAAGCCACGATTGTTGGGGCGTAGGTAGTTTGCCGCCAGGGTGAGTTCAACCGGGTTAAAACGGGTCTCATGGATACTCTTATACCTAAAAACACCCTCGAAAACACGGTCTCAGGGGGGTCGGCGGAATAGTGATGGTTGAAACTAGGTGGCAAAGCCATCAAAACGGGGGTTTGTGGGGAGTCGTCACTCTCCGACCAACACGAGGTTCCGCAAGCACTGTAATCCTGGGCCCCAAGGCTCTTCCGGCTGATACTACTAACCATTGGCGTTCACCGTCATCACGATCGGTGCTGCCTTGGTACTGGTGCGCTTGCCGTGCTGGTTGGCTGAGAGAGCAAGGCCCCGCATCAGGTCAGCGGGGCCTTGCGGTAAAACTTACGGGCCGCTAGGTCATCTCCTTGTCGGGATATATGGGCGGTTATTGGTGGGCATGTGGATCTCTTGGATCAGCGGGAATCCATTGCTTGTTGTGACCCTCACACCACCAGGCCGATAGGAAGTCGCGGGCTACGAATTGACGGCTTTCTTGTTCAGCCTTCTCCTCGGTGTAGCCTTGCTCAAGCAGAAATGCCTTGCGTTGGCGATAGAGGGGGGCAAAGGTTGGATCGTCGGCAGCAATCAAGCGCTCGACCACTTGCTCCTCTGCAACCGCATAGGCCCAGCCTACCCAGTCTCGTAGCGGGAAAAACTCCTCAGCAGGGATTGGGTTATAGCCCTGGGCCTCGAAGAGTCGGTTTTGCACGTACCATTAGGTTGATGGCCTTATCGCGCTTAACCGCTGAATGTATTCCCTCCTCGTCCTCTGTCCACCAACCCTCAACCCTGACACGCCTGATGAAGGGTATGCCCCACTCGAATTCATCCCATACGACCCTCAGATGTTCATCCTCTATTGAGGCCAGCGTGCTGACGAGCAAATGAAAGTGCTCGATCGGCAGGGTTGCACTCACCTCAAGCGGCCAGTTATCAGGATCGTTCCCAGGTCCAGGTTCCCATTGGTCGACTTCGGGTAACCAGTCATCAGGCGTCGGGGGCATCGGAATGGGGTACGAAGACCCGCTGAAACCCTTCCTCCTTGGCCACACTCACCATGGGAAGGATGCCATCAGCGGGACGAACGCTCCCATCTAAGGAGAGTTCACCGATGAAGACAGAGGAAGGGAGGGGTGAGACCTGCTCTGAGGCCCAGAGGATCCCCACGGCGATGGGAAGGTCATAGGCTGGGCCCTGTTTTGGGAGGTCGGCAGGGGCCAGGTTCACGGTGAGCCTTTTTAGTGGGAAGATTAAACCCTGGTTTTTGTACACTGTCGTTGAAAAGCATTACCCGTGAATCTCCCCTGCTTGAGGAACTCCTCCATCTCGTGTCGGGGTTCGCATCTACCCATATGTGAGGGGTTTCTGAACGTAAAATTATCGAAGCGACAGTTTTAACCGTTCAAAATCACCCTCCTGATATATTTATACCTAAACCCGAAAATTCACCGGCAAAAATGGTCAGGTCCTGTCCTGAGTTTGTTATGCGTTCCGAGCGAGGATGGAAGGGGTCATTAGTTGGTGTGCAGGCGATGCCGAGGAGCTCACCCCAGCCATATCAGACGGCTATGATTGCCACAGGGCATGACATACGCAGTTGGTGCGAGCGTCAAGTTGTGCTATAGTGGATATATCCGAAGCAGTTCGGACATGAGTAGTTAACCGAAATCTGCCCGCCCTTTTTTGGACATCTCAGTTAGCGACGAACAGCAAATATGAAAATCTTACCTCCGGTTATGGTCAGCTTCTCTGTCACGCGGGAATGTAATCTCAAGTGTATCCATTGCTACTCTCGGTCGGTCGAGACACCTCACCCTGATGAGCTCACCACCGCCGAGGCGAAACGGGTCATCGGTGAGATCGCTGACACTGGTGCGCGCCTCATCATATTCGACGGCGGCGAGCCCTTGATGCGCAAGGACGTTTGCGAACTGATCGATCACGCCAAGGAGACTGGTCTCCGCCCGCTTATGGGCACTAACGCCACCCTCATCACCGAAGAAGTAGCCGAAAAGTTGGTTAAAGCAGGGATAAGGACCCTGGCTATCAGTCTCGACGGAGCGGAAGCCAAGTCTCACGACAAGTTCAGGGGGGAGGAAGGGTCTTGGGAGAAGACCATGCACGGCATTGAGAATGCCCGCCAGGCAGCAATCCCCTTCCAGATTGCGCCAACGCTTCGTCACGGAAGCTGGCAGGAGTGGGAAGGCATCGCCGATTTGGCCAAGGAAATAGGGGCCACGGCAGTAGAAGTGTTCGATTACATACCCGCCGGGAGGGGCGCTGAGAATCCCGAACTCGTCCTCACCACGGAAGAGCGACAAAGCTTCGTTAAGGATTACATCGCGCGTCAACTCCCCGATGACGAGATGGTTTACAGCTGCATTGGCATCCCCCATCTATGGGTGGAGGTAGAGCGAAGCGTCCCTGAAGAGGAGGTTTTAATGCGCTTTGTGCGAACCTGCTGCGGGGCTGGGCTTCGCTACTGCTGTGTCCTGTACGAGGGGAGTGTCTACCCCTGTATGGTCTTGCAAGAGAAGGCAGGGGACGTCCGCCATCAGAGCTTCCAAGAGATTTGGTACGAATCGGAGGTCTTCAAGACCTTACGGGATCGTGATCGGTTGCAGGGCAAGTGCGGCCGCTGCGACTGGCGTCATCTCTGTGGCGGGGCACGCTGTAAGGTCTATGAGATGACCGGCTCCCTCACCGCGGAAGACCCGACTTGCTGGTTTGAGGAGGGAGATCTAATGCGATGATCGACCGCCTTTCGGAGATCCTCCCAGCCATCAAAGCCGCGGCTGAGAAAGGAGGATGGCAGACCAGATTCGCGGAAACGGCCCTCTTAGAGGTGGTGGCCGAAGAGAAACGCTACATCATTGATGTGAAGGAACACACGGGCCCCATTTACTGGCCTAACCCGAGGAATTGGATAGGGCGGTTGGGGGAAGGGAGTCAAATCCTGATGACGATGGGCTTCTTCCCCGATAAGGCCATCGGCCAGCTCCTTAGTGAGCCTGAGCTTGCCAAGCGGGTAGCCCTGGTTGGGATGGGGTTGACCAGCTTCTTCGAGACGGAGTTTAAACCCCAAAAATTCGGCCAGGCTGAGACGTCCCTTTTTCGGGTGGTTGAGGACATCTTAGCGAGAAGGGGCATCCAATTGCAAGAGATCTCCTGTCATTATTGTGCAGGTAGGCCGCTTAGCTCATGCCAAATTTGTGGCGACTTGAGCTGTAAGAACCACTTCATTGTTTGTCCCCTCTGCCGGGCCTACCTCTGCCACCCGGATGTCAAGGGTTGTTATTTCAAGCATGAGTGCTAGAAGGGGCACACACCGGGAGGGCAGGGTATTGAAGACCATGTCTTGGGACGATGAGCTGTGGCGAAGACTGAAGGACGCCATCTCGCCGATGCCTCTCTTCATTAGAAAGAAGGCTTTGAAGATGATCATCGAGGCCAGCGAGGGTTTTGCTCAAGAGCGAGGGGCAGTGATTGTACAAGAGGAGGATTTGGTGAGGGCCGCCAGGGAGAAGATACCAGCCCTTGCGCGGCAGAGGATGCTGGATGCTTTGGCAGAGCAGGGTATCCGGGTGGATGATCTTAGATCAACCAGCTAGGGGCAGGTGAACATCGGCTAACAAAACATCTGCGGCTCGCGCTGGGAGCTGACCCAAACCGCCTTCGCCGGCTTCGCAACCGGGCAGAACATCATACACTATTACACTTCCGAAGGCGTCACCATCTCGCGGCAGAGTGGGAGAAGGAATGTGAGGATGCTATGCACCTGCCCAGGCCAGTTGGGGCATTGCTGCTTTCCATTGGTCGTCGGATCGATACGCGGAATAGAGAGCGAATGTGGGGTGCTATCGCCTTGTGCTGGATTGGCATTCTGGTCGCGTCCATTCTCGCGGGCACCTTTATCACCTCCGCCTTTGTTCGCACTTTTCTGGCGGAGTTCATCGCAAGCCTGTTTGTGGCAGCAATCGTCTTCATGACAGCAGATGCCATCTTTGGTTTTTCCAAGCATCAGATGGAATCGTTGGCAAAACCGCTTCGAACGAGCCCGAGATCGATTTAATAGTTGCGGTCCATACTTTCGGTGCTATCATGTGGTATGTTGAGGCCTGATAGGGTTCAACCGCCCCGTCTCATCGACTAGGGTAATGCGAAACTGTGTGTATCAGGTTGAGCGGGTAGCGATGGTGTCTAAATAAGCCCGATGAGTCTTGGTCCGGGTTGCTACGACACAAGCCCCACCATGAGTGGGGGCTATCTCTCTTTGGAGCTCGCCGCTTTCCGATCATGAGTAGTTCCTACTTCAACAGCCATCCACTCCTGACCTTCATGGTGATGTAGCCTGTTGTCGTCGCGGGCTGAATTTGTTACGATCTTTTTAAAACTTCGCCTGTGTGCAATTCTCATAGGCCTTGTAACGTTTCAACCGGTGATTCGTTATCTGTAGTGAACCATCGCTGGCCTGCCATGGCAGAAGATGCCACAAATAGATCCTGTGAAGAGGGGCTCGTCCGTCAGGCTGTGCAAGGAGACGCCGAGGCTTTCGGCGCATTGTACGGTCTCTACCTTGACGCCATCTATAAGTACATCTACTACAGAACCGGCAATGCTGTGGTGGCGGAAGACCTGACGGAGCACACCTTCCTTAAAGCGTGGAGTGGCATCGGCAACTACGAGCAACAGGGGATTCGCTTCTCCTCCTGGCTCTACCGCATCGCCCGTAACACGGTGATTGATTACTACCGTACCAAGAGGGAGGAGGTGCCTTTTGCAAGCGAGCCCCCCACGTTGGCCAAAGAAGAGGGCCTCGGTCCCGAGGCACTGCTTTTGAGAAGGGAGGAGGTCAAGGAGTTGCAACACGCTATCTCCCAGTTGCCGGAGGAGCAACAGCAGGTCATCATCTTGAGATTCGTTGAAGGGCTGAGTCATAGGCAGGTAAGCGAGATCATGGGCAAGAGTGAGAGCGCATGTCGGGTGATTCAGCACCGCGCTTTGATAGCCCTGCGCAGGTTGTTTAGTGAGGTGAAATAGAGATGTCTGAAAGCATAGAGAGTATATTGGATCGCTGTCTGGAAGAGATGGAGAAGGGACGTAGTGTGGAAGAGTGCCTAAGTAGGTACCCCCAATGGCGTGATGAATTGGCCCCGATCCTGCGAATGGCGACTCGTCTGCGCTCAGCACCCGAGGTAGAGCCTTCAGCGGCTTTCCGTCAGAGGGCGGCAATACGAATGGCAAACCTCGTTGCAGCGAGGAAAGAGCCTGTAACAAAACCTCCGCGCCTTCGTTATATAGACGGAGAAAGGCAAGGTCTTCAAAAAAGAGAAAGGAGGTTTGCCATGTCTTTCGTGTTGATAGCGCTGTTGATAGCATCCCTCGTAGCGGGTGGGGGGACAGTCTATGCCTCTCAAGATGCTCTGCCGGGGGATCCTCTTTACGGGGTGAAGATGCTGGTAGAGGATACGCGGCTTCTGATCAACGCCGATGAGATTGGCGATGCCGAACTGCACTTGGAGTTCGCCACGGAACGGTTGGAGGAGGCAGCCACGTTGGTGGCTCAGGGGAGGCCTGACTTCGTTGAGGATCTCATGGCTGAGTACGCGGAGGAGATGGAGGCAGCCCTTGCCCCTCTGGCTGATGGAGTCGATGATGAGGAGATAGACCTGCTCGAGGGGCTTGGCGAGACCCTGACCCACCACCAGACGGTCCTCGCTCGGGTCCGTGCTCAGGTGCAGGACAGAACCCGGTCAGCCGTCCAGAGGGCCATGGAGGTCTGCGGTGCGGTAAGCGAAGTCGGTGAAGAAGACGATGGCTTTGTGAATCCCACCGGTGCCGATCCGCATCCCGTGGGAGAGCGACTGGCCCAACGTTACGACGTGACCTACGACGAGATTATGACCTGGTTCTACGACGGATTTGGCTTCGGTGAGATCGCGTGGGCCTATAGCATAAGCTCCCTGATCGAGCACCAGGAGGTGGATGTGGCTTACCTCTTTGCCCTGAGGGAGGAAGGCTGGGGCTGGAGCGAGATCATGCAGGAACTAGGACTCATCGTCCGGCCACCCGACGACGCTGGGCCACCCGACGATGCCGGGCCACCTGACGATTCCGGCCCACCCGACGACGCCGGCCCACCCAACGACGCCGGCCCACCTGACAAGGCCGGACCACCTGACGAGGCCGAACCACCTGACGAGGCCGGGCCACCTGACGATGCCGGGCCACCTGACGATGCCGGGCCACCCGACGACGCCGGCCCACCCGACGACGCCGGGCCGCCCGACGATGCGGGACCGCCTACACGATAATCTGACGACAGGAAAATGGTCACTTGCCTCGTATAGTTTGCGGGCCCAGGTCCTAAAAGAGCAAATAGCGAAACCGGCTACAGATGTGGCCGGTTTCCTTCTGGGAGGAGAGGCGATAGCTGCTGAAGTGATTCCTGCTGGCTGCTGCAAGAGCGTGATCGTCATCACGCCCTTAGGCAAGGCGTTCTTCAACAGCCCTCCGGGTCCTCTTCTTAACAGAGGGGGCTCGAGGGTGAGCCTGTAGTAAGGCCGTGGAGGACGTCCACATGCGCCCGGAAATGGGTTAGTCAGAAATGTGAATGAGGCTGCAGCTCGGATGCGTGCCAATTTTAGCACTTGACAGAGAGAGAAAAGGAATAGGCTCACCTTGCACAAATCGCCACTAGAAGTCGAGGCGAGCCTAAAGGCTGAGACTCTCCTTACAGGATCCTGGAAGGAGACTCTGAAGATAAATATACCACGAGATTGGTTAGAGGTGAATCATCTAGAGGAGATTCTACTCCAGGGGATCCAGCGCTTTGGGAAGGAGCTATGGGAGAGTGTTCTCACCGCTCTGGCTGCCCCCTGGCCCAAGTCGCCTGCCCCGCCCTGTCCCCTGGCCCGAGTCGTGCCAGGACGGGCCGAACGCCGGCCTGACACATGCCAGGGCAGGCCAGCCTAAGGAGCAAACCTTACGCAAGGTGAGCCAGGTGCTAAGTGGTGAACACAACCCTGCAGCTCTTGACAAGGGAACTTTCTGTCGTATTATAGTATACGGATCGTTAGATAGATACCCTCTCCTTCTTAGAAGGGTAGGTTCTTTGGTGCGAAATCGGAACTCTCGGGATGCTATCTTGAGGGCAGCGAGAGATCTCTTCACCAAAAAGGGGTTCGCTAACACCTCGGTGCGGGAGATCTGCGGAAAGGCAGAGGTAACTGTGCCTTCACTTTATTACCACTTCGGAGATAAAGATGGCCTCTTCCAGGCGGTCGTCGCGGAATCGTTGAATCTGGACCACTTCTGCGCTTCGCTGGTTGAGGCTGTGGAGGGTTGCGATCGTCCTCAAGAGAAGCTTCGAGCCTACACAGGAGCCTATCTCTCCAACTTCCCCGATGAACTTCTCAACCCGGGTCTTTTCCTGACTAATTCCACCCGTTTGAACGAAAGCTGTTTGCGTCGCTTCGCCTTTGGACTGAATGGAGCATATGAACTGGCCAAGGAGATCATCGCCTCTGGCATTTCGGCCGGCGAATTCAGAGAGGTAGAGATTGACACCGTCGCTGCCTGTCTCATGGGCACCATCGATTCCTTTGTGCGTTCCCGCTTCTACTTGGGAGCGGAGTATGAGATTGAGGAGGTTACAGAATGCATCGTTGACCTGTTTACGCGCGGGTTGGTAGTCATGTCCAATCAAGTGTCGGAGGAGGTTTGCTAACTGAGAAGGAGGTAGTGTGATGAAGAAGGTATTGCGTTTCTCTTTGGTCGGTCTTGTGTTGGCGGTGCTGATCGTAGGCACCTCGGGGCTCACGCTTGGTACCCAACCCTTTCGTGCGATGGCTGATGCCGGATACGCCCCCGATCGTATTCTGGTGCGCTTCCAACCAGGGGTCAGCGCTTCTACCATGGCTGCAATTCACCGCGCCAACGGGGCCGTCGTGATCCGCGAGATCCCCCAAATCGGCGTGCAGGTGCTCAGGGTTCCTGCGAACCAGGTCCCAGCATTGGTGGCTGCCTACAGCCGAAACCCGAATGTGCTATATGCCGAGCCGGACTACATTGCCTACGTCGTAGGAGACCCTGACGATAAGCACTTCTCCTGGCAGTGGGGGCTGGATAACGATGGCCAGGTGTACAAATATGATAAGCACGGGAACCCGATCTCTGGTACAGAGGACGCGGACATCGATTTTCCTGAGGCCTGGGACTTCCTCACCGACAGGGCGATGGCGGAGATCAAGATCGCCATCCTGGATACTGGAATCGACCAGGACCACGAGGATCTATGCCCACCAGTATACCCGGCTTCGTGCAAAATAGTGGACAACGAGAACTTCACCGACAGCCCCACCGTAGACGACAAGTATGGACATGGAACTCATGTGGCGGGAATCGCGGCCGCGATCACCAACAACAAGACGGGAGTGGCAGGGGTCGGCTACAACTCCTCCCTGATGAACGTCAAAGTGCTCAACGACCACGGGTGGGGGTACGTCAGTGGGGTAATCGGTGGGATTTTGTGGGCTGCCGACGAGGGCGCCCACGTCATCAACATGAGCCTGGGCAGCAGCTGGGACTCTGAATCTCTAGAAGGTGCCGTCGACAAAGCTTGGGGCATGGGGGTAGTAGTGGTGGCGGCGGCGGGTAATAGCAACGATAACAGTCCACTCTATCCAGCCTATTACGAGAACTGTATCGCCGTGGCGGCCACGGATGACGATGACGCGAAGGCCTCCTTTTCCAGCTATGGTGATTGGGTAGATGTCGCGGCGCCGGGGGTGGATATCTTTTCCACCTTTCCCAACCATAAGTACAGGATAAAAAAGTGGAGGTCACTTGACTACGATTACGGCAGCGGAACCTCCATGGCCAGCCCTCACGTGGCAGGCCTGGCAGGGCTGCTCTTCGGCCAAGACCCGTCCCGCACCAATACCCATGTGCGGACTCTCATCGAGAGGACAGCAGATGAAGTGGGCGATATCTGGTCAACCTATAGCATCCCGCGGATCAACGCCTGCAACGCCGTAGCGGGAACTGCGGCGATGGGGGCGTTGATTAGCCTCCCAGCGTCAGCATCGTCAGCCCTATCGACGGGGCTGTGACCGCTCGGTAGGTCACGGCGCCGTTTGCGAGATGAAAAAGGGCCCGCAAAGGAGCGGGGAAGGATCATTCCTTCCCCGCCACTTTTTACCCATCTCGTTGTGAGCCGGTCTTCTTGGCTAAGCCGTGCATCAACGGCTCTTACAGCGCCCCTTCTATGTCCCCCCTGCACAGCGCGAAAGCCCGGAACTTCACCCAATCGATCAAGTAGTGACGTATGGCTTGTATCATCTCGCCTCTTCAATGGCGGCCTTCTGGACTGCTTTGCCCGCCTTAGCACTCCTAGGGGCCAGTTTGTTCAGGTAGATCCTGGTGGTAGCGGCGCTCTTGTGGCCCAGGGCTCCTTGTACCTCCGGTTGGCTCGCTCCGGTTTCGTGATAGAGTTGGGCAAAGGTATGCCGGAAGGTATGGACGTTCATGTCCAGGCCCACCTTCCCTGCGATTCTCTTGACCTGCTTCCAAAGGTAATACGGATCTAGGGGCTGATAGAGTTTTCCCCTTCTTCGGGGATCCCTGTGGGACTTCCCCTTCCTTCGTTTGGTGACCGGGGCAAAGAGCGCGTGTGGTTTCTTGGGGCGTCTCTTGGCGATTCTCAGATACTCCCTTATGGCTTCCGTGGCTTGCTCGGTGAGTTCGAAGGTTACGAACTCTCCACCTTTGACTCTGGTTCTCACTGTGGAGGGATCTCCATCCAGGTTAGTATTCTTCCACAGGATCCCGCAAACCTCGGAAGCGCGCATACCGGTATGGAGCATGACCAAAGACATAGCATAGAGCCTGGCCCCCTGGATGGTTTCTTTATCTATGGCTTCCAAGAACTTCTTCACGTCTTGAGGAGTGAGCGCCTTGACCTTCTCTGAGGAGTAGGGCTTGGGCCTGAAAGAATTGCGCCATCTCCCCTTGGGGACGGGGTTGAATCGGATGATCGCCTTGCTGATCGCGTACTCAAAGAACTGGGAGATGATGCTAATCCTCTGGTAGATGGTGGATGCGGCGTGTGTAGGGCGGCATGCCCAGACGGGGCCATTACGCTTCTTCCGAGGCAAAAAGTTCCTGAGTCCGCAGATGTTTGGCTGAAGTAGAGAAACTGGGCGGGTGCTTTCCCCAGCGCGCTTGAGCCCGTCAGAGGCCCAGAGAGCGGCCAAGATGGGCATCTGTGTATCGCCCAACCCTTGGAGGAGGTGCCCCCAAGGGCATCCATGTATTGCTCTTGGCTAGCAATTTGGAAAGCCTCGGGCGAGGGGGATTACAATACGTAGCATCGCGATTCCACACGGCTCACCATCTACTGGCAGAGCGGGAGAAGGAATGTGAGGGTGTCCCCGCGCCGCGGCATCACCGGGGATACCATCCTGGGCAACTGCAAGCCCGAACTCACCTTCTGGACGGAGGAGAAGGGGTTGGAGGAGATAGCCTAGTCTGTAAGTCGCCAAGGGAGAAGGGGTTAACTTTAGCGTGTATTCGCCGCAGGGCGATTTCACAAAGAGCCAGTTGCCGTAGGACCTTGAAAAATGGTGACGGAGCACTTTGAGATTTTGAATAATTTCATGGGGATCGGTGAGCCTGCAGGCGGGATTTGGTTTGTTGGACTGGAGGAAGCCTATCAGTGGCGCAAGAACGTTGAAGATGACAAGGAAATCTATGAGAGGTGCAAGGACAGGTACTTTTATCTCGAGGCTGGTGAAATAAGGCAAAACGCTGATGAATACGGGAATAGATTTACGAAGATCTACGATATTATGAGTAAGATTCTGACAGGGTTAAAGGCTAATCCGGATGAATTCAATGATTGGAAGAGGTATCGGGATGATGTTCTTTTCCAGAAAGGGAGCGGAGTTTTTCAAACCAATTTGTATCCTTTGGGCAAGAAACGCCTGGCTGAATGGCCACCCTACTACGAAAGGATTTTCGGATTTGGCAAAGGCGACATCGATAGGTATCTTTCAATTGTAAGAGAACAGAGGTTTCCAAAACTCAGAGCATTTTGGGAAGAATCTAGACCTTTATCAACTATTTGCTTTGGGATTGCAGGTTGGGTTGATTTTGGGCA
>Ga0209979_1001804_pt1:0-7500 | contig 22138 bp, 11 predicted proteins | sample AnhtaG_FD_183114 | JGI IMG/M metagenome (GOLD analysis project Ga0209979, IMG submission 183114) | Deep subsurface microbial communities from Anholt, Denmark to uncover new lineages of life (NeLLi) - Anholt_01485 metaG (SPAdes) (version 2) | ecosystem: Environmental > Aquatic > Marine >...
AGGACCTTCCACAGTAAAGGCACCTTGTTTCATCTTCTATGCGCTCAACATCCATCCAAGAACCATGTTCATTAAATATGGTATTACAGTTCTCACAGGTCAGAAATGGTGTCCCTCTCTTAACAGGAAAGAGAGGGATGAAAAAGACACTCACATAATTATCCACTCTCTTTAAAAAGACCTGCATATGCCCACACGCTGGGCAGGTCCTTACCTGCCTGTCAACAAGGACAGTTTTAGGTTGAATCCCTCCGATAAAGAAAAACATCGATGCGTTCCTTTTCTAGCGCCCAAATACAGGGTGTAAAAACAAGAATCGTAGAAGTCCTTTGATATTGGTTCATGTCTCCTCTTAGAATATAATATATCGATCTTTTCCCCTTTCTGCCAATCATTTGTTGAAAAAAGCAAAGCCGGATGGAGAAATTAGCCAGTCTCTTATTTCGCTCAGGTTTCAAAACACAACCTTAAATGTTGTTCCGCCCTTTCTGTCAAGCTCAATTGTACCCCCAAGCTGTTCAACTAAATCATTCACCACCTGCATCCCAAAGGATTCAGTGCTGCGAAAATCTATATCTTCCGGAAAGCCAACCCCATTATCACTGACAACCAGTGTAATCTTGCCTTGTTTATTCGAATAAAACTTTATGGAAATTTCCCCTTCTCTGCCCCCGAGAAAAGCATGCTTCAGAGAATTCGATACAAGTTCATTGACGATCAATCCACAGGGAATCGCTCTATTGATATCAAGATGAACATCTCTCACATCCGTTTCCAGTCTGACAATGTTCGTATTGACTCTGTAAGAATGGAACAGATGAACAGCCAAGCTTCGGATATAATAAGCAAAGTCAATCCTCGCGAAGTCTTTAGATTGATACAGTTTCTCATGGATGAGCGCCATGGAATGGATGCGATTCTGACTTGTTTTTAACATCTCCTGCAGCTTTTTACTCTTGGTCCTTGCGAACTGAAGCTTAAGCAGACTTGACATAATCTGCATGTTGTTCTTCACCCGGTGGTGAATCTCCTTCAACATCACCTCTTTCTCTTTCAGCGCTGCCTTGATCTTCTCCTCCGATCGCTTTCGCTCGCTGATGTCCCGATATATACCATAGGTTGCTGCTGCTTCACCATCAATCATAATCGATGAAGCAAGAACAGACACATCAATAATTTTTTTGTCTTTACGCTGGCGCATAGTTTCAAAAGATGCTTTCTTACCCTTTGCAACATCCAGCGTAATAGACCTAGCTTTAGTATAGAAGTCCATTGACGAAACCAATTCATCTATAGACTTCCCGATTACATCATTATGATTATACCTAAATAATTTATAGAACTCTTTATTTGCACGTATCACCTTCCCACTGTTATCAGCCACTACAATCCCTTCTTGGACGCTTTCAAATAATTGATCAAGATAAGCTGTTTTTTCTCTTAAAGATTCCTCCGCCTGCTTCCGCCCCGTAATGTCTGCGAAGGTGCCGACAACACCCTCAAGCTCACCAGCCTCGTTTAAGATCGGTGCAGCACTAACATTGATCCAAGATATATAGCCATCTGGGCGCTTTGTACCCATTACCACATTCTTCACCAGACGCATTTCCTTCATAGCACGAGGACCAGCCATTTCCTCTGGCGGCATCGGTGTCCCATCAGGGCGGAGGATCTCCCATTCTGGTGCAACATAACTGCGATTTTCTATCTCAGAACGCTTGAGTCCCAGGATACGCTCTGCTGCAGGGTTAGCCTGGATGATCTGACCATCTAGATCAATCAGAATCACACCCTCAGTAATTGTTTTGAAAAGACTCCGAAAGCGTGTTTCACTCTCGCGAAGCGCTTCCTCAGCTATCTTGCGTTTGGTTTCATATGCTTTCGATTCAGCATACCTTTGGCGCAGTTTGGCTAATTCATCTATTAATTGTTCTTTTGTTTTGTCTTTATCTTTCATATTGATCCCCCCAAGAAAAATCACATCAGAAAATTTTTTTCTCTCTTCAAGCGACAGGAATCTGTCCGTTTTTTTCTTTTATTATAAGCATAGATTTCCTCCGCCGACATATTCAATGATTTCTTGGCTCCAAAAAAAGATTATCAAAAATTTCTATTGCTGTCAACATCCCGTAATCTTCACCCCTCTCCTTAATAAAAATCACCCCTCAATTCATCTAAAAGGGCTATTGCTCTATTTTCTGTACTACTGCATTATTTTACTTTAGAATAATAGGGAGACCTGTCCAGAATGCTTTAGGCAAACAGGTCATAAAGATGGTGTGGAGACTGCAAATAGTAAAAGAAAACAAATTTCTCCGAAAGTCGTTCCACTCGAAAAAATAGCAGGTGAGATTATCAGAGCGCAATAATAACGAGAGAAAAATGTCCAAAAAAATCTTGCTAATCGAAGGCAGCCCCACTGCTAACTTTTCGCCTTTGATCAAGGCAGTTGAAGAACTTGTTTAAGACAGGTTAAGAAAATGAATAAAAAACAAATACTGATTGTTGAAGATGAACGTATCGTTGCAGGTGATATCCGGCAGAGCTTGCTGAGGCTTGGATATGCTGTTCCCGCAATCGTTTCCTCCGGAGAGGAAGCCATAATAAAAGCTGAAGAGATTCATCCTGATTTAGTGATGATGGACATTGTACTCAAAGGGAAAATGGATGGCATCGAAGCCACTGCAGCAATACAGTCTCGTTTCAACATTCCTGTCGTGTATCTGACTGCCCATACAGACAGCAATACACTGGATCGGGCAAAGAGAACCGAGCCGTTTGGCTATATTCACAAACCATTCGAGGAAAGGGAGCTTTTCACAACTATTGAGATAGCAATTATCAAGCACAAGACAGAAAATCTGTTAAAAGAGAGCGAGGAAAAATATCACACCCTTTATTCTTCAATGAACGAAGGCATTTGCCTCCAAGAAATAATCCACAACAAATCTGGGGAAGCAATAGACTATAAAATTATTGACGTTAACCCGGCTTTTGAATCGATAACAGGTTTGAAGAGAGAAAACGTAGTGGGAATGAAGGCATCAAAACTCTATAAGACAGACAAACTTCCCCGCTTGGATATCTATGCAAAAGTAGCGGCTTCAGGAAAACCGCAGTCATTTGAAACATATGTCCCAGCTATTAAAAAACACCTCCGCATTTCAGCTTTCTCTCCAGCGAAAGGAAAATTCGCAACACTGCTTACTGACATCACCGCGCGCAAGAAAGCAGAACAAGTACTTCAAGAAACCAGAAATGAATTAGAGTTACAGGCATGGGGGCTCAAAAAGACAAATGAAGGCATTAAGATTCTCTATAAAGAACTGGAAGAAAAAAAAGAACAAGCAGAAAAAGCCAACCAGGCAAAAAGTGATTTTCTGGCCAATGTGTCACATGAAATACGTACTCCCATGAATGCAATTATCGGATTTGCAAATATCTTGGCAGATACTACTTTGAATGTGGTTCAAAAAGATTATGTAAAAACAATAAAAGAAAGTGGAAATGTATTGTTAGCTCTTATCAGCGACATTTTAGACATTTCAAAAATAGAAGCCAAAAAAATTAAGTTGGAAAATATAGATTTCGACCTGGAAAACTTGGTTGAAAGTGTAGTTAAAATTGTCAGTCCAAAGCTCAATAATAGAGCTGCAGAGCTATACTACAGATTTGAAGAAAACATGCCGACAAGCTTTAATGGTGATCCAACCCGTATAAGGCAGATATTATTGAATCTTCTGAGCAATGCTATAAAATTTACAAAAAAGGGAGAAATAGTGGTATCGGTTGGTCTAGGGAAGGCAGTCTATGAACAAACTGCATCAGAAGATAAAACTCAGGTTTTACAATTTTCTGTCAAAGATACCGGAATTGGAATTTCAAAAGAAAAACAAAAAACAATATTTGATGCTTTTACACAGGCTGACTCATCGACAACAAGAAAATACGGAGGCACAGGACTTGGCCTAGCCATAACCCGAGCTCTTGTTAATGAAATGAGGGGAGAGATCAGGGTTGAATCTGAGGAGAAAAAAGGCAGCAACTTTATCTTCACACTAAAGCTGCAAAAAGCTGCTCCCATTGCTCAAACCGATATTACCCCATTGGAATTGAAGCAGCTTAAAGATAAAAAAATATTAATTGTTGATGATGATGAAAATTCAAGACTCATTATCTCGAATTATTGCACAGAAGCCAGCATGATTATTCTCCATGAAGCATCGTCAGGTCAGGAAGCTCTTGGCTGGCTAAACAGCAAATCTGAGCCTCCGGATGTAATACTCACTGACATACTGATGCCGGGTATGAATGGGTACGAATTTGCAAAAAGATTAAAAGAAAAAGAGAAATTTAAACAAGTAAAGCTTATTGCGTTAACGTCTGAGGCAAAACCAGGAATGTCTAAAAAGTCACAGGAAAGCTGTTTTGATGCTTATTTATCTAAGCCAACCACAAGAAATGATCTAATAATGGTCATCCAAACAACACTTGGAGATAAACGAAAGGGCGGGCAGATTATTACCCGCCATCTGTCCAAAGAATTATCTCTGAAAGGGCTAAAAATTTTAGTGGCTGAAGATAATCCTGTAAATAAGAAACTTTTAGATGTATTACTTAAGAAATTAGGCTGTGAAGTAGACATAGCATCAAACGGAGAGGTTGCCGTAAAAAAAGCAAAAACAAATCACTATGATTTAGTTCTAATGGATATTCAAATGCCGGTCATGGGAGGGATCGAGGCTACACGCATTATTCACAAAGACATAAAAAAAGAGATTCCCATTATAGGAGTGACAGCTGCTGTATCAAAGGAAGATGAAGAGAAGGGTTATGCAGCCGGCATGAATGATTACATCACAAAACCGATTGACCCGATAAAACTAAAAGAGAAACTCCTTAAGTGGGGAAAATTATACACCTTGAATGGCACTGTTAATTAAACAAAAAAAACCCGGCAACGACCTACTCTCCCACTCTGCTGCCAGAGCAGTACCATCGGCACTAAAGAGCTTAACTTCCGTGTTCGGAATGGGAACGGGTGTTTCCTCTTTGTTATGGTTGCCGGGAAATATTCAAATTTAGATTTAATAGTTCAGGGAAACGATTCTGTTTTTCTCTAAAAATAGAACCGTCCCCTTTTATTTTAATTAGCGACTTTTTGTCTTGGTAAACTTTATGGTCAAGCCTCACGGTCTATTAGTACTGGTTAGCTCAATCCGTCACCGGACTTACACATCCAGCCTATCAACCTCGTAGTCTACGAGAGACCTTTAGCTCCTTGCGGAGAGGGAAATCTAATCTTGGGGCAGGCTTCCCGCTTATATGCTTTCAGCGGTTATCCTTTCCGAACGTAGCTACCCAGCGATGCCCCTGGCGGGACAACTGGTACACTAGAGGTTCGTCCGTTCCGGTCCTTTCGTACTAGGAACAGCTCCCCTCAAATTTCCTTCGCCTACCGTGGATAGGGACCGAACTGTCTCGCGACGTTCTAAACCCAGCTCACGTACCGCTTTAATGGGCGAACAGCCCAACCCTTGGGACCAGCTTCAGCCCCAGGATGCGATGAGCCGACATCGAGGTGCCAAACAGGGCCGTCGATATGAGCTCTTGGGCCCTATTAGCCTGTTATCCCCGGCGTACCTTTTATCCGTTGAGCGACGGCCCTTCCATACGGGACCGCCGGATCACTAAGCCCTAGTTTCCTACCTGTTCGACTTGTCGGTCTCACAGTCAAGCTCCCTTATGCCTTTATACTCTACGACTGATTTCCAAACAGTCTGAGGGAACCTTAGGACGCCTCCGTTACTTTTTAGGAGGCGACCGCCCCAGTCAAACTACCCACTTAACACTGTTCCTCAGCAGGATAACTGCTGCAGGTTAGAACCTCAAAATATTAAGAGTGGTATCTCACGGTTGACTCCATCCCAACTAGCGTCGGGACTTCAAAGTCTCCCACCTATTCTGCACATAATAACCCAAAATCCAATGCTAAGCTGCAGTTAAGGTGCCGGGGTCTTTCCGTCCAGCGGCAGGTAACCGGCATCTTCACCGGTACTACAATTTCGCCGTGCCCCTCTTTGAGACAGTGCCCAAGTCGTTACGCCCTTCGTGCGGGTCGGAACTTACCCGACAAGGAATTTCGCTACCTTAGGACCGTTATAGTTACGGCCGCCGTTTACCGGGGCTTCGGTTGAGAGCTTCGCCCGAAAGCTAACCCTTCCCCTTAACCTTCCGGCACCGGGCAGGCGTCAGTCCCTATACGTCGTTTTGTTGACTTTGCAGAGACCTGTGTTTTTAGTAAACAGTCGCCTGGGCCATTTCTCTGCGACCTCCTCGTGCTTCTCTCGAGCGAATCGAGATACAACACTAACGAGGCTCCCCTTATTCCAAAGTTACGGGGTCAATTTGCCGAGTTCCTTAAAGAGGGTTCACACGTGCGCCTTAGGATTCTCTCCTCATCTACCTGTGTCGGATTGCGGTACGGTCACCTGAAAAACTCCTTAGAGGCTTTTCTTGGCAGTATGGATTTAGCAAGTTGGAAATCCCGAAGGAAATCTTCCCCGCCGTGCTCGAGGCTAAGAACTTCCGGATTTGCCTGGAAGTTCCCTCTACCTGGCGGCCACACATTTCCAGCCGTGTGTATGCCTATCCTCCTGCGTTCCCCCATCGTACAAACGCTTTTCAGGTGGTGCAGGAATGTTGACCTGCTGTCCATCGCCTACGTCTTTCGACCTCGGCTTAGGTACCGACTAACCCTGAGCGGACTGACCTTCCTCAGGAAACCTTAGATTTTCGGCGTTCCGGGTTTCTACCGGAATAATCGCTACTCATGCCGGCAGAGTCTCTTCTAATCCGTCCACTCCGACTCACATCAAAGCTTCACTCGAATTAGAATGCTCTCCTACCTTCGACGAAGCCCGAAGACTTCGACGAACCGTAGCTTCGGTAGCAAGCTTAAGCCCCGTTACATTGTCGGCGCAAAAACACTTGACCAGTGAGCTGTTACGCTTTCTTTAAAGGATGGCTGCTTCTAAGCCAACCTCCTGGTTGTCTTTGCCTCTTCACATCCTTGCCCACTTAGCTTGCATTTAGGGACCTTAGCTGACGGTCTGGGCTCTTTCCCTTTTGACCACCAAGCTTAGCCCTGGCAGTCTGACTCCCGCACTCTGGTTAAGAGGATTCGGAGTTTAGTTGGATTTGGTAGAACTTTCGAACCCCTAAGCCATCCAGTGCTCTACCCCCCTTACCAATCATGCGAGGCTAGCCCTAAAGCTATTTCGGAGAGAACGAGCTATCACTGAGTTTGATTGGCCTTTCACCCCTACCCTCAGCTCATCCGAGCCGTTTTCAACCGACACCGGTTCGGACCTCCCTTCGGTGTTACCCGAAGTTCATCCTGGCCAAGGGTAGATCACTCAGCTTCGCGTCTATTCCATACGACTTTTCGCCCTATTCAGACTCGCTTTCGCTACGGCTCCTCTTGCTTCCAAGATTAAC
>Ga0209979_1001804_pt1:10000-22138 | contig 22138 bp, 11 predicted proteins | sample AnhtaG_FD_183114 | JGI IMG/M metagenome (GOLD analysis project Ga0209979, IMG submission 183114) | Deep subsurface microbial communities from Anholt, Denmark to uncover new lineages of life (NeLLi) - Anholt_01485 metaG (SPAdes) (version 2) | ecosystem: Environmental > Aquatic >...
TACCTTGGTAGGCCATTACCCCACCAACTAGCTAATAGGCCGCAAGCTCATCCTTAAGCGCCATCCGATTGCTCGGAAAGCTTTGACTCTAAAATCTTATGATCAAGAGTATCATGCGGTATTAGCCCCGCTTTCGCGGGGTTATTCCTCACTCGAGGGAAGATTACTTACGTGTTACTCACCCGTTCGCCACTCTCCAGCACTTTGCAAGCAAAGCACTGACTCGTTCGACTTGCATGTGTTAGGCACGCCGCCAACGTTTACTCTGAGCCAGGATCAAACTCTCCAATTAATATTATAAGAGTTCCGAAGAACTCTTATAAACGCTACAAATTAGCAAATTGGATCGATTTAGGTCGCTCCGCTCTTTGTTTCAAAGATCTTTTTCTTTCTATCCCGAGAAAGAATTTTCTGTATAGACAAATATTCTCTATTTTCAACAAAAACAGTTGCATACTAATAGAGCGTTATAATAATAGGAACATTTCTGTTAAATGTCAAGGCTTCTTCAGCTATTTTTTTAAAAAAAATAATCCTGTCCCCTTTTTTCCAATGACACTTGATTTATCTGACTAACTGACCAACTGACCAACTGACTAACTGACTAACTAGAATCATGTAAACTTCTGTTTACGAAAAAGTCTTCATTTTCTTGCCTTTATCCACCAATGTTTACATAGTTCCGTTACCTGCATTGTTTTTCCCTTAAACCGAATCGATCAAAAAATGGCACATCTCCTGCAGTTAAAGTTGTAGCAATGGCAACAAAAAAAAGAAAAAAAAGTAAAAAGACTCAATCAATTTTTTCTGGGAACTGCAGGGATTATACCCGAAAGGGACTGTACCTAAAGAAAAAGCAGGGATTTTCCCTTATAGAGCTTCTTATCTCCTTTTCTATCATCATGTTTCTGATATTGGAAATGGCTCAACTCACACTTTATTCTTTTCGGGTTAAAAGGAGAAGTGATTACAGCTTAAAGTCAGCAGAACTGGCATCCTACAAGCTTGAATATTTCAAATCGCTTCCTTTTGAAAGCCCTGAACTAAATGAATCTTTCAAAACTGAGTCTCTCCAAGGAGACGCCACTCTTGAAATCTATCACAGGGAATGGGGAGTTCAGAATGTTTCATTAAACATGAAAAAAATCGAAATTGAATGCTTTTGTGAAAACTGTCCCCAGAAAAAAACTCAGTTAGTTTTAATTTTATCTAAGGAATTGGGATTTTAAGATAAAGAAAAGCAAGGTGGGCAAAACATCATGCGTAAAACGCAAAACGTAAAACGTAAAAAAAAGAAAAAAGGGTTTTCGTTGATTGAAAGTCTGCTCTGCATGTCTTTATTCCTGTTCATCACTATTGCAAGTCTTGAATTTTTCTCCTCCACCCGCACCCATTTTTTCAAACTAAAGACAGCCGAGGAGACAAACGCAGCAGCCTTTTCTGCTCTGGATAAGATGAGGATAGATTGTCTGGATGGTGGATTAGGACTCATCATCCCAATTGAGCAGGGGATTCTTGAAGGAATCAGTGAAAAAAACAGCGATTTGATTATCCTCAGCAGAGAGATGGAAATTCCTCCTCTCAACGATCTTGTTGCAGGGCAGACAAGGATCCAACTTGAAAGCACAAAAAACATGAAAAGAGGTAAACAATTAGTCTTCTTTGACTCAAACAAGGGAGAAATCCATTCCATATCCTCTGTGGACCAACACAGCATTGTCCTCTCATCGCCGCTAAACTCTCCTTTTCTCAAAGAAAAAACAAGCATGCTGCTGCTGAGAAAGATAACTCTTTTTTTTGACAATGAAAATCAAATCATAAGAAGAAAAGTCAACGCCAGCCCTTCCCAGCCCCTTCTTGAGGAGGTTGCTTCTTTTAATTTTGAATATGATAAAAATTCAAACCTTGTGACTCTGCGTCTCAGCCTTGAGACTAAAAAGGAGAAGGAATATGAAATCACGGTATTTCCGAAAAATACTGCCTTGGCCGCGCTTCATTAAGAAGCAGAAAAAAACACGCCGGGGAACTATGATTCTGATTTCTGTCTTTGTCTTTTTTATCTTTTCCACTCTCGGATTAAGCATGCTTTATCTTACTCAGGTTTATCTTAAATTAAGCGCGTATAAAAAAAATTCTCTCATTCTCGATTACGCTTCCGAAAACGGGATAAAGCAGGGATTTGATAAGCTCACTGATTTGCTCTCCCTTGTTTCTTCTCCCTCAGTCCTTTCTCCAGAAAAAACATTTGAGCTCAGGGAAGATGCCCGGAACAAAGGCATAAAAATAATTGAAGAGTTTTTTGGGTCGGAGTTCCCCCTCACCCTTTCAGAGAGTTGGAAGAGGCTGGCCTGGGAAAGCAGCACGAGCTTCTATTTGGAAAAAATCATAGAGAAAGACGAATATTTTCAGACTTCATATAGAGTTGTGATTTCTTCGGAAGGAAAGATAGAAAATTTCCGGCAGACAAAAAAAACAACCCTGGAGGCAGCACTGGGAATTCTCACCGGGCATATCCCTCTTCCCTATATTCCCATGCTCATAGACAAAAAGCTCAGTTCAGAAGAAAAAGAAAATTTTTTAGAAAATAACAAAATTGAAATTCTCCCTTCCGAAAAGAACCGCATTCCCTCCCAGGTGTCTTTCTCTGGAGAAGAACTTCTTCCCACAGAAGCAAATTCCCAGATCAGCAAGGCACTGAAGACAAAGATATTTTACCCTCAGAATCTTTCAACTCCTCAACTCCGGGAAGCGCTCGGTCTGGAAGTAATAGATGAGCCTGTTCCTGACGGCGTTTACTTAATTAAAGACGACCTGGGCCTGGGCGGCATCTATGTCCAGGGTGATTTGAACGAAATGGTCCTGGCTATAGAAGAAGACTTTCAGGTGATATCGTTTCTTGCGGATGCAGGGTTGTGGGTTTTGAAGTTCAGCCCAACCAAGGGGAAAACCGTCTTCGCATCACAAACAGAGACCCTTACTTATGAACTTGTTCCCCTTGGCATCATCATAGTCAACGGCGAGATTCGCTCCCTTGGAGGAGGAATCGTCAACCTTACTGGCGGCGTAGTCATGGTGAGGGAGGAAGAAATTCCATGCATTCTCCGAGGGGTTAACCTTACAATTATCTCATCAGATAAGATCACCCTCTCTTCCCATCTCATCCACCAGGGAGTGAATTGGCAAGAAGGAGTCCCCTATGTCAAAGACTCAAACTCTCAACTGAATATTTTTGCTACAGGAAAAGACTTCCTGGAAGACTCGGACCGGGAAGGGCAAATAGTCATCGATGAAGATTCGCCCGAAGAAATAAAAATTCAAGCATCTCTTACAGCCTCTAAAAATGGGTTCTCCATCGAGGGGGAAAGAAAAACAGTCCATATCTTGGGAAGCCTTCACTTCAAAGACTACGCCTCCAACAATAACAATCTCAAAATCAAATTTGACGAGCGATCTCTTGAGGAGGGGAATCTCTTCCAAGACGCACCAAAAACAGCAAAACCTGTTCTTTACATTTCTTTTTTTAAGACGCTGGAGTGGAAGGAAAATGAATAATACAAGTAATAATATAGGAATTCAGAATTCAGAATTCAGAATTCAGAATAAGAATGCTGGTTTTTCGCTTATAGAAGTAGTAATTGCCCTCGCAATTTTTACGATCATGGTGAGTATTACCTCAATTTCTTTCATGAATCTTTCTCCAAAATACAGGCTTAAGAAGGCAGTATGGGAAATAAATTCTCAAATGAATTATGCAAGGTACAAAGCTATTTTTGATGGAACAAAAGTCAAAATCACATTCAATCCGAACAGCTATTTTATTGAAAAATTCGATGAAGCTCAAAATGAATGGAGAAGAGATCAAATAAATTTTCTCGATGGAGTAATCCTTCAGGCTAACAACAGCCCTATTTTTCACCCGGTAGGAACGGTCTCTAATTTAGCCTCTATCTATATCTCGAATTCCTGGGGAAAATACAAAATAACTCTCGCCATTTCAGGCAGAATAAAAGTAACTCAGGTTGAGTAGCCTCTTATTTTTTTAGCTCGAAACTGAACTCTTTTAAGTAAAATAATTATCTTTTTTTTGTTCCATTTTTTTGATTCTTTCCCGACTAAAATGAGTGGCCACGCTTAGGCTGGCTGGGCAGGGCTTCTCTTTTCTCTACCTTTCAAACCCGGCAAAACCTCCTTCACAGCCAGCTTCCCCTCTTCATTTTAAATTGGGGTCAAACCTTGATATTTGACACTTTGTGGTTGAGTTTGTCCAAAGTCAAGACCTGACCCCATTCTTGGATGCCATTCTTGGAGGTGCAAATGGAATTTATTTTACCTACTCTAAAGATCTTGATGTGGGCAGGAATTGGCACAATCATCCTGGGAGTGGCCATTTTATTGGGGATTCCTTTTGGCAGGAAGAGTCCTTTTAGTTACATCTTCGGGTCTATATTTTGCATCGCGGTTGGTATTTTTATTTTTTCCCTCCGTGTGCCTGGCAAAATCGTGGTGTCAGAAGATCAACTGGTTCTCAAGGCGGCTTTTTCAAAAACGCAGGTAATCAAGGCAAATGAAATTAAGCAGGCCTGGGTAGAGGATCTAAAAGACAGCAAATGGCACCCGGCAAAAAAGAGATCCGGGACTGCGTTTGGAGACGTTCGAACAGGATGGTTCACTCTAAAGAACGGCCGCAAGGGATATCTGGTTCTCCAGGGGGAACGGGCCCTTTGCATCGAAACAGATAAAGAGCATGTGTTTCTAGCCGGAATAGATGAGTTTGATGAGTTTCTCACTAAAATCAAGGCACAACTCCCAGTGTTGGCGGAGATTCTTGAATAGGAGAAAAAATAAAGTAGTCTCTTTGTGCTCTGTTGTCAAAAAATAGAAATAAAAAGGGGACAGGCTACTTTTTTCTCCTTTTAGAAGAAAACGCAGCAATCTCATCAGTTCAGTTATTATGTAAAAAGACAAATTGAAAAACGTAATTTAATCCGTTATAGTTAATCAGTTAAGGTAAAAAGATCTATGATTTAGGAGGGCAAGACATGAAAAAAATTCTATCAATTTCTTTTTTGGTCTTTATTTTTCTTTCATCTATTGTCTTAGCTCAGGAGCCTTATAAGCTTCCGCCTAAAGACGTGGTAGATATAGTAACCGCACCTCCCACACCGCGCACAATGATCAGCCCGACCGGCGATACAATGATCCTCTTAGAGTATGAATCCATGCCGTCCATCGCATACATGGCTCAACCTCTGCTTAGGATCGCAGGGACAAGGATTACACCGAAGTATAACAGCCGCCAGGTGACAAGTTTTAATACAGGCCTTACCATCAAGGTAATAAAAGACGGCTCCATGATACCCATTGATCTTCCAAAAGGGGCAAAACTGGGTTCTCCCCGATGGTCCTTTGACGGCTCATGGATCGCTTTTACCCGCTACACAGATGCTGGAATCGAACTGTGGGCTGCAGATGTAAAAACCGGAAAAGCAAAGGCTCTCACAGGATCAGTCATCAATGCAACCATAAGCTCCGGTTTTACATGGCTGCTCGACAACCGCCATCTCCTCGCCTACACGGTTCTGGAAGACCGCGGAAATCCACCCAAAAAGCCAGAAGTTCCTATCGGACCTAATATCCAGGAGACATCCGGAAAATTTGCAAAGGTATGGACCTACCAGGACCTTTTAACATGCCCTTATGATGAGAAACTGTTCGACTATTACACTACATCGCAAATCGTAGAAATAGATGTCTTCTCCGGCAGCAGCAGAAAGATCGGCGAGCAAGGGATATATCTCTATGCTGACCCTTCCCCCGATGGGAATCTACTGCTGGTTTACAGGATAAAAAAACCTTATTCTTACAGCGTCCCATACTACTCTTTTCCCCATAGCTTAGAAATTTGGGACAGAGGCGGTAAACTCGTCCATGTTTTTGCCGATCTGCCTCTTGCTGATGAAGTTCCTATGAGAGGTGTTCCCACAGGACCAAGGTCAGTCCAGTGGCGGCCGCTTAAACCAGCCACGCTAATCTGGATCGAAGCCCTGGATGAAGGGAACCCTGAGAAAAAAGTCCCTCACAGGGATAAACTCATGACCCTTTCTGCCCCATTTAAAGAACCGCCTAAAGAAATACTGAAAGTTCAACATCGCTATTCAGGAATAGCATGGCTAAAGCCTGCAGGAAAAGCCTTTCTCACAGAGCGCGACTGGAAGAGAAGATGGCGAACAACCTATCTAGTAAATGTCGACGATTCAAGTGTGGCGCCAAAAAAAATCTTTGACCTCAGCACACAGGACCGCTACAACGATCCTGGCCGCACTGTTTACACAACAACTCCTGCAGGAGAACGAATCCTGCTCCAAGATAAGGACTGGATATATCTCTCAGGAATGGGCGCTTCTCCAAAAGGAGACATGCCCTTCCTGGACAAGATGAATCTCAAGACAATGAAGAAGGAGCGGTTATTCCAGTGTGCTGAGGCTAAATATGAAACTTTTGTTGACTTTGTCGGGAAATCAAGAAAAGAAATCATAATCAGACACGAGTCCAAGACTGAACCTCCTAATTATTATCTTTTTAACCTGAAGAAGAAGAAAATGAAAGACCTTACCGAGTTTAAAGATCCTGCTCCTCAGCTTGCGGGCTTGAAGAAGCAGCTCATAAAGTACAAGAGGGCAGACGGAGTAGATCTTTCAGGAACGCTTTATCTGCCTCCAGGATACAAGGAAGGAGAGAGGCTGCCGCTTGTGGTCTGGGCTTATCCCCGCGAATACAGCGATCCCAGGATCGCAGGGCAGGTGCGAGGTTCGACTCACCGGTTTACTTTTTTCAGGGGCACCTCACAGCTCCTATTCATAACTCAGGGATATGCACTCCTCGACGGAGCTCAAATGCCGGTGGTCGGAGACCCAAAAACCATGAACGATACTCTCGTCGAGCAGATTGTAGACAGCCTGAAAGCAGCCATAGACAAGCTGGATTCCATGGGTGTTATCGATCCCAAGAGAGTAGGTGTCGGCGGACACAGTTACGGAGCTTTTATGACAGCCAACCTGCTGGCACACTGTGACCTTCTGGCAGCCGGGATTGCAAGAAGCGGTGCTTACAACAGAACCTTAACGCCGTTCGGATTCCAGAGCGAACGAAGGACTCTCTGGGAAAATCCGGAAATTTATTTCAAGGTTTCCCCTTTTATGCATGCCCACAAGATCAACGAGCCTATTCTCCTTATCCATGGAGAGGCAGACAACAACTCCGGAACATTTCCCATTCAATCCAGAAGGCTCTATCATGCTTTAAAGGGACATGGGGCCACTGTCCGGCTTGTCATGCTTCCCAATGAAAGCCACGGGTATAGAGCCAAAGAGTCTGTGCTTCACGTGCTGGCTGAGATGATTGAGTGGTTTGATAAGTATGTTAAGAATAAGTGAGGAGGAAGGAGCAAGAAGAACGAAACGGCACTTCTCCTGTCATTGTGAACGTAGAAGATTCCTTCGCTTCGCTCGGAACAAGTCTGAGCAATCTCATTGTGCGACGTTGATTTATGAGATTGCCACGCTTCGCTCGCAACAGAGGATTGCCACGCTTTCTCCGAAAGCTCGCAATGACATGAGAACTGGTTTAAGGTTGAAGACATTATGATGTTAAGTATTAACTGTTGTATTTGTCTCCCCCTCTCCCTGTCATTCCTTTTCTAAATATATTAAATGTAAAGAGGAGAAAATGAAATATAAAATATGTTCATCCGTTGCAATCACCTTTTTTCTGCTTTTCATGGCGGGCGCACCGATCTTTGGTGTAGTTCAAGAAGTTCAGAATAAAACTACAGAGGTTTCTATAACTTCATGGCTGCTTCTCGGACCATTTACAACCCCTTTGCCCGCATTGCATAAAGAATATAAAAAAGGATTCGCTGTCGAAGGATTACTGAAATTTAGCGAGGTTGACCTCTCATTGCTTAAGCCAAAAGCAAAAAGCTCTTTTAAATGGCATGATGGAAGTCTCGCCGAATGGAAAGAGCTCAAGGCAGGAGAAAAGGGCATTGAGCTGACTGGAGACAAAATTAATCCTTCTATCGCTTACTTAGGTGTATACCTTGAAGCAAAAAGGTGGACAAAAGCAAGGGCAACTATAAAAAGTGCCAAAGCGATTCGAATCCTGCTCGATGGAAAAATTGTCGCAACTAAATCCAAAATCGATAAAAGCGAAAACGGAGACTCTCCACCTGAAGGGAGAAAAGTATCTGCTGATATAACTCTGGAAACCGGCAAACACTTGCTTCTTGTAAAAACTGTATCCGATCCAGGCTCAAATGCAGACTGGACTATCAAAGCCACTCTCTCCTATGATGAAAAATTCGCCTCCGCACCTCCAACAATCACCTTATCCACAAAGCAGCATATGACAATCACCCATCTTCTGGACGGCCCCAAGGTCTCGGGCATTTCTGTCTCTCCTGACGGCACACTAGCCGCACTCTCCGTAAGAAAAACTCTGCCCCCAAGCGATGCCTCTGAAACCTGGGTAGAGATGTACAGGATTGCTGACGGCTGTCTCACTCAGAGTTATCGCGGAGGCACAAATATATCCAGAGTAAACTGGGCACCAAGCGGAAAAAAATTCTCTTTCACAACCCGAGACAAATCAATAGGAACCATCTGGATCGTGGACCTGAAGACCGGAACATCCTTTCCAATTCTCAAAAACATACAAGACTTGGGCATGCATGTCTGGTCTCCAGACTCAAGCTTTATCGTATACTCTATAACGGAGAAAGCAAAATCTGACAAACGCGGAGTGAAAAGGTTCAAAAACCTGGCTGACCGGCAGCCATACTGGAGAGACCGAAGCTTTCTCCATAAAGTCACAATCCCTGATGGAGTCCGCCAGAGGTTGACAGCAGGAGAGTTTTCAACGTCTTTAAACAGCATCAGCCCGGACGGAAAAAATCTACTGTTCACCCGCTCAATCATTGACTATTCGGAGCGTCCTTATTCGAAAACAGAGCTCTATTGCCTAGACCTTGAGACACTGAAAACTCAATTGCTCTGGAGCGGAAATTGGTTTACCAGTGCCCAGTGGGGACCGGAGGGGGAAAAAATTCTGATTTTAGGCGGCCCTTCCACATTTGGGTTAGTTGGGGTTAATGTTCCAAAAGGTCTTATCCCCAACGAGTACGACACCCAGGCCTACATGTTTGACCCTGAGACAAAAAAAGTGACTCCCCTCACTAGAAGGTTTGACCCTTCCATAAATCAGGCGCGCTGGAGCCAAACAGAGAACTGCATCTATTTCGTCACCACAGACCGCTCTTACCGCCATCTCTACAGGTATGACCTTGATAAAAAGAAGTTCTTTCTTATTAACTGCGGGATTGAAGTTCTCGGACAATTCGATATCGCTGCTGAAAAACCTGTGGCAGTGTATACAGGCTCGAGTGCCGCCATCCCTCCTAAGGCTTATATCATAGACCTCAATAGCAAGAAATTCAGACTTCTTCAAGACCCGGAAAAAGAGGATTTTGACGATGTGAAATTCGGCAGGGTCGAGCGGTGGACATTTAAAAACAAAAAAAGAATCGAAATCGAAGGCAGAATTTATTATCCGCCCGATTTTGACCCATCAAAAAAATACCCCTGCATCGTCTACTATTACGGAGGAACTTCCCCTGTAACCCGCGACTTTGGAGGACGCTACCCCAAAAATCTATACGCCTCACAAGGTTATGTAGTCTATGTCCTCCAGCCCAGCGGAGCAACAGGATTCGGGCAAGAATTTTCCGCCTTCCATGTCAACGATTGGGGAATCATCGTGGCGGATGAAATCATTGCGGGCGTGAAAAAGTTCTTGTCATCTCACCCATTTGTTGATTCTAAAAGGATTGGGTGCATGGGCGCTTCTTACGGTGGATTCATGACCATGCTCCTCCAAACCCGTACCAACATCTTCTCTGCTGCTATAGCTCATGCCGGAATCAGCTCCATTTCAAGCTACTGGGGAGAAGGATACTGGGGATATACATACAGCGCCATTGCCACGGCCAACAGCTTTCCCTGGAACAGGAAGGATATCTACATCAACCAGAGCGCTCTGTTCAACGCCGATAAAATCACAACGCCTCTGCTTCTTCTTCACGGCTCTGCGGATACAAATGTCCCTTCCGGAGAAAGCACCCAATTATTTACAGCTTTAAAAATTCTCGGCAGGGAAGTGGAATATGTGCAGATTTCAGACCAGAATCACCATATCATGACTTATAACAAGAGGATACTTTGGACCAAAACCATCATGGCCTGGCTTGACAGATGGCTCAAAGGTGAACCCGAGTGGTGGTTTAACCTCTATCCAGATAAATGATGGAAAAAAGGATTAAATGAAAATGATTGACCCAAAATGTGCAAAATGCAAACAAAAATATTGCCATGAAGGAATAACAGATGAATCACTTCTCCCTGCTTTCTGCCCTGTAAAAAACTTCAAAGTCTTAATACAGGAAGTTACAGAGAAATACAGCACTGAAGAAATCCATTATTTCTTCTTAAGCTCCGCCCTGACAGAAAAAGAAGCCTATGATGAAAAGGCAGCTAGAGAGGAAGGGAGAACAGTTCCAATCCGCCCTAGGATAAAGGAGATCGCAGAGTTTGGAAAAAAAATCCACACAAAAAAGATCGGTATCGCCTTTTGTATTGGCCTCGCCGATGAAGCAGGTAGAGCCAGTTCTATACTGGAAAAACATGGATTCGAAATCTGTTCTGCCATTTGTTGCTGCGGCACTCTTGACAAGACAGATCTTGGCATCCCTTCTGAATATAAGATAAGAGACCCGGAGAAATTTGAATCCGCCTGCAATCCCCTGCTTCAAGCAGAAATTTTTAACAAGGCAGAAACCGATTTCAACATCATAATCGGCCTTTGTGTAGGGCATGACATGCTTTTCACAAAGTACTCCAACGCGCCTGTCACCACCCTTATCGTGAAAGACCGCTTCACAGGACACAATCCAATTATCAGCCTTTATACCAGGTATCACAGGGATATTGTATAAACTAAATATAGTTTAAGGTTGAAGGTTTAAGATTTAAGGCAGAAAAACTCAAAGCTTAAAATTAATTCCTGTTAGTCTGTTAATCGGTTAGTCGGTTAATCTGTTATTTTAATTAAAATAATTAACAGGATAACTGATTAACTGACCAACTGATAAACTGACTAACTGATTAACTGAATTTATTGAGATTGTTTGAATTTTTCGGCTTTCTATTATATTATCCTCTTATAAATAAAAACGGAGAATGACGATATGTTCTCTCTGAAGGAGGGGAATTTGAAAAAAACAATCTTATTACTATCAATCATTCTTGTGATTTCTTCGGCAACATTGGCTGTCAGCAATCATGTGAGCGCTTCTAATAAGATCGCTGTAACTATTGAAGAAGTTTCGCCTTTTGCCTACTGCTGCATCAAACATAAAGGGCCTTATACAGATATGGAAAAAATCATAAACTTGCTGATGCCAACCATGCGAAGCCAAAACATATATCCACAAGGACCGATGATTTCAATCTACTACAACAGCCCGGATGAAGTTGAACCTGCTGAGTTGGAATGGGAAGTTGGATTTCCAGTAACAGCTCAAGCATTGCCTCAAACACCCTTAGAAAAAAAGCTGTGGGAACATAAGCTCGTGGCTGTAGCTACTCATGTCGGACCGTATGAGACAACCGGTGAAACCATTACCAGTATATATGAATGGATGGAAGCGAATAATTATGAACAAGATGGCCCGATACTGGGGAAATTCTTGAGTATAACATCCCCAAACGCAACGGCCGAAACCGCAAAGACAGAAATTTGGATCGCGTGTAAGAAAAGCAAGACAACATAAATTGGCAAGACAACGCTTCGCTGGCAAGACATAAAATCGGTCTGTTCCGTCTATTCCGTCTATTCGGTCTATCGGTTTTTCCGGTTTGTTTGAGTTTGTTTAAGTTTATCTGAGTTTGTCTCCCCCCGTCATTGCGGGCATAATACTCACAGAGTGTTGCTAATTTCTTTGTTTTTAAAGTAACAATACCAATTTAGATAACTGATTTTATGTTTCTCTGTTAACCCGCGATGTTTTCTATAGTCTGCCTTCAA
>Ga0209979_1001805_pt1 | contig 22137 bp, 14 predicted proteins | sample AnhtaG_FD_183114 | JGI IMG/M metagenome (GOLD analysis project Ga0209979, IMG submission 183114) | Deep subsurface microbial communities from Anholt, Denmark to uncover new lineages of life (NeLLi) - Anholt_01485 metaG (SPAdes) (version 2) | ecosystem: Environmental > Aquatic > Marine > Oceanic...
CGCTAAATTTATTGATTATTTAGCCTGTTAATTCATTTTTTCAATTTAAATTTAACATCAGTTTCAACGGTAAAAAATTTATAATCTTTGTAGACAACTTGCGTTTCTGAATGAACGATTTTTTCCCCCTTTTTTTGTATTCCTCCGTTCTTTCTTATATGCAATTTATATACCAAATCATTTCAGATAAGGCAATTAATCTAACTCAATTATCTGTCATTGGCTATACACAGATGTATCCAAAAAAGGACAACTCAATATCCTGTCAAATAATTTTTTTATTAGCTATCGTTACCATAGTGGTCATTTAAAAAAAGAAAAAGTCAAAATAGGCAGCACAATTTATAAATTAACCTCTATTCCCTTTTATCGTACTCCTCGAATTTTATAGACTATATGGGGCTTATTGCCAAATATTAGTCTATACTGTATTAATTTTTTTACGACTTCCTCTGCTCTATGACTTGATTCAACGGATTCTACAGGCAATCGAGGTTTGAGAGCGGGCTTGACTCGACGTGTCTTCTGCAACTATCACGAGAACGTACTCACCAGGTGCAATGTCCGGCAATTTCAATTTGGCAAGGATCGTCCCCATTTCACCTTCTTTTTTACCGGAAAGAATGGACACAGCCAGGGGGATGGACTCTCCTGAGTATTTTTCAATCAGGTGGGCTGTAAACCGCACACGCGGGTTTTCTAGGTTTCTAACGGAACAATGGATCACGGCCAGGATGCTTTGCATACCTTCAGGAATTGCCCCCAGGATAGGAGAATACCGGGCCGGGTCAAAGGGGAAACAATCTAGCAAAGGAAAATCGGTGCTCATTGTCTCCGGGATATACCCTCTCACAAAGAGGCCGGCTTTTCCAGGGGCCAGCAGAAGAGGCGGGAAAAGCAGAAGGCCTTCCTCAGGGACCTCCGGAATTTCCACCGAATACCGCCCGACCGCTCCATTCCCTTCATCCATATCCCGCATGACAATGCGGCATTTGTATGATCCGGGGGAGAGGCGCATAATGGAATAATAATAGGCTTCCTTTCCCTTTAATGCTGATAGCTTCACCGCCTTCCGCTTCAACTCAATGATGTTGTCTTTTTCATCAAACACTAAAAAATAGATTTCCGCCTTTTCCCCTATGGATTCCTTTATCTCTTCCGCATTGACTTTTACCAGCAAACAGATGCCTGGTTCGCTTCCAATAGAACATGGAAGGACAGTCATCGGGAGATCGACCGGGATCTGCAAAAGAGGCCTATCCGATAGCGCAAGGTCAATAAGATGCAGTTCCTTTTCCATCTCAGAGTACCTGGAGAATTGTTTTGGATTGAAATATCCTTTCTGGGCGAAAACTTTGCAATTGGGGCGCGTTACTTTGACCTTTATGGAGTGATAACTCCCATCCCAGGATTTATCTACATAGTATCCGAGAACATAATAGGAGCCTGTGAAAGTCTGGACCGTGTCAAGAATTTCCGCATAGTTTTGGACGTTTCCGAGGAATTTACCTCCGGTATGCCTGGAAATACTCCGGAGGGTGGCTTCTCCCTTCTGAGCGGAAGGGACATTCATGTTTGTGGCAGGACCTTCAGTGTTCAAACTGAACACAGTAGTGTTCGAATTGCTCAACTCTTTGAGCATTTCCTCGTATTTTTCCATCAGAACAGCATCCATGCCAAAACCCGGGAGCCGCCCAGTCGACTCAGCTTTCAATCCGTGAATCAGTGAGTAAGGAATACCTGAGGAGAATAAAACGATATGTTTGTGCCCTGAAATGTAGCGGAATGCCTTGGACAGCCCAATGAGTTTCGAGAAAAGATTCCTCGTTATATTTTTATATTCTTCCCTTTTGAACCGATTTTCGAATGCATAATTTTGAGGGTCTGTCGCAAAATCATCAAAACCGTCTTTAGTAAAAATCATACCTTCTTCTCTCAAGCTACCAGGGTCTTTCTTAACGGGTTGGCTCCACTTACTGGCATCCAGAGCCGACTGACCCGTCATTTCTCTCCAAATCAATGCTTCAAAATTTTCCGCGCGTCCCACAATGCCTTCTTTCCCAATTTGATGCACAACGTTGCGAATCGCCTGGTGGTCTTTTGTTAGATATTCATGGAGGGTCAGTTGTTTTAAAACTGAATATGATAGCACGCCGACTTCGTCCGATGGCTGTACCTGGTTGTCGATAAAGTGCAGGGCCGCTTCCTGGGCTTTTTGAAAGCCTCTTGAATTATTATTGACAAGATCGAAAAAGAGGAAAAACTTCCGGTTCATAACCTCATCCGGTTTACCTTCCTGTGCAAGATCTTTTTTCTCTGGATGAGATACGACTTCAGGTTCAGAGGGAGAAAGAATATGTCTTTCGAACTCCGTTATATTCTGGCGCTTTCTGTTGTCATATACTACAAATTCATCGGGTTTAAGGTCGGTGATTGGATTTCCGGCGTCGTCCATAACATAGACCTGGATAAGCTTCACGATGACTGTGACCTCATGCCTGAGTTCCTGGGCCATCAGTAACACTACTGCAAAAAACATACAGAATAGTAAAGCTGCATACTTCCGCATAGACTATGCTCCCTCCTCTTGTGTTATATTTTCGTAGAGCATGTTCCAACTAGCCGCTAAATTTATTGATTATTTAGCCTGTTCATTCATTTTTTCAATTTAAATTTAACATCAGTTTCAACGGTAAAAAATTTATAATCTTTGTAGACAACTTGCGTTTCTGAATGAACGATTTTTTTCCCTTTTTTTTTGATATAGGCTTCCTCAATAAAATAATGACTGGGAAATCTTATTTCATTCTTCTCAAAGCCAAATTCTGTTATGTGCGTGATCCGGGGTTCCGCCTTGTATCTTCTGGCCATGTCTTTGATGACCGCAGAATGTACCATTCTGTCCTGATTCCATTCGATCTTTAAGATACTGAGGTCATCTTCTTTAACCCAGATTTTCCCCCAGAGTATCTGCTCGCGGATAGAAGGCATGGGGGTAGCTTCAATTACTAGAGCTCTTTCTCCATCAAGGAGCTCGTCTCCAATCATTTTATAATCAAAAAATTGCTGTCTGTCTTCAGCAAGAAGATTGACCGGACCGAATAAAACATTTTTATATTGAAACATTGTGGTCTTCAGGCGTGTTACTTCTTCTCTTTTCTTAATGCCATCCTCTTCCAGCAGTATTCTTTTTTCGATTTTTCGATCGTCTTTGCGGATAAACTGATAATCATAGAGATATTTATGTTTAGTCACTACCTCTTTTTCCACGACCCGACTTCCCATCCCAAATCTAATTATTTCAACAACCTGAACAACGTTAATATTTTTCTCTGAGACTTCCTCCATACATACAAAATCCAGGGCTGTCTTGCTTAACCTCTGGCAATATTCTCTTGATCTTTTTAAAATTTGCATTATCTTTACCTGATCAGTTTGCGCTGACACATTCTGAGCAAAAATCAACGGAGAGAAGAAAATCAAGGCAAATGCCAAAAATATTATGAGACATGACAAAGGAAAAAACATCTGTAAGAAAAATATTGTTTTTTTATTTCTCCTCTTCATGGTTTTACGCCCCTCTATGAATCGCTGACCACAATGTGAAGGATAAGAAATTCCCTTTTGCGATTGATGCCTAAATCTGAGTCTTTGCTTCGATTTCCCATCCGACCATCGTAAAGAATTATAAATCTCGACGCAATAAGATGTCAAGGACGGGTAAAGAACGCGGGGATGTGATGGAAGCGGCCCTCTTTTTCCTCGTTTGCTCGACAGATCATCCCTTGAAGATGAGATAAGACCATTTTCTTCTCGAAGAAGAGTCGGAATATCTTAAGAATGATGGAGTTCCATTTATTTCACTTTCCGGACTCCCATTAACATCATAGGCGTTTCGTAGGATTCTATATCGATGGTTCCTTTGGCGCTCAATTCGATATTTGCTGCTTTGTAAAATTTTCCTGTTACTTTCCAGTTATTGTCTATTTCCAATTCTACAGCCATATAAAGATACTTCCCTGATATCCTTATACTAGTACCCACGTCCCAGCTCTGTCTTTCGGCAAAAACTAAGATCTTTCTCCCGTTTTCAGTTTTCCTGGATTGGGCGGCATTGATGTACACGTTCAGACCGCGAGCGCTTTTAATACGGATGACTCCCTTGTTTGCTTTGTGGAAAGCTTTTAAAAAGGCAGCAGTACCGCTTTTTTGGAGGATCTGCTGAAACTGTCTGACTTCATCTACAGTTGTGTAATCTTCAATAGAGATAGCTATACTGACCATCTTATCCTGGGTCGGGCCGCCTACGGTGAGGAGCCTTGCCCGGAATTCCTCTTCAGCTGAGAGCGGAATTGTCAAAGCCAGGAAGATTCCTATCATTAAACAGAAAAAAAAGGTTCTGACAAAAGGCTTTTTCATGACTCTCTCCTTTTTTATTTTTTTTTTGCTGTTAAATTTTATTCCTTTTTATTGATAGGTGTCAATTTAAAACGCTCATTTGCAATAGTGCAAATTTTTTGAATAAGTTCAAAATTTTGGATATTATCCAAATTTATGGATTACAATCTCCTCAGCCCAATAAGGTTATACTTTTATAATATTGATAATAAATGAATTAATCTTTAGCTGGCAATCATAAAAATTGGCACAATTTTTGCACTTAATAAAAAAAAGGAAGATTTTATATCAGAATTCTTATATTAGAATTCTCTTGACTTTATTATACCTCGATGGAACAATTAACTCACTATCAACATCCTGAAAAAGTAAATAAGCGTTGCGTTTTTTTATAGAAGGGTTATTCATTGCTACAAAAAATCTTTGCAAAGGAGGTGGGAATAAGAGAAAAATAAAATTTTAAAGGATACTGTATGGAGTGAAGGGAATAATCTTTTACTCCATGGGCAAGGATTTTTTTTCGCTCAGTTTTGGAGTTAATATAACACTACAAAGCTTGAACGAGAAAAACATCTAATCGTGTTTATCCCCCTAACGTAGATAAAGGGGGATAAAGGGGAAAAAAGAAAAAATGAGCAAATTAAGAGTTTTTATTTTTACTTTACTTGCTGTTTTACTGATCTGGGGATCGGCAATAGCTCAGGCACCTACCGGAAAAGTCATTGGCAAAGTAACAGATGACGAAAAAACTCCTCTTCCTGGAGTAACAGTAGAAGCGGACAGCCCGAAGCTGCTCGGTAAGGCGTCTGCTACAACCGATGAAAACGGAGTATTTCGTTTGTTTTCACTGCCATCTGGAACATACACCATCACCTTTTCACTTCCGGGATTCCAGACTATTATCAGGAAGGATATTTACCTTCAAATCGAGCAAACAATAACAGTAAATATTAGCATGCAGATGGGCGTATTGGAGGAAGAAATCACAGTGGAAGGACAGAGTCCTGTTATCGACGTTAAAAGCACCGTCAAAGGCAAAACTATTACAAGAGATCTCTTCCAGAGCCTGCCCAGGGGCAGAGACTTTACCGGGCTGATCAGCATCATTCCCGGTACCCATTACGAAAGCAATACCGGCGGTCTTTCGGTTGACGGCGCTACCGGCTCTGAAAACATGTGGTACGTAGACGGCACCGACACTACAGACATGCACATCGGGGTGCAAGAGCAGAACATCGTGTTTGAGCTGGTCGATGAAGTCCAGGTCAAATCCTCCGGTTATCCGGCTGAGTTCGGCGGTTCGATGGGAGGTGTTATTAACGTCATAACCCGTTCGGGCGGAAACGCATTCCACGGCGACATCATAGGTTTTTACGATGACCGCAGCAAATTGATGTACGGGAAATCCCGGGACTATCTGCGCATCGATCCATTCGACGACAACGCAGCTGAACTAGTCAACGATGACGACCTCTACTTCAATGGCGGTAAGGACCGGGATGGATATTACCGCATGGAAGGTATCTTCCAGCTCGGGGGCTACATCTTAAAAGACAGGCTCTGGTTCTTTGGTTCATTCAATCCTGTCTACCGGCGAGACACGGCTCCCAGATTCTTCTTGGATGACCCCGACTACGTGGCGGGTCCCCCCGAAGGTCCAAAAAATGACTTTATTCGCAACCGGTGGAACTGGAACGGTCAGTTCAAGCTTACTGCTCAGCCATTAGCAGGAATGCGTGTTTCTGCCAGCTTTGTCAATAACTTCTACAAATTCAGAGGCTCTATTCCTGACATAGATGGTACGAGCGCCATGGACTACGAATGGGGCATATATGGATTCGATTATCCCAACATGAGCGGCAACCTCAACCTAGACTACACTATAGGCAACAACATGCTGATCAACCTCCGCGGCGGTTATTTCCGCACAAATCAGACAAATCAGCAAATCGTCGGGCCGGAGTCATTTTATCGATTCCAGTACTCCAACGACATTTACGCTGCAGATTATGCTGCACAGGGTTTGTCCTCCGACTTGATCCATTTCAGAGGCTGGTATAGCTGGCCGGGCAGCGACTATGAAGTCAAAAAAAGTGTTAGAGAACGCATCGTTGGCAACTTTGACTTAACTTATTATACATACCTTGCCGGCGAGCACGCCTTTAAGTTCGGTGTTCAGTACATCCGGCTCCATGAAAATGAGGACTATACGCTTCCACATCCCAGGGTTTATATTTACTGGGGTGATGCATACTATGGCCTGGCTACCGGATTACCGGTCGATGGTACATACGGCTACTATCAGATCCGCGGAAGCTTTAGCTCTCCCTACGGCTGGTTCTGGGACATCCACAGCAATAACTGGGCGGTATACCTACAGGACAGCTGGACGATCGGAGACAAACTGACCATACAAGCCGGTCTGAGGACCGAAAGTGAGTACATCCCTTCTTTCAGCGACATTCCTGAATTTGCGGACATGAAGCCTGTCAAATTCGACTTCAACGACAAACTCGCTCCACGTCTCGGCGCCATATACGATGTTTTCGGTAATTCCAGCCTGAAAGTCTTCGCCAACTTCGCCATTTACTACGATGTCATGAAGCTATACATGGCAGAAGGTGCCTACGGCGGATTCAAATGGATCAGCGACTACTATGAACTCAACGATCTGGACTGGACCAAGATCGCTGCCAGCGGTGAAATCGATGACGAAGCGAGCCAGTCGGGCAACGGCGCAAACACATACGTGGGTACAATGAACTGGCGTATTCCCTCCTGGGACACTACCGATCCCGGCATGAAACCGGTGGCTCAGCGGGAAATCACTTTCGGTTTTGAGCAGAAATTGACTGAAGAAATCGCTCTGTCTTGCCGCGTTGTCCAGAAGCACCTTATCCGGACTATCGAAGACGTAGGAGTTCTGACGCTAGAGGGTGAAAAATATTACAACGGAAATCCGGGTTTCGGCTGGACTCTGCCCACTACTGAAGGCGGACAGTTTGATCCCTCATACTGGCCATGCCCCAAAGCTACGAGAGAGTATTGGGGTGTTAACGTTGCGCTTGACAAACGTTTCAGCAACAACTGGCAGGGTGGTATCAACTATACCTGGAGCCGGGTGGCAGGCAACTACTCCGGCCTGTCCAGTTCCGACGAAGGCGGACGCAACTCTCCTAACGTTGAACGTAACTATGACCTCTGGTTCCTGTCCTATGACTTGCAGGGAAATGTACTTGATGGACCTTTACAGCACGACAGAACACACTATTTTAAGCTTTACGGCTCCTATGCCTTCCCGTTTGGACTGACTGTGGGTCTCGTTGGCTACGGCCGCAGCGGTCTTCCCTTGACTACTGGCGTTAGCATGAATAATGTCAATGTATATCCCAATAACCGCGCCGACATCGGACGCCTGCCATTTACCATCTGGGCCGACCTCTATATGGAATACAACCTTAAAATCGCAGGGAAGTACAACATGCAGGTCAACCTCAACATCTACAACGCCACCAACACTTCTACGTGGCAGGCACAGGATACAACCCAAAACAGATCCACCATACGAGTGAGCGATGCTGAATTTTTATCCGAGACTTACGACTATAAGGCGGAATTAGCCACAGGCGCCTACAGGGACGATCCCAGATTTGGTGAATTCACATCGAAATTCGGAAGATGGTCAGCCCGTCTCGGTTTGAGATTCTCTTTCTGACGTGATTGCTGAAGCAGGATAAGCTACACCAGAGACAGACATAAAGACCCGCTCCCCGAGACAGGGGAGCGGGTCTTTTTTTGTGTATCTTTTTCCCTTTTGTTACTGAAATCCTAAAACCATAAACATTTTTTAAAAGCACTTTCCTAGCAATCGTCTGCTAAACAGGAACACAATGGGGAAGAGACCCTTTATCTCTCTGGCATAAAATTTGCATTATCAGAATTGAACGATTAAAATTATCTGTGAAAGGTAAAGGATTCCAGGAAAAAGCTGAATGGGGTAACGTAAGCTAATAAAAGAATGAAAAAAAAGAAAGTCTCTTTCTTGTTTTTTATTTTCTTTTTCATCACCAATCAAGGCTCTTTGAGCAGTGAGTTAAATTCAAGATTTGCTCAAACAAGAAAAACCAATAAAATCATGCAGCATGAGGTGACGGTCACTCTCAAATTAGTTCAGGTTTATGTGGTCGATAAGGAAGGGAATCCTGTGATGGACTTAGAGAAATCGGATTTCGTCCTCTATGATAAAGGCAAACCTCAGACCATAACAGAGTTTGAAAAACATATGCTAACCGTACCTTCCCTCAAGGTTGAACCTCAGAAAAAGGAAGTCGAGCCATCCTCTCCCCCTGAAAGAATGAGTAGGAAATTTTTTCTTTTCTTTGATTTTGCCTATAACAACGCCATCGGGATAAAAAAATCCAGGGAAGCAGCCCTGCATTTTATCGATACCCAGCTTCAGCCCTCGGATGGAGTAGGAGTTCTCTCCTATTCTGCCCTCAAAAGTTTAACTCTCCACGAATATTTAACCACGAATCACCATAAGATTCGTGAAGTGGTGGAAAAGTTCACAACACAAAAAATCACAGGAAGAGCAGAAGATTTTGAGGCAGATTATTGGAGTGAAGTTACAGGCGTACAGTCCATAGATGCCAGCAAAGCAGGAAAGAGTATTCTTAGGCCAGCTCCACAAAGCAAGCCCTCAGTGGAACCTTTTAGACCTAGAGAAGATAGCCACCAGGCCATAAATTTTACCCTGAAAATAAAAGAGTTGGCCAAAGCCCTGCGCTACATCCCCGGCTATAAGCATATTATTCTCTTTTCATCCGGGATTCCCAGTTCTCTCATCTTCGGAATTCAATTTCGTTATGACGGAAGATTTGAAGATTATTTTCTCCGTAAAAACTATATGGAGATGTTAAAAGAATTGACATCTGCAAACAGCACAATGTATGTGCTGGATTCACAAGAATTAAGAACATTGATTTCAAAAGATGAACGGATAACAGGGCGTTATGCCTTACAGAGGCTAGCAAAAGAAACCGGAGGAAAATATTTCAGCAATCTTAATAATTACGAAAAGGACCTGGAGACGATTCAAAATTTGACCGGTTCTTTCTATGTCTTGGGTTATTATATAGATGAAAAATGGGACAGCAGGTATCACAAAATAAAAGTCAAAGTCAATCGACCCAAGTGTAAAGTCTATGCACAGGGAGGATATTATAATCCCAAGCCCTTCAGCAAATATTCAGATCTTGAAAAAATGCTTCATCTTATTGACCTGGCTCTGGCCGAGAATCCTGTTTTCCAGACTCCTCTTCCTTTTCCTTTGACTGCTTTACCCTGTTCCATTGAAGAGGAGCCAAATCTCTGCCTGATTGCAAAAATACCCTTAGGAAAAATCAAAGAGATTTCCGGGAAAAAAGTCGAAATATTCACTCTTATTTTTGATACAAAGGAAGACATCGTCAATCTGAAACGTGGAGAAGAAAATTTTACAGGACTTCCTGGAGAGAGTATCTACCATTATTCACTCTTTTCCCTATCTCCCGGCACATACAAATGCCGTATCGTCATAAGAGATTTGGAAACAGGACAAGGGGCTGTTGGGTCTTCCTCTGTTATCATTCCTGAAAGACCTGAGAGAGGTATTCGGCTTTCCCCGCCTCTCCTGCTTGTCCCTGAAAAAAATGCTCTTTATGTGAAAGGCTATGTTCCCAAAAAAAGCGGAAAAGATGAATATTTTTCTTTAGCGGATTATTTTCATTTTGATTCCACTCAGTATTCGCCCTTTTTGGGTGATTCGTTACAGGCAAATGCCACTGTCCCTGCTGTTGTGCTCTACTCAACTGCTGATATCCTGATTCCTGAAGTCAATATTTCTGCTCATCTTATTGAAGAATCATCAGGGGAAATAATCCCCCTTACTATAACCATTCTATCTGAGATAAAAGAAAAAAATCTGGACATGCGGTTTATCAATATCCAGATTCCTGAGCTACCGTCGGGCGAGTATGCTTTGAGTCTAATCGCCAGAGAAACAGTGAGCCAGTAAGAGTCTCAGGTCACAAGGATTTTTACAATCAAATAAATAGTAGAAAGCGCCCCTTTTTAATGAAAAAAGCAGGATTTTTATTTATTGTCACTTGCACTATCATCTTTTTTAAATTTGGAATGTCTCTTCAACACCAGAGACAAGTTAATCAACAGACAGAAGTCGAAAACATCCTTAAAGCCTCTGTCGACTACTGCCATAAATTAGAAAATGCTGCTTTATATTTTGTCTGCATGGAGGAAATAACAGAAAAAATTAATTTTTCTAAAGATATCGCGTGGGACAGCCATACTATTCCGCGTGAAGTTTGGATTCGAAGGAAACGAACTGTAGCAAAAAGAAAAAATACATACCTCTATGATTTTCAATTTATCCGGAAGAATAATCGAGTTAGAGAGACCCGGACATTATTGGAAGAAAACGGGAAGAAAAAAAGAGAGAAAAATGCCAAATTAAAGACGATGAGTTTTCTTTTTAAAAATGCTTTATTGGGTCCTGTGGGAATTCTTGCCTCACACTGGCAGTCTTTTTATGATTACAGGATATCCGGTGAAGATGAGGTTAACGGCCTTCCCGTTGTGATTTTGGAAGTCACTCCAAAAGCCGGCCATAAAATTGATTTTCTTTTTGGCAAGGTTTGGCTGAATAATAGCAATTTCGATATTTTAAAAATCGAATGGAGTCAATGGAGAATTGGAAATTTCCATATTTTCGAAAATAGAGGTCTGAAATATAAATCTGAACCTCGCATTTCTCTCATTTCAGAATTCAATATTGAAAAGAATGGGATTCGATTCCCAAGCAAATTCTTCATTGAAGAGGCATATATTGATAAAAAAGGGAAGAAATTTGTCCGGTCCGAAACAACGGTTATTTATAGAGATTTTAAGTTTTTCACGGTTGAAGTTGAAATAAAATAGTCCTTTAAACTATTCTCTCCCATGGAGGGAAGGGATGCAGGGGAGGGTGCTACTATTTATCACACTTACCCAACCTCTCCCATCAAGGGAGAGGAGATACATATTCGTTGCTTTTAAGGGTAGGAATTTTGCTTGGGCAGGGAAAATCTCCTATTTCTTAAGAGCTTTTTTCAGATTGAGAAGTTCCATCCGGGCACTTTTTATCTTGCTTTCATCCTCTCCTCTCGGGTCTTTCAGGTATAACTCGAGATAGCGGATTGCCTCAGCGATTTCCCCTGTTGCTTTTAAGGCTACAGCAAGGTTTAAATAGGCAGTAGGTGTGGGGTGAAGGCTTATTGCCTGTTTAAGATTTTTTATGGCTTTGGTGTAGTTTCCGGCAACACCGTAAGCAATCCCGAGGTACTGGTACAAACTGTATTCCCCGGGATATTCCTGAATGAGACGGCTGTAGATTTCAATTGCCTCTGGGATTTTTCCGCCCGTTGCCAGGTTGAAAGCGTAACTTATACGCAAGAATTTATTTTCAGGCTCGATGGCAAGAGCCTTTTCGTAATATCCCTGAGCCTCTTCCTTTTCTCCCAGCGTGTCCAGGATTACGGCAGAAGCTGTCAGGGCATCAAAATATTTGGGGTTGATCTCGAGCACCTGCTGCATGGCAGCAAGTGCCTCGTTCAGCCGTCCCGTAACAAAATAGGTGTGACCCAGTCTTGCCAGAAGGATCTCGGACTTGGGGATTATTTCTATTCCATGTTTCAAGGTTTGAATGGCTTCGTCAAATTGTTTCATCCTGGCATGGGCCAGGGCCAGATTGACGTAACTCGATGGTGATGAGGGCCGCAACGAGAGCATTTTTTCATGAAGCGCTGCCGCTGCCTTATAGTCTCCCTGAGATTCATACATTTCAGCCTGCTGAATCATCCGCAGCTCATCGATTTTATCTTTTGGGTCAGGTTGCTGCCCCTTGACCTGGCTATCCGAATAACTGATATACCCCAGTGAGCGAAGTCTCTCCAGCTCTTCTGAAGTCGGAACCCGGTTCCCCGCCCCTGAAACTGCCATGCTGTTTTTTATCAATATTTCCAGATTGCGGTTCATTTCCGACACGATTTTCTTTTTGGACTGAAGAAGATTTCTTTCCTCATTCGGATCGGACTTTAAATTATACAATTCTGCCTTGGGAGCCCGTATGTATTTCCAATCCCCGGCGATCAGGCCGGTAAGTTCAGACCAGCCGTAATTTTCCCTGGGGTAATAGGTTTCGATATAGGAATCGAGGTCGTCTTTTTTTCTTCCTTCGATATAAGGAATCAAGCTTATTCCCTGATTTTTATCTGCTTCTTGCAGGTTGAGCATATCCAGGACAGAAGGCATGATGTCAATCAACCGGACGCGTGAAGTGATGGTCCTTTCTCCGGGAAGGTTATTTGGGGCATAAAAGATGAGCGGCACTTTCATAGCCATGTCATACAGGAAAATGCCGTGGCCGATTTCGACCTTTTCTCCAAGGCCCTCTCCATGGTCGCCGGCAAGGATAATCAGTGTCTTGCCAAGGAGGTTTTTATTCTTTAATTTTTCAACAACTTCCCCGACATAGAAATCCATATAGGCGATCTCGCCGTCGTAAGGCTGGTCGGAGAAATCTTCTCTGTAGGGGGACGGGGGGGCGTAGGGCAGATGCGGATCGAAGAAATGAACCCAACAAAAGAACTGCCCGGTATGATGGTTGTCAAGCCATGCCGAAAAGGAGGCAAACACCTGTTCCGCTTTCTTTTCGGAATTCAGAGCTTTGAACGGGGAGCCTTGCTGGAAACTGTCGTCGTAGAAATCGAAGCCCTGGTCCAGGCCGAAGCGTGAGTCGACGGTGAAGGATGCCACGAATGCCGCTGTTTCAAAGCCTTTCGTTTTTAAGATTTCAGCCAATGTTAGCTCGCCGGAATTAAGATAGTAGGTGCCATTGTTGTGAACATTGTGGGAAACCGGGTATGTTCCTGTCATGATGGAACAGTGGGAGGGCAAGGTCAGCGGCACCTGGCAATAGGCATTGGCAAACCGGATACCCTTTTGAGCCAGGGAATCCAGATTGGGCGTTTTGGCTCCGGGATAACCGTAGCAGCCGAGCCGGTCAGCACGAGTAGTATCCAGCGTGATAAGCAGGACGTTCAGCCCGCCATTTCTCTCGATTAGGGTTCTGGGGGGAGAAATAAGAAGGAGCATTGCAGCGGCGAAAATAATGACAACGAGTGCTGCAAGGATAATCCAGTATTTCCTGATAAACAACTTGGGGGATGTTTTCGCTGTATTTTGCTTTTTGTCTTGGGCTGTGGTGCTGGAAGCGGGCGCTGGCGGCGGTGAGACTTTATGGCGCTTTTTCTTCCTGCGGCGTGAATGTTTCTTTTTCGCCATCTAGTTATTTTATTAAAGTTTACTTTTTTATTTTTTTAACTGATCAAGAATATTCCTGACATTTGCTGATCTTTCCGTATCTGGCTCAAGAGTTAAAAATTTCTCGAAATTTTCTTTTGCCTTATCAAAATCAGATTTATTCAAATAAACAAGTCCCAATTTGTAATAAGGATCACTCCAGTCAGACTTGATCTGGCTAGCCATGCCGAAATACTGGATAGCTTCATCAAGTTTTTGATTGGAAAAATAGATTTCTCCTACATTGTAAGCAATGACTTCATTGTCAGGATAAGTCTCAATAGACTGCTTGAAATAATTCTGGGCACTCTCAAAATCCTGCATTTTCAGGTAACAATCGCCTATTCCTGCCAGTGCTCTGGCAGTGATTTCCTTGCCCTTGTGTTCGTCTTTGGAGGTTTTTCCCAGGACAATATTATATTCTTCGATGGCTTTTTTATACTCTCCCATTTCCCGGTAGCAGTCGCTTATGTTGAGGCGGACTTGATAGGCTTTAGGATTTTTCTCGAGAAATTCCTGGAATGCAAGAAGAGCCTCATCGTATTTTTTCTCACTGTAGAGTTGATTGCCCTTGTCCAAGATTTCGAAAGTTAACTCATCTTCAATTATTGGTAAATCAGCCGATTGAATCTTAGCTAAAGTCAAAGTTACTTTTGGATTCTTCGCGAGCTGCTGGACATAAATTTCGGTTGCAAAAGGAATATATCCATCTGCGGTGGCGGTCACCTTCCACTTCCCTGTACCAAGGCCCAAGAAACTCCATCCCCTTTTTTTGGAGGTAGTCTCCAATTTGGCTGTATCAGCTCCTAAAAATTCGATGGTGACCTTTGCCGATATAACAGGGTCTCCCTTTTCATCGACAACGACTCCAGAGACTCTTCCTTTTCCTCTTGCCGACTGTCCAGCGGCATAAGCAACGAATAAGAAAAAGAATAAAAGTAATAGAGAAAATTTTGCGTATGTTTTGGCTTTCATTCTTATTGCCCTCCTTCTAATCTATTTTTTTCCCCGGCGTCTTAATCAAATTGAAAACTTAGCCCTTTTCCTTACGCGGCTTCCCCCCGTTTTATTTTCAATTTCTACAATGAAAATATAATTTCCCGGCTTGAATTTTGCCGGAACTTCAATCAAATAATTTTTGCCGATTATCTCCTGGATATTCTTTTCGGATAAAGATATTTTGTAACTTTTTTGGTGTTGCCAGACTTTTTTCTCAACCAGATCAAAAGCTTCCATGGATACTTCTAAAGTTGTTTGCAATATATTTTCTTTTTCTGCAAACCAGATATTTTTGTAAGGAATTTCAATCTGGAAAAGCGCTTCTCCCCCTTTCACTTTTTTTATATTGAGATTGAAGTCGAAGACAATCTTTTCAAAATCGACCTTCGGTCTATAATCCACTTGCGTTTTATTAATCTCACTAAGATGCTGGGCACTGAGAGGTTCCAGTTTATAGTTGCCGGTCCAGTTGTCATCAATAAAAATAATCGGGAAAAAGCCATAATACCATATCTCCGTGGGTTTTCCATAGAACGTAACACCTCTCGGATACGTCTTTCTGGTATCAGGGGGTCCGAGGGTAATATAAACTCTGCCTCTCTCCTGAAGCCAACCCGGTGTACTTCCCTCTTTAAAAAGAGTATTGGCTTCTTCAATACGAATGAAATATTCTTCCTTAAACTCATTTTTTTCCGTATCAGGATCAGGGTCTCTCTTTTTCCAGAATTCTTCTATGAAATTCTTCCTCTCTGAAGGGGGAAGATTAAGGAAGAATTTGCGCTCTTGTCTTGTTATTATGTATCTTACTTCGGAAATGAATTCCTTACTTTCAGGATCTAATTTTCTTTCCAGCCTGTAGGAAGCGCAAGAAAGAAGAAGGAAACAGCAGACAGAAATAAGGATAAAAAACGCTTTTTTCATTTCTTCTCTTTTATGGACTTTACCAGCGCTTTTAGTTTATCCTGATTGGGATCGATCTCTAAGGACTTCTCCCACGCAATTAGAGCTTCTTCTGTGTTATCCAATTGATAGTAACATTCTCCTATGGAATTAAGAATAATTATATTTGTACCGAAATAAGAAAGATGGTTCTTATAGTAAGAAATAGCCTCGTTGAATTCTCCCAGCGCCTGGCAAGATCGCCCCAGAATTTGAAAAAATGCATATTTTCTCTGGTCCTTTAAGAAGGGAAGAGCTATCTGTTTCACCCTTTGATATTCTTTAGTCATAAAGAGGACCCGGCTCAAATCCAGGGCGAAATTCTGGGAATTTGGATCTTTATAATAAGCTTCTTCTAACAAAGATTTTGCCATCTGAATATCCTTCTTGTTTAAGAATTGATTCCCAAGGGTGTTTGTTAAGGCAGGGCTTCCGGAAGACGGCAGGGGCAGAGAGAGAAGCCAGGGCCGGGGCAGATTAGGCATAAACGACACATAAAATTGGCTTTGCTCAAAGAGGACTTCCTCCCGGTTTTTGTTAAAGAGAGAGACTTTCATTATATAGTAAGCGGCAGGTAAATTTGACAGGGAGAACTCCTCAAAAAAGTTTTTTTGATCCGGGTAATCTTTTATGCTCTTAACCAAAGAATGGATTTTTTCGTTTTCTTTTAAAATGGAATACTCGAGGAAACCATTCTCTTTCAGCTCTTCGGTCAATCCCTGGATTTGGAAGTAAAGATACAATGTTTCTAGCGAAGCAAAATCATTTCGAGGTGAAGGGACAAGTTGAATATCTCCGATCAGAAAAGGTTTGTTCCCTCCTTTATATTTTGACTTTTTGTCGAGTTTATTTGCCAGGATGAGAGAACTCATCCGAAGAGAGGAAGTTTCCGGGATCATAATGTCCGATTCGACTGAGGTAAATTCTTTTGAAATGGAATTTTTCAACAGCAAATTGAATTTATAATATCCTCCGACCAAAGGAAACATATCTTGGAAGCTGAACAACTTATTTTTGATATTAGTTATTTGCTCTTCATTAAATTCGATAGGAATCGTTCTTTCGAACTGATAAATTGTATTTCCCTGCTGATCAGAAATTATACCGTTAATTTCTAAGTTAGAATGAAATTTGTCCTGATATCGTTCAAAGGACAGCTTTTTCGGCTCAACGAGATAATGCACGAAAAAAATTCCTGATCTATCTTGAATAACTTTGACCATGGAGTCGTTTTCTATGTAATTGGCTGTGTAATAAACCTCAACAATATCTTTATACAAGAGAAGTTTTTCTGCGTAGGTATCTTTGACTTTTTCATGGGGCGCAGATGGGATTTTTTGCGAGATAAGAATCTCTGAAGCAAGAGAAGGGGTGACACTCGCCGATGATTCTCCCGGTATCAAAGTCAGAGAAATTTCGGCTATAGTGGGATCGATACCAAAAAGTTTGTTGTAAGCATTCAAATGACTTGTAGCATCTCCCATATAATGGATCAAGAGACTTTGGGGACCATATTTGACTGGAGAATAGAGCTCGTACTCGCCCATCCCATGTTTTTTAAAGAATACCACATAAAAAGCATTTGGAAGTCCATATTCTTGCATGCCCTCATAAAACCAGATAATAAGAGGAAAAACCTGAGAGAGGTTTTCGTGTTTATCGACTGATTTTGGCGGTCCCAGCGTAATGTAGATTCTCCCCATATCTGACCGCCAACCTGGTCCGGGTGAATCTTTCCCAAACCAATTGTTGACATACTTAATCCGGCTGTAATGTTCTTCTCTAAATTCATGCTTCGGAGTATTTGGGGTGGGGTCCCTTTGTTTCCAGAAGGCGTCGATGAATATGTTTCTTTCTCTATCCGTTTCAAGCTTAAGAAAAACTTCTTTTTCCTTAGGAGTAATGATGTATACCACTTCCTCTTCCAGCCATTTTCTATACGTTGCATCAAGGTCCTTTGACGATTTTTTAACCTGGCTAAAAAGGGAAATAATTGAGATGAAGTATAAAGGAAGAAACAAAAAAAAGACAAACCTTTTTTCCACTTTAATAATATATTACAAGCAGTAGTAATTTTCAAGCATCCTTCATTACCCGTAAGCACCCTCATTTCCGTGATAGGTAATGCTTTTGGGGATGACTGAAGCGACCATTGATGATTTAGCCTTTCCGAATCAAAATTCGAGGGAATCCGACAGAGTCGGACCCGAGGACTGTTTGAGCACTGTACCATTCATCGGGTGGAGGAAAGGATAGCTGTAACATAAAAGATTGAGAGGGGATAAACATGCGCAGTTCCGCAGAGCCGAGAAGTTTGATGAGGAAATGGCATGAAAAATCTGAAGGGAGCAAAGCCATACCCAAAAGCATATTTGAAGCCTTATGATATCACGGAAAAAAAGATGCTTCCTCATTACCCAGAATTCTGGATAGAGTTTACGATTACATTTTTTTACTCTTTTTACATCTTTTTATAAATGATTATTGTTTTTCAACGGTAATCCAGCGGCGACTTTGACAATTTTTCTTCCCTGTGCTATCAATATAACATTATGAAAAAATTAATATCACGAAGTAAGTCTTTCCCTGGGAGAAAATTCAACTTCCTGAGTATAGGAACTCTAGTACTTGCCTTTTTGATTTTAGATGCTTGTAGTATAAATTTACTTCCATCCAAAGACAAATGGTATATGCAGCACTACATCATCATGCAGGATTTTGAACGAACGGCTTACAAAAAGCTTTCCCCTGAAGCAAAGGAAAAATTCCAAATTCTCTTCTGGGAAGCCAGATGGCCTGAAGCAAGAATGGAATTCCTGAGAAGAATAGACCATGTGATGAAGGTCTTCAAAAAAGAAAATTCCGCCCAGCCCTGGAATACTGACCGGGCAAGAATTTTTCTGTTGAACGGCAGTCCAGCATCGATTGAATACAAGCAAATGGATAACTGGGGAATGAGGATCGCGGAAGGCGGAGAAGGAGTAACCGGAATTACAGCGGAAAGAGATAAAGAAAATATTCAGGCAAGAACAGCAGAAGTCTGGGCATATCAATGCGACGAACAACTCGTTTACTACGCTTTCACTTTTTCCGCTCCCAAAAAATGGAAATTGGCACAAGGAGCCTTCTCAGGAAACAGATTTTTGGGCAAGCTTGAAATACGGAGCAGAGAGCAGACTTACGCCATCAAAGATATCGATCAATACACCAAAAAACTCGAGAATCTCAAAAAAGCCAAATAATAATTATTGCTGACATATCCAGGAGAGCTGTCCGTCAATAATACAAAATTTTAAGAATTCCGGGGCGTCTACATCAACTGCGCGGATAAAGCCTTTATTTTTATCTTTAATTTTGAGCAAAAAAGCGCGTTTTAAGAGTGAAAATCGGCGCCGCCATGTAAGGCTAAAACCTGCAAACGCCAGCCCAGTATTTTTTGAACTTATTTCCTATTCACCCAATACAAATCCTCAGGATGAACTTAATGATCTTATTCTGCGTCTTCACTTAACTTGTCTTGAGCTAACTGGACATCCACCCAGAAGGAATATTTTTTTGCGGCTCGACTCGACGTTGGAACCGTGCCTTTCGTGCCATCTCTATACCATGAGTCAGCAGCCCCTGAAGCTCCTCTTTCCGAGCCGGCTTGCCTTTGAAGCATTCTCTTTCTCATTTCTTCTGTCATTCCTCCCCATTCAAAACCGATCTTTATGATTTTTCCTGGCTCAATTCCAATTCCGGGAGCGCTTTCTGTCGGCCTCTTTAAAGGAATCACGAATTCATACACAACCATCTTGTTTTGATTCTTCGATCTGAATAAAACAGGTGTTTTCTCTTTGCTATCAGAGGGCTGAGATGGAGATTCACTCTTTTTGTTCATGACTACAGCGTCGTAGAAAGTATAAAAACGGTGTTCAAGTATTTTCTTCTTCTCATCTTCAGAAAGTGATCCCTTCTGCTTTTCCAGATAAGAAATGTAAAAATCAGCCGAGATTCTATTTTTCAGGAAGGTTATACCATAATTCTTTTTCTTTTTTCCTTCGGTGTTGAACCAGAGTGTCAGCCCCGTAGCATTTATCGAGCTTAAGTATTTGGGGTCCTTGAAAATGAAAAGGACGAAGAGATTTTCTCCATCATTCTTAAAGGCGTAATCAACACGTACTTTTTTCTCAAAGTTTAAAGCAACCTCTCCCCAGTCGTCAGGGGAGCCGTCGATGTTTAATGGAGAACTAAGCCTGGTGCTGTTAATTATTTTCACTTTGGAAAAACCTGTAAGAGAGAGTACCAATATTATGAAAACCGATAAAGAAATTTTTACAATTGTTGTTTTTTTCATGGAAGTTGCCTCCTACTCAATTTTTATATTTTATCATATTATCGTACATTTCAAAATAGAATGTAGTGTATTCATAAAAAATGCCTCAAATCTTCCTAATGATATACCGGAAGGTTTTTTTCGAAGTATCCCGACATAAAAGGAATCAATTGTGAGATTGTTTAGCCTGTTGCGAGCCCAGCGTGGCAATCTTCTTCGCTCCTCGTAATTACAATATTCACATAAACTAAACTTAATTTTCTATCTTTTTGACCAATTCATTAAACAAATCTAAAAAGCCTTCCCCCAGCGAATCATCAAATTCTTTCAGCCATTTTTGTATATACTCTTTATCATAGTCAGGATTTTTAAGAAGAACAGACCTCACATCTTCAATATCTCTCGGCCTTTTAGCCACAATCTTATGAATTATGACATCTTCAAGCGAAGCGAATCTGATAGCAGTTTTACCTAACTTTATTTCATTGGCTCTTTGGATGGCCTGCCTTTCATAGGGAGAGAATGAGAATAAAAAATCCACCCTTATCCCGCTTTGCTTTTCACTTACAGGCAGCACCATAGTCTCACGCACAAAATCCTCGACATTATCAATCACATATTTCAGGCCCAGAGCAATCACAACACTCTTTATTCTCTGGAGTCCATCAATCCCGATACCCAATGTCACATCTATATCCTTTGTCAGTCTCGGTTCTCCATAAACAAGGACTGCCTGTCCACCGATGATCATATAGGGGATATCACGCTTGTGCAGCTCTGAAGCGATCTTTTTAAGAAGAGTCTGAAACACTGTTCACGACCTTTGCGATTTGAATATCGACTTCAATTCCTGACAGCGGATCCTTCATGGGAAAAGCACCCACTGCAACGGCTTCTTCATACATGGCTTCAACGAGACGAAAATTTTTTATAACGTCTGCTTTTTCTTGCCGTTTTAGTTCATCTTCTAACTTTTGGAGTTTTTCTTTATTTTTAACCATCTGGCAACTTCTATTAATTTTGAGGCGCTTTTCTCACCTAGAATCATTGCTGGGAGGAAATATTTTTTTTCTTTATAGATTATATCATAAACAACAGGTTTGAGGAATTAAAGCATGGCTTCAAAAAGAAAAAAATGGGCCGGCAAAAAGGCAAGTGTTAAGCTGGCGGCAGCCGGACAATCCTTCAGCTGGTGAAAGGCTCATCCAGAAGCAGCTTCCTGCGAACATTAAAGTGAAAGCCGGGGGGCCGGGACTCTATCCGGCACGCAGGACAACCTACGAGGGATTTTAAGTCCCCTGCATGCCATTTTTGCCTATTTAATTACTTTATTTTCAATCGATTTTTTTAAAGCCCCTCGGGATGTGAAAAATTTGCGTGTGTTATTTTCTATCCTGCCTGATACAATCTCAGAGGGCAGAGTAAGGTCTTGACGTATTTTCCTTGAAAGGACCTGTCACAAATAAAGAACTGACTCCTGGGATAATCGCTACTATCCAGATCTTCGAAGATCGCATCAATTTCCATCCCACCTGCATCTGCTCGTCACAGAAGGTGGCACTGACGAAGAAGGGACGTTTCATAACGTGAGCAGATTCAATGACAACCTTATAGCTGAGGCGTTTGTCCACAAGGTCTTCTTTCTTCTTGTTCGTGAAGAACTCATCAGTCGGGAGTAAAAAAAAATATTTTTTTTATCGTCGTAAGCCTGAGGAGAATAGAGGTGGACAATTCATTGTTCCTGTCAGTTGGGGAGGTTGCCATAAAAGACAGTCATTTTCTGGATTACAATCTGAATATTCGTAGGGACGATCTCGACACTTTCGGCAATGGAACAGACGGCGACTCTATCATTCTGGAGAGATTACCATTTATCATCTTTTAGGTACTGGTCGATGGATTCAGCAGCCTTCTTACCGGCGCCCATGGCCAAGATGACAGTAGCCGCGCCTGTAACGATATCGCCTCCAGCAAAAACACCTTTTTTAGAAGTCCTTCCGTTCTCTTCATCAGCAACTATGTTCCCCCACTCGTTCAGTTCAAGGTCTGGAGTGGCGGATGTCAGGAGAGGATTCGGGCCCTGTCCGATG
>Ga0209979_1001807_pt1 | contig 22122 bp, 27 predicted proteins | sample AnhtaG_FD_183114 | JGI IMG/M metagenome (GOLD analysis project Ga0209979, IMG submission 183114) | Deep subsurface microbial communities from Anholt, Denmark to uncover new lineages of life (NeLLi) - Anholt_01485 metaG (SPAdes) (version 2) | ecosystem: Environmental > Aquatic > Marine > Oceanic...
AAAACCCCAGCCAGTAGCTGCCGCCGGGGGGCAGGAGATCGAGGGGCTCGCCCGAAAGCTTAGCTTCAAGTGTGCGCTTGAGCTCCGCCACCGGCACCCGGATCTGCTTCATGCTGTCGCGCTCGCGGATGGTCACCTGGTTGTCCTCCAGCGATTGAAAATCTATGGTGATGCAGAAGGGGGTGCCGATCTCATCCTGCCTCCGATACCTCCTGCCGATGCTCTGGGCGTCATCATATTGAGCCATGAATCCCTTGCGCAAATCGGCATAGACATCTTTGGCCATAGGGATCAGGGTCTCGTTTCGGCTCAGGGGGAGCACGGCCACCTTTATCGGGGCCAGGTCTGGATGAAGGTGCAAGAGAACCCGCAGACCTTCCTTATCTAGCTCCTCATCGTAGGCATCAAGCAGAAATGCCAGCGCCGAGCGATCTACCCCTGCCGAGGGCTCGATGACATAAGGGAGGAATCGCTCCCCGCTATCGGGGTCGTAGTAGCTGAGGTCCTTGCCGCTGAATTGGGCGTGCTGGGCCAGGTCGAAGTCGCCCCTATGGGCGATGCCCTCCAGCTCCGACCACCCCATGGGGAAAAGGTATTCGATATCGTAGCAAACCCGGGCATAGTGGGCCAGCTCATCCTTGGTGTGCTCGCGGAGGCGGAGGTTCTCCTTTTTTATCCCCAACTTGACATACCAATTGAAGCGCTCCTCAAGCCAGTAGTTAAGCCACTCTTCATCGGTGCCTGGCTTGACAAAGAACTCGACCTCCATCATCTCGAACTCACGGTCGCGAAAGATAAAGTTCCCCGCGGTGATCTCGTTCCTAAAGGCCTTGCCGATCTGAGCGATGCCGAGGGGCAATTTTTTTCGTGTAGTGTTCATCACGTTGGCGAAGTTGACAAATATACCCTGAGCTGTTTCGGGGCGCAGATAAACCACCACTGCCTCCTCCTCAACGGGGCCGAAGAAGGTCTTGAACATAAGGTTGAACATGCGGGGCTCAGTGAGCTCGCCGCCACAGGCGGGGCACCTGCCATCCTTTGTATCGTCGGCGCGCCATCGCTGGCGGCATCCCTTGCAATCCACCAACGGGTCAGTAAAGCCCGCCACATGCCCGCTGGCAACCCATGTCTGGGGATGCATCAGGATGCTCGAATCCAAACCCACCACATCGTCCCTTTCCTGAACCACGGAGCGCCACCACGCCGCCTTGACATTGTTCTTAAGCTCCACCCCCAGCGGTCCATAGTCCCAGCATGCGGAGAGCCCACCGTAGATCTCGCTGGACTGGAAGATAAAGCCACGCCTCTTACAGAGGGAGACCATCTTTTCCATGTCTATTTTCACTTTCTGTCCCCCGAGGTAACGTTTTTATAATGGAGCTTAGCAAAAGTTACCAGTTTTCCCCAGAAATGTCAAAGGCTTGACAGGCAAGCAGCAATAGGGAAAAATAGAGGGGGTGAAATATGATTCTAAAAGCACTGGCACTGGGTCCTTTTGCCTCCAATTGCTATATTGTGGGCTCTGAGGTGACCAAGGAGGGGATGATCATCGACCCCGGCACCGAGGCTGAGACCATAATGGAGAGTGTTCGCCAGCTTGGTCTTACCATCAAGCTGATTGTGGCTACCCATGCCCATCCCGATCACATTATGGCACTGCATCAGGTCGAGGAGGCCACCGAGGCCCCCTTTGCCATGCATGAGGCTGAGGCAAGTGGGGGGATACCGCAAGCGATGGCCGGCATGCTGGGTATGCTGATGACTGGCTCCTTTGGGGCACCTCCCAAGCCGGAGAGGTTGCTTAAGGATGGCGACATCATCGAGGTCGGTGATCTTCGTTTCGCCGTTCTCCATACCCCTGGTCACAGCCCTGGGGGGATCTCCCTCTACGGGCATGGGGTGGTCTTCTCCGGCGATACCCTGTTCAATTTTGGCATTGGCAGGACAGACTTCCCTGGGTGCAGCTACACAGAGCTGATGGACAGCATTCACAACAAGCTAATGGCCTTGCCCGATGAGACCGTCGTTCTCCCCGGGCATGGACCCCAGACCACCATCGCCACCGAGCGCAAATATAACCCCTTCCTGCGCGAGTAGCCTTCATCCAAGGATTCCGGTCCAGCCCACCAGAACCGGCGCCAGAACCAGCGCTATTATGGACATCAGCTTTATCATGATGTTCAGGGAGGGTCCAGAGGTATCCTTGAAGGGGTCGCCCACCGTATCACCGACCACCGCCGCCTTATGTGCGTCCGAGCCCTTGCCGCCGTAGTTACCCTTCTCGATCCACTTCTTGGCATTATCCCATGAGCCACCGGCATTGGCCATCAATATGGCGATCAGGAATCCACAAACGATAGCCCCAATCAGAAAGCCACCGAGCGCCAGTGGCCCCAACAGAAAGCCGACGATGATGGGGGCGGCTACGGTGATGAGTCCAGGGGCGATCATCTCCCTCAACGCTGCTTTAGTGCATATATCAACGCATTTTCCATACTCGGGTCTGGCCTCGCCTTCCCATAGTCCCGTTATCTCTCGGAATTGGCGACGAACCTCATTGATTATCTGAAAGGAGGTTCTGCCCACCGCGTTCAGGGTCATAGAGCAGAAGATGGCAGGCATCAAAGCTCCGAGGAATAGCCCCACTATTACACCGGGATTCAATAGACTGATCTGGGTTATATCGATCCCTGCCACTTGGGTATAGGCCAACATCAGGGCGAGGGCGGTGAGCGCTGCGGCCCCGATGGCAAACCCTTTGCCTGTTGCTGCCGTGGTATTCCCCAGGGAGTCTAGGGCATCGGTGCGCTCCCTGATCTCCGGGGGCAGGCCCGACATCTCGACGATGCCCCCGGCATTGTCAGCTACAGGACCATAGGCATCGGTGGCCAGGGTGACCCCCAGCGTGGAGAGCATGCCAATGCCAGCGATGGCGATGCCATACATGCCAGCGAAATGATGGGCCACAATAATAGCGATAGCCACCAGGATAACGGGGGGCAGGGTGCTCATCAGCCCATTGGCAAACCCTCTGGTTATCGTTGTTCCCGCTCCTGTTAGCGATGCCTCTGAGATGCGGCGAGTTGGCCCGAAGTTGTAGGAGGTGAAGTAGTTGGTGCTCTCGCCAATCAGCACGCCGGCGAGAAGCCCGGCGAGAACAGCCCAGAATATCCCCAGGTTAGCGCCAAGGAAATAGATGGCAAGGAAGGCGAAAACCGCGGTCAGAATTGATGCCGATAAGGTGCCTCGGCGAAGGGCGCCAAGTAGCGCCCCCATCTCCGGCTTTTCGCCAACCCTAACCAGGAAAACGCCAGTAATGGAGGCGATAATCCCTCCGGTGGCAATCATCATCGGCAGCCACCAGGCCGTCTCCAGATTAGGGGTCAGGGGATTTACCATGGTTGCAGACCAGGCCACCATACTCAATGCCATGGTAGCGATGATGGAGTCCACGTAGGACTCGAAGAGGTCGGCACCCATGCCTGCCACGTCCCCGACATTATCGCCCACAAAATCGGCGATGACGGCGGCATTTCTGGGGTCATCCTCGGGGATCCCCTTTTCCACCTTGCCCACGAGGTCGGCACCGGTGTCCGCTGCCTTAGTATAGATACCACCGCCAGCCCTGGCAAAGATAGCCACCGCTGAGGCACCGAATCCGAAGCCGGGGATGATCTTGAGAAAGTCAATGCTATTATGAAAGGCAAAGTAAATTATGCTCAAGCCCAGGATGCCAATGCCGACGACACAGATCCCCATCACCGCGCCGCTGCGGAAGGAAACCCTGAGCCCCTGGTTCAGGCTCTTCTCAGCGGCGGCCGCTGTCCTGGAATTGGATCTTATCGCCATGTTCATGCCAATAAAGCCGGCGACCCCGGAGGAGACGGCGCCGAAAACGAAGGAAAAGGCTACCCACCAGCCGAGATGGGGGATGAGTCCCAGAACGATGGCAACTACTGCTACAAATACGGCCAGTATTTGATATTCCCTTCTCAAGAAGGCCATGGCGCCCTCTTTAATCGCTGCCGATATCTCCCTCATCCTCTCCGAGCCCTGATCCTGCCTTAAGACGTAGAGGACCAAAAAAGCAGCGAAAGCAAGTCCCAAAGAACCCGCTATCACTGCAATAAATATGGGATCCATAGTTCGACCTCCTGAATAGAGTTTAGGGTGAGTCCTCCTTCTCAAAAGATTCCGTCGTCCTTATACCCAACCTCTCCTCGAAGGCGGCCAGCTTTTGCTCCAGGTCCCTCTGCCTGAAGCTCAGGGTTAGGTCGCCGCGAGTCTTCTCCAGAATACCCCGCACAATGTCGGTGGTTCTCCTCAGCCCCCCTGTTATGGCATCGGGGAAGTCCATAGTCACCAGAACACCATAGATGTCATCCATAGTTCCCAGCAGCTCCTCACAGCGGGAGATCTCCCCCCTCCTGGTACAATCGAGGAGGTGGCGGCGTAGCTCTCCCACCGCTTCCCCCAGCCCATTGAGATAGGCAGCGTAGCTGATGCCAAGCTCATCAGGGTCTGGGAAGGTACCCCCGGCGATCACAGCATGGGTGATGCAGCCCTCCGCATATTCCTTCTCAGCATTATAAACAAAGCCGGCATCGAAGAGTTCCCGGTGCTTACTCAGGGTCTTATGCAACTCCTTGAGGAGGAGGCGAGCCGAGGCTAGCAGATCCTTGCCCTTTTCGTATTCGCCGCGGTGCACAGCACGGATGGCATCGGTGGAGTAGCGAAGCGCCTCACGGCAGAGCTGAAGAGCCCTCTCCCTGGCAGCATCCTTAGCTGCCAGGGTTTTGCGTGCCTTCTCGGCCATTAGCTCCAGTCTATCTGTTATTGTTCCCATTTAATCACCCCCGAACTTGGCCGCTAGCCTTCTAGCTGCCTCTTCTACATCCTCGGCCCTAAGAACGGCGCTGACCACGGCAAGGGAGTCAGCCCCGGCCTCGATGACCGCATCGGCATTTCCTTCATTGATGCCCCCGATGGCAACGACGGGGATCGATATCGCCTCCCTGATCTGCCGCAGCGTCCCCAGCCCGACCACTCTAGCTCCCGCTTTTGAGGGGGTGGGATAAATGGAACCAACGGCAATGTAATCGGCGCCCTCAGCCTGTGCCTGGAGAGCCTCTGAGAGGATGGTTGTGGAGCAGCCCAGGATCTTATCCATGGGCAATAGGCGGCGCGCTGCGGAAATAGGAAGGTCGCGTTGCCCCAGGTGGAGGCCGTCGGCATCTGAGGCGAGAGCGATGTCGAGGTAGTCATTCACGATGAAAAGTACTTCAGACTGGGAGCAAATCTCCCGCAGCTTTCTTGAAGTGGCTAATATCTCCCCCTTATCCTGATGCTTGTCCCGAAGTTGAATTGCCTTTGCCCCTCCGCTGATCGCCTTTCGGGCTACCTCGAGTTCGTCTCTGCCCCCCAATGCCTCGGTGTCGATGATTACATAAAGACCAGCTATCCTCTTATCGCGGCGAAGAAGTTTAGAGACCATCTTCTGCTCCAAATCGTAGAGAGCAAACCTAGCTTGCTTAAACCTCAGCGAGTCGAGGGTGGATTCGGGGAGCTTGGCAAACTCCTCCAAAGCCCGTAACGATTCCTGCACCCTCTTTGCATTAGCCATGACAATGGCGGTGAGGTCGACTCGCTGAGCCTCGCCGGGAACCTCGGTGAAGGCACCTACATCCCCTGCTGAATCTCTAGCCAAGAGGAGCTTTCTTTGTAGGGAGAGGTCGTCTCCCGCCAGTTCATGGCGCAGGGATTTCAATTGCTCGCTTAGCGTAGCGTCATTAACGAGGAAGCGGGCTACATCCTCGAGGAGGCGTAGCCCTTCGCTGATGCGGTTAAGGTTGGCATCGATAAGGCGTAGCATCTTAGCTTAAAGGTCCTTGAGGGGCTCCGGCATCTCGCCCTCTCTGGCTGCGTCGATCATCTCGCGGACCTCGGAGAAGGTGTTCCAGTACTGTTCACTGCGCATATCCATTCCCAGCTCCTTGAGGCGGTGCTCCGACCAGCGGCCGATGCTGCGGGGATCCTTGTAATAGTCGGGGCCTGGGTAGGGCCGGGGCGAGCCTGCCTCCTCAAGGTGGGTCTGTTCCGATTTGTGATAGGCAAAACTGGAGATCACTCGAATGAGCTCTCCACTGCCGCAGTGGGGGCACTCCGGGGATGGAGAATCGGTGATGCTCCTCACAAAAAGGCTTATCTTTTCTTGGCAGGCATTGCAGCCAAACTCATAGATGGGCATAAACGATTACCTCTGAAATCACTCAAAATCCTCATCGGGCATCTCAGGTCCACCCATAGACTCCTCTGGCATCTCCCCATGCTCCATCCTGTCGAGCATCTCCTCATACTGGGGAGCGATCTCCTCGTCCATGCCTCGACTCATCCTCTTATTCCACTCAGCAAGGGCCCTGGGGTCGTTGCGCATCAAACCGTCCACCAAGCGGTGGTCAGAAAGGATATCCTCATAGATAGCTGTACTGCCTCCTTTACGCACGGCAAAGCTGGAGAAGAGTCGAACCAGCTCCTCGTCGCCGCAGGAGGGGCATTTGGGGGATGCGGAGAAGTCGCGGAGATAGATAGACACCTTGCGTCGGCAGTTATTGCATCGATATTCATAGATAGGCATGGAGCTTCAGCCCTTTACCCCTTCGTGCTAATTCTAACATATCATGGCAAATAGGTAAATGCCGTCCTCAGCTTACGGCGTTCTCGATGAGCTCCACTCGGGAGACTTTCCCCTTGGGCGTCAGCTCCACGGCGACGACATCGATGCGCCAGGAGGGTGGCAGGTCTTCATGGGTTTCAATATAGTTTTGGGCTACGGTGATGAGCTTTTCTATCTTGGAAGGGGTCACCGATTCCTCCGGGGTGCCGAAGGAGGTGCTCATCCTGGTGCGCACCTCGATGAAAATGAGGAAATCATCCTTTTCAGCGATAATATCGATCTCCCCCTCCCTCAAGCGGAAGTTGGTCTCTCGGATGAAGAAACCAAGGCCTTCCAGGTATTCCCTAGCCACCTTTTCACCTAGGGCACCAACTTCCCTGCGATTCACCTTATACATTCCCGGACGGGGGCAAAGCACCTTCGGTGAATGGGACATGCCCCCCATCGCCTTAGATTTTCGAGGTGTTCCCTGGTGGCATAGCCCTTGTGCCTGGCAAATCCATAGCCTGGATATACATCATCGAGGGCTACCATGATGCGATCCCTGCTTACTTTAGCAATGATGGAGGCGCAGGCGATGGAAAGGGAGAGGCTGTCTCCCTTAATAATGTTTTTCTGGGGGAGACCGAGCTCGGGCAGGCTAATATGGTCGATGAGCAGGAAATCGGAAGGGCGGGGGAGAAGTTCCACAGCGGAGCACATCGCCATTCTTGTTGCCCTTATGATACCCTGGCTGTCGATTACATCGGGCGGCACATAGCCAACGCCGATGGCAATGGCTGCCCTGCCAATTAAAGGGAAAAGGAACTCTCGCCTTCTTGGGGTGAGCTCCTTGCTATCGCGCACCATGGGGAGCCAGGGGGTATTTAGGCTAAGGGGCAGGATCACGGCGGCGGCAACGATAGGTCCCGCCAGAGGGCCGCGACCAACCTCATCGATGCCGGCGATGAAACGGTAACCCTGCTCCTCGAGCCTCCGCTCTTCAATGAAAGTGGGCCGCTGGGCTATCTTGCTTCGCCCGGTCAATGGTTCCCCTTTCAACCTTTGGCCATATTCTCCATAGGGGAGTCTAGCACAATCCTTCTCAGCCAATCAACTCGTTGGCTCTCTAAAGCCAAATGGGAACTCCACCTTAGCTGTGCCAGCGCTGCAAAGGTCGATGCTTCCTACTAACCCTGGCAGCTTATGATAGGGGATGCTCACAAAGAGTTCCTCAGGCTTGTAGTTTTGGTATTTGCGAGAAGTATAATCCAAAAGGCTGATATTGAGCTCCCCCGACACTAGAGGATAGGCAACGACCATGTGGCATGTCGAGCCCACGATCTCCGTCTTGGGAGGGAGGCCGTCAGGGTAGGTAGCCAGGGTGACGAGGCGACATGCCTGCTCCGGAGTACATAAGAATACTACCAGATCGGGTGCTATTTCGGCCTTCTCTAGTGGGGAGAAGACAACATATTCTGCTAGCCCCAGAGGTGGCTGCGTGGTCAAGGTCATAGCCCGATGGAAGGTGGCAATGGAGCAGAACAGCTTTTCTCCTTCCACGAGGAACTTCTTCAAAGCTTTATCAGCCTCACCCGAAGGTCGCGGGCCGAGGCCGAGATGCCAGGTCCCGCCGGGGCAAGCACAGCTTTCTTGGCTCAAGTTGATGATGGCGCCCTCCCTTGCATCGAGCAGGGCCTGACATACCCAGTGTTTCCCCGACTTCCCTTTAGAGGCTGGGACCATAGAGTAGCTAACGGCGATGGGGCTTCCCTCCAGCCCTAGCACCTCGCTCAGCCTTTTGGAGTATTCCTGCCAAACCATACCATTGCCTCCTTTTTGAGAATTACAGGCAAGACTATCTTACCAAAATAGTGGCATCCTTACAAATTTTGGCATCTTGACACAAAGCAGGTGCTGGTGTCACCTAAAATATGCTTTAGCCACGTTTCGCCCTTGAGGTCGACCATGATATAATATAGTTGAGAGGAGGGATCCCATTCTGGAAACGCTGGAGCTGGCGAGGAAGGCGGTGGAGGCCGCCTCGGATAAGCAGGCTATCGACATCGTGATGCTCGATATGAGAGGGCTATCCACTTTTGCCGACTATTTCGTCATCTGTAGTGGTGACAGCGAGCGCCAGATCGAGGCCATCTATGATGAGATCCACCGCTTGCTGAGCAAGGAAGGGGTGGCGCTACGTCGCCGCGAGGGCACCGTTGACTCAGGCTGGATACTGATGGATTTTGGCGATATTATCATACATATCTTTGCCCCAACGGAGCGGGAGTATTACCAGCTAGAAAGGCTATGGAGCAAAGCCACCCCCCTGATCAGGATTGAGTGATCCATTTATCCATTTCCCTGGAGTAGTTGGAGAGCTCCTTCGCTGAGAAGAAGAGCCCGGTCTCCTTTTCTGCGATCTCCTCAGAGTCAGCGCCATGAATCAGGTTGCGCCCGATATCTAAGGCTAGGTCTCCCCTTATCGTTCCCGGCATGGCGAGGGCGGGATCGGTCTCCCCCATAGTTCTTCTCACCACCTCCACGGCATTTTCCCCCTCGAAGACGGCGGCAATGATCGGGCTGGAGGTGATCTGCTCTATCAGACCCTGGAAAAAGGATTTACCTTTGTGGATCTCATAGAGGCGTTTAGCCAGCTCCTCATCCATCTGCATCATCTTCATCGCTACGATCTTAAGCCCCCTCCCTTCAAGGCGGGAGATGATTTCGCCCACAAGCCCTCTTTGCAAGGCGTCCGGTTTCAGGAGAACAAGCGTCCTCTGCATATCTATCCTCGCTTGGCTTCATTGACTATATACATCACCGCTTTGCCTTCTGCCACTGGAGTGCCATCCTCTAAGGCTATCTTTCCTCTGGTCTCGACGAGTTTTCTTGTTTTCCTCGCCATTGTGGAGCTGATGAAGAGCTGCTGCCCCACCGAAACGGGGTGCCTTATCCTCACCTCCATCTTTGCGGTGACACAATTTAAGCCTAGAAAGAAGGGAACATAGGCCATCGCTTCATCGAGAAGGGTTTCGATGATCCCCCCGTGGATAACGCCGGGCCAGCCCTGGTGGAACTCGCCGGGGGTAAATTCCGCCTTGACGGCATCCCCCTCTCGGCGAAAGGTGAGCTTGAGCCCGATGGGGTTCTCCCGGCCGCAGGCGAAACACATGGCATAGCTTTTCATGGAAGGAATAGGTAGCCCTTTCCAAGCCCTCATCTTCCCGTCTCCGTCCTCTTGGTAGTCACTGAGGGGCGACGCAGGTAGAGGGGTTGAAGGGTGGTGGGGCGGTCGATTTCACCCCTCTCCAGCCTTCGCCGGCCCAGCTCGGCGAGAAATCCTGCCCTCCTTAGCGATGTGCATACGATCAGCGCCCTCTCTCCCAGTTGCCTCTCAATTTGCTGAGCAATATGGGGCGAAAACCGACCGCAGAAAATAGTCTTGGAGGCTATATTTTTTGCCAGCTCCTCCACAGTGGTGATATGCTCCTCAACCCGCTTTTGCCACTCGCCTTTTTGCAGTTGATATAAGGCGGCAGCGATCTCCCCCCGTCCTGCATCCTGCACCGGGCAAATGGGTAAACCTGTCTTGGCATAGGGGAAGGCCTCTACCTCCAGGGTTCCTATGCCCACCAGAGGGATGCCGAGGGCGAAGGCGAGCCCCTTTGCCGTGCCCACCCCGACCCTTAGTCCATTGAAGCTTCCCGGTCCCTTGGCAACGATGATGGCATCGATCTCCTGAAGTTTTCTCTTGGCTTCATGGAGTAAGTGAAGGAGATTAGGCACAAGCTCAACGGTGTGGTTCTGCCCCGAGGGCCATGTCATCTCCGCCTCGACTTCTCCGCAGCGAGATAGGGCGATGCTGGCGATCTCTGTGGAGGTATCTAGGGCAAGCTCCATTTTTTCGCTCTTTCTGTAATATTAAGCTCTGAAAGCATCTCTACATATCGCTCCCCGCTGGGCTTGAAAGTAATATTCCGTCTGGTATCGGAGAGGAAGCCCATCTCCACCAGCAGGTGCTCCTTGGGAAGCACCTCTAAGCCCTTTTCAGCCCATTCCACAACGCAAACCCCCCTCCCGAAGAGATAATCCTCCAGACCCAGCTCGATGACCTCCTCCATCCTGTCCAGGCGATAGAGGTCGATGTGATAAAAGGGCAGCCTGCCCTGATACTGGTTAATCACCACAAAGGAGGGGCTGGTGGCATAGCCTTCGATGCCTAGCCCCCAGGCGATGCCCTGGGTGAGGCAGGTCTTCCCGGCCCCCAGACCGCCCACCAAAAGGAACAAATCGCCCAGCTTCGCCAGCCTCCCCAGTCGCATGCCAAGCTGCTGGGTTTGCTCCGGGCTCTCGCTAACGAAGTTCATTATTACTCGCTGGGGCGAAGTGCTCCCATCCCCCCCTTGCCAATCTAACCTCGCCACCTTGCTCATCGAAAAGCCTCACCCTCCCCGGCTCATCGCTAACCATCTCGCCGATCACTGTCACCGGGCAGGGCATCAGCCCCTTAATCTTATCGATAACCTCAATCCTGCCCGTGAATAGAAGCTCATAGACTTCGCCCCCTGAGAGAGCGAGGTCGAGACAATCCTCCCTAAAAGCGGCGCGCACCATGGGGTGGATGGGTATTTCCCCCACCCTGAGGCGAGCCCCTACCCCGCTTGCTTTACATACCTTGGCAAGATCGCTAACCAGCCCATCGCTTAGGTCTATTGTTGCCTTCACCCCATGGCGGGCCAGGAGCTGCCCTTCAATGACGCGGGGATAGGGTTTGAGGTGAGCCTCCCTCAACGATGCGGCGGTCTCCTTATCAAGTTGAAGCCCTCTTTTGAGCATGACCAGCCCCGCCGCCGATGCCCCTAGATATCCTGTTACCGCAATATGGTCTCCCGAAGCTGCCGCTGCTCGGGTGAGGATTTGATTGGAAGCAGTGCCAAGCACAGTTACGCTGAGGAGGACTAGGGGTGAGGCGACGACATCGCCACCTGCGATGGCAACATGGAAGAGGCGCGCCAGCTCCACCATCCCTTCATAGAGCTGGGCGACCTGCTCCACCTCGGTATCTCCCGGCAAACCCAGCGACACCAGGGCATATTTGGGAAGCCCTCCCATAGCGGCGATGTCGCTGAGGTTCACGGCAAGCGCCTTCCATCCCAGCTCTCGCCAGGTCGTGGTGCCCAGGGTGAAGTGGACATCTTGAATAAGGGCATCGCAGGTGGCGAGCTGGATGGAGGCATCGGTACGCCAGGCGGCGGCATCGTCGCCAATGTCCACCAGGAGGGTCTCTCCCCTTGACCTGATCACAATTCCGGCAAAGAGCTCGATGAGCCCAAATTCCCCCAGCTCTGAGACCTTCATGGCAAGATTATACCCTCTTTCCTTCGCTACTACAACTTGTCTGGTCAAATTGAGGAAAAGCTGATATATTTCTAGGGGTCAGGGTAAGGGAAGAGTGCTTCCGGTTTCACTTGCCACGCTTTTGATAATCGGGGCACCAGGTAGCATTGGGACGGTCTGGATTGTGGCAGGCGCTACGCCAGTCCCACTTGCAGCTGTCGCAGAGGAAGATGTTCCTCCCCAGTGCTTTCTTGATCCTGAGCTTTGCTCGATGCCATAGGCTTGGACCCATGCTAACCTCCGCAAAAAGGAGACCGAATGTAATATACTACTTGAAAGCCCTTGAGGCAAGAGGGGAAGGGGGTGATCGATATGCCAATAGTGAGAGTGGAGATGTGGCCTGGGAGGACGCAGGCTCAGAAGGCGGAGCTGGCCAGGGTTATCACCGAGGCGGTGGTTACTATTGCCCACGCCACCCCTGAGGCCACCATCGTAATCTTCGAGGATGTGGCCAAGGAGAACTGGGCCCAGGGCGGCGTCCTTGCCTCCCAGTCCTGATAACCCATTGCTGCAATACCCTTGACTTTGAAGCAAAGATATAGTATGTTTGCCTCTGTCTTGGGGCCGCTAGCTCAATGGTAGAGCAACTGACTCTTAATCAGTAGGTTACAGGTTCGAGCCCTGTGCGGCCCACCAGGGGAAGTGTCGGAACTGGCAGACGAGCATGACTTAGGATCATGTGCCTTAGGGCGTAGGAGTTCGAGTCTCCTCTTCCCCACCATAGTGTACAATAGACAGAACTGGCAGTTTCTCTTCAGTTACTCCCTTAGGTAGCATCGGTATTGTATAACTTAGTAATACTTCATCTCCTGTTACTTTGACCTCTTTGACGAAACTTCTGACAAATGATTTCCTCTCGGCGAGAGAACTTTCGTTTAGCAAATTACGCAGGTCAGATACACAACGAGCCACAGTTTCCGCATCTGCCAGCTCTACACGCCTGTCGGAGAGCTGCTGTTCCACTTCCCACCTTGCCGTCTGCAATTGCTCCTGCCGCTGCCTCAGTTGCTGAATACGCGGTGCCAGGTCAGCGAGATGTATCTTTCCAGTTTCCAAAGCATCATACAGCCTCTCCAATCGACGATCAACATTGGCAATTTCATCAAGAACAATATTCAGGCGCTGGCGGTACTCTACTGCCAAGCTGTCCATCTCCTCATTTACTATATGTACCAGCCTAGTGAGATTCTCGGTGGTTAAAACATGCTCTTTTATCTTATCTATAACCAGCCTCTCAAACTGCTGGCTGTTAAGATAACGGGTTGGGCATGAGCCCGCCCCCTTCTTTAGCAAGGTCCCGCACACATAATAAGTGAACTGTCCGCTCTTAGCATCCTGACCGACTAAAGCCTTGCCGCAATGGCCGCATCGGGCTAGACCGCTCAACAGGTATCGGCTTGCCACCCGCCTGGGATGCAGACTGACTGGGGCCCGGTCTTTAAGCAGAATCTGGACCTGGTCAAAGGTATCCCTATCGACAATATCCGGCCAGGCTTGATCTACCCGGATAACCGGAAGACCACGTACGCTATAACGACCCCAGACCAGCGTGCCGGTGTAAACCTCGTTGGTAAGTATCTTATGGATTGTAGTCTTTATCCAGCCCTTGCCACTGGGCCCGGCGATTCCTTCCTTGTTTAGTTGTTTTGCAACCTCTATCAGGCCTTTTCCTTCAAGTACCTCATTGAAGATGCGAACAACTATCCGAGCCTGATCCGGATTAACTTCAAGCTTAGGTCGCTCCTTACTACCATCCTTAACCTTAATCTTCCGATACCCGAAAGGAGCCTGGCTTGAAATGTAGAAGCCACGAGAGGCACTTTCTCGCATTCCCCTGGTTACCTCTTCACCAAGATTAGCCGAGTAAAACTCATCTAGGCTTTCAATCATAGCCTCAAGAAGTTTCCCGGTTGGGTTATCCTCGAAAGGCTCGCTTATCGACACTACCCGGACTCCGCTCTTTCGGAGCATGGTTTTGAAGAATATCGAGTCCTCACGGCTGCGGGCAAAGCGAGAATACTTCCAAACTAGGATAAGATTGAACGGCTTCTGAGAACGGCGAGCAGCTGAAATCATCTCCCGAAAAGCTGGCCTGGCCGTGGTCTTACCGCTCTCCGCTTCATCCACATATTCCTTTACCACTTCGTGACCATTTCTAGCGGCGTATTCCTTAAGTGCCTTGAGCTGTGCTGAAATAGAAAGGTCGACATCCTGTTTTTCTGAAGAAACCCTGGCGTAAAGAGCTGCTTTCATAGACGTTCTCCTCTCGTGTTCCTATATGCCTAAACGACGGCAAATCTCGCATCGGCCTGGAATTAAGCCAAGCAACTTAATTTGTTCAACAACGTCTCTAACTTTCATCGCTGCTTCCTCAAGAGTTTTATAAGTATTCACAACCGAAACAGCTTCAAATGACCCCTTAAGCTCCCTAAAGGCATCTGACAGACTGACTTTGATCCTTTCCTCATCACCAGGAGCCTCTGCTAGAACTAAGCTATGATGCCTTACGTCTCCGCTAGTCGTGTTTGCAGTAATATCGCTTTCGAGGTGGACATATTTCTGGGTGCCAAAAGCCTGACTAACCGCCGCCCTGAAGAATAGGTCGCCCGTAGTATAGGAATAAACAAAGGGCCGTGGGACATCTTTCCCGTCAACTAGTTTACATCCGGTCTTCTCTTGTATCAAAGCTACTATCTTGCGTTGAAGGACCGTCCTTGCAGCTAAGTGGGCTGCATATGTTTTCTCCCGCTGGGCAAGCACCTTCCACAGCCGGTCATTCTTAAGGTGTTCCTTTAGCAACCGCCGCACAGCCCCTCCTTCACTTCTTGAAGCTATAGCGCGCTCAGAAACGTGACCCTCTATCGCGGCTGAAGTATCCGACTCCCCGAGAATGTAGTCACCGCCACGATGCCAGGGTAGCACCGCAAAATCTTCAGTAGGCAAGGTGAGAGCAGAAAGGATTTCATCAAGTTCTTTTAGAAGGCTATCCTGGTGCTTACGCAAGGCCCCTTTCAGGAGCTCTGCCCTCGCAACCCTTGCATCCTGCTTCCAACGTGCTTCTTCAATGCCCCGCCTAACCGTCCTCAGATCACATTTCGCGTACTCTTTGGCTATCTGTATTTCAGTCTTACCACCTTCGTAAAGCTCAAGCCACTTTGTCTTGTCGGTATCCAAGAACTTCTTCGGCATTCGACAAAAATCCTCCTTGATGGTTTTAGTGTGCCATTTCTGCCTATTTTATGTATTTTACAGCGTCTTATCGTTCTTGTCAAGTCTATCAGGAGTAGTGAACCGTTTTGACAAGCGTTTTGCTTCCTGCTAGATTTATTCTGTGAATGCTAGGGACCAATTGAAACCGCCGCTAAATGTCTCACCTGACGAAGACTACCAGGAACGAGGCCTTCGAATTTTGGGGGTGGTGATTGCCCGCCACCTTATGAAGCAGCGCAAAGGTAACGGGGATGGGACGTGTAACCGGAAGGCAGATGATTTGCCAACATCAGAAAACGATGAAGACGTATCTTGAACCAAATGAGATAAACCTGCTTGAGAATGAAGCTACCAATCTCAGAGATCGACTCCTTATTCATATGCTATTTCGCCTTGGCTGCCGAATCAGTGAGGCTCTGGCGCTGAGGGTTGAGGACATAGACTTTACAGAGAGGACTATCACCATAAAGCATCTGAAGAGCCGGCTTAAGCTGTCCTGTCCAAACTGTGAAGCCAGACTCGCGGTGAGCCATTCTTTTTGTCCTGGGTGTGGAAACAAGTTAGACAGGGTTATATCGCGAGAACTGGAACACCGTCGGCAGAGAGTACTGCCGGTTGACGGCGAAACCTTAAGTATGCTGAGGGACTACGTCAGCCGGGGCGGGCCGGTCATGCGCGGCGATAAGAAGTTAATTTTCGGAATCAACCGGCACCGAGCCTGGCAGGTGGTGAGGGAATGCGCCGAGAGGGCTGGTCTTGACAACTTGGTGAACGCGGAGACCGGCAAGGTACATGGCGTAAGCCCTCACAAACTGAGGGATGCCTTCGCTGTCATGGCTGTCCGGAAAGACGATTCTACAGATAGCGTCAGGATGCTACAGGAGCAGCTTGGCCATGCCAATATCGGGACAACGATGCGCTACAGAAAAGTCGCTGGCCAAGAGCTAAAAGATTGGTATACCCGACTTTGGGAAAAGAGGAGTAATGGTTGAAGCCTTGAGGCCAACGAGGGGCGGGTTTCTAAGGCCTTTCGGTTGCGGCTGGTTTATCAGGGAGTTCCTCCTGGGGAATGGCCCCAACGGCTCACCGAAGATAGACCCCGACGTCGGCGCTCCACAGGCAGACATCTCCTACCACTACAAAACATCTCTCCTCCGAGCCATTGCCCTCGATAGAGCCACTAGGGAAGAAGAGCGGCGAGCCAAGCGTGAGAAGCGTGCCATTCGCCCCGAGGAGATCGAGAGGCTCGCTGAAAGATACCTGGCTCGCACTCCATACAAGACCAGCAGCTGCACATACCACTCCTTTGTCGTCTACTTCTCAAACCTCCAGAGATTGGGCTGGGTGGAATTTACCGGTAAGGAAGAGCCCTCAGCCTTTCAGGATCACTACCCGCCAGGGCCACCCAGAAGGTATTATCGCCTCACCGATGCTGGCAGAGCCGCCTCTGATACCGCCTGGTCAAATCCCCTGCTTGCCCTCTACGGCGAGAGCTAGAGGCATCCCCAAGGCAAGGGCGAGCCTTAAGCCTCATATCTATTGAAATTCCCCTGAGAAACAGCGCCCCATTTTTTTTCATGAGAATATAGGTTCATTCTTTTAATGAACGAAAGGACATTTTGTTCAATCATGAAGCTGGCAAATTCAATTTGCTGGCTAGGCAGGTGTTCTACCGAAGCCCCACCTTAACAACGGAATAGGCTTTAGCCAAGGCGCTTGCTCCTGGAAAGGGGGAGCGGTGAAGAAAACCTATACCAAGAGGAGGGGCTATCACCATTGGCTTTGCTTGGTATGTGGGCAACGGGAGGGGGAGCGTATCCCCGATCAGGCGGATGACCGATACCAGCACAACCCAGCTAACCCTTGGCTGGGGGTTTGTGGCGGATGCAACGGGGGATCGCCGTCGGCAAGGATAAGCCTCGGTAACAGCTCCCTTCGCCCACAGCCTAGCCTTACCGAGGAAACCCAAATTCCGACATTTGGAGGCATTTGGGGAGAGTTTTGGCAGGTCGCCAAGCGCTTTGAGCGGAAGGCTATAGCGCAAGACCGAGAGGATTTGCGCCATAGCATAATTCTGGAGCTAGCAATCGCCCAACAAAGGAATGGCGACAAGCCTTTGAGCGACCCCACGCTTTACCGCATAGCCAGCTATGTAGTAGCCGATTACTGGCGCATACTAAACCAAACCCCAGTTAAGGTTTGTGTCTTGAGCGGTATAGCCAAGAAAGCCGACTATGGCAAATGCACCTATCAGCATAAGCCGAATAGCTGTGCAAAGTGTAGCTACCGAGCCTTGAGACCTATCGAAAGCCTAAATACCGAGGTAGAGGACACCGAAGGCGGTAGCACAGAGTTGATAGACACTATCGCCGATGATAGCGCCATAGACTTGGAGGCTTGGGTTGACGCAAGGACTTGGTTACTCGGTTGCCCAAAGAGGCTAATCCAAGTCGCCCACAAGAGGGCGATGGGGAAACCCCTAGAGGGGAAAGAGCAAGACTATCTAGACCATTGGCGTAAAAAGAGCCAAAAAAGGCTCTTTTAGGTGCGGTTTTTTGACCCCCCAAAACGGTATATATAGTGGGAGCGCCAATTATGGCTAGCGTAGCGCAGCATAGAGGCGCTCACTACTGGGGGAGCAAGGCGAAATTGCCCGACGCCTTGTATCCTACAAGGGGGGTTAGTGGAACAACTTAATATTTTGTGCAATTCGTCTTTAGGCTGACCATTCAGTAGCCTAATAGGCGAATACCGCTCTAGGTAGTTTCTCAGGACATCCATCGGCATGCTGATATACAGGCTGGTGACGTCAGCGGTTTTATGCCTTAGTAGCCTTTTTACCACACGGTCATTGCAGCCGGCATGAGTAGCCAAAGTAGCGAAGGTCTTGCGTAGCGTGTGGGTGGCTATGCGCTGGCCATCCTTACCCTCGGTAACCCCGGCACGCCTGAGAATAGCTTTTACAACGTTATAGGTTTCCTTATGGCATAGTCGACGGCCTTGGTGGCTGGTGAATATCGGCTGTTTTGAGCTACGGCCACTCGCTAACCTCAGCAATATCTCATTTGTCTCAGGTAGGAGGGGTATGAACTCTTGGCGCTCTTTTCCTCTTACCACCATCTGCCCGTCCAGTATATCTCCTATATTAGTTCGACATCCTTCCTCTAGCCTCAACCCATGTCCCAAGTAGAGATGAATCAGTCCTAGCTCGCGGTCGTTACGGCAAGTGTTCAAGACTGTTTTGGCCTCGTCCAGGGTAAAGCTATACGGCTCTTTTTCCTTGAAGCGTGCCCGCTTTACTGACTTCATGGCGTTTGGTAAGCCATACCTTTGGCTAGCGAACTCATAAAGTTGCTTTATCGGTGAATAGGCACTGGCTGCACTTCGCCTCTCCAAGAAGCGGGCAAAGTAGCTCTCCAGTTCCTCTGGTTTGGTCGGAAGTTGCGGACAGTGCTTTGCGAATATCATGAGTGTATGGCGGTAGCTAACGAGGCTTTCTTCGGCGATGGTGCCCGCCCTCGACTGTAGGAAGTGTTCTGCCGCCTCCTGCGTCTGCAACGCTGCCGGCGGGACATCGGACTCACCCGACCAGCTGGCACAGACCCCGCAGGTGCCGATAAAGGTCCGACGCCGGCCCACCAGGAGCAGAATATCGAGGAGTTCTACATCTGCCCTTGTCCATGCCTCCCAATCATGGGGCCAAGAGACATCTCGAAACTCCGCCTCCAAATGCGCAGAAAGACATTTGGTCAGGTAGGGGTCCACCGGATAGTGGTCAACAAGGACAATAGTTTGAGGGCCGGTGACGCAGGGTAGACTTGGCCGATATTCTAACGGCGGCGCTGAGGTCAGATGAATGTGCAGGTTGGCGGCGGTCGTTGCCAAGTCAGTGAAATGGTGGTAGCGCGCCAAACCGGCGGTTTGTTCGTCGGGCTTATCTGTGCTACAATAAGAATGTCTCATGGTGTTCACCTCCCTTCTGAAGCCCCCGGTTGCAGCCTGGGGGCTTTCTTCTTTTGTGGGAACCACCGTTCCCTCCTGTGTCACCACCTCGTACGGGCAATCGTATGATTAAATCATAGCGTCCTTTATAAGGTTTGTCAAGAGTTTGTAGGAAATAGCATAACTGTTTCTTATAGACTGTATTGACAATTATAGGAATGCGTATTATTATTAGTGCCAGTAGTGCGGCGGGAGGGAGATTCAAATGGAAATACCAAGAGAACAGGTAGAGAAACTCAAGAGGTATTTCATCAACGCAGACCCTTTTCTTTGGGGTGTTCTTGAGAATAAGAACAAGAAAGGGCGGCTTCAAGAACTCAGGAAGCTTGGTTTCCTCATGGGTTACTCTGAAGGCAGCAACGCGACATACAGCAAGGTCAACCAAGACTTACTAGTTGAACTGGGCATCGAGGGCATTCTGGAGCGTATTGTTGTACCGAAAGTTACTAACGGCTTCGCCCCAGAGGTCCTGCGCTATTTCCGGCGCTGCTGGGAGCAAGGGCAGACTCCAGACATGAAATATCTGAAAGAACGCAAACTTTATCGAAGGCACATATTTGCAGAGGACAAAGTGTATGACGGGAGAGAACCTCGTATAGTAGGACATAGAGACCCGGCCCACCTCTTTGTTCAGATTGATACACAACATAACTTCGTGGAGCGTTGGACTGTCTTTGCTGGACTATGGTTTGAAGAAATTGAGCCGTTGTTTGGTTCAGCGCGAGAAGATATTGCCGAAGGTAGTAAATGATAGGTAAATCCAGACATGCAGTTCTTTAGGCGGGGCAAGAGAAACGATCTAGAGTTCTTATCTGACAGTGCGGAACAAATAGCTCGCAGCATAGATATGACCGGTTTACGAACCGAGATTGACCAAGCCTTCGAAGCAGCCATTGCCAGAGCTAGAGGTCGCTGGCAGAAGTCGTCTGAGCCAGCCATTGACGAAGCTAGAAGGCGAACCACGGACGAATCCTGTGGTCTCTCGCTCGGAGACGTGAGCACGGGCTAAGGGGTGTGCTATGGCTCAAGTAGAAATGGAAATTGAGTCGCTCAGACGAAATCTGAAGAGCGACCAGTGGACAATAAACCTGAAGGAAAAGGGAGCGGAACGCTATCTCGCCATTTGGGTTGACGCGGCCCAGGCTGATGCTATAGCGGTAAAGTTGCAGGGCGTCTCTGTCTCCAGACCATCGACTCACGACTTGCTAGTCCAGCTATTGAGGCTCTGGGGAGCTGACGTAGAGTCAGTTATCGTCTGTGACTTGAAGAATGATACTTTCTATGCCAAGATCATTCTTCGCGTAGATGTCGGAAAGCTGGAGATAGACTCACGTCCCAGCGATGCGCTGGCACTGGCGGTAAGGGTAGGGGCGCCGGTATTTGTTGAAGGGGCGATCCTGGACCAAGCTGGAATTGCTGTTAGTGCGTGAGGTGAGCTACGCCGACCAGCCAGGAGTCTCAAAGGGTGCACGCAGGCTTCAAACCTCATAATGACCGGCCGGCATCCGTCTAAGGAGATGACATGACCGAAAGTGATTGGGACAAGGCTAGAGGAGTAACTTGCAAGGACTGCGGGCGCGAGGTCTTCCGTATCCCTGACGGGCTCTGCTTAGAGTGCTGGGAGAAGGCTCATGAGTTTGAGGTCAGGGATAAAGCGGGTGCCCTTAGCTTGTTGCCGATGGATGTTATCAAGCAGATAGTCCACCCCACAAAGAAAGACAAAAGTAGCGGCGTCACATAAACCGGGGCCGGATTCCATTGCAGGTAACATTAAGATGAAAAGTGCAATCGGCAGCCCATACTAGAAAGGCCGAGCATAGATCCAAATCTGAGGTTCGCAATAGGCTACTTTATACAACAAATCTGCAGGAATGTTTGGGTTATTGAATTCAAAGCTAACCTTGTTTCTGGCAGGGACTGCCCAAACCCCGACCTCAACTCCCCTAGTACCCTTTGGGAATAGTTGTGCATCAATCACAAAACATTCCCCTGCACTCCGATTGAACTTCCGAAAATCTTGGCTTAGTGAATCAATCGAAAAGATTGCAGTGCAGATACCAGAAGCGCAACCCAGATCACCAAGGGGCGCACGTATGATGCCTTTACCAATAGGCGTTCCTGCTTCACCCATAACCAAAGCCACCGGTGGTTCCTCTCCAGATTTCGCTGCCTTCTCCTCATACCGAAAATGGGACTCGCCACTTCCGTGTAAAGAGTAGTGCACTCCTAAATGAGGTGGGATACAGTAAACATCGAATCCGCGTCTCATCACCTTTAGAAGATAATACCGGTCGGTACCATCCTGTATCACGATGAATACTTCTATCAATTTAGGAATTCACCTCACAATTAAGCTCTTGGTTGTCTCACTAAGCTTTAAAGGCATATTAGCAAATATGGAGCTAAGGTATCAATAGATAGTCCCGCTCATAGTTTTCGGCCTTGCCGGTCGGTAGGTAACAGTCTGGCTTTCTGTCCATTGATACGCGTTAGAGCGCAAAAGTTGTAATAACCGCACGGACAGAGATTCATAATGCTGCTGGGCCTACTGGCGGCGCCACGGAATGCTACAGACGTTCTCGAGAGCGACCTGAAAAGAACTCTTGCACTCAGGCACGTTTCGCAGTAGAATATCGCAAAAATAGGCTAGAAGGTTGACTTGACAGGTAGCATGCCAACAGAATTCCGGTTAGAAATCTTCTTCTTTGAACAAGAGCAGGACAAAGACTTTGCCGAAAAGGAGGCAGAAAAGCTACTCACACTCGTCACCAAACTAGCTCCTCACATCAACCTAAGAATCAAAGTCCAAAAGGCCAGCAGACCATATAGAAAGTGGAACATCCCTGTCCATGACCCTA
>Ga0209979_1001808_pt1 | contig 22122 bp, 1 predicted proteins | sample AnhtaG_FD_183114 | JGI IMG/M metagenome (GOLD analysis project Ga0209979, IMG submission 183114) | Deep subsurface microbial communities from Anholt, Denmark to uncover new lineages of life (NeLLi) - Anholt_01485 metaG (SPAdes) (version 2) | ecosystem: Environmental > Aquatic > Marine > Oceanic >...
TGTCCCTTGATAATTCTGTAGGTCCTCTCGGTCTCAGTCTTAGTTACATTACCAAATCCATCATCGATCAAGATTACCTCTGATTTTAGCTCACTTGCTCCATTATCCTTTAATCTCCCTGTATCAATGTCATAATCATACTGCATCTTGCTGGCTTGAGAGCTCCATTCTCCATGACTTTCTATCGTCTGTGAACCATCGATATTTTCTATCTCTGTTTGCGTTGTAACCGTATCTACTTTTGCCTGCCCGTCGATAAGCCTGTAGGTCCTCTCAGTCTCCGTCTTAGTAACATTACCAAATCCATCATCTATCAGGATTATCCCTGATTCAAGCTCATCTGCTCCATCTCCAGTTAATAATCCTGTTTCTTCATCGTAAATGTACTCCATCTTACTGGCTTGACAAGTCCAGCCTTTCTCTTCATCACTCTCTATGCTGCGTGAACCATCAATATTTTCTACGCCCGTATGTGCGGTGACTACGTTTAATTTTGCTTGACCTTTTACATTCCTATAAGTGTTTTTGGTTTCCATCCAGTGCTTATTCCCAAATATGTCCAGACTTAGCGTAACTGAATTTACATCCAGGTCATTGCTCGCATCGTGGCTAAACGTGACTCCCCTTACCTCTACTGTTGCAGTGAGAGCAGGGCGACCAGCATTGTCCACTGGATTGTTGCTATCCAACAAACCTGTAGAACTATCATAGTCATAATGGAGATAGCTTACGTTCTGGCTCGTCGAGCCATCTATATTGGTAGAATTGGTGGTGGTCAGCGACCAATCCACTTTCGTTTGCCCCTTGATTATCCTGTACTCATTATCTTGTAAAGCGGTGTAGTAGTTCCCGAATATATCATAACCCACAGTCACCGTGGCTGGAGAAGTCTCCCGTATTTCACTTCCATCAATATTGGTTATACTTGCAGTTACCACCTGGATAATTACATTCCTCAATAGTCCTTTATAAGCATGTCCTTTACCATCGAAATAACTGGTCAAATCCTCAGGGTCAATTGGTGTTCCTGAAAAGTCTGTCTCAGTGCCATCAGTATATTCATATCTCAGTTTACTTACAGTTCTACTAATTGAACCATCTATGTTCACTGAAGTGGTGGTGGTTAATGACCAGTCCACCAGCACTTTCCCACCCAATTCGTCTGGATTTAGGTAATGTTTCTCTTCGAGAGTTAAATAGGAGTTTCTGAAAATGTCAGAGCCAATGGTTATTCCATTAATTTCATTGTAATTGACTCCGGCTAAAATGGCGGTAATGTCTGGGTTGTCAATTGAGAGAGAAAACTCTCTGAGGAGAGCGTAATGTTCCCGGGTAGGAAGTGTCTTTTCGATTTCTTTAAGACAACCTGTGTGTGAATTATAGGTGTATTTTAGCCAGTTGACTGTGAGGCTTCGCGAACTATCAATCCTGTGAGAATAAGTAATGGTGGAAGAAGTTTCTGCTTTCGCTTCTCCGTTAACGATAATGTAACTGTTTCCTACTAAAGTGGTGTAATAATTATCGAAAATATCATAACCTACAGTTATTGTTCCCGGATGGCTATGCCTATCCCCGTTATAATCAGGGATGGCTACTTCTAAGGGATTTATGCTCGTTAATAAACCTACATATGCTCGTCCTGTATCGGGATTGATATAATTCCCGGGGTTAATAATGTTATTCGGTAAATCGCGGCCTCTCTCGTTCCCACTGGTATATTCATATTTCACCTTGTTAATGGTCTCACTCATTGCACCGTCGATTCCTTTGGAGACGGTGCGGGTAGTGGCATATTCGACTCTGGTTTGGCCCTTGACTATCTTGTACTGGTAATTATCAATATCTTCTTCTGTGCTATGGATTACTATAGTGCAGTAAGAGTTTCCGAATATATCACTACCAATAGTTGCGCTGCCATGGACTTCATCGTGAGAATCCTCGGAGAGCCCTGTTATCCTTCCATTACTATCTCTGAGTACCCCTATGCCCAAATCGGTGGCAGAAATCATCATACCTCTATCATCATATTCATAATTTATCTTAGAACGGGTCTGGCTTCCCGAACCATCTATGTTTATGCTTTGGGTGCTGGTTAATGACCAGTCTACTAATGCCTTGCCTCCCCATTCCTCTGGATTGAGATAGTGGTTCTCTACTTTGCTTACATAATAGTTGCCAAAGTTATCCACGCTAACTGTCGCCGCTCCATTATCTCCACCACTATACCCAACTGTAACTCCATTAAGGCTTACTGAGCCACTCCCTACTGATGTATTCTCAACTTCAGTAAGTCTGGTTGTATCTGGGCTGTAGCTATAATCTATCTTGCTTATTGTAACTGCCTGTGAGCCATCTATATTAGTAGAACGGGTGGTGGTTTTTGACCAGTCTACTAATGTCTTGCCTCCCCATTCCTCTGGATTCAGATAGTGGTTCTCTACTTTGCTTACATAATAGTTGCCAAATTTATCCACCCCGACTGTTACCGCTTCACTATCTCCACCACTATACTCAATCGTAACTCCATTAACAGTCACTGAGCCATTCCCTATTGTCTCGTTCCTGACTCCGGTAAGTCTGGTTGTATCTCGACTATAACTATAATCCAGCTTGCTTATTGTAACTGCCTCTGAGCCATCTATATTAGTAGAACGGGTGGTGGTTTTTGACCAGTCTACTAATGTCTTGCCTCCCCATTCCTCTGGATTCAGATAGTGGTTCTCCACATTGCTTACATAACAGTTGCCAAAGTTATCCACGCCAACCGTTACTGCTTCATTATCTCCCCCACTATACTCAACTGTAACCCCATTAACAGTTACTGAGCTATTCCCTATTGTCTCGTTCCTGACTCCGGTAAGTCTGGTTGTATCTTGACTATAACCATAATCCAGCTTGCTTATTGTAATTGCCTCTGAGCCATCTATATTAGTAGAACGGGTGGTGGTTTTTGACCAGTCTACTAATGCCTTGCCTCTCCATTCCTCTGGATTGAGGTAATGGTTTTCTACTATAGTGGTATAGGTAGTGCCTAAAAGGTCTACACCCACAGTCACCGTTCCCAGGCCGCTTGCGCTTAATGTAACTCCATTGAGTTTCGCCCGGACCTCAACCTCTTCTGGCGTGACTGAAGTGAGTCTACCTGTTCTTAAATCGTATCCATAACTCAATTCACTTACATTCTTGCTCATTGAACCGTCTATACTTTGACTTTCAGTGACCGATTCAGTGTTGATTATCTTTGCCTGACCGTTTGTCACTTTATACTCATTGGTTGTAGTGGTATGGAATCTGTTCCCGAAAACATCCTCACCATCGGTTTCGCCGCCACCTTCAGCACCAATAAGCATCCCTGCAAAACTATATTTATAAACCATCCAGAACTCGGAGCTGGTGGAAGCTCCATCAGGGTTAATGGTGTGGACTCTGGTCTCAGAGCTTATCAAGTGCTCCTCTCCATTAATTAATTTATAGGTGTTATTGGTAACAGCCGTGGTAATATTTCCTTGCCTATCCTTTACTGTCTCTACCACTTTGAGTGGATTTCCAGCCTCGGTGGAGAATATGATTTCCTTTACTTCATTGCCATTTTCGTCAACATAAATCCTCTGAGTAGTATTTCCACCCTCAACAGGGGGAATCGCTTTTGCATAACTGTATTCGATTCTATTAACATTGGTAGAAGTCGTCCCATCGATACTGGTAGAATCTGTAGTGGTAATCGCCTTCTCCACCTTAACCTTGCCATCCCAATCTTCGGGACTGAGATAATGGTTCTCTATGTGACTTATGTAATAGTTGCCAAAAATGTCTGCTCCCACTGTTATCGTCGCAGGCTGAAGCCTGCGGCTACCCGAAATAGCCTGTGTTACTCCGTTCAGAGTTACTCTTCCAGGTTCTATATCCATATTTTCTACTTCTATAAGCCTTGTAGTCTTTTCATCATAGGTATATTTTCGCTTATCGAAAGTCTTTGTTTTTGAGCCATCTATATTTGTTGTCTCTGTAGTAGTTAACGACCAGTCTACCAGGACTTTTCCCTTCCTATCCTCAGGGTTAAAATATTCGTTCTCGACATAGCTAACATAATAATTATTGAAAATATCCGCCCCGACTGTTATTACCTTCTTTCCGCCTTCATAATCGATTCTTATTCCATTGAGAATTACCCAACCACTTTCTAAATGCGCCTGGTCCACGCCAGTAATCCTGCCATCTTCATCGTAACTGTAATGGAGTTTGCTCTTCGAGTAGGTCTTTGAACCATCTAAATTGGTAGTATTGGTGACAGTGGTACCATTTTCTATCTTAGCTTGACCGTTAATGATAATATATTCGTTCTTAACCAGACTCTTATATGTGTTGCCAAATATATCACTGCCTTCTGTATATGTTCCGTAAAGCTTTCGCTTTACACTCCAGAGAGTTCCATCTCCATCCCAGTCGATAGTTCCTTCAACCTCCAGGACAGTAACGCCTTTCAAAAGTCCAACATACATATGCCAGAGGCCACTATCATCATAATAGCCATAATTATCCCTGCTCTGTTGATTAACCTGACTGAGTGTACTTTTATCCTCATGTTCACTCAGAGTGTAATCGTAACTTAACTTACTGAAAGTCTTGTTAGTCGCACCATCTATCTCTGTAGAGGCAGTAACTGTCTCTATTGTCTCAAGTTTTGCCTGACCGGCGATGTTTCTATAGGTATTTTTAGTCTCCGACCAGTAACTATTTCCGAATATATCGGCGCCAACAGTAATTGAATTTACATCACGCTGTTCATGAATGTTTACTGTGTGAATTACTGCCACTCCATTCACCAATACCCGGGCAGTGAGTTGATAGGGTTCTCCTCTCTCAGGAATAATGTTATCGACTGGATTATTCTGGGAAAGCAGTCCTGTCTCCGGGTCATAATTATAGTGGAGATAACTTACTGTTTGACTCCTCGACTCATCAATATTTGTGGAATCGGTGGTTGTCTTTGACCAGCCTACAAGTAGTTTCCCCTTCCAATCTTCAGGATTCAGATAATCGTTCTCCACACAACTTGAATAGTAGTTGCCAAAAATATCGACACCAACTGTTACTGATTCATTTTCTTTCCCTTCATATTCCACTTCTATACCGTTCAGGTTCACCGAGCCCTTGCCAATAGATAAGTTTTTGGCCCCTGTTAACCTGCCTGTCTCCTGGCTATAAGTATGACTCAATTTGTTTATTGTAATGGCTTTCGACCCGTCAAGGTTTGTCGATTCAGTAGTTGTAGTTATAATACTTAGCCTTGCCTGACCGTCCACTATTATGTAATCTTCCCCGGTGTCTCCCGTGTAGGTATTACCAAATGCATCCTCGCCTTCAGTATGGCTTTCGCCAGAGGCGCTCTTGCATAATCCTATAAGCACTGCACCGTTTCTTATATAACGCGGCCCGGGAAACAGTTGTGGATGGAGAGGGCTCTCTTTTCCACCAGTATACTGGTAGTTTACCACCTTTGTGGAGGTGGAATGGGAACCGTCAATATTGGTAGAGGAGGTTATCGATAGAGTCGTCTCTACTTTGGCCTCACCTGTTAACTCAATCATATTTTTATCATAGAAGTTGGTTGTCTCTGTATAGTATTTATTGCCAAATACATCTTTCCCCACGGTGACTGCTTTTCCCTGGGCAGTATGGCTCCAATCGTCTATCTCTGGAGTCACATTATCCTTACTCATTACTACCCATTCCAATCTTCCTGTTCTTCTATCGTAATGGTAATCTATTGAGCTTACAGTCTGGCTATGGGAACCGTCGAAGTTATGGAGGGTGGTAGTGGTGAGGAGGTTGGTGACTTTGGACTGACCGTTTATAAGCTCGAAACTCTGCTTCACATTGGTTTCTATGATGTTATTGAAAACGTCAGTAGTGAGGGTAATTCCCGGGGTGGTGTTCTCAGCAGCTAACAATACATCCTTATGTCCTTTCCCATCTTCACCGTAAGTGTAGGTTACTACGCTTGCCTGAATAGTCTTTATCTCTGTGCCATCGAGACTGGTTGCCCCGTAATATTCGCTTGTCTCTGTCCAGGATGAAGAAGTCAGGAGTTTCATCTGTCCAGTATCAGTGGGAGCAAACTCTTTATGGGTTGTGGTTACTGTCTTGTTGCCAAAAATGTCACTGCTTAAGACTATGCTATCCCGGGTATTGGTGATTCTTGATAGTCTGCCAGTATTTTCATCGTAACTATACTCGAGGACCTCTTCACCGCCTTCTATTGTCTTGCTTGTTGAACCATCGATGCTTTCGCCATTTACCTTAGTAGTTATCTTACTTGCCTTTGCCTGACCCAGTAGCACACCATATTCATAAGAAGTCGTGGTTAGCGTTTTATTGCCATAATAGTCGGTGGTCTTGACTATGCTGTCAGTGGCAGTTGCTTCTAAAAGTAAGTCCTTGTAGCCATCCTTCTCACCATAACTGTAGGTTACTACGCTTGCCTGAATATTCTTTATCTCTGTCCCATCGAGGCTGGTTGCTCCATAATCTTCGCTTGTCTCTGTCCAGGATGAAGAAGTCTTTAACTTTATCTGTCCAGTCTCAGTGGAAGCAAACTCTTTATGGGTGGTAGTTATTGTCTTATTACCAAAAATGTCACTGCTTAAGACTACGCTATCCTGGGTATTACTGATTCCTGACAGCGTGCCAGTATTCTGAGCATAACGGTAGACTAGTATCTCTTTACACTCGTTTTTATCTATTGTCTTGCTTGTTGAGCCGTCGATGTTCTGGCTATCTATACTTGTCTTTGTTCTAATTACCCTTGCCTGACCTAATAGAACACCATATTCATAAGAAGTCTTAGATAGTGTTACATTGCCATAATAATCAGTGGTCTTGACTATGCTGTCAGTGGCAGTTGCTTCTAAAAGTAAGTCCCTATAACCATCCTTCTTCCCATAAGTGTAGGTTAATACGCTTTTCTGAATAGTCTCTATCTCTGTCCCATCGATGCTGGTTGCTCCATATTCTTCACTTGTCTCTGTCCTGGATGAAGAAGTCTTTAACTTTATCTGTCCAGTGTGAGTGGAAGCAAACTCTTTATGGGTGGTAGTTATTGTCTTATTACCAAAAATGTCACTGCTTAAGACTACGCTATCCTGGGTATTCCTGATTCCTGACAGTACGCCAGTATTCTCATCGTAACTGTACTCGAGGACTTCTTCACAGCCTTCTATTGTCTCACTCGTTGAGCCATCTATGTTCTGGCTATCTATACTTGTCTTCGCTCTAATTACTTTTGCCTGACCCGCCATCACACCGTATTCATAACTAGTCGTAGTTTCGGTTACATTGCCATAATAGTCGGTGGCCCTAACTATACTATCAGTGGCAGTTGCTTCTAAAAGTAAGTCCTTGTAGCCATTCTTCTCACCATAACTGTAGGTTACTACGCTCGCCTGAATATTCTTTATCTCTGTCCCATCGAGACTGGTTGCTCCATAATCTTCGTTTGTCTCCGTCCAGGATTTAGAAGTCAGGAGCTTCACCTGTCCAGTATCAGGGGGAGCAAACTCTTTATGGGTTGTAGTTATGGTCTTATTACTAAAAATGTCACTGTTTAAAACTACGCTATCCCGGGTATTGGTGATTCCTGATAGTCTCCCAGTATTATAATCGTAATCGTACTCCAATACCTCTTCACAGCCTTCTATTGTCTTGCTTGTCGAGCCATCAATGTTAATCGAATTGGTTGCCGTGGTAACTCTATCAAGTTTAGCTTCTCCTTTGATGACCCTATATTGATTTAAGCTCTCACTCCAGTACCTATTTCCAAATATATCTGCTCCCACAGTGACTACCTTGCCAGAAGCGCTATGTTTCCAGGCACTTCCATCCTTCAGGATTATCCAGGCAAAAACCTCCCCGGAACTGAGTCGACTCGACTCGGGTAATCCTGTCCTCTTATCATACCCGTAATTTATTGAACTTACTGTCTGGCTGAACGATTCATCAATGTTATGGTTTTCTGTGGTGGTAAAAGCATTGGTTATCTTAGCCTGCCCATTAATAATTTCACCATAGGCATTGGTCGTCTGAGTGTAGTAGGTATTCCCAAATATATCACATCCGGCAGTGACTGAGCCTTTGCCTTCATAAGTAATCCTGACCCCGTTAACTCTGGCGGCAATTCTCAACTTATGTAAACCTGTAGTTACCCATTCTAAGAGAGCAGTAGCTGGATTATAGTGGTACTCAACAGATGTCTTTGTCTGACTCCGTGAGCCATCAATGTTGAAACCATCTGTAGTGGTAGTAACAACGCCTGGTTTAACCTTTCCACCACATTTTTCCGGGTCGAGATACTGATTATTTACGAGACTTATATAGTAGTTGCCATAATAATCTACACCCACGGTGAGCGCTTTCCCTGTAGCTTTCTCATAAGCTACTTTTACCCCGTTGAGAGTCACTTCACCTGCATCTATATCTAAATTCCTTACCATCTCAAGTCTGGTCGTACGGCTACTGTAAGTGTATTTCAATCTATTTGCTGTCCAGCTCCTTGACCCATCAATGTTCACAGCCTCAGTAATGGTTAGCGATTCACCAATGAGCGCTTTCCCTTTCCAATCTTCCGGATGCAAATAGTGGTTCTCTACATAACTTATGTAATGATTATCGAAAGTGTCCACCCCTATGGTTACTCCTCTCTCACCTCCATCGTAGTCGACAGTTACTCCATTAAGAGTTACTGAGCCGTTCTCTATTAGACAATTCGTAACTCCCGTAAGCCTGCCTCCTCTATCCTCATCGTAACTGTAATGGAGTTTCCTCTTCGACCAGGTCTTTGAGCCATCGAGATTAGTGCCATTACTTACAGTAGTAGCCTCAGAGACTTTGAGCTGACCATTAATTACAATATATTCGTTCTTCGCCAGGCTCTTATATGTGTTACCGAAGGGGTCTTTACCTTCTGTATATGTTCCGTAAAGCTTTCGCTTTACACTCCAAAAAGTCCCGTCTCCATCCCAATCGATGCTGCCCTCAACCGATAATACAGTAATCCCCTTTAATAGTGCCTTGTAAATATTTCCATTAGCATCCAGAAATTGCTCCTTAATCCCAGTTGGCTCACCATTTTTGTCTCTTTCTACATAATTTGTGTTTGCTAAATCTAAAGCTTTCTCACTTCCCTCTGTATATTCATACCTCAAACTGCTCGTTGTATTTTCCTCTGAACCATCAATGCCAGTAGAGTGGGTCAGGGTATTTACAATATTTAGTTTAATCCCGCCAGCCTCATACCTGTAACTATTTTCAGTCTCAGCCCAGTACCTGTTGCCGAATACATCGCATCCCACAGTGAGGGAGTCTACTTTCTGGCTATCATTGATATCTACTTTATGTGTAGCCATGACCCCGTTTAGCACCACACTGGCAGAGAGCTGATGTGCTCTACCTGTAGAAGGATTGATATTATCTACCGGATTCTCTTCTTCAAGTAATCCTGTTCGTGAGTCGTAGTTGTAACGAATGTAATTTACAGTCTGGCTCTTTGAACCATCGATGTTGGTGGCATTAGTAACAGTCTCCACCCAATCTACTTTTGCCTTTCCTCCCCACTCCTCAGGGTTGAGATATTCGTTATAGCTTAAACTATCGTAATAGTTCCCAAAGAAGTCCCAACCAATGGTTATGGTTCCTTGAGCGGAGATAATCTTTTCATTCCTATGAGCCTGATATCTACTATCTACCTGTTTTATGAACTTACCATTATTCTTATCTATAACCACATATACGTCTTCATCGAATGCCCTCTTAAGCCGACCATTATCATAGTACTGGTAACCTGTTAAACCTATCGATTTGCTCTGGGAACCATCTATGGATATCGATTCTGTAGTCTTACAGGCGTGGGCTACTCGGGCTTGACCTTTAAGGATGGTGTAACCATTTTTAACTTCAGTATAGAAAGTATTTCCGAATAGGTCCTTGCCTACTGTCAAATCTCCCGCAAAATTCCTGTCAATGCCAGCATAATCGGTTAAACTTACCTCAAGTTGTGTTATGCCTTTAAGGAGTCCTTTATAAGTCGCAGACTGAAGTCTGCGGCTACCAGGAGTGCCGTCCGCCGTCACACTGAAGGGCGACCGACCATCCCCCGGGATGAAGTACCTGTCGACATCTGTCCTATCAATTTGCGTCCTTGATAAATCTTCCTCCTCGCCATTTGTATATTCATATCTAAGATTGCTTTTGGCCCTTGCTTCCGAGCCATCGGCATTCAAGGTTTCAGTAAAGGAATTTACCAGAATCAACTTTGCCTGACCAAAGAGATTGCTATAGATATTTTCTGTCTCCGTCCAGTAACCATTGCCAAATATATCTCCTCCCACAGTGACCAAACCTACATTTGGACTTCTACCGGTATCCACTGTATGGGAATATAAAGTTCCAGCTACCAGAACTTCAGCGCTCAAAAAGTATTGTTCACCTGTTCCGGGGTCGATATTGTCAACAGGATTATTCTCATCGAGCAGTCCGTTTTCAGGATTGTAGTTATAATGGAGATAACTTACAGTGTGGCTCTTCGAACCATCCAGATTGGTGGCATCTGTGGTGGTTAATGCCCATTCTGCTAAAACCTTCCCTTTCCATTCTTCTGGACTGAGATAGTGGTTTTCTGTTCTACTTACATAGTAGTTACCAAAATTATCCACCCCCACGCTTACCACTCCATTATCCTTTCCAATGTAACTTACTTCAGTTCCATTGAGCTTTACCCTCCCTTCGCCTACTGCTACATTCTCTACTCCCGCAAGCTGGCCTTTTTCTGAATATGTATAACTCAGTTCCCTTATTGTATAAGTCAGTGAACCATCCAGATTTTTACCATAGGAGACTGTCTTTGCCAGACTCACTTTCGCTTGGTCGTTGATGATAATATAGTCAGTCTGGGTCAAGCTCTCCGACTCGTTTCCAAATATGTCCCTTTCCAGGGTGAATGTGCCTGAAGGATTGGTCTCTGCCAAATCATCTGTATCTCCATCTCCATTTATATCGAACCTATCTTTGGCTGACCTCTCTACCACTGCCTTCAGTAAGCCGACATAAGCCAACCCTGTAAGAGAATTTATATAATTTGCTTTATTCACTATGTTATTTGGTAATTCTTCCTCTCTTTCCTTTCCTTTAGTATATTCATAAAGTACCCTATTATTTGTAGTAAAAGTGGAGCCATCGATATTCATCGTTACTGTAAGGGAGACGCTCTCCCCTACCTTAGGCTGTCCGCTCAATCTAATCATTTCCCGGCTATACTTATTGGTCATCTCTGCATAGTACCTGTTACCAAATATATCGGCTCCCACAGTGACTACCTTCCCTCTCGCCTTATGAGACCAGGCGCTACCATCAGTAAGAGCTATACTCGCTTCCACCTCGCCTCCATCTATCTCCACCTGTTTCAGATTACCCGTATTCTCCTCATAAATGTAATTCAGTGAACTTACTGTTTGGCTGGTAGAGCCATCGATGCTTCTATTCGCGGTTCTGGTAAATAGGTTAGTTGCCTTAGGTTGACCATTAATCAAGCTTTTGTAACTTGTAACTACATCTCGAGTAAAGCTATTACCGAAAATATCCTCACCTTCAGTATGGCTTTCGCTTGAGGCTCCCTTACATAAGCCCTCAATAACCTTACCTTCTCGGGAGTAGTTGGAAGGAAGCCCGGAAGGCTGTTCATCTCCAGTAGTATATTCATATCTTATCCAGTTAGTCGTCTTTGAATGCGAATCATCCATACTCCAGCTTTCAGTCTCGCTTTCGCTATAAACTAACTTCGCCTCTCCCTTGATAACAGTATATGTATCATCGGTAGTGGTTAAGTATCTGTTCCCGAATATATCGTTCCCTTCTGTTAGCTTGTTTCCTCTTGCTTTACAGAGAATTCCCCTTGTCGGGTCGTATTCATAGATTACCTCTCCTTTAGTTATAGAAGTGGAACCATCTGTGTTGGAAGAAGTTGCTGTGGAGATAGACCTTTCAACTTTTGCTTCACCCTTTATCACCGTATAAAAGTTACTTGTTCTGGTAGTATAAGTATTGCCGAAAATGTCCTCTCCAATGGTGACGCTCATTCCTGAGGCAGAAATCAGGATTCCCTTATCGTCATACTCATAATTTGTCCAGCTCTGGGTGCGGGAAGTGGAACCATCGACCACATTTATGGTCTTGGTGACCTTTATCGGATTATTCCATTCATCGTAGACCGTAATTTCAATCACTCTGTTGCCGTTTTCGTCAATGTATGATTTCTCAGCGGTTGGGCTATCGGGAGCTATCTTCGGTGGGGTAAATAGTATCTCTCCCCGAGGAGGAGACCTGGGAGCGAGGATAATTCCATCCCATTTAGAAGTGAAATCTCCAAGAGGTACGGCGAATTCTTCACCTGTAGCTTCAATCCCCCATACTTTACCATCTTCAACTTTTGTGACTACAACGAAATGGTTGCCTCCCACATGGGCAATCACGGGACTGTCAATGCGGGATAGATTTTCTATGTTCGTTCTTACAGTCACCAGGTCCAATCCTCTCTTCTTTGCCGCTGTCTCAAGGGCATAGGCTGAAGTGTAGATTTTCTCATCCGAACCAGGAGTTACAACCTGATTGATGATGTCGGTGAGGATGGTCTCTGCAGCAAGTTCCTCCAAGGAGTAGCCGAGCGGCAACTCTGCACTTGGAGTTGTGGAAAAATGACTCTGACCCCTTTTTTGCTCATTAGACTCAAGTATTTTCTTCAAAGCATAGACCGCACAACTTATGATAAATTCTCCTGTATTTCTAAGCCAGCTTACTGTCTTCTCCAATCCACCAGTAACCTTGTCAAAGAATCCTCTGGCTTGTGAAGAGAGGTTGTTTACAATCTCGGTAAACTTATTAATAACTCCATCTATAACCTCCTGTGTAACCGGAGGATTCAGATCTACCCCAGGAGTGAATATTGCCTCTGCAGCACCAGAAACTCCTGCAGGAGAAGCCCCAAGCATACCGCCAGAGAAACCATTATCCAGTCCGAATACTTGTCCTTTCTTAAGGAAAGAGAGTTTCATATTATCCTTAAGGTCCTTGTTGTTTTCTGTCCCTGTCCAGGTATGTACATTGCGAGCAAGAATCAACTGCTCATTACGGATTCCATCTTTATCAACATCGTTATCATCCCATAACTCACTTGACCTCACGGCAATATTGAGATGGGCACTACCAATCTCTTCCCTTCCTTTTCTGAATACAGAATCTTCAATCTTTTCTCTATCTTCACTATTATATACGCTGCTGGAAGCTCCGTTCATATTCCGGACTTGAATTCTACCATTCCCATTCCGCGTCACATAGACATAATCAGGATTTTCTGAGGTTCCTAAATTTACCTTGCAGACTATCCCCTTTGCCAGTATAGCGCTCTCAATCTTCTTTTTGTCCTCCTCCAAATAACTTGAACTCCAGGGGGAAATGCCGTTTACTGTAATCTTGCTGCCATCCCACCTTGCACTTACTTCGCTTCCACCCGCTAACTTCACATTTACAGTAAATGTTTCATTGGCTTCAATTTTGTATATTGTATTATAGATGGTATTCCAGTCATCATCACGCAGGCTAAAGCCTGCGGCTACCATTACTCCTTCTCCCTGACTGTCGGTAAGAGTTATCGCCACTCCACTGCTCCAGGGGTCACCATTCCACTTAACATTTACATCCTGCTCGTTCTGCCAGGCTCCAGCAAAATCAGAGACCTCTTGAGTAATGGCAGCAATTACATTACCACTTAAGTCTTTCAGTTCATAGATTCGCCTGCCCTGGCTGTCTACGGTATAGGTAACTCCCTGGCCGAAATATTTCTGTTCGCCAGTGGGATTCCCCTGGTCATCCTTCTCATAGACAGGAACAATGTTCCCATTATTATCCCTTCTGAATATCTGTGCTGAGATTACGTTCTCTTGCTCGGTATCATTGGCACTATAGACCTGTTGCCAGATTGATTCTTTCTCACCATGAGTTAGAGTGTCCAAGTCGACTGGAATCTCATTTCCATTTATATCCCGGCGGACAACCTTAACCCACCTCCCATTTCCGTTCGTGGAGTAGCCGACTTCAGTCTGCGTAGGTGCCTCATTCCGCCAGTAGACAGTTACACCCCAGTGGTCCCAGAGAGGAATTCCATATTGGGTATAGGTTCCATCACCGTTGGGGGCACCGGCATCTTCCAAGTTTATAATCTCCAACATATACCGGACATCTGTATTAGGGTCGCTGGCAGTGGGCTCATCTGAGGAGACAACCTGATGCCCTCTTACCCGGTGAGGAATGGCTAATATTTTGGTAACCATTCCATTGCTGGAGGTGAATATAGCCCTTAAATTTTGAGAGCCATCTCCATTCGGCGTAAGCTTAAGGGTTATGCGGTTTCCCATACTGTAATACTTTCGGGAAGCTTCAGCGATATTGCCGTTCGCGTCTTTATCCACATCAAGGACTTCCATCAATACCCCTTCTTTGTTGTAGCTTTCGCGATGGACACTCACAATGCTTCTATCTACTCTCCTGACCACTTTGATATATTGAATTATGCCTGTCCCCTTATATCCGCCTGTCCGTTCATCGTCTTCCACGTTATAGTAATACATATAGGTAACATTCCCCTCTTCTATCTTCCGAAAATATTTAAGCCAGGGCTTATCGTCAAATTCCGCCTCGTTATCAGTATCGCTTCCTGTGGCTCCCATTATCTCTCTCATCCTCTGCTCACTGAGGGCTGTCCCTTCCCGAGGTATTGTGGTCGTCAAAATATCGCCATTCCAGCGGGAAGAGAAATCATCAATGGAAATCATGCTCTCTCCGTTAATTCCAGTGATAAACACCTTTCCGTCCTCTATCCTATTTACTACTACATAATGGTTTCCATCAATATGGGCAATTACAGGATTAGATAGGCTGTGGAGCTCTTCTAAACTTAGATGGGCACCAGAAAGATTGACTCTCTTTACTGCCGCCTCTTTGGCCAGAGCAAACATTGAAGTCGTAAGTTCTCCAGAAGCACTCTCAGGAGTGACTGTTCCGGTAAGAATGTCGATGAGAATGGTATTTAGGGCTATCTCCTTTCTGGTTACCGCTATTTCCAGGTTGGTTAAGATATTATGGAGGGCGTTTACCGCACAGTTTAAAATTCTTGTCCCGGTATCTCTGAGCCAGTCAATTATTGCAGATATTCCGGCAGTGGTGAGTTGCAATAAGGGGAAGTCGCCAATTCCTAAGCTGTCTAAAATTCCTCTCTTCTCCTTCGAACTTGAGCCGATAAATATATTCAGGAACTGTTCAATCTCGTTTACTATTGATTGGAAATCTTCTCCTCCCAAACGCAGACTGAAGTCTGCTTCTCCACTTTCTGAGGAGAATTCTTGAAGCCACGCTACGTCGTAGGAATCGATAATACTGGTGGAACTTATCACTTTCGCCTGTCCATTTATTATCGCATAGATACTGCGGCTGTGAGTTTCATACCTGTTTCCGAAGACATCCACTCCAGTTGTCTCGCTAAAACTTCGGGCATCGATTAAATAACCGGCTAAGTCGTATTCGTACTCGACACTTGTTTTTGTCTGAGCTTCTGAAGAATCGAAGTTTATTGTCTCGGTTTCAGTAACTGAAGTCTTCCTTTTAGCCTGACCCGCTATTATAATATAAGTGTCGGCGGTGTGGGAATCAAAGGTGCTTCCAAAGATGTCCTCACCGGTTGTGGTTGTCTCTCCCGAAGCGCCGACAAGGAGGTTCTTATGGTTATGGTGGTATTCTATAGTATAGTGGCTTACGCTGAACGAACCATCTACGTTATTGTTATGGGTAGTTCCGGCAATTTCAGTAAGTTCCAAATGTCCGTTTACGATTTCGTATCTTAACTGGGATTCATCAGTAAAGGTATTCCCAAATCCATCTTCTCCTGTTGTCTTTGTGGTGCCAGTTGCTTGGGTGAGCTTCTCCTCACTATCGTAGGTATAGTGAGTCTCACTTATGGTTTGGCTTTGGGAACCATCCAGCCCTGTAGTCCAGCTCTCTTCTGTTGAACTGGTCAGTCGCTCGTCATCGTAGGTCCCTCTCCAGTCCCTTACCGTAACATTATCGAAAGGATCGGTAATTTCCTCGTGGTATTTAGTTAGATTCTTATTCGAATCGTAATCTCCTACATCACAGGACCATTCAATATTGATAGTATGTCCACAACAATCTGTAATCTTCTTATGGTAGGAAGTGAGGTGTTTGCCCGTATACTGTCCATTAGAATACTCAACGGTGAGAGTGGAATTGTAGGGGTCGGTTATGGTGACAAACCAATCGGTGAGGAGCTGATTAGCGTTTGTCTCATCCGTAGCGTAGAAGACGGAGTCCTCGGTATATTCCTTTGCCTGCCAGTGTTCCCTGGTTAACTTGCCAAACTGGTCAACTGTCTCTGCGTCGTAAGACTCCAGGAGCCATTTTTCATTGTAGACCATATTATGGACACGACGAATACTCTCATATCCAAAAGCATCGGGAACTTTCTCATTCTCAATTCTTGAGGCAAGTCCATCTTTGAAATAGACTATGCGACCATCATCGTACTTGATGTATTTAAACTCGCTTTTCTGAGCTGCAACTCCCAGAACCCTTCTATGGCTGGTGAGGACCTGCTCTCTTATCGAGCCAATGGCACTAGCTCGCTCTAATGTCCCTTCAAATAGCACCCTTTCCAGCTTTTCTACCTTCTCCGCTCTTTGGCGCTTTTCTCTGAATTTCTGAATCTCCTTCTGCTGTTTGATTATGCTCTCTTGCCTTCTTTGTCTCTTTTCCAGCTGGCTTAGGGAAAAGTATCCTGACTCCTCACGGTCCTTCCGCAATTCCTTCAGGCGAGGAACGAAACTGAAGTTTGCAGAGAAGCAGACTTGCGTCCACGCCTGAACTATTGCTACTGTGAGGGCAATTACTCTGACTATTCCTCTATATTTTGGCTTTTGTGACTCGGCTATCATCTGCCACCTTTATTGAGTAGGAACTTCCCCCAAAACCTTATCAATCTTTCCATCAAGGTCACTATCCATTGCTCTGCCACACAACTTTCCCAGTCTATAATAGAACCAGGCATCTACTTTACCATCGTGATTGGAATCGACCTCCTGCCTGACTTTTACTCCTTGTTCAAAATAGGCCCAGGCATCCTTTATGCCATTATTGTTTCTATCTATCCCCTGCCTTTCAGTCTTACCATTTTTGTAGTATGCCCAGAAATCTATGGTACCGTCGTAGTCACTATCCACTTCAGACCTCATCAATATTCCACCTTCAAAGTATCTCCAGATATCGCTTTTACCATCATTATTCCTATCCTCTTCCTCAATTGGTCGAGCGCTCTTCAGGGTGCCAATTGGTCGGGCGCTCTTCAGGGTGCTAATTGGTCGGGCGCCCTTTAGGGTGCCGATTTCCGGCCTCCGCTCCATTACCGCACCCTTAACTGCCAAGAACATTCCTGCCACTACTCCAGCAAATAGCAACAAAAATAGTCCGTTCCTTAATCTTAATAACACAGATTTCCCCCTTACCCCCACTGAGGGCTCTTGGAATTCTTTCTTCCTCACCATTTCTTCATTTTTCTTTCTAATTTTTAAGCCTCGTATAATAAAAAAAACCGGCTTACCAAAATTTTTATCTTCGGTAACCCGGCTGTCTTATTTACCGTATTTCGTGATCGGTAACCCGGCCGTCTTATTTACCGTATTTCGTGATCGGTAACCCGGCCGTCTTAATAAATAAGACCCGTAGTTTTGCCCGCCAGCCTTTGCCCTGGAGCTGACGTGTCCCCTTTTCTCGGGACGCCCTCCGATCGCTCGGAGTTTGCCCTTTCGGATTTGTTTTCTTCGATGAGGGCTCGTCGAGGTTCTAATAATAATTTATCACAACAATATCACAATTGTGTAAATAAATTGTAAAATTTTTGTAAAATCTCGGCACTGTTGTTTTTGTCCCACACATACTTTACAATTAATTTGAAAAAAAGCTTTGTCAAGACACGCCAGAGCTTTACCGGGTCAAACTTTCGTTCGACACTCCAAACGGCTAATAATTCTTGGAGTGTAAAGCGAGAGCTTTACCTTGCTTTTTCAGAAAATTTAGGCGGTTTAAACCAGGGATTTTTTTCGTTTTTGGTGTAAAATATATCTACTAGCGCTACATGTCTATAGGGGTAGAGCAGAGGTATCGCTGTGCCGCTACAAGTTTCCACTCTGGCGGAACGAAGGGATCCTGATTAAAAGCAGGAGATTAGGTTGAGATGTAGTCAATTATGTCATACATGGCATAGCTTTCTGAGGAAGCTATGTGCTTTAGCGCATAGAGGAATCAGATTAGAGTATAAACTTTCTCTTTAGCGGAAAAAAAAGCCCTGCCTGAAAGCAGGGCTGGGGTCGGAACTTAATCAGCTATATTATAATATTATACGGCGGAGCTTCGTTCTGTTATTCCTTTCGATTTTTACCTGATTATCATTAGTCTTCCTGTCTTGTGTTCCTTATCGTTCTTGATATAGTATATGTAAACACCACTAAAGACTTTCTCCTTATTGGGAGTCGTCTTCACATCCCAGGTCCAATTTCCTCCGCCTTTATACTCATGCTTCATCACCAGTTCACCACTTATGGTGTAAACCTTGATTACACACTCGGCAGAGAGGTTGGTGAAGGTAATTCCTTCCTCCTCCGTACCCGTCTCAGCAATGCCATCGTTTGGCTTCCAGGGAACTGGATAGGCATGAGCGTCGCTCAAATCGGAATAAGCTGAACCCATCAGAGCATATACTGAGAACTTTGGAACCTTAACTGTAACCACGTCCTTATCTCTATCGACTCTGGAGCCAGGCACCCTCACCCAGTTAGAATGTTCTTCATTCAGCCAGAATGCTAGTAACGTCTCCTCCCTTACAGGAATTGAAGCAATCCCCACCGTTCCGTTACCCCCATCAGCGTACGGCAATATAATCTTTACCTCAGATTTAAACCCATCCTCCATCCATTTCCCATTCTCATCATAGACATTGAATTCCCAGAGGCATCCGTCGATTGGGTACTGGTAGCTATCTCCATTATTGGTAATCTTCCCATTAGCCCCAATTATCTTTTGAGGATTGACCTTCTCTGGATTGGTGAGAGGCTCTTTATTGATGACTAAATATCCGTCCCTGGCAAGCCCATTGGCTTCCAGAGTTACAATAATTCTCCCATCAGTCTCTTTGCTTATAACATTCTTCTTTGTATGGTCCATTATCGTCCTGAAAATAATCTCCCTCTCACCTTCAATCGTGTTACCAGCAAGGTCCGTAACCTTATCGGTCACCCGAAGCCTGTAGAGGTAGTTCTTCTCCAGCTTTCCTGAATCTGGAGTGACCCTTATTGTGGAACTATCGGCAAACCAGTCAAAATTAAGTGAAACTTTCCTATTTATTTCCTCATTAAGATTATTCTTAACTGCTATAAGTTCAAGTCCTTCTTCTACTGCACTTCTTCTCATCACCTTACTGAATTCAGCCTCCATCCCGGTCTCAGGAAGAACGCCGACTATCTCTCCGTCAGAAAGCATCCTTCCACTATCCACCACCACCATCGATGTTACCAATGGTGGTATAGTATCTAATGTAATCGTGGCTGAGACAGGAGCAGTATTTACATTACCGCCAGCACCCTTCACCCAGATATATACGGTCTTCAGCCCATCTCCACTGCTCAAGGTAAAGGTGGCCGGCTCACTACTCCAACCAGAAATGTCCTCCGCTGGCTGACTGCTCTGGGTCTCACTAATTAGCCATGCGATTGCATCAGTATCATTTCTTACTTCAACATTAACCAATCGCTCATTTGTGTAGTCGCTGCTCCCTGTCGTTTGGCTCTTCAATACCAGCGTTGGATTACCTGGCGCTTGCGTATCTAATGTAATGGTGGCTGAGACAGTATCGGGATTTACATTACCGGCAACATCCTTCACCCAGATATATATGGTCTTCAGCCCATCTCCACTGCTCAAAGTAAAAGTGGCCGGCTCACTACTCCAACCAAGAGCGTCCTCCGCCGGCATACTGCTTTGGCTCTCACTGATTAGCCAGGCGACTGCATCAATATCATTTCCTACTTCAATATTGACCAATTGCTCATCTGTGTAGTCGGTGCTACCTGTAGTCTGGTCCTTTAATACCATCGTTGGGTTATTTGGTGCTTGGGTATCTAATGTAATGGTGGCTGAGATAGGGTCAATATTTACATTACCGGCAGCACCCCTCACCCAGATATATACGGTCTTCAGCCCATCTCCACTTGTTGTCAAGTCGAAAGTGGTCGGCTCGCTACCCCAACCAGGAGCATCCTTTTCCGGCTGAGTAGTCTGGCTCTCACTGATTAGCCATGTCACTACGCCATTATCATCTCCTACTTCAACATTGACCAATCGGTCATTTGTGTAGGAGGTGCTACCTGAGGTTAGGTCTCTTAATACCAGCGTGGGATTACCCGGTGCTTGCGTATCTAATGTAATGGTGGCTGAGACAGGGCCAGTATTTATATTACCAGCAACATCCTTCACCCAGATATACACTCTCTTTAGCCCATCTACATCGCTCAAAGTAAAAGTGGTAGGTTCAACACGCCAATTAGAATCGTCTTCCGCCGGCTTACTGCTCTGGCTCTCACTGATTATCCATCCCACTACGCCATTATCATTTCCTACTTCAACATCCACCAATCGGTCATTTGTGTAGGTGGTGCTTCCTGTCGTCAGGTCCTTTAATACCAGCGTCGGGTCAGGCGGTGCTTGCGTATCCAATCTTATGGTCGCTCGCACTGTACCACTATTTACATTACCAGCAACATCCTTCACCCAGATATATACAGTCTTTAGCTCATCTCCAATGCTCAGAGTAAAAGCGTCCGGTTCATCACCCCAACCAGGATAATTCTCCGCCGGCTGACTGCTCTGGCTCTCACTGATTAGCCATTTATTCACGTTGTCATCATTTAGTACTTCAACATCAACTATTCGGGAATTTGTGTAGTCGGTGTTCCCTGTCGTTTGGTCACTTAATACCAGCGTTGGATTACCCGGTGCTTGCGTATCCAGTGTTATGGTCGCTGAGACAGGACCGCTATTTACATTACCACCAGCATACTTCACCCAGATATATACAGTCTTTAGCTCATCTCCAATGCTCAAAGTAAAACTGGTCGGCTCACTACCCCAGCGAGAATCGTTCTCCGCCGGCTTACTGCTCTGGCTCTCACTGATTATCCAGGCGACTGCACTATCATCATTTCCTACTTCAACATCCACCAATCCCTCATTTGTGTAGGAGGTGCTACCTGAGGTTAGGTCTCTTAATACCAGCGTCGGGTCAGGCGGTGCTTGCGTATCCAATCTTATGGTCGCTGGCACTCTATCACTATTTACATTACCAGCAACATCCTTCACCCAGATATACACAGTCTTAGACCCATCTACAATGCTCAAAGTAAAAGTGGTCGGCTCAATACCCCAACCAACAGCACCCTCTTCCGGCTTACTGCTCTGGCTCTCACTGATCAGCCATGCCACTGCATCAATATCATTTCCTACTTCAACATCCACCAATTGCTCATTTGTGTAGGAGGTGCTACCTGTCGTTTGGTCACTTAATGCCAGCGTGGGATTACCCGGTGCTTGCGTATCCAATCTTATGGTCGCTGACACTGTACCACTATTTATATTACCAGCAACATCCTTCACCCAGATATACACCCTCTTTAGCCAATTTCCAATGCTCAAAGTAAAAGTGGACGGCTCAATACCCCAACCAGGATCGTTCTCCTCCGGCTGAGTGCTCTGGCTCTCACTGATTAGCCATTTGTCAACATTGTTATCATTTAGTACTTCAACATCAACTATTCGGGAATTTGTGTACTCGGTGTTCCCTGTCGTTTGGTCACTTAATACCAGCGTTGGATTACCCGGTGCTTGCATATCCAATGTTATGGTCGCTGGCACTGTACCACTATTTACATTACCAGCAACATCCTTCACCCAGATATACACAGTCTT
>Ga0209979_1001811_pt1 | contig 22108 bp, 20 predicted proteins | sample AnhtaG_FD_183114 | JGI IMG/M metagenome (GOLD analysis project Ga0209979, IMG submission 183114) | Deep subsurface microbial communities from Anholt, Denmark to uncover new lineages of life (NeLLi) - Anholt_01485 metaG (SPAdes) (version 2) | ecosystem: Environmental > Aquatic > Marine > Oceanic...
ATCCGTCGAGTGTTGCGCCAGGGGATCGAAAACAGGGGCACCACTTTGGTCACTTATCGCGACGCCGAGGGGAGAGAGGGGAGAAATCAAGAGTATCTTCGGGTGTTCAGACGCACGGGCCAGCCCTGCCCCCGCTGCGGGATGCCCATCGAACGCACGGTGGTGGGCGGACGGGGGACGTACTTCTGCCCCAGGTGTCAGAAGTGACCTTTGACAAAAGCGAAGGGCGGAACGCTCAACCCGTATTTGACAAATCCAGGAATGTGTAGTATAATTTGGTCAAATGGTAAGACCATTTGACCATCATGCCAATAAATCAGAACAATAAGGTGACGATGTGGAATTTGGTACATTCAAGAAGAACGTCCTACCAGAACAGATATCCGCTAGGCTTCTCTCTCTGATACAAGAAAGACAGCTCCGTCCTGGCGACAAATTGCCCCCTGAGAGGGAATTGGCCGCCATGATGGCGGTCAGTCGCCCATCGTTGCGTGAGGCCCTGCGAGCATTGGCGTTAATGAACATCATCGAAATCCGCCAGGGGGATGGAACGTATATAACTTCCTTGGAACCCAGTTTGCTGGTTGAGCACCTGGATTTTGTTTTTTCGCTTGATGACTCTACCTTTCTGGAACTTCTTGAAGCGCGAAAAATCTTGGAGGCGGGCACCGTCGCACTGGCTGCTCAACGGATCACTGACGACGAGATAGCGGGGCTAGGAGCATCTCTGGCAAAGTCCGTCGAAAGCGTGGAAGATCATCAGGCTTTTCTTCAGGCAGACCTTGAACTGCATGAAAGGATCGCTGAGGCTGCTCGAAACCCCGTTCTGACTCGGTTCATGGCAGTCATCAGTCAACTTGGCATTGCCAGCCGTAGGCGAACTGTTGAAATTCCTGGCGTTCCTGAGCAGGTACTGGAGGATCACCGAGCCATTGTTATGGCGCTTAAGGCCGGCGATCCCGAAGCCGCGCGCCAAGCCATGCTACAACACCTGAACAATGTTGAACAATATCTCAGAAAGGTGATTATTGCATGAGCAATAGAACGCTTTCGCAGAGGATGTTTGAAAGGTCCAAGAAGAGTCTCGCGGGAGGGGTTAGTAGCAATGTCCGATTCAGCGGCTCACTGCCCACTATCTTCTTCGATCATGGCCAGGGATCCAAGATCTACGACGTGGATGGCAACGAATACATAGATTACGTGCTGGGCCAGGGGCCCTTGATCCTGGGCCATTCCCATCCAGCCCTCATAGGAGCCGTGCAGAAGGCCATTGAGCGGGGTCAGCTCTACGCCGGACAGCACGAGATGGAGATAACCCTGTCCGAAAAGTTGCAGCGTCTCATCCCCTGCGCCGAATTGGTAAGATACAGTAATTCAGGCTCGGAGGCGGTGCAGGCCGCACTGCGAGTGGCCAGGGCCTATACTGGCCGAGAGAAAGTGGTCAAGTTTGAGGGTCACTATCATGGTTGGTTCGATAATGTGCTGATCAGCGTACATCCTCCATTGGAGTTAGCTGGTCCGCGTGATGCCCCCTACGCCGTGCCAGCCACCACAGGTCAGGCCAACAGTGCCCCAGGCGACGTTATTGTTCTTCCTTGGAACAATTTGGAAGTGTTCGAGGAGGCGGTGAGCAAGAACGAAGGCGAGATTGCGGCTGTCATCATGGAGCCCATCATGTGCAACACAGGTTGCATCTTGCCCAAGGAAGGGTATCTGCGCGGGGTGCAAGAGACCTGCAACCGAAATGGTATCGTTTGGATCTTTGATGAGATCATAACTGGCTTCCGGTTGGGCTTGAGTGGCGCCCAAGGCTATTTTGGAATAACTCCTGATTTAGCTACCTTCGGCAAGGCCATGGCTGGAGGGTTCCCTATCAGTTGTTTGGCCGGGAAGAGGGAATTGATGGAGTTGATCGCCCAGGGAAAAGTTAATCATTCCGGCACCTTCAACAGCAACGTGATGGCCATGGCTGCGGCGTTGGCCACGCTGTCTGAGTTGGAAAACAGCGGGATTTATGACCGTCTCTATGGGCTGGGCCTACGATTGGTAGAAGGCTTGAGAGAAGTGGTGGGCGAGATGGGAATCGAAACCCACATTGAAGGTCCAGGACCTATGTTCCATTTGGCCTTCACTGATGGACAACGCTTCCACGATTATCGCACCTTCGCGGAGCACAACTACATGGACAAATACCATCGATTTGTCGAGATTCTTCTCGATGAGGGGGTGCGAGTCATTCCCCGGGGGCTGTGGTACTTATCCACTGCTCATACGGAAGGGAATGTGGAGTTCACTTTGGGGGCCGTGAAATCGGCCCTGCGCAAACTGTAGGGAGGAGGTGATAGATCCTCGATCATTCTCGTCGGTTAAAGCGTAGACGCTCGCTGAGAGCGTCGCCAGTCAAATCTCAAATTTAGGGAGGAGTACGAAAATGAAAAGGCTAACAACATTGTTATTGGTAGTGGTGGTGCTGGCCAGCTCGTTGGCTGCCTGCGCCCCGGCCACCCCCGAGGTGATCGAGAAGGAGGTGATCGTCGAGAAGCCGGTGGTTGAGACCGTAGTGATCGAGAAGGAGGTGATCGTCGAGAAGCCGGTGGTTGAGACCGTAGTGGTCGAGAAAGAGGTGGTGGTTACGGCCACGCCACAGGAGCTTGAGACGATAAAGCTCGGGTTGGTCTACCAGTATACTGGCGCCGAGGCGTTGAGTGGACAGATGCTCAGCGACGGTGCTCAGCTCGCCATCGAAAAGGCCAATGAAGCTGGGCTCATCCCTGGCTATAAAATTGAGACTGTCAAGCGAGACAACGCTACAGCGACAGCCGGTCAGATGGATCCAGCCCAGGCCGCTGCCAATGCCCGGCAGTTTGGCGCCGACCCTGAAATAATCGCCTTGATCGGACCTAACTCCAGCACATCATCAAAGGCAATGCTCCCAATTCTGGCTGAGGCGGGTTTGGCCATAGTTGCCTCCGGTCCGAGTAACCCCGACTTGACTGATCCCCAGTTCACAGAGTACAGAATGTCGGACGGCAGAAACGTGTTCTTCAGACCCTCTGCGAATGATAGCGTTATACCTCCAGCCATGGCAACCTATGCCCACGAAGAATTGGGGGTCAACACCGTCTTCTTAGTAGATGACGGTGGGGCATTTGGCGTTGGAGTATGCGACGTCCTTGAAGCCACAACTGAGGAAACCGGCATAGAGATTGCTGGACGTGACCGAGTGGATCCCCAGGCGGCAGACTATGGGGTTCTGATCACAAAGATCAAGGGGGTCGCTCCGGACGCCGTATTCTTCAGCGGAGGGTACCTGGCCACCGGCAAGTTCGCGCTGCAGTCCCAGGGCAGACTCGACGCGGTATTCTTGGGTACAGACAACGTGGCTGCCCCAGCCTTCGTAGAGAACGCTACGGCAGAAGGAGCAGAAGGCTGGTACGGTTCTCTGGGTAGCCCAGACATCAGTGTATTACCTGAATCCCAGGAATTCACCGAGGAGTACGAGGCTCGCTACGGTAGGGCCCCTAACGCCTTTGCCGCCCTGATCTACGATGGCACCAACGCGCTCCTGGAAGTGATGAGACAACTCGCAGTTGAGGGCCAGCCAATAACGAGGGAAGCAGTGCGAGATGGTCTCGCAGAGGTCGAGTGGAGTGGCGTAACCGGCCCTATGGCCTTTGATGAGAACGGTGACGTGATCGTGTCACAGATAACCATCTGGCAGATTAGAAATGGCGAGGTGAAGTTTGTGAAGTAGTATCTGTGTGGAGTCAATTCGGGAGCTCAACCACCTGTTGAGCTCCCGAATCTCCGACGAGGGTTGCACATCTAGCTCCATAGCACTTGCCCATTCGGAGCGATCTCTCTTACGCTTTGGAGAAGGGCAGGGAGGTTAACTTGGCTCTGTCAGAGGTGTTTGCACAACAACTGATAAACGGCATATCGGTGGGCATGATGTACGGTCTGATGGCCATAGGGTTGACGCTCATCTACGGAATCATGGAGCTGATCAATTTCGCTCACTTTAGCATATTCGTCGTGGGTGCTTTTGTGGGATTGGAGATCCTGGTACGAACTGGGGCCACTACGGCGGAGATTCCGACGGCTAGCGTTTTGCTTATCCTGCTATTGACGCTCCTGGGGGTCGTCATTGTTCCAGGAATTTTGGGGTTGGGGCTGGAGAGGATGTTGCGGCCCCTCCGTGGGATCAGCGGAACCGGTCCCATGATAGCCAGCATGGGTATCTCCACTGTACTATCGAATATCATCTTGGTGGCCAAGGGACCACAAAACTTTGCGTTTCCGAGCGTCATTCCTCCCTTGACCTGGTCTTTCGGCAACGTCCAACTACGACTGAAGGAGGTCTTAGTCTGGCTAATCTGTATCTTGATGATGATCGGCCTCTATCTCCTCGTCTGGAAGACACGACTCGGACGCGCCATGCGAGCCACGAGAGACGATGCGGAAGCGGCCCAGATGATGGGAGTTGAAGTTGACAAGATTCTGGCGCTTACATTTTTCATCAGTTCGGCCCTCGCTGGAGTGGCGGGCCTCGTCTTCGGTCTCTACTACTGTCAGGTCAATTTCTTCTCCGGATATGGGATAGGGATGCGGGCCTTCACGGCAGCCGTGCTGGGTGGAATTGGCAACCCCTTGGGGAGTGTAGTCGGTGGGGTAATCATTGGTCTCATCGAAGCCATAGGTGGTCAAATAATCGGGGTGCAATGGACGCAGATCATTGTGTTCTCGATCCTGATTACGACACTGGTCTTCCTTCCAAACGGGCTCTTCGGCACGCAGGTTCGTAGAAGGGCCTGAAGCGTTATGGTAATGTCCTAGGACCACTGAAATTATCATATGAGGTCAGTCAGGGCCTGACTGTTCAGGGCTCAAAGAGCCAATCGAAGCGCTCAACCGGACCAAGTTTGATCGGCTCTCAGGCGTAGCTTCGCTTGAACTGATACTGAGGAAAAGGGAAACCGATGGCGACAGGTTTGCTACGGAATTTAAAGCCCCAGAATCTGGGTGAAAGAATCTCCAGGTCTCATGTGCTTGTTCTGGTAGCAGCGATAGCCGTGCTCTATCCAATGCTTGACCGAAGTGTGGCACATGTGGATGTCGTGACAAATGCCATCATCTTTGTTTTGCTAGCCTTGGGCTTGAATATTATTATGGGGTATGCCGGGCTCCTGTGTTTAGGATATATTGCTTTCTTTGCCATTGGAGCGTACACCTACGGCATTCTCTCTTCCCGTCAGTTCCATCCAGCTTGGTCCGAACTCTTTCAGCCATTGGCCTGGCTTGGGTTAGTGTCGCGGCTGAGTGGTGGAGGCACTGGCCCAGACGTTGTGCTATTCCATTTTAGCTTCTGGCTTGTCTTGCCATTGGCGGGATTCCTAGCAGCACTTTTGGGAATTTTCATTGGGGCTCCGGCCATCCGCCTCAGGGGAGACTACCTGGCCATCGTGACCCTCGGCTTTGGAGAGATGGTCCCTGTATTGATCCGCAACTTCCAGTCTGTCACTGGTGGAGCGATGGGCCTGACCGGTGTGAACAGCCCCTCGATCTTTGGCTACCGCTTCGGCCTCAACCCTGTCCCCTATTACTATCTATCATTGCTATTGGTACTTTTCACTATCGTTGTCTGCTATCGTCTGCAGGACTCGCCAATCGGTCGAGCTTGGAGAGCCCTGAAGCAAGATGAACAGGCAGCGGTGTGCATGGGAGTGGATCAATCTGGCCTCAAGCTCCAAGCATTTGCTATTGGAGCGGTCTTGGGCGGGGTAGGCGGGGTGGTATACGTAAGTAAGCTGACCACCGCTGCCCCAGAGATGTTTATGTTTCCGGTATCGGCCATGCTCGTGGTTATGGTAGTCTTGGGAGGGATGGGCAGCATTCCAGGGGTTGCCATTTCTGCCGTATTTCTTTCGCTGCTTCAGTCAATCATCCTACCGAACCTATCTGGGGCCGTCAATGCGCTGGGCGCTCTGATGCATATTGAGTACCTGCAAACCCTCGAGCTCATAGAGGCTACACAACTCATCCTTGGCATGGTACTGGTGTTGGTGATCATCTATCGTCCAGAGGGTTTGATCCCTTTCCTGTTCCGAGTTACATCCCTCTCTGAAGAAGACGTTAAGGTGGAACCCATACCGGGGAGGAGAATTAGCCTGACCATCAGGTCCCCTTCAGAGGTGTCGCGAGAGACATTTCTGTTGAAGACGGTTGATCTTACCAAGCATTTTGGCGGGATACACGCCCTGGAGTCGCTGGACGTTGAAGTGAAATCAGGCGATATTCTAGGCATGATCGGTCCAAATGGCTCGGGAAAGACAACGTTTTTTAATGTGCTCACCGGTCTGGAAACACCGGACAAGGGGAAAATCAAATTCCTCAATGAAGAGATCCAGGGATTGCCAGGCCACGTTATTGCTAGTAAAGGCATCTCGCGCAGCTTCCAAACCCTTCACCTGTTTCCCGACATGACTGTCCTGGAGAACCTTCTCGTTGGCCAACACGCTCTACTAGACGCAGGGCTGGCGGCATCCGTGCTGCGCACACCAGGCATGAGGGCGGAGGAGAAAGAAGCGCGTGAATGGGCCATGGAAGTATTGGGGATCTTTGGCAACCGTTTGCTACCGCGTGTTGATCACCCAGCCATAAGTTTATCTTATGCCAACCGCAGGCGTTTGGAGATTGCCCGCGCACTGGCCGGTCGGCCCAGGCTGCTCTTGCTCGATGAGCCAACGGCTGGAATGAATCCTGCTGAGACGCTAGAAATCATGGATCAATTGAGCGGCCTTCCGGACGTTGGGGTGACAACAATTATCATAGAGCACAAACTACAAGTGGTCACGGCTATCTGCAACCGTGTGATAGCCCTCGACCACGGCATGAAAATCGCAGAGGGTAGTCCAGATGAAGTCCGCAACGACGCAGCGGTCCTCGAAGCCTATCTTGGAAGAGCACCAACCATCAGTGCTTCTTCGGTTTGAAGATGTCTACATCAGCTACGGCCCCCTAGAGGTTCTGGCAGGCATAAACCTAGAGGTAGCGGAGGGAGACATTGTCTGTCTCCTCGGGGGCAATGCCTCAGGCAAAACGACCACGCTGAGATCTGTGATTGGACTCGTCCCCTGCCGAAAAGGTGCAATTTACGTCATGGGGCAGAATATTCGTGGGATGAGCACCTCACAGATCGTGCGTTTAGGTGTGGGCGTTGTACCAGAGGCGCGTAGGCTCTTCCACCGCATGTCTGTCTTGGAGAATCTCATGATGGGGGCCTATACGAGGGAAGAAGACCAGGGAGTCCAGGAAGATTTGGAGCGGGTCTACGAACTATTTCCTCATCTGTACGAAAGGCGTGACCAACAAGCTGGCACCTTAAGTGGAGGAGAGCAGCAGATGGTAGCTATGGGTCGCGCGCTGATGTCTCGCCCCAAGCTTCTCCTTATGGACGAGCCCTCCATGGGACTCTCACCAAAGCTGGTTCAAGCGAACTTTGACACCATACAAACCATTAGCCAACAAGGCACTACCGTGTTCCTTGTTGAACAGAATGCTCACATGGCCTTGAGCATAGCGGATCGCGGCTATGTTTTGCAAACGGGCAATATGGCCGTGTCGGGAACTGCATCCTACCTGCGCAGCAATGACTTGGTTCAAAGGGCATATCTGGGAGAGTGAAGCTTCACTTAGCAGGATCATAGAGAAATTTCTAAAGGAGGGTAAACAATGGCACGAGCGATTATCACCCCCAAAGCATTGAAGGAGAGGATCGACAAGATACCAAGGGTAGACTTGGCAGCGCTTCCCACCCCTCTCCAGGAGTGCGCTCATTTCTCACAAAAGCTGGGAGGTCCCCGGGTGTTCATCAAGAGGGATGACCTCACCGGTTTGGCCTTCGGGGGCAACAAAGTGAGAAAGCTTGAATTCACTATGGCCGACCTGGTCAGCAAAGGCACTGAGGTGGTCATAGCTGGCGCTTCCGAGCAGTCGAACTTTTGCCGTCAGACGGCTGCATGTGCCGCAAAGTTGGGTATGAAAGCTATTTTGATCTTGAAGGGGGATCCCACGGCCGAAATACAGGGCAACCTGCTGGTAGACCATCTCGTGGGGGCAGAAATCAGGCTTCAGAAGCTGGAAAGCATATCCAAGGTTCACCAGGCCATGTACGAGTTGGCCGACGACCTTAGGAAGAAAGGAGTGAAGGCTCAGGCTCTGACAGGCTTTGAGCCTCTGGCTTCGATTGCCTATGTTGGGTGCATGCTGGAGATCGTGAGCCAGTGCAAGGAGAAAGGTATCTGGCCCGATTATCTATTCGTAAACTCCGCTACCGGGACCCAGGCGGGGCTGGAGGTAGGGGCCAGAGCCTTGGGCTGCGACTTCAAGATAGTGGGTGTATCTGCGGGTCCCAGCCTGGAAGGGTACGATACTATTAGTGCCCGTCTGGCGGAGGTGGCAAACTGGGTAGCCGATAGGTTGGATCTCGAGCTGTCTTTCAAAGCCGAGGAGATGTGTAACAGCCAAGCGTATGTAGGAGAAGGATACGCCAAGGTGACCGAAGCCGGAATCGAGGCCATAAGGCTGATGGCCAGCACCGAAGGGATCATATTGGACCCGGTCTACACCGGCAAGGCTGTGGCTGGGCTCATCGACTTCATCCGCCGGGGCGAGATCGGTCCTGATCAGACCGTAGTCTTCGTGCATACCGGCGGCACCCCTGCCATATTCGCCTATCAGAAAGAACTCACGGCAGGAGCCTAGTTACTTGAAACGATCAAATGTCAGTCGGAAGTTTCCAGGGCGAGGAAAGACTTCTCCCTAAAACCCTGAGGAACTCGTCATGATGTCTTGACTAACTTACAAGTAAGGATTGACAGCGCTGTCCTTACACAATTGCAATATTTAAGGAGGTATGCTATGCAACCACGTCCAGTGAACCTGAAACCCGGGGCGCTCATTTCGCCGGCGATCGTCATCGGCAACCTTGTTTTTACCGCAGGCCATGCAGGCTTCGTGCCTGGAACCCGTGAGGCGCCGGCCGGCATCGAGGCTCAGACGGTGCAAACGTTAGAGAATTTGAAATCTGTCTTAGAAGCAGCGGGCACTTCCCTGGAACATGTCGTCAAGGTGAATATTTTCCTCACCAACATTGCTGATGATTTTGCAGCCATGAACCAGGCCTATCGCCGCTATTTCCCCGACAATCCGCCGGCCCGCACCACGGTTGGCATCGCTGCACTGTCGCATCCCGAGCTGTTGGTTGAGATCGATATGGTTGCTGTGCTGCCCGATAGGGTTGCATCATGACCACGCCGATTCTTGACTTAGTACGCATGCCCTAGCTGGAGGCTTGATTCGCGTTGGGACTGTGCGCCTGAAGATTATTCTCACCGATTCGTTGAAATTCCTTCGATGAGGGAGTGCGAGTCATTCCCCGGGGGCTGTGGTACTTATCCACTGCTCATACGGAAGGGAATGTGGAGTTCACATTGGAAGCCGTGAGATCGGCTCTGCGCAAAGTGCATGGAGGAGGTGAGGCAACATGAAAAAGCAACTTTGAACCGCTTCATAAAGCATGATTTGATACACAAACCTAAACATCACAAGTCACAAAAAATGAGGAGGAAAAGATGAACGAGATTGACAGCTTGGTCAATGGTGTCCGCGGAGGGCGCATCAGTCGGAGGACTTTCCTCAAGCGAACCGTGGCAATGGGCTTTTCCCTGCCCGCTGCCCTAGCAATGTTGGGGGCCTGTGCGCCGAAAGCCACCCCTACCCCTACACCAGCGGCGACGCCCACCCCAGTTCCCGAGCCCACCAAGCTCGGTGGAGCCATCACCTGCACCTACATGTCCGCTGAGACCTACGATGCCGCGGCCAGGGATCTAGTTCCCTCTTTCGAAGAGAAGTACGGCACCAAGGTGACCATCGCTGCCTTCCCCTGGATGACCCTGGTCAAGAACAACACCACTGACTTGCTAACCGGTGCTGGTCTCTACGACGTCCAGTCCGGGGCGGTGAATGCCAACTTGTGGGCCTACTATGAGCCACTGGATCCTTATATCGAGCGGGATAACTGGGAGATGCCCTACGTGCCGGGTCTGGCGGAGAAGACGGCTCACTTCGAGGGGCAGGCTTGCGGCGTTCCCTACTCGGCAGATTGTTACGGCATGGTCGTACGTGCCGACCTCCTAGAAGAGGCCGGGATCGATGTCCCCACGACAGAATCCTGGACTTGGGACCAGTTCGACGAAATCATCGCCGAGTTGCACGCCAGATACAGCGGCCAGGGGATCAGCGGTTTCGTCTTGGCCGGAGGCGCGGTAGACCAGAATGGGCCTTTCTTCTGGGGTCGCTACGACGGCTACCACTTCACCAAAGATGTGGTCATGAAACACGACCCTGACAAGGCGATCGCAGCCTGGAAGCGCCTGAAGGCAGAGTTGGCCTATTGCCCGGACAACGTCATGGGGCTTAGCATCGATGAGGCCAACGCCGTCTTCTTGCAGGGCAAGGCTTGCATATTGGATTGCTGGCCCAGTTTCATCCGCGCCGCCCTCAAGGACCCCGAGCAGTCGCTAGTAGTGGACAAGTGGGCCTTCATACCCTACCCTGCGCCGGGCTTCAGTTACCTGTCCTTGTGGGACATTCTCATCAGCAAGTTCTCCAAGAACAAGGACGCGGGCTGGGAGTGGATCAAGTTCTACGTGAACCCTGAGAACGACAAGACGCTGTTCTTCGAGAAATACGGCATAGGCCCTACCATGGTCACCACCTATGAGGATCCCGACCTATTGGCCAAGCACTCTAATGACTTCCCCGCAACCAAGACCAACTTGGCACGGGCCATGCGGCCCGTAGTCACCGATGAGGCCGAGTGGTTCCTGAACCAGGTAACCAATGAGGTGCTCAACGGGATAACCAGCCCCGAGGAAGCCATCACGAAGCTGAACGACGGGTTGGCCGGCATGCAGGGAACCAGGCCGGAATACGAAATTGCCATCACACAACACTTGGTGGAAAAGTGATCCTGGCCGGGGGGCAGGGCAGTGCAGTCACACTGCCCTGCCCCAAAACCCTTTGACCCAAAGCCGGAAGGCTCTCCTCTCTCGATTTGTGTTACAAGAGGGATGGGTATGCTTTTGGACGGAGTACGGATTGGGGAATCAACTCAACACAAGGTGGATCCACTAAGACGTTGGAAGGGGCGGGTTACGACTTCATTCGCCATCAACATTTGAATTTCGGGAGCGAGAATGGCAAAACGCAATCCTTTTTTGAGTGAAACGATATTACTATTGCTCTTCTTGGTGCCGCTGCTTCTGGTCCTAGCCACTACAGATCTGTACCCTCTGGCTTTCTCGACCTATCTGAGCACCACCTCTTGGTCCTTGATCGACCGCGGAGCCAGCGCTCACTGGGTGGGGTTGAGCAATTTCCAGAACGTATTGAGAGATACCATATTCCTTGATTCCTTCAGAACCAGTTTGAAGTTCTCCTTAGGGGCCACGGCCGCAGAATTGATCCTAGGACTAATCATCGCTTACATGGTAGTGGGAGAGAGCAAGACAATGCGTGTGGTCAGGACCATCTTGCTCATACCCATGTTCATCCCTGGCGTGGTGGTGGGCACCATGTGGAGGATGATGTTAAACGTCAATGCCGGGATAGCGAACTACCTGTTGAGCAAGGTAGGGATCCCTCCTTTGAGCTGGTTCAGCGCACCGGGAACAGCCTTGCCTTCCACTATCTTGGTTGACATCTGGTATTCTACCCCTTTCGTCATGATCATCCTGGTCGCGGGCATAACTACTTTGCCAGCCAATCCAGTACGGGCAGCCATGGTGGACGGAGCCTCACGCTGGCAGATATTCAGGTATATCATGCTACCCTTGCTGGCGCCCATAATCACCGTGGCGGCGCTTTTCCGTTTCATTGGCTCATTCTTCGTCTTGGATCATATATATACTACCACCTACGGAGGGCCAGGCTTCATGACCAATGTGATGAGCTTTCATCTATATAGACAAGGGCTATCCCACTTCAAACTATCATACGTAGCAGCGGCATCTTGGCTGATGATAGGGTTCTCCTTGATCGTAATCGTGGTGCTGACGGCGATACGTAGACTACTCGAAAGGTCAGCCGCAACAGGTTAAATCCACGCTTGATTTCAGCGCCGGGAGGCCATGTTATGCAAAGAGCATATATTCGAGCCCAGATGGGAGAAGGGCTTTTCACCTTCTTTCGAGCGGTGGTCATCATCCTCTCCCTTCTCTTCGTCATCGTACCCTTGGTCTGGCTCTTCATCAATAGCATCAAGATGCCCCTGGAGTGGCTTTCTATCCCCCCGGTCATCATTCCCTCAAAGATCACCTTTGAGAACTACATACAGTTATTTACCAATCCCTACTCTGATGTTCTTCTCTGTCTGAAGAACTCGATCATCATCACCCTGGCTGCCACGACTCTTTCCGTGCTCATCGGATCCTTGGCCGCCTATTCTCTGACCCACCTGCAACTACCTTTCAAGATAGTGCCTGTACTGGCCGGCATGGTATTGCTGCTGGGTTTCTACCCCAAGATCACCGCAGTCATCCCCTATTTTGTCATCATGAGGAACCTCGGTCTGATGGACACTCAGATCGCCATAATCATCGCTTTTGTGGGTTTGAACCTACCCCGGACCGTCTGGTTGATGATGACCTTTTATGAGGAGCTGCCGAAGGAGATCGAACAATCGGCCATGTTGGATGGATGTGGTCCTTGGGGGCGCTTCTACAAGATAGTTCTGCCCCTGGCCGCGCCAGGGATGGCCGTGGCTGCTATTCTAAGTGCACTCTTGTGCTGGATCGAGTTCATGATCGCATCCAGCCTGGCCATCGTCAACGCGAAGACCCTGCCCATTGCCGTATCTGCATATCTGCAAGACAAGGGCATGCATTGGGGTCCCATGTCCGCGCTAGGGACTCTCACCGTAGTGCCGGTGATTTTCTTTTGCATATTCGTCCAGAAATACCTGGTCCGAGGCTTGACCTTTGGCGCTATCAAGGAGTAACTTCTCCGGAGGTTTGTGATGGCTACTGTGCGTATGGTGAACCTGACCAAGTACTTCGGTAAGGTGGGCGCTGTGAAGGGCCTTAACTTGGTGGCAGAAGACAAACGGTTTCTCACCTTGCTCGGACCAAGCGGGTGTGGAAAGAGCACTACCCTCAATATAATCGCTGGCCTGGAGACACCAACCGATGGGGAAATATACCTGGATGAGATCTCAATCAACAAGGTACCTCCAGCCTACAGGAACGTGGCCATGGTCTTCCAGACCTACGCCTTGTACCCTCATATGAGTGTCTGGGATAACCTAGCCTTCGCCTTGAAGATACACAAGGAACCAAAGGGGGTCATAGAGAAGAAGGTCGAAGAGACGGCAACGATGTTGGGCATCGCAGACCTTTTAGATCGTAGACCTAGAGAGTTGAGCGGCGGCCAGAGACAGAGGGTAGCCCTGGGTCGAGCCATAGTGAGGGAACCCAAGGTGTTTCTGCTTGACGAACCCCTGAGTAACCTGGATGCTGCTTTGCGCTTGCAAATGAGGGCTGAATTGAAACTCCTGTTCGACAGGCTGCAGGCTACAGTGATATACGTCACACATGATCAAGCCGAGGCCATGACTATGAGCGACAAAGTCGCCATCCTGAAAGACGGGGTGCTACAACAAGTGGGCTCTCCCTTAGAGATATACTACAAGCCCGTGAACAAGTTTGTAGCTGGCTTCGTGGGTAGCCCTAGCATGAACTTCATCGATTGTACTTTGAGGGCGGAGGGAGAGGCGATCTTTATCCGAACAGCCGATTTCGAGCTGTCTCTGCATGAGTTGACCTCTGGCAGCCGATTGGAATCCCATTTCGGCAAAGATCTTGTGTTGGGGATAAGACCCGAAGATCTACACCTCGACGCGAAGGAGGACTCCAGCATGATAAGGGGGAAAGCAGCGGTGGTGGAGCACCTGGGTTCTGACACCATCATACTGTTAGACACCGGTTCCCAGATGCTTACCCTTGTTGCCCAGGGCAGCGCAACGGTTCGATCGGGTGAGAATTTATCGGTTCGAGTTGATATGGATACGATATATCTATTCGAAAAGGATAGCGAGAAGTCGCTATTGACGCCGGAACTGGCTATTTTAGGAGGTGTTTTGTGAGGTTGCGAGATAAGGTTTCAATAGTCACCGGTGGAGCTAAGGGCATTGGTCGAGGCATATCCCTTAGATTTGCTGAGGAAGGGAGCAGAGTAGTCATTGCCCAACGTGATCCTGTAACCGGGCACGAAATCGTTCAAGAGATTGAGGATGGGGGAGGTACTGCTCTTTTTATATCTACCGATGTCAGCGTGAAAGAGCAAGTGGACAATCTCATCGAAGAGACCCTGAGGAACTTTGGTCAAATCGACGTCCTGGTCAACAACGCAGCCATCACCATGTGCTACGAACCACTCCTGGAGATGTCGCTGGAGAGTTGGCAACGAGTCATAGATGTCAACCTCACCGGTGTGTTCTTGTGCTCGCAAGCAGCCGCTCGGCACATGGTGGAAAGGAGATATGGCAAGATCATCAATATCGGGTCAGTGGGCAGTTTCATGCCTGAAAGAGACTGCCCTCACTATTGCGCCTCTAAAGGGGGCGTAGTAATGTTGACCAAAAGCATGGCTTTGGACCTGGCCCCTTTCAATGTCTCCGTCAACGCCATCGCTCCCGGTGCTATCATGACCGAAAAGGTGCAACAAGCGCTGCGAGAAAAGGATATTGAAGATCATGCCACTGGCGTCTCCAAGATTCCCTTGGCTAGATTTGGGAAGGTCGAGGAGGTGGCAGCAGCAGCGGTATTCCTCGCCTCCGATGAGGCCAGCTATGTGCAAGGAGCTACGTTTGTCGTTGATGGTGGTTATCTACTGACTTAGAAAGGAGATCCCATGGCAGAATCTATTATCAGCAAAGAGATACTCAAGAAAAGGATCGACCAGGTCCCCACGGTGGAGCTGGCGGCCCTTCCGACCCCACTCCAGGAGTGCGCCCATTTCTCGAGGGTGTTGGGCGGTCCCCGGGTCTTCATCAAGCGTGAGGACCTCACTGGCTTGGCCTTCGGGGGCAACAAAGTGAGAAAGCTCGAGTTCGTTATGGCCGACCTGGTCAACAAGGGCATCGAGACGGTCATCGCCGGTGCTTCCAAGCAATCGAACTTCTGCCGCCAGGCCGCTGCATGTGCAGCCAAGCTGGGCATGAAAGCCATACTGGTGCTCATGGGGGATCCCAAGACGGAGAGGCAGGGGAATCTCCTGGTAGACGATCTCCTGGGGGCAGACGTCCGGCTCCAGAACATAGAAAGCTGGTCAAAGCTTCATGAGATCATGTACCAACTGGCCGATGACCTCAAGAAGAAGGGGGTGAAGGTCCAGGCCCTGACAGGGTTTGAGCCCCTGGGGTCAATTGCCTATGTAGATTGCGTGCTGGAGATGGTGAGCCAGTTCGAGGAGAAGGGTATCTCGCCTGATTACCTGTTCGTTTGCTCCGGCACCGGGACCCAGGCAGGGCTGGAGGTAGGGGTCAGGGCGCTGGGCTTGGACTGCAAGATCGTGGGCGTATCCCCGTCTGCTGGTCTGACAGGGTACGACTCGATCAGCGCCCGTCTGGCTGAGGTGGCCAACTGGGTGGCTGATCGCTTGGACCTCGATCTTACCTTCAAGGCTGAGGAGATCACCAACACCCCGGCCTATGTGGGAGAAGGCTACGCCAAGGTTACCGAAGCAGGGTTGGAGGCCATCCGGCTGATGGCCAGCACCGAAGGGATCATGTTGGATCCCGTCTACACCGGCAAGGCCGTGGCCGGGCTCATCGACTTTATCCGCCGAGGCGAGATCAGCCCCGATCAGACCGTGGTCTTTGTGCATACCGGGGGGACCCCTGCCCTATTCGCCTACTATAAAGAGCTAGTGTCAAAGGCTCCGGTTGCCTGAATGTAAGAGCAATCCTTCGACCAACCCTGGATCCTCCTGAGAGGCCACTTATGAAACTAACAGATGTTGTCTACTTGGTCGGAAGCGGGTTATGGAGTTTCGGTTCCAGCGAGGATCATGACTGTTCCGTCTACCTGATCGACGGCGGCGAAGAATTAGCCTTGGTGGACTCAGGGGCTGGGTTGTCTCCAGGTACCATCGCAAAGAATATTGTCACCGATGGCTTGCCTCTGGATCGAGTACGCTACTTGTTCTTGACACATGGGCACGCTGATCATGCAGGTGGCGCTGCCTATTTGCGGGAAAAGCTCAATCTGCAGGTAATGGCTTCCCATGAGATTGCCGATGCGATAAGGAGTGGCAACGACAGAGCACTAGGCGTGGAAGCAGCGCGTAAAGCTGGTGGTTATCCGCCAGACTATCGCTTCCGACCATGCATCGTGGATCGAGAACTGAGGGGTGGCGACAAGATTGAAGTTGGCAAGTGCAGGCTTTCTGTGATTGAGACCCCAGGCCACTCCAGGGGCTGTATCAGTTTCCTGATGGAAGTGGACGAACGGACTTATCTCTTCTGTGGGGATACCATATTCTTTGGAGGTAAGTTGGCTCTTCAGAATATTCTGGATTGTGATTTGCAAAAGTCCCTGGACACCATACGGAGGCTAGGTGAGCTATCCGTGGACGTGTTTCTACCTGGCCACTTGTGTTTCTCGCTAAGTTCCGGCCAGCGGCATATCGAGGCCGCCTTGCAGGTGATGGCTAGAGGCAGCATTCCGCCGAACATACTCTGAAGAAAGCGTGTCGTGCCCATGAAAGCGGAAACCAATCTACTGCAGTATCTGGAAGAGCGACGGGAGGAGTTAATCGAATTTGCCGGAGAGTTGATAAGCGCTCCCAGTCCAAATCCGCCCGGCGATGAGCGGCAGGTGGCTCAAGTTTTGATGGAACGTCTGAGCCAATTTGGGTTGGAGGCAGAGGTGGTCGCCAAGGCTCCAAAGCGGCCTAACGTGCTCCTCAGATTGCCAGGACGGCGTGCTGGACGCCGTTTGATCATGAACGGGCACATTGATACCAAACCTCCCGGAAACCTGGAGAAGTGGAAGACGGACCCGTACACGCCGACGATCAGCGATGGCAAGATGTACGGGCTTGGTTCTGTGGACATGAAGGGACAGGTCGCTGCTTTGACCTACGCCACCATAGCCCTGGCTGTGACTTCAGCCCCTTTCAAGGGCGAGTTGATTCTTGCCTTGTCAGCAGATGAGGAATGTGGCGCTGACTACGGGGCTGGCTATCTGGTCCGAGAGCGAGGTTTGACAGCCGATGCAGCTCTCATCGCAGAACCCAGCAATATCAGCAAAGATTGGGAGTATATGGCTCTCCTCTCGCGAGGATTCACAGGTTTCAGGGTCAAGGTGTATGGGACTCAGATGCATAGCAGTATCTCCGATATTTTGCCGTCGGTAAATGCCAGCACCAGGATGGCGCATGTTCTCTGGCGATTAGAGAAAGATTTGAAAATCCGATTTCTCCCGCACCCTCTCTACCCGGAGGGTGTGACAGTGAACCCCGGCGTATTTGTTAGCGGCGGGCTTTATTACGGCGTGTACCCAGGCTACGCTGAGTTTGGAGTGGATGTGCGCACCTTGCCAGGGATGACCAAGGAAGAGGTGAGGCGAGACGTTGAAGATTTCTTGGATGCCTTGCGGCAGGAAGATCCTTCCCTACAAGTTGAGATGGAATTCGAGCTAGGCCGGCTGGGGTGGAACGAGGCAACGGAGATATCGGCAGAGCATCCCATCGTGCGAGCAGCCTTACGCGCCTCCGAGCAGGTCCTTGGCTTTCAACCTACATTGAGAGGATTTCCTGGAGGGACCGATGCCGGAGTTTTCCAAGGTGAAGGGGGTATCCCCACCATTCCCGCTTTTGGACCTGGCCTCTTGCCCTTGGCGCACAGCCCGAACGAGCATATCTCTGTCGAAGGCATTGCGCAGGCAGCCAAGATCTATGCATTGACGGCCCTATTCTATCTCGATGAGCCCTAATGCAGAAGTGAATGTTTGTCCACCATGGAGATAGGCCGGGTCTTGACGGCCTAGAACAAACTAATACTTAGCAAGCCCTTCTGAGTCCAATAGCGACTCATGCTTGCTGCCCCTTCGGAGGGGTGTGATGAATGTATACGAGAAACTGGGGGTTCGTCGAGTCATAAACGCTTACGGGAATCTGACTCCACTGGGTGGATCGTTGATGGAGCCGGAGGTCGTCAAGGCGATGGCAGAAGCCGCCGGCTGGTTCGTGGATCTGAACGACCTTTTGAAGAAAGCAGGAAAACGGATTGCCAACCTGGTGGGAGTAGAAGGCGCCTTCATAACTTCCGGGGCGGCTGCCGGGTTGGTGATCAGCACGGCAGCCTGCGTGGCTGGGAAGGATCCAGCCAAGATAGCCCGTCTGCCTGATACCACCGGGATGAAGAATGAGGTGATCATACATAAATGCCAGCGCAATGTTTGGGATCAAGCGGTACGGCAGGTAGGGGTTGAACTGGCCGAGATAGGGCTTTCGATGTGGACCGAGACGTGGGAACTTAAAAGCGCCATTAGCGACAACACCGCGGCGATTCTCTACTTCACTCATCATAACCAGGAGCAGTCCCTCCCCTTAGAGGAAGTCATCAGGATCGCCAAAGCTCATCAACTACCGGTGATCGTGGATGCGGCTGCCGAGTTACCTCCTGTGGAAAACATCCACAGATTTAACGACATGGGTGCCGATCTGGTCCTTTTCAGCGGGGGCAAGATGATAAGAGGGCCACAGTGCACAGGTCTGATCCTTGGCCGCCAGGAGTTGATCGAAGCCTGTGCTCTCAACGCCAATCCCAACTTCAGCATCGGCCGTCCAATGAAGGCGGGCAAGGAAGAGATTATCGGTTTGGTTAAGGCGGTGGAACTCTTCTTGGAGCACGATTTCGACACGGATCTGAAGCGTTGGGAGCGACAAGTGGCCCATTGTTTGGAGGTCTTTCGAGAACTCGAAGGGGTGAAGTCCAGGCGAGTCTTCCCAGGCGAGGATCCCGTGTTGCCTCGCTGGGTCCCCCGCGTTTATTTGACGTGGGATCAGGAGGCATTGGGTGTCTCCCCAGCCACGGTAAGTAAAAAGCTCTTTGAGGGTGAGCCTTCCATAGCTGTAGGGGCAATACCGGAGGGAATGAGCATAAATCCTATCGTGCTTGGAGACGGAGAAGAGGAAATTATGGCCCGATGTGTAGCAGAAACACTGATGGGGAATTGATACTCTACTTGTCTTGTAGTAGTTATAGACACTCATCGTTTGGGATTATGAACGAGGCCACAGCACAGATGCGTGCTTCTTTTTCCAGGGGGGTTCTCTGCCTGACTACATTAGCTGTATTATACGAGGAGGAATCGTCCTATCCTCCTTGGGCCAGCCCTCAGGATGCCAGAAATCGTCAAAACTCAAGTGGGTGGTAGGTTGGTGCCCCCACACCCACATAATACGAGGAGGTATGTTATGCAATCACATCCAGTGAACCTGAAACCCGGAGATCTCATTTCGCCAGCGATTATCGCTGATAACTTTGTTTTTACCTCAGGCCACGTTGGCTGGGTGCCCGAAACCCATGAGGCGCCGGCCGGTATCAAAGCTCAGACGGCACAAGCGTTGGAGAATTTGAGATCCGTTCTGGAAGCAGCTGACACCTCCCTGGAACGCGTCATCAAAGTGAACATCTTCCTCACCGACATCGCTGATGATTTTGCAGCTATGAACGAGGTCTTTCACCAATATTTTCCCAACAATCCACCAGCCCGTACCACTGTCGAGGTCGCCGCACTGGCGCGTCCTGACCTGTTGATTGAGGTCGAGATGGTTGCCCTGCTGCCCGATACGGCTACATCATAGTAACCACGATGCCGTCCCTTGTTCTTGTCTGCAAGCCCTGACCTGAGATCCGGTCGGCACCGGAAATCCTCGTCTTACGATCATCCTCACTGGTTCCTGCGAGTAACACGGTTCCAACATGAGGCTGAATACGGATACCACTATCTGCTATGCTTCGACCAAACGGCTGGTCTCAGCGCCTTAAGGACCTTAGCAGTAAAGGAGCGACCAAGATAGACTGAGAGGCAAATACACCCTTCTGGAGATGACCCAGATCAAGGCCATTGTGATAGACATAGAGAACATGAGGCGGGAATAACGGGCATAAGGAGCGAAGATGCGTGTAGCCATCGGCGGCATCGTCCACGAGACTCACACCTTTTCCAACGTACCTACCACACTCGAATCCTTCCAGGCGCGGCATTTCCTAATAGGGGACGACCTTTTCACCTTTGCCAGGACAGAGACCTCCTTGGGAGGGGCCATCGAGGCCGCCAGGGAGGAAGGACTGGAACTGATTCCCACTCTATACGCAGCTGCCACCTCCAGCGGCTTGGTCACGCATGAGGCTTTTGACCACCTCTTGACCCTGCTGTTAGATGGCATCGAGAGGGCTAAACCCCTCGATGGGCTGTTTCTAGTCCTTCACGGGGCCATGGTGGTAGAGGATATAGATGATACGGAAGGCTACCTCTTGGAAAGGTTGCGAGATGTAGTGGGGGAGAAAATCTCTATAGTTGCCACTCTCGATCTCCACGCCAATATCAGCCCCTTGATGGTGGAGAAGGCCGATATCTTGGTAGGCTATGACACTTATCCTCATATAGATGCTTACGAACGTGCCTTGGAAGCAGGGCAACTTTTGGCTTCCCTTCTCCGGGGAGAATTGAGGCCCGCGGCGGCCCTGAGCAAGCCTCCCCTCATGCCACTGCCCCAAGGGATGTACACCGATCGCCCTCCCATGAAAGAGCTCATCGAAGTGGCTCACGACATGGAGCGAGCGGATAAAGTAGTCACCATAACCGTTGCTGGAGGGTTCCCCTACTCCGACATCGAAGTCGCGGGAATGGGGATAGTTGTTACCACTGATGGAAATCAACAATTGGCAGAGGCCAAGGCTGAAGAACTGGCCAACCTGGCCTGGGACAGGCGCAGCCAATTCTTGGTCAACGCCGTGCCAGTGGAGGAGGCCATGAGGCGAGCCATGGAAGCTCGGGAAGGACCGGTCATACTGGTGGATGGAGCCGATAACATCGGGGGAGGAGCGCCCGGCGACGGCACCGTGCTGTTACGAGAACTCTTGGCCCAAGGGGCCAAGGGGGCGGTGGTGACCATCGCCGATCGTGAAGCAGTAGCTCAAGCCATGGAGGCCGGAGTAGGGCAAGAGGTAGAACTCCTGGTAGGTGGTAAGACCGACGACCTCCATGGCGAGCCGGTGGCGGTCAAGGGACGGGTACATTTGATCTCTGAGGGGTCATACACCCGCAAAGGGCCTTACATGACCGGAGAGCGAGCGGACATGGGACGAACCGTGGTCCTGCATTGCGAGGGGATGAATCTGGTGTTAATGGAGAAGAAGACTCCACCCTTCGATGCAGAACACCTACACTCTTTGGGGATCGAGCCATCTGAGGCGCGGATAATCGTGGTCAAATCGGCCATCGCTTGGCGCGCCGCCTTTGGCTCTATGGCCAACGAGGTGATAGACGTTGATACGCCGGGGCTATGCAGCATACACCTGGAACACTTCCCCTATCGCAAGATTCGCCGAGCGATATTCCCTTTGGACAAGATATAGATAGGTGATCATGAACTACCAGAAATACGGTTTCATTGCTCCCCGCAGTGGGATTGCCACAAGCGCTGATGAGGCAGCAACCTTAGCTACGAGGCTTGGCTTCCCGGTAGTGTTGAAGATAGTTTCTCCGGATACTATTCACAAAACTGACGTAGGGGGAGTCGAGCTGGACCTCGACTCCGAGGCTGGCGTGAGAGCAGCCTTCTCTCGCATCATGAGCAGCGTTCGTGAAAAGGCGCCTCAGCTTCGGGTCGAGGGCATCAGCGTAGAACAGATGTGTGAAGAGGGCATCGAGATCATCGTTGGGCTCAACAACGATGAGCAATTTGGCCCAGTCATCATGTTTGGATTGGGCGGGATATTCACCGAGGTTCTGCACGACGTCGTTTTCCGCGTCTT
>Ga0209979_1001812_pt1 | contig 22099 bp, 21 predicted proteins | sample AnhtaG_FD_183114 | JGI IMG/M metagenome (GOLD analysis project Ga0209979, IMG submission 183114) | Deep subsurface microbial communities from Anholt, Denmark to uncover new lineages of life (NeLLi) - Anholt_01485 metaG (SPAdes) (version 2) | ecosystem: Environmental > Aquatic > Marine > Oceanic...
TATGCACGGTGACCAGCACCTCACGAGGTTCTGGTTCTTCTTCCTCTACTTCGTCGGGAGCATGCTCCTTCTCGTCCTCTCCGACAACCTCATCCAGACCATGATCGGCTGGGAGGGCGTCGGCATCTGCAGCTACGGCCTCATCGGCTATTATTATAGGGATGCGAAGGAGCGGTGGCTAGGTGGCCCGCCCCCCCACGAGATGTTCCCGCCTTCCCACGCCGGCATGAAGGCCTTCGTGGTCACGGGCATCGGCGACGTCTTCATCCTGGGAGCGATCTTCGTCATCTTCAACTACGCCGGGACCCTGAACTACGTCGAGCTAATCGAGACTGCTCACCAGTGGTTACCCCAGATCGCTGCGGTTCCAGGTCTGCTCGCCATCACGGCGATCTTCTTCCTCCTAGGCCCTATCGGCAAGTCCGCCCAGTTCCCCCTCCACGAGTGGCTCCCCGAGGCGATGGCCGGCCCCACATCGGTCTCCGCCCTCATCCACGCGGCCACGATGGTGAAGGCCGGGGTCTACCTCGTCGCCAGGATGTCTCCCATCTTCTACCTGGGCACCTGGGAGATGCACATACCCGAGGCCCAGGTCTACTTCATCGTCATCGCATGCGTAGGGGCGTTCACCTGCTTCATGGCCGCCTCGCAGGCGTTGGTCTCAGTTGAGCTCAAGAAGATTCTAGCCTACTCGACGGTGAGCCAGATCGGTTACATGATGCTCGCCCTGGGCCTAAGTGGCCTCGCGGAGGGAGCCTACGTGGCTGGCCTGACTGCCGGCATTTTCCACCTTACTAGCCACGCCCTGTTCAAGGCGGCGCTCTTCCTCGGCGCTGGGTCTGTGATCCACGCGATTCACACAATTTACACGTTCAACATGGGCGGCATGAAGAAGTACATGCCCATAACGTTCATCCTAATGGTCATAGCGACGGCCAGCCTTGCCGGAATTCCGCCTCTGAGCGGCTTCTGGAGTAAGGACGCCGTCTTCATCGCGGCCCTGGTAGCTGGCACGCCCCTGAGCTACACGCTGTTGGCGGTCGGCGCCATAAGCGCGGCGATGACCTTCTTCTACAGCATCCGCTACATCTACATTACATTCCTGGCTCCAAAGAGCGATTTTATCCACGAGCTGGAGCACCACGGCCACCACCCCCACGAGGCCCCAAAGACCATGTGGGTGCCCATCGCCATTCTCGTAGGCCTCGTCTGCGTCGTCGGGCTACTCGGCCTGATCGGGTTCTTCATACCCAGCTTATCCCCCGAGCTCTTCATAGAGCACCAGCTCCACAATATGCTCCACCACATGGGGATACCCCTTGAAACTCACCACTTGGAGTTCTCGACGACCCTGACAGCCTGGGGGACTTCCGCGGCGATGCTCCTGATAGGCGGGGTCTTAGGATGGCTCTTTTATCTCTCTAGGAAGGTGGACTCCTGGGCGTTCGTCTCAGGCAATCCCATACTCAAGCCCATCCACACCTTCCTCTTCAACCGGTGGTACATGAACTCCACCTACTACAAGATATTCGTCTACGGGCTCATCGACTTCGCGAAGGCAGTCTTCGCCAGCCTGGAGAGCATGGTCTTCGACAAGATCACCGCCTTCGTCAGCGATTCGACAATCGCTTTCGGTAAGTTGCTCCACGTCTTCGAGACCAAGGTCTACGACCCAGCAATAAACGTGGGCCTGGTCAACGTCTTCGTGGAGGGCGGCAGGATGCTATTCAAGGACCTGGAGACCGACATCATAGACGAGGGCTTGAACAGAGGTGTCCCGGCGGCCATGACGGGGCTCCACAACCGGGTCAAGAAGCTCCAGTCCGGCGTTCTGTCTTACAACATTATATACATGGTCATAATATTCCTAGTTCTGATCCTAGGTTTCGCGTTTATGCAGATGTATGGAGGCATATGAGATGGTATTCCCTTACTCCCTGGCTCTGGTACTCCTAGTACCCCTAGTATCCGCACCCGTTGTCTACCTACTCGGTAAGCAGATGGGAAAGAAGGTTGGATGGGTCGCGACTCTCCCATTAGTTGTGACTTTGTTGTTGATAGTAAACATCGCCGTCGAGATAAACGGCGGTGGATCCTATAGCGAGAGCTATAGCTGGGCTCCTGCCGCGGGCCTCACCTTCGGCCTGCTGGCGGACGGCCTGAGCATCTGGATGCTCATCACCATAAACGTCCTAACCCTCATGATCTGCGTCTACTCGACCAGCTACATGGAGCACAGGTTCGAGGAGGAGGAGCACCACACGGGCGTCCCGACGCCGAACTCCGCATATGCCTCCTACTACACGCTCTACCTGCTCTATGCAGTGGGGATGCTCGGGACCGTCCTGACGACGAACCTCATCCAGTTCTACCTGTTCTACGAGCTGATGCTGGTGCCGAGCTGGGCGCTGATCAACAACTATGGCTACGGAGAGCGGGAGCGCATCGGCATGATGTACTTCATGTGGACCCACGTCGGCGCCGTGATACTCCTGGCAGGGATTCTCAGCAGCTACTGGATCACAGGGAGTTTCGAGATCTCGGCCCTGGTCCAAGTCGTCGGAAGCCCCATAGCGGGCTGGATAGCCTTCGCCATCCTCATCGGGTTCTTCACCAAGATGGCGGTCTTCGGCATCCACATCTGGCTCCCCTACGCCCACGGCGAGGCACCCACTCCCATCTCGGCGCTCCTGAGCCCGGCGATGATCGGCATCGGGGCATACGCCGCCACGAGGCTCGTCGTGATACCGATGCAACCGGTCTTCAAAACCTTCAGCTTAGTCTTCTCCTTCTGGGCCCTCCTGACCATGGTCTACGGCGGGCTGATGGCGCTGGCTCAGGACGACATCAAGCGATTCCTCGCTTACAGCAGTGTGAGCCAGATGGGGTACATCTTCCTCGGCCTTGCAAGCGCGGCGGAGTACGGCGTGTCTGGCGCGATATTCCATTACGTGACCCACGGCTTCGGGAAGGGCATCCTCTTCGGCGTCGCTGGCATACTCATGTCCCAGGTGGGGACCCGGAGCATCAAGGAGATGGGAGGGCTGGCGGACCGTATGCCCATCACGGCGATCTTGGCCCTCCTAGGGTTCTTCTCCATCGGAGGCGTGCCCCCGACCATGGGTTTCATGTCCAAGTTCTTCATCTTCAGCGGCACCTTCAGCAGCGCACTGTCGGGCTCCCCGAGCCAGCTCATAATCGCCTTCGTGTCCATCGTCATGACCGTGCTCACGGTCGGATACTCCCTCTGGACCATGAGGCGTATCTTCTTCGGACCTCTCCCGGATCACCTCAAGGATGTGAAGGAGGGCCCATGGACTATGTGGGCCCCCCTGCTAGTCTTCGCACTGTTCTCGGTGATCATCGGCATATATCCCAAGTTCGTCACCGACTACCTCCTTCCTCTGATAACAGAAGCCCTGGGAACGGCCTCGAGCGTCGTCCATTAAATCTTTTTTCCCAGTCTCCATCCTAACATCAGTGAAAACGAGGGATCAGTCTCCCTCTTGATCGATCCTCCTTTTCGAGTTTACACAAGTTTTTTTAGGGCAGATAGCGTGAGCTTTTAGGAAATGAGTGTCGCCGTCTTAGGCCCCCCATCTTTCATAACGTGCTTCGAGCTCATCGGAGCCGAAGGCTTTGAAGTTGGGACCGGGGAGGCCGTGGCGGAGAAATTGAGCGACCTCGTGGGAGAAGAGAGGTTCCAGCTCATTATTGTCCCCGAACGTTTCGCCGAGGAGACTCGCCCCGTTCGGGAACGTGTCATGAACAGGGGAGACATCATACCTGTCTTCGCACTGATCCCGGACTTCACGATGGAGACGGGGATGAGGATGAAGGAGCTTCAGGAGGTCGTCTCCCTGGCGATTGGAACCAGGCTGGAGTTGTGATGAGATGGATTTGGAAAAGGTATTATCGATGGGGGAGCGCCTCCAGAGACTCCTAGATAAAGCGGAGAAGGAGGCAGGGGAAATGGTCACTGAGGCCGAGACGAAGGCCGACGAGATGATCTCAAAGGTCAAGGCTGAAGCTGAGCGCAGACGTAACTTGGCCCAAAGGGGAAGCGGCATCGATGAACTCCTCAGCGAGGCGGAGGAGAAGGCCAAGGTCGAGGCCGAAAAGAGCTTGGAGGGCTACAGGAAGAAGGCTGAGGCGTTGAAAAAGTTGCCTGAAGACAAGATTGAAGAAGCCGTGGCTCGAGTGCTTAGGGAGGCGCTACCCGAGTGAGCACCAATTCTATAGATCTTGAGGCCAAGCTCATCGAGAATGTCGTTGACAAGCGGGAGTCCCTTCTCTCCCAGGCCAAGGAAAAAGCCGAGAAGGTCATAAAGTCTGCCAAGGAGGAGGTCGAGACGATCAACGCCGAATCCGAAAAACAGATTCTCTCCCTCGTCGGCTCCGAGCTGAGGGCTGTCAACGACAGAATCGTGGGCAGCGCAGAGCTGGAGGGCAGGAAGATGCTGATGCAGGCGAGGCAGGAGCTCCTATCCAAGGTCTTCGAGGAGGCCGAGAGGAGACTCGAAGTGATGGCTGAGGGCATGGGATCCGACTATACCGATATACTCGTGAAGATGATCTCAGAGTCCGCATCCGCCATAGGCGGCGAGGAGTTCATCGTCGCCGCCAACGAGCGGGATCTGGCCTACCTGAAAAAGAGCCTCAGGACGATCAACAGGGATCTGAAGAAGGCCCTCGGCGGCACGATCAAGCTGGGCGACGAGCCCATCGACATCACTGGGGGCATCGTAGTCAGGAACAACGACGCAACAAAGACCTATTACAACACGTTGAAAGGAACGCTCGTCAAAGTCAGGTCTAGGATCGAGGCCGAGGTGGCGGAGATCCTGGGGGTGATATAGGTGTCGCTGGTAGGAGCCATCGAGAGGATCAACGGGTCCCTGGTCGTGGCCAAGTTCGACGAGAAGCCCAAGATCGGAGATCTCGTCGAGGTCGGGGATCTCAAGCTCATGGGAGAGATAGTCCGCCTCAGCGGTGATACGGCGTACATCCAGTGCTACGAGATCACCAGCGGCATCAGGCCAGGCGAACCCGTCCTGGATACCGGACGACCTCTCGTCGCTGAACTGGGCCCCGGCATCATGGGGACCATCATAGACGGCGTCCAGAGATCGGAGACCGAGCTATGGGAGCTGACCGGACCCTTCGTGACCAGGGGGACAAACATCGCTCCCCTCAACAGAGAGAAGAAATGGGCCTTCGAGGCCAAGGTCAAGCCCGGCGACAAGGTCGTGAGCGGGGATATCATAGGGACAGTCCAGGAGACGGCGTCCTTCGAGCACAGGATCATGGTGCCCCCAAACCAGTCGGGCACGATAACATCGATAAACTCCGGCGAGTTCACCGTCGAGGAGGTCATCGGCGAGCTCGAGACGACAAGCGGCGTCGTGCCGCTCCGGATGATGCAGACCTGGCCGGTCAGGTTCGGACGACCCATCAGCACGAGGCTTCCCCTCGTTCAGCCGCTGATGACGGGCCAGAGGGTCATCGACACCTTCTTCCCCGTGGCCAAGGGGGGCGCAGCGGCCATCCCGGGCGGATTCGGGACGGGCAAGACGGTCACCCTGCAACAGATCAGCAAGTGGTCCGACGCTGACGTCATCATCCTCATCGGCTGTGGGGAGCGGGGGAACGAGATGGCCGACGTGGTCGCCCACTTCCCGAAGCTGGAGGACCCGAGGAGCGGCCGCCGCCTCATCGAGAGGACGGTCATCATCGCCAACGTGAGCAACATGCCCGTCTCCGCCAGGGAGGCCAGCATCTACATGGGGGTCACCCTCGGAGAATACTACAGGGACATGGGCTACGACGTAGCCGTCATGGCCGATTCCACATCTAGGTGGGCCGAGGCCCTCAGGGACATCTCCGGCCGCCTCGAGGAGATCCCGGCCGAGGCCGGTTTCCCCGCGTACTTGTCGGACAGGATCGCCCAGATCTACGAGAGAGCGGGGCGAACCGTGAACCTGGGCTCCGACCGACGCATCGGAAGCATCACTCTTCTGGGCGCGGTCTCCCCGCCGGGCGGAGATTTCAGCGAGCCGGTGACCACCCACACGCTGAGGTACATAGGAACCTTCTGGGCGCTGGACACCGAGCTTGCCTACAGGCGCCACTTCCCCGCCATTAATTGGCTGAGAAGCTTCACCAGGTACATGGACGTCGCCGCGAGGTGGTGGTCGGAGTTCGACCCCGGATGGGAGGCCACCCGGGCCCAGGCGCTGAGGCTCCTAGAGGAGGCCTCGGAGATCGAGGAGACCGCCCGCATCATCGGAGAGAAGGCTCTCCCAGACGAGCAGAGGCTGGTGCTCCTCCTCGCCGAGATACTGAGGGAGGGTTTCCTGGTCCAGAGCGCCTTCCACGAGGTCGACAAGTACTGCGAGGCCGAAAAGCAGGCGGCCCTCCTCAAGGCGATAATCGACTTCTTCAACCACGTTGATCCCCTCGTCCGGCAGGGGGTGCCCATCGAGAAGATAAGGGAGATGGGCATCGTCACAGAGCTCCTGCGTTTGAAGGAGAGGGAGGGGACCGGGCCCATAAAGGAGTCATATGCCATGATGGATGCGCAAACTAAGGAGATTGGCGAGGAGTACGAGGTGGCACAGAAATGACAGTTGAAGAAGCAGGGCTGATCTACAAGACGACGAACGAGATCCGAGGCCCCATCCTCATGGTCGAGGGCATCAAGGGAGTCGCCTTCGACGAGCTTGTACGGATCAGGAGACCGACCGGGGAGGAGGTCACGGGCTCTGTCCTGGACGTCTCCAGAGACTGGGCCATGATCCAGTGCTTCGGCGACACCAGCGGCATGGACCTCAACGTCACCGTCAGGTTCACCGGGGAGACGCTCAAGATACCCATGTCACCGGAGCTCATCGGCAGGGTCTTCAGCGGGAGCTTCGAGCCCCTGGATGGCATGCCCCCTCCGCTGAGCACGGACTTGAGGGACGTCAACGGAGGGACCATCAACCCTGCGGCGCGGGACGTGCCGAGCGAGTTCATTCAGACCGGGATCTCCGCCATCGACGGGATGAACAGCCTCGTCAGGGGGCAGAAGCTCCCCATCTTCAGCGAGTCTGGGCTCTCCCACAACATGATGGCCGCCCAGATCGCGAGGCAGGCCACCATCCCCGGGCAGGAGTCGGAGTTCGCCATCGTCTTCGGCGCCATGGGCATCAGGAACGAGGAGGCCGCCTACTTCAGGGAGGAGTTCGAGAAGACCGGCGCCCTGAGCAAGTCGGTGCTCGTCCTGAACCTCGCCGAGGACCCGCCCATCGAGCGCATCGTCACTCCGAGGATCGCCCAGACCATCGCCGAGTACCTCGCCTTCGACATGGGGCTGCACGTCTTGGTCATCCTCACGGACATGACTAACTACGCCGAGGCCCTCAGGGCCATCAGCATCGCCCGGGAGGAAATTCCGACGAGGAAGGGTTACCCCGGCTACCTCTACAGCGACCTGGCCACCATCTACGAGAGAGCAGGCAGGATCGTGGGCAAGCCGGGCAGCGTGACCCTGATGCCTATCCTCTCGATGCCGGCGGGCGACATCACCCACCCCGTCCCCGACCTGACGGGTTACATCACCGAGGGCCAGCTCCTCCTCCAGAGGGAGCTCGCTCTCAGGGGGATCTACCCGCCGATGAACCCCCTTCCCAGCCTCTCGCGGCTGATGAAGGACGGCATCGGCGCCGAGACCACCCGTGAGGACCACGCGGACGTCTCCAACCAGCTCTACATGGCATACGCCGAGGGGACGCGGGCGAGGGGCCTGGTCAGGATCGTCGGCGTCGTCGGACTCAGCGAGAGGGAGAGGACCTGGCTGGAGTTCGCCGACAGGTTCGAGAACGAGTTCGTCAAGCAGGGTCCCTACGAGAACAGGAGCATCGAGCAGACCCTTGAGATCGCATGGGATCTGCTCTCCATACTGCCAGAAGTAGACCTGATACGGATCAAAGAGGCGTATATCAACAAGTACCATCCGGCCCACAAGAGTGAAGCATAGCCTTGTCTGCAACGACGGGAATCCGGCCCACCAAGGGCTACCTCATGGAGATGAAGAGGCGGATCGGCTTCATAGAGCGGGGGACCGAGTTCCTCAAGCTGAAACGGGACCACCTCGCCAAGGAGCTCACCACCTCCCTCGACGAGCTAAAAGGAAGGCGCAGCAAGCTGCTTGAGAACCTCCGGATCGCATACAGAGCGGTCACCGCCGCCTACATCTCTCTGGGCCCGACGGAGGTGAGGAGCCAAGCGAGTTCCATCAAGAACCGCCTCGAGCTGGAGGTCCTCCCTAGGAGTGTCATGGGGGTCCGCTACCCGTACATCAAGGTTGAGAAGGAGCCCCAGATCGCCGGGGAGCTCGACATCACCCTCAGCGAGGCGGCGGGGAAGGTCCTAGGCATACTTGAGGACATCCTCAAGCTCGCCGAGTTCGAGGCCCGGGCGGAGAGGATAGCGGACGAGCTGGGGAAGACGAACAGGAAGGTGAACGCCTTAGAGAACACGATCATCCCCCGCTACAAGCGGATCATAAAGTTCATCGAGGACAAGCTCGACGAGGAGAGCTTGGAGGAGCTCGTCAGGATGAAGCTCATAGGAGGTGCGTTGGCACGGCGTCGGGTCTGAAACTGGGCCTCACCTATGTGGTGATAAGGAGCCACGCCCTCATAGCTGATCTGATGACCCAAGAGAAAATACACGGGCTAGCAGAATCGGGAACCATCGAAGAGTTCATCAAGAGACTCTCCGGGACCCAATACGAGGGCATCACCATCGGGGAGGGCGGTGACCCCTCGATAACCCTCGAGAAAGAGTTCTACCTCAAGTTCATCGAGAGGATGACCAAGATCGTCGACATCGCGCCAAAGAAGTTGGGGGAGTTCCTCCAAGCCTACTACTACCTGAGGTTCGAGATGATCAACCTCAAGAGGATCCTAAGGGGCAAGTTCAGCGAGCTGCCTGTCTCCGAGATTCTGGGCTACCTCATCCCTATGGAGCCCTACCAGGTCCCAGACTACGAGGGGCTGGTGGAGGCCGAGACCTTCGAACGAACCGTTGATATGCTTGGGGACACTCCGTATTCCGGCGTCGAGGCCAGTCTAGAGTTCTGCAAGCAGTACGACGTACTATGGCCAATGGTACAATCCCTGAACCACCTCTACGCCACCGCAGTGCTCAAGTCCCTGGACTCCCTACCCAGACGGGATCGGACCCTCATCAGGAACATACTGAGATTCGAGGTGAACGTCGAGAACCTCCTCAACGCCATCAAGCACAGGAGGATGAGGCAGGATGATGAGGAAGACCGGAGGCTCGAAGAGCTCTTTCCGATCACCTTCGATATCGACCTGCACCAGATTAGGGCCTTAATCGATTCGGAGGACCTGAAGTCTGCCATCGAGGACCTAGGGGAACCATTCTCGGATATCCTGACGCCGATATACGAAGGCGACGTCGCCCTCATCAGGGCGCGAGTGAGGAGGCACACTCTCAAGATAGTGGAGCAAGGGCGCTCCGTCAACGACTTCGGCTTTAACGTCATCATGGCATACCTGATCTTCAGCGAACTCGAGAAAGACGATCTCGTCGGGATCGCTTGGGGTATCACACAGGGTATATCGGCTGAAGAGATGACGAAATATCTGGCCGTTGCCTAGAAAGACCTCGAATAGGCTTATTTTGGCGTGCGCTCGATGGTATAGTGGAAGATCTGCGTCATGTGATCAGGCTGTTCAAATCTCCTTTGATTGATTTTTTCGATTCAGAAAAACCTCTGATCTATGAGAAGAAAAAGATAGGTAGGGGGTTGTGGCACTATCCGCCGCTCAGCAGAATTGCCACGATCAAACCATAGATGGCGAGTCCCTCTCCCAGGGCTACGAAGAGTAGCGACCAGATCGATAGCTCGGGCCTCTCGGTGAGCATCTCTGCACCAGACTTTGCAGCAACCATGATACACAGGGCTGCTGCGAAGCCGGAGCCGATCATGGTCATGCCGCCCATCAGGAGGGGCCATGCCGACTCGGGAATCATACCGCTTTCACCTCCTCCGAAAACCAGTATCACTAGAAACAAGCATATTACTATGAGGAAAGCCCCAAAGGTAAGTAGGATATAAGACCAGAGGGTACTTTTTCCTTCGACCTCAGCCGAAGCACCGATAGTTGAGCCGTGTGTCCATATCCAGATTGCAGATGCGAGTATAGAAACGATTATGATTACCTCTTCGAGGACCACCATTTTAGCGATTTCCCCATAAACTCCTATTATTGGCGAAAACTTGCGACTTCAAGTTTTTATTCCTGCCTTAGCCTCCTTTAAATTCCATACCTTGCATATAACTTTTTTCCACGGTGTAAAAATGGGGAATAAGAGAGGTCTCAGTCTGAGGCTTTCCTCGGGTCTCTGACCCTGAAGGGAATGAATGGCACACCTTCGCCCTGGAAGAACTTGCCCATGAACTCGTAGTAAAGGAGCCTCAGAGACTGGACCGAGCTGGACATCATCTCAAAGCTCAGGGCGATGACGTTCATGATAACAAGCCCGATACCGGCTATCCCCAATGATTCGCTCAGGGCCGCCGCAGCTATTGCAAGGCTGGCATGGGCGAGCGCGAAAGCTGCGATACGGAGGAAGCTGAACAGGTTCGCCAAACCCTCAACGAAGGTCATCAGCAATCCCGCGATCCCCTCCCCGATGGCCTCCATGCCAACCCCGTGTCCATGAGTCACCGAATGTATTATTGGCTCGAGGAAGCTGAGGAGCATCCCGGCTAGCGCCAGTAAGAAGGTCCAGTTGCCCAGTGCGCCCATGAAATCCATGCCGATCTCTATGAAGTAGACTGCAGTCATATAGAGGCCCGCAACAAAGAGGATCATGCCGAGGCCGTGCTCCCCTAGGGCGCCTATCGGATTACCGGCCTTGATCTGATTTATCGCACCCAGTACCAGGGCGAAGATGATCTCTATTGCAGCTATCTGGAACACGAGCAGCATCAGTTTGGTGGTCTCATGTATTGGATTCGGCATAATCTGGTTATGGTGGAACAGCAGGCCCTCCACCAAGAATATCGAGTCATACAACACGCCGAAAATCATCGCTGAAACACCCATAGGTATGAACATGCCGCTCAATCTCGACATCAGCCCCTTCTTGTACTTCCTTGAAAGGTAGAACCCAGCCAAGAGGAATACGAGACCCTGACCTATATCGCCAAACATCAGGCCAAACTGGAAGCTGAATACGATGATAGATATGTAACTCGGGTTGATCTCTCTGGGCGAGGGCCAGCCTCGCAGGGTGGTCAGCTTCCAGGCTGGCTGCAGGAACGAAGGCTTGATCACTGGCTCGGGATTCGGGATGTTGACATCGTCAGGGCCTGCCTCTCCAAAGTCTACGAAAAGTCTCTCCCCTATTCTCGACTCTACCTCGCCGATCTTCTCCTTGATCAATGAAATCTTGTTGTCTGATACCCACCCCTGGATGACGCTGATGACGTTTGTCCTCAGCACAGGCGCTCTGCGATCCGAGAGAATCCTCAGGAGGTAATCCATGTATGCGATCTTGCCCAGGGCCTGACCCTGCCCCTCCATCAACTTCCGGTTTTCCTCGGTATGCTTCGCTTCGACCCCTATAAGCCGCTCGTCATACTCCACTTTCAGTTTCCTCAACTGTTCGCTAGCGATCTCGCGTCTCTCTTGGCTAGCGTCCCCCTCCTCGAGCCGGCTCAGCTCTCCCCTGTATCGCTCTATAATCCCCTCCCTCTTCTTGGAGTCCAATACGAGGAGGACATCGTCGGTATCGAGCACGTCGAAGACATCCTTGACCTCGAAAACGAGGAAAAGGGCCTCGACCCATTTGCGTCCCTCCTCTGAACCGAAGATGAACAGTAGGCTCTCCTCAGATGAGGTGGGCACCGCTTTGTAGAGCAGGCCAGGGTACCTTTTCAGATACTCGTCGAGTCTTGGTATGAGATCGTTCTTCATGAAACCGGCCGCAAAGCAGTTTTTGAACTCCTCCGGCTCGAGAACTCGGACGGACTCAAGTTTGGCTTTGGCTCCCTCGAATTTAGCGGAGACCGCTTCTTCGGCTTCACCCAGTTCTCGCTCTTGACTCGCCACTGTCTTTTGAAGTTCGTCTACAATCTGATTCAGTTCGCTGCTTTGGGCGTCCCTTATCACTGAGAGCTGAGCTATCTGGCCTTCAAGTTTTTCCAACACGGTGTTTACTTCGGCCTCGGGGTTGGCTACAAAACTCTTGAGTTCATCCATGCTTGGCGTGACGTGTTCGATGTCGAGGGCACTCAACTCCGAGAGCTCTAGAAATCGTGGATGGATTTTCTCGTACAATACCTTATGATCAGTGACCCTCTCGGACCCCTTTTTAAGCCACTCCAAATCCGGACCCGTGGCCTCCCTGAGCTGGATCGCCCCCGTTCTCCCGAGAGACTCGAGGATCAGGCTCTCGTATTCGGGAGGCGTGATGATTGTGACTTTCTTTACCAACGTGACTCACCTACATGCGCCTACGATCTAAAAAAGATATACCCCTATGAGAGGAAACGATGGGAGTAGAAATTATACAGAGTTGGGCGTTATCGATCATGGTTACCCGGTTCCCTCCCAATATTCCTGTTCTTCCCCCTTAAAAAAATAAGGTTGGACGCGGATTAAAGGCAAAGTACTAACTCACACCGTGGATGGGCGTAAATGGATCATATCGGTCGCCTCGAATCAACAAAAATGGCGGTAAACGAGATCTCGTATTCTTTGGATCGAGCGTGTTTGGTATATCCTAAATTCATTCTTATATCCTGTCTCGCATCAAGGGAGTAAACGAGGCAAGAGAAGCGTACGAGACGGCTTTGATGACGTCCCGCTCCGAGATTACGCCAAGGAGTTTACCTTCTTCGATGATAACCAGCTGGGTGATCTTGTGCTCTCTCATCTTCCTCATGGCCTTGAGGATCCCCACGTCCTTTTCTATTGTGATGAGGGGCGAGGACATAATCTCTTTGATCCTGATCTCACAAGGATCTTGGCAAGTAGAGACGACCCTCTGCATCAAGTCCCTCTTTGTGACAATGCCGACCGGCATACCCTTATCCACAACGATGATGGATCCTATCCCCTCTTTTCCCATGAGTATGGCTGAGTCTCTAACGTTGGTGTCCCCGTCCACTGTAATGACGGGGCTGCTCATGGCGTCCTCGACGACTGATGGGAACTTTTCTATTTTCAATACCATTAACTCTCTGTGAATGATTTCGGCTTTGCCTCTAGCAGGGTCGTTGTCGCCGCCACTCCGCCTATCGTCCTCAGTTTGTTGAAGATGAAGTGATCCAGGCTCTCAAGAGAGTCCGACTCGACTTGGATGATGAGATCGTATTCTCCGTAGGTCAGTATGACCTCCTTCACTTCATTGAAGGTCTTTATCGTCTTGTAGACATTCTTGTCGTTCGCCGGCAAGACCCTCATGAGAGTGTAACTGGTTATCATTTTGTGATTATTGTTGCTCTGTACCATCTTAAATCATTGTTGATGCGTCTCTCTGTGTAAATAAGATATGTAGGAAGGTTGATGGTGGCGAATCTACGGCTATTGGCTCCTGAGATGCACAGTTACTTGGTTGAGGCCAAGCTCCTCAAGGACATTGTGGGTTTCTTTGGCGTCCACCATCTCGGCGCCCTCAAGGAGTGCCATAAGCCCCACAGGAGCTGCCAACTGGTCTCTTCTCCAGAGATATATTATTTTCTTGGCTAGCTCGGTGGGGATGGCATTCTTGTCCTGAGATCCCGTCACGATTCCGATGAGCTTCTTAGAAAGGTCTCCTCGAAGCGAGCTCGGTATGCTCTCTATTACGCTTTCCATGTTCTTCCACTGTGATCATGATGTGATTACTTTGTATTAAGATAGGTAATTTACAAAATTGAGCGAATCAATAGATTAACTTAATAAAACGGAAAATAAAACTGGGTTAATTAAAGAAAAAATAATGAAAAAAAAATTCCATACATAAATTTTACAATGTCTGCATCTCCGATAACGTAATTTTGACACGGGGTTTACAATATTCTTACGCATTGAAAAATTTCTTCAATCTTAATGTTACTTTTGTTAAACGGGATTAAATAAAATTAAGATTTTGTTAAAGAAACGACGATATATTTAAATAAATCACAAGTTCAATCTTTATTGTAATGTCTCTGGACATTCTTGACATGAAGATAATCCAGCATCTCACCGAGGACGCCAGGACGACTTATCGAGCGATAGCCGAGGATGCTGGGGTCAGCGAGGCTACGGTGAAGAATCGCATTGATCGTATGAAGGAGACCGGGGTCATCACTAAATTCACGGCTGTGCTGGATTTTCACAAACTGGGTAGAGCTATAAAATCTTTCATAGGTCTGAAGGTGCAACCCACAAAACTCCAAGATATTGTTGAGCATATGAGATCTCACCCGGATGTCCATGTTCTCTACAGGACTAGTGGTGACGTGGACTTGCTGTTCGAGGTCATTTTCGAGAAGATGGAGGATCTCAACGAGTTCCTCGAGAGTGAACTCGCTCTTGATGGAATCTTAGGAACAGTGGTTACGATCGTCATCGGCCCCTACAAGCGCTGTCCTTGGACCGGCCTCTAGCGCCATGTATCCCGTTTGGGCTTCTCCGCTATGAACACAGTCAGCCCCTCAACTTTCGTACGGTGCTCCTTCAGTTCCACATTGAACATGGTCTCGAGATACCCCCGAAGATAGCCGGTCGGCACGGCTGTATGCTCCATCTTTATCTCGTTCCCAACTTTGGAGAACACCCCCCAGCCCAGGTTCTCAAGCTCTTTCAGGACGATCGGCCAGTTGGTCGGTTTCGTGAGGTCGATGTCCCTGAACTCCGGCCTCAGCACCTTCCTCTTCATCGCCGTCAGCTGTCCCGCCCTGTATATGTCATGCTCCGTGAGAAGCTCGAATATGTCTAAGAGCATTCCTCTGTCCATTATGATCACTCGGTTGTTACCGATGCGGTACGTGTCTGGAAGCCAATCGTGCATGGAGAGCTTCTTGAATAACAGCAACGCCTTCTGAACTGCGCTCTCCTTGCTCTTGATGAATCGAGTCCTCTCTAGGAACTCGAGAAATTCGTATAGATCATCGTCGAGGGAGACTTCGAGCTTCTTCATGCTCTATCTTCAAGATGGATTTGTCTTATCCCATAAGGTTTGCTGATATTATCTGGTCGGCAATATCCCGCGAGTCATAGAGGTATTATTTTACAGTTAATTTATCCATCCTTTTAACTATCCAATTGACTAGAAGGATGTACTGCACCATCATTACGACGATCAATGCCAGTACAGTGTTCATGTTGCTGGGCGCTCTCCGTACGATGAGAGGGATGGAGACCATCATTCCTGCAACTGGCATCATGAGGATGGCAAGGAATATGTTACGATTCTTCTTTAAACTTGCATTGAAGTCGTTGGATTCACCCATGCTAGATGATCCTCCCCCTTGAAACTAGATAAAAGTGCCTGAATAAAAATGGGCGCCTACGAATCATGGCCTCAGTCTTTCTTCACCAATCTCGCAGATTCCAGATGAACGTTGATGATCATCCTGTCCGGCGAGCTGCCTCCCCCGGGAAACCAGAAACGCTTCCTCTGGGCGGGGTGCCAATAAAGGAACCACCACTTCCACTTCCTGGCAGTGACCTCAGCATCCTCGAAAGCGGCCTTCCCCGAGATCTCGTAGTACTCATCTGCTTCTTCGCTTGGAAAGGTGATCAAGACCTTCGGGTTCTTTTTTATGTCCTCGACTTTGCGACTCTTCCGTTCGGTGGGAAACCACATCATCTTGTAAGGATTTTCGTTGAAGTTGGTCATGGGCCTGCTTATCTCCTCGCCGTCTCTGAACGTCGTCATGAAGACCAGCCGCGCCTGTTTGAAGGCCGAGCTCAATCCTTCGATCTCTTCCATACCCGTCCACCAACTCTCTATCTGTGACCGTGATTTATAGTTGTTTTTCGAGACCCAAACAGATTTCTGTCATTACTGTTCTCTAGAGTTGAGATGTCTGAGAAGCGCTGTGCGGTCTGCGGTAAGGTGTTGGAGCCCGTTGAGATCAGGGTTGTGGAGCGCAATCGCAGTGTGTCAAAGCGGAGGAGCAGATACATGTGCGCCGTCTGCCGAAAGCGCGAGTATGAGAATTACATCAAGTCCGTTAAGGACTTGATTGAGAAAAATAGCATCCGTGGGTAAGACCACGGAGGATACTATTGGTGCTTTCCTTCGAGTGGCTACTCCAATTGTGGAGCTACCAAAGCTTCGTCTGTCAAAGGCTCTGGTCCTTTGAGAGTCTCTTCCAGGCCCCTAAGCCTGTTCCTCAGGGTGACCTCCGTCGTCCCCGCCGCTGCGGCCACGTCCTTCTGTATCCTCTTGTCGTCGTTCTCTAGGCAGGCCATGTACAAGGCCGCTGCCGCGATCCCCCGGGGGTCCTTCCCGGACAGGCCCTGCCTCTCCCGAGCCATCCTCAGTATGTCGACGGCTTTGTGCTGTGTGCTCTGCCTGACGTTCAGCTTCGAGGCTATGCCGGACACGAACTTCATGGGATCGTCCACGGGCATCTTCAGCTTGAGCTCCCGGTGCAAGAGCCTGTATGAGCGGGACACCTCCGAGTGTTCCCTGGTGCTCGCCTTCGATACCTCCTTGAGGGGTCTAGGAACTCTGAGCTTCCTGCATGCGGCGTAGAGGCTGGCTGCCACGAAGGCGTCTATGGAGCGCCCCCGGATCAGGTCTGCTTTCAGCGCCCTGCGGTAGAGTAGGGCGGCGTGTTCCTTCACGTTCCTCGGGATGTGGAGGATCGTGGATAGCCTGTCCAGCTCGGCCATGGCGATGCTGAGGTTGCGCCCCCAGGTGTCGTCGAGCTTGGAGCGAGTGTCGTATTTCTTGAGCTTTTTCATGCGGGACCTGGTATCGGTGTCGAGGCGGTTCCCTCTTGCATCTCTATTGCCGCCGAAGCTGGTTGATAAGCCCATGTCGTACAGGGTGTAGGATCGCGCCATCCCGACCCTCGTCCGGCTTGCCTTCTCGGCGCTGGTGAAGGCCCTCCACTCGGGCCCGGTGTTGATGATCTCGTCGTTCAGCACTAGACCGCATTGACCGCAGACCTCCTCTCCGGCGTCTGGATCTACGATTATTTTTGTGCTTCCGCACTTTGTGCAGCTTCTTGTGTTTGTTTTCATTTTTTTCACCTTTCCCGTCGTTTGAGACGGGTTTTGTTTGTCCAAAACGTGGGTGATATGGATACTTTACCCATACGTAAACTATATATATCACCCTATGATATAAAGCTTTCGGGAGAAAACTTGGTAAAACCAAAGGGCACCACGGGTGCCACCAAGATGAAAATTATGGCCATCATAGACCATAACTGCGATAATGGCGCTGACTCGTACGGGTACACCATCTGGCAGTCCCTCAAAGACCATTTCCACATCTACCTCACGGACAGCGACGTCAGGAACGTCTATCACCACCTCAAGGAGCTCACCGAGCTCGGATATCTGATCAGAGAGGAGAGTCTTTTGGAGGATCCCACCAAGAGGTGCCTCTATACCCTCACAGAGAACGGCAGGAGCCTCGAAAATCGGTACTCTCCCTATCTCGATATTGTCCGCAGGAGCGCCGGGCCGGCCAGGAAATATTAATCCTCAGCCTTCTCGAGTGAGCCCGAGAGGGTTAGCAGATCGAGTTTAACGGTATCCCCGACCTTTAGATCCCCGATTCTATCTTTCGAAATGCTCAGTTCGATATCTCTCGACTCGAGAGCGATGGTGAGCACCGTGTCTCCATCCCGTTCATCCATCCCCTTGACAACCGCACTGAACTTAGTCAGGGGGCGTTCCCTTTCTCTGGCCTCCCAGTTGACGAGGAGCTCGTTGAGGATGAGCTCGACGTGGGAGAACTCCTCGAGGAATTGACGCCCGACCTCTGTGAGCTCGACGCCGCCGCCCCCGGACCTCCCTCCCTTGTGGGAAGTGACCAGGGGCTGCCCGATCTTGTCCTCAGCCTTGTGGATGAGCCCCCAGGCGAACCTGTAGGACATCCCCAGCCCCTCGGCCGAGGCCTTGAGGGTCCCTACCTCCGAGACCTTCCTGAGCAGCCGGTAGAGCCCCGGCCCGAAGACCATTCCCTCGTCTGTCTCCAGCCAGAGCTTGAAGGAGGGCCTGTGCCTCGGGGAGGGCGTCATGAATCCTCAAGGATATATGGCGTTGAGAGCGGATAGCGTTTTCCCAAAGAACAGGGGGAGGAGGTTAGCTGTCGGAGTCGTTGTCTGGGGAGCTGGGGTGCGGTATCTGGGGCTCCGCTGTCTCCTCGTCTTCCTCTGGAGGCTCGTATCTGAACTGAATCTCGTAGAGCTGCTTGTAGAGGCCTCCCTTCTTCATGAGATCGACGTGGGTGCCCCTCTCGACGATCTCTCCATGGTCTAGGACCACGATGAGATCGGCGTTCCGCACCGTCGAGAGGCGGTGGGCTATCACGATGGATGTCCTGTCTCTGAGCACCTTCTCCAACGCCTCCTTGATCACCAGCTCGGTGTAGGCGTCGATGCTGGAGGTGGCCTCGTCCATTATCAGTATCCTCGGGTTGGCCAGAAGGGCCCTGGCTAGGCTGATGAGCTGTCTCTGCCCGACGCTCAGCCGGCCCCCCCTCTCCCTCACGTCCGTCTCGTAGCCCTCCGGCAGCCTCTTTATGAACTGGTGGGCCCCGACGGCCTTGGATACCTCTAATACTTCCCCGTCTGAGGCCTCGATCCTGCCGTATCTGATGTTCTCCATCACCGTGCCCGAGAAGAGGAAGGTGTCCTGCAGGACGATGGCCAACTGACTCCGTAGGGAGTCGAGCTTGACGTCTCTGAGGTCGCTGTCGTCAACGGTCACCCGTCCCTGCTGCGGGTCGTAGAACCGGTAGAGGAGGTTTATCATGGTTGTCTTGCCGGCCCCGGTGGGTCCTACTAGGGCGATCGTCGTGTTGGGCTCGATGGTGAGATCGATGTCCTTGAGGACGGGGATTCCTGGCTCGTAGCTGAAAGTTAGACCCTCGTACTTTATTCTCCCCTCGATCTCCGGAAGAGTGGACGCATCTGATTTCTCGTAGATCTCGATGTCGGTGTCCATGATGCCGAAGACTCGTTCCGCCGCCGCCAGCGCCGACTGGACGTTGTTCCAGAACATGCTGAGGTCTTGTATGGGCATGAAGAACCGGTTCAGGTAGGACATGAACCCGAAGAGGACCCCCACGCTCATGGTGCCTCGCATCACCGCGGTTCCTCCGAACCAGAGGACCAGGAAGTTGCCTATGGCCGTGAAAAGGCTGACGACCGGCCAGAAGGCTGACATTACCTGCCCCGCCTGGACGTTGGCCTGCATGTTGGAGATGTTGATCTGCTGGAACTCGCGGCGGGTCTCGCCCTCCTTGCTGTAGGACTGTATCTCCCTCATGCCGCTCACGCTCTCCTCCATCTGCGCGGAGACGCTGGCGATGGTCTTCCGGGTCTCCCGGTAGACCTTCCTCACCCTCTTGCCCCAGAAGTACATGAAGACGGCCATCAGGGGGATTATGGAGAAAGTTATCATGCTCAGCCGGGGGTTCATCCAGAGCATGATGGCGACGATCCCGACCAGGGTCAGAAGGTCGGCCATCACGCTGGCGACTCCCGAGGTCACAAGCTCGGTTATCTTGTCCACGTCGTTCGTGGCCCTGGAGACCACGCTTCCCACCTCCCTCTTGGCGTAGAAGTTGAGTGAGAGCCTCTGGAGGTGGCGGAAGATGTCCATCCTCATGTCGAGCTCCAGCTTGCTCCCCAGCCAGTTGATGAGGTACCTGTGGCTGTACTGGGCGACGAAGATGAGGGCGTAGACTACGACGAATGCGACGCTTATGAGGGCGAGGCCGGCTGTGTCCAGCTCTCCGATGTACGTGTCGATCGCGACGGAGAACATGTAGGGAGGCAGAAGGTTGATCAGCGTGGAAGCCAGTATCGCCAGGACCAGCATCATGGTTTTCCGTCTCTGCCTGGAGATGTACCGAATCATCCTGGCGAAGAGAACCCTGTCTGGGATCGTCCTCTCGTAATCTTCGTCGTCGCCCATCCTGTGCCAGTGGTGGCGCATACCCATCTCTAGCTCTCCCTCCTCTCTTCCACGTCCGAGAGCTGGGTCTCGTACAGGGTCCTGTAGGTGCCTTTCAGCTGCATCAGCTCCTCGTGCCTGCCCTCCTCTATGATGCTCCCGTCCTCGAGGACTATGATGTAGTCGGCGTTCTTTATCGAGGAGAGCCTCTGGGTGATGATGAACGTGGTCCTGTCCTTCAGAAGCTCGTCCAGCGCCTGCTGGATCTCGTACTCAGTCTGGGTGTCGACGCTGCTGGTGGAGTCGTCCAGGATCAGGATCTTGGGGTTCTTCAGGAGCGCCCTGGCGATGGCCACCCGCTGCTTCTGTCCGCCGGAGAGTGTCACGCCCCTTTCTCCCACACGGGTGTCGTAGCCCTCGGGCAGGGAGTCGATGAAGTCGTGGATTCTAGCCTGTTTCGAGGCTTCTACGATGTTTTCTAGACTAGCGTTTCTGACGCCGTAGGCGATGTTCTCCCTTAGGGTGGTGGAGAATATGAAGGGGTCCTGGCGGACGATGCCGATCTGCTCCCTTAAGGACTTTATCTTCAAGTCCCTGATGTCCGTACCATCTATTTTTATGGAGCCCTTGCTGACGTCGTAGAAGCGGGGGATGAGGTTTATTATGCTGCTCTTCCCTGAGCCCGTGGTGCCTAGGATGGCGATGGTCTCCCCGGGATTGATGTTCAGGTCGATGTCCTTGAGCACCATGTTCTCTCCGTCGTAGCTGAACCAGACGTCCTCGAATTCGATCCTCCCTTCGATCTCGTCTATGCTCGATACGTCTTCGCTATCGTGGATGTCCACCTTTGCGTCTATTATCTCGAAGACCCGCTCCGCGGCGGTCGAGGCCCGGACGAACATGGAGGTTATGAACCCGATCCTGCGTATGGGCCCCCTGAGCTTGGCCAGGTAGAAGTAGAAAGCCACCATGCTGCCGAGGCTCAGGGCTCCTCGGATGACCTGTCCGCCTCCGTACCAGACTATGATCACCATCCCGAGGGAGGAGAGGAAGGACGCCAGGGGCATGAAGAAGGCCCTTATGCCGGCCATGTTGACGTTGGTGTCGAAGTATTTCTCGCACTCAGCGTAGAATTTCTCCTCCTCGTAGGTCTCCCTGTTGAACCCGCGGACCACCCTTATCCCCGAGAGGTTTTCCTGCAGGACCGAGGTGATGACGCCGTTCTGCTCCCTAACGGCCCTCCAGAGGGGGCCGATCCTCTGGGAGTAGCCCCTGGTGGCCTGGAGGATGAAGGGGAGGACTACTATCGAGACCAGGGCGAGCTCCACGTTGAGGGATAGGAGAGCGTATGTAACCATGATAAGTAGGAGGATGGACGACAGGAACATCCGGAGGCCCATGTTGAAGAACCTGCTGAGCATGTTGATGTCGCCGGTGGCTCTGGCCATGAGCTGCCCGGTTCTCTGGTTGTCGTAGAAGCTGAAGGACTGCTCTAGGAGGGAGTTGTACATGTCGCTCCGGAGCTCGAAGGATCCCTTCTGTGAGATTAGGGTGGAGATGTACCTCAGGAGGAAGTTGAGGGTCCCCGTGAGGACTGAGATGGCGATGAGTGAGAGGGAGAAGATCAGGAGTATCGCGGTGTTGGTGTCGAACGCGGAGACTTTGGCCACCCAGCCGGCTATGGGGGCCAGTATGCCGTACGCTAAACCCTCTATGCCCGTGCCTGGTTGTATGGGGTTGCCCTCGGCAACTTCTCTGACGATGTCGATTATCCCGCCAATGATGGCCGGGGAGAGCACCTCCATGATGGTGACTATGATAATCATCACCATGACGACCTTGAGCTCCCAGAAATGGCTGATGTAGCCGAAGATCCGCCTTATGATCTTCCAGTCCAGCCTCTGGGTGGGCTTCTCCTTCCTCTGCAGGGCTTGCTGTGTAGTCAAGTCTACTGA
>Ga0209979_1001814_pt1 | contig 22051 bp, 22 predicted proteins | sample AnhtaG_FD_183114 | JGI IMG/M metagenome (GOLD analysis project Ga0209979, IMG submission 183114) | Deep subsurface microbial communities from Anholt, Denmark to uncover new lineages of life (NeLLi) - Anholt_01485 metaG (SPAdes) (version 2) | ecosystem: Environmental > Aquatic > Marine > Oceanic...
TACCACAAAATTCCACAGATAGGCAATGTGGTCTTAGAAGAAGATGTGGAGATAGGTGCAAATACCACTATCGATCGAGCCACCCTGGGTGAGACCAGGATAGGAAAAGGAGCCAAGATCGATAATCTAGTTCAGATTGCTCACAATGTTACCATTGGTGAGAATTCAATCCTGGCTGGACAGGTAGGTATCTCTGGAAGCACCAGGATAGGTAAAAATGTAACCGTAGCCGGACAGGCTGGAATGGCGGGGCATATAAAGATAGGGGATAATGTTATAATTGGTGCCCAGGCCGGCATAACTAAATCTATCCCCTCTGATACCGTAGTCTCAGGTTACCCAGCCAGGGAACATAATAAAGCCAAAAGAATTGAAGCTTGCATTACTCTTTTGCCCTTTTATGTTAAAAAGATCAGGGAGTTAGAGAGAAAAATAAAAGATTTAGAGAAGAGGATATGATCAAGCTGACTGATAAAAACTTTGACTCCAAGGTGATAAACTCAAAATGTATCTATTTAGTCGATTTCTGGGCAGAGTGGTGTAATCCCTGCAAGGGTATGTTTTCAATTCTGGAGAAACTCTCGGCTGAATATAAAGGTCAATTGAAAGTGGGGAAGTTAAATGTGGGGAAATATCCAGAGATAGCCGCCAGATTTAATATCTTGAGTATGCCCAATCTTCTTTTCTTCAAAAATGGGAAGGTCTTTGAGCAGATAATCGGGATAGAGGGTGAGCAGAAGTTGTTAAAAAAGATTAAAGATATTCTACAAGAATCTCAAATGCTTAAGGAGGAAAAATGAATGAACCACTTGAGCTAACAGATGATAATTTTGAGCAGGAGGTTTTGAACTCAGATTTGCCGGTTTTAGTAGACTTCTGGGCTTCCTGGTGTGGTCCCTGTAAGATGGTTGGTCCCATCGTAGAGGAACTGGCAAAGGAATATGCTGGTCAGCTTAAGGTGGGCAAACTGAATGTGGACAATAATGGAAAGATCCCGATCAAATACGGGATAATGAGTATCCCCAGCCTCCTTTTCTTTAAAAAAGGACAGGTTGTGGAGCAGATAATCGGTGCAGTGCCCAAGAAAAGTTTTGTGGAGAAGCTGGAGAAGATTCTGTAAAAGGGGTAAAAAGGGGTTGACCAAGTTAAAAGAGAAAAAAAATCTTTTTATCGAGATACTGAAGGAAGGAGAGGAGTGCCCAAATTGTCACTTTGCCTTTCTCAAAAGAGAAGGGGATGAGATATTCTACCCCATCTGCGGATACGGGCATAAGCCCTGCACCTGATAGATTTTTAAAGAGAGGTTCTCCCTTTTTTAGCTCGAATATATGATTATCCACAAAGGAAATTCCTAAAAACAGTGAAATGGAGGAGGAATATGGAGGCTAAGTTAAGATGGTTTGGTAAACGGGGATTTGTGGGTGAAACTGAATCCGGGCATAAGGTGAGGATGGATATAGCAATTGAAAAGGGGGGAGAAAATACTGCACCGGCTCCGATGGAGCTTTTGCTTCTATCCCTGGGCGGCTGCACCGGGATAGATGTGGTCTCGATCTTGGCAAAGAAGAGAGCCAGATTAGAAGGAATGGAGATAAAACTTGAAGCGGAACAAGCAGAGGAGCACCCTAAGGTTTTTAAGAAGATAAAAATAGAGTACCTTTTCAGGGGCGAAGATTTAAAAGATGCGGACCTGAAAAGAGCCATAGAGCTTTCTCAGGAGAAATACTGCTCGGTCACCGCGATGCTACAGAAAACTGCGGAATTGAGCTATACCTGGGTAATTAAAAAAGAATAGAATAAATTTCCACAGAGTTTAAAATCTTTCCTTAGTCATTTAAAACCTATTTCAGATAAGGCCGCCTAGTCGAGACTTTATGCCTCAGCTGAGCTACGCGATTATATAGAGGAAGGCTTCAGTCTCCTATTTTTTCATCTAGGATAACTGGAAACCCTGGTGGGTCAGACATTCCTGTCTGACAGGCTAAAAAAAACTTGACTTTTGGAAGGGGAAGGATAAAATAAAGGCAGACAAAAAATGAACTAATTAAAAAAACCAAAGGGAAGTATATCCCATTTTCCTTTTCAGATATCTATCCTTATTGGGAGGATAAACGAACCATACTCAATTACTTTTAGTTAGGCGAAATACCAAGGGAAAAGAGGAATAAAGATGAACTCTACTGAAAGAGGGAAGATAGTAGCTATGATGAAGGAAAACTCCCTTCATGCCTACCTTGCTACCTGTGATAGTGACCAACCGAGAGTTCGGCCGGTATCTCCAATAGTCGAAGATAATTTATCTGTCTGGGTAACGGCCTTCAGCACTTCCAGAAAGGTAAAACAAATAAGGCAAAATCCTAAGATTTGTCTTGCTTTTGTGGAGCAACCTGGTGGAGATAAGGCTGCAGTTATCATCGGCGAAGCCGAAATAATCACAAATTTAGAGGAGAAAAAGAGAGTGTGGAAGCTGACAACTTTCGATTTATCAGAAAATTTCCAGAATGGTCCAAAGTCTGACGAATTTTGCTTACTGAAAATCCTCATTGATAAGATCGAATGGAGGGACAGTTGGACAGATAAGGTAAAAATTTATGAGCCGGAACAGAAATGAGTAAAAGTATAAGCAATAAAAGAGAATAGTGGCTCAGTACCTAACAGCGGAGTTTATCCCGCTGAGAGCGGGACTCCCCCAAACCCCGCCAAAGCGGAACTTTGCAAACACGCGAAATTTTAGCCGAAATACTGCTGAGATGGTGTTAAAATGATTGCTCCAAGATATATTAACCTGCTGAAAAAAATATACGGGCAGTTACAGGAAGTCTTGGTTTCGCCTTAGAGGGTATGCCGGTTGAAGTCCATGATATCGATATTCAAACTGATAAGGCTGGGGCATATGAGATAGAGAAGCTATGTTTTTAAGTGGTAGCCGCAACCTTTAGGTTGCGTAAGTGATTGAAATTCAATGTTCCAATTTCGCAGGCTACCAAAATAAGGGTTTTCACACGATCTGAAGTTAGCTGACATTTTAGAGGTGACTGGGAGATGTTGAAATTTGTTCAAGTAGAGTCTGAAGAAGACCTTAGCCATGTTGGTGAGCTATTTAAAGAATATGCAGAATCACTGGGTTTTGACCTTTGTTTTCAGGATTTCAAAAAAGAGCTTGAAGAACTCCCGGGTGAATATGCTCCACCAGAAGGATGCTTGCTTTTAGCTATATACAAGACACAGGTGGTCGGATGCGTAGCCCTGAAAAAGCTCTCTGAAGATATCTCTGAGATGAAAAGAATGTATGTAAAGCCAGGGTTTCGAGGAAAAGGGATTGGCAGAGAGTTAGCAGTGGCAATAATCCAAGAAGCTCGTAAGATCGGTTATAAGCGTATGCGGTTAGATACCGTTCCTTCGATGAAAGAAGCCATAGCACTTTATCGCTCCCTGGGCTTCAAAGAAATTGAGCCTTATCGGTATAATCCTATAGAAGGAGCGGTATTTATGGAGCTTGATTTGAGGGGGGAAGAAAATACTTGATTTTTATGTTCATTCGGGAATTGTCGTCAAGACCCATTCTGGGGAATTCCCGAACCGAGGAAATATGCATGCGAGAAATCCAATTCCCGCAGTAACAAATGACGTAGGGGCACGGTCCGCCACAGGCGGATGCCCCTACAATTTTATTCTGTCCAGTGCTTACTTAATTTCCAGGTATGATATTTCTCATTCTAGGTTAACTGGAAGAGATTAGAGGCAGAGTCAGAGACTGAAAAATGCCAGATGTTTTTTTCTCCGGCATCGCTTTTCCATTTATTTTCTAAGTGCACAATCTCATAGATCCTTCCTTTCCATCTGAACTTAAGGGGCAGGATTTTCCCTTTCTGAAATAAAGCTAAGACCTCAATCTGTTCTTCTATATCCTGATAGATAACTCTCCGCACAAAGGTTTCATCCAGCCATTTCTTGTAGGGGGTTCAATTGAACGCCCCTACTTTTCCCTCTCCTTTTTTCCGAGAAACGGAGACTATGTCTGGCGCCCTACGGGCGGGCTGGCTCGTAGCCACCGTAGGAAAGGATAGGGAAGGGGTGAGGTTCTATGGGGTATCTACCCCGGTTGAGGGCAGCGTCAGATTATGTGAAAACTCTTGGAAGCTTTTTCTTATACTGATATATTATAAAAAGGATTCTTTTTGCAAAGGAGAAAAACAAGGGCTCACACAGAAGGAGTTGCCCGAAATCAAGTAATTTTATTTCCTGAGGTAATTGACCCGCCTCTGGCGGATTACTCCTGATTTTAAGACGATTAAAGATTTCAGGAAGGAGAAACTCTTTTAGAAATAACAAATTAAGGGAGCAGAAGAGATTTTATGGAAGAGGGGCAATAGATTTCTTTCCTTAACAAAAATAAATTTACTTTGCCCTCTTCTCACACAGACTGACGTTAAGCTCTATTTGGTAATCCCACCTTGCCCTCCAGGTAGGACAGTTGACTTTATGAGGTAAGACCTGATCCTATGGTTCCTAAACCTGATTAAAGTAAGTTTGAAAAATAATTTTCATCCTAACTAAAAAGGTTGACAATCGAAAAATCAAATGATATTATATAAAAAATAACTTTTAAATCTGGAGTGAAAGATGGCAGGTTTAAACAAGGTACTTTTGATTGGAAACTTAGGAAGGGATCCGGAAAAAAGGTATACTCCGAATGGTCAGGCTGTAACCAGTGTGCCCTTAGCCACCACCTCTCGCTGGAAAGATAAAACCGATCAGATGCAGGAGAGGACCGATTGGCACAATCTGGTGATCTGGGGAAAGCAGGCTGAGAGTGCCAAGGAGATCCTCAAAAAAGGGGATCAGGTCTTTGTGGAGGGTAAGATCCAGAACCGTTCCTATGATGATCGGGATGGAAACAAAAGATATATTACCGAGATCATAGTCTGGAGGTTTATGAAATTGGGCCGTAAAGAAGCTGAGCCCTCTGAAGAGCCTGTAGGAACAGAGGCAGAAGTTAGTGAAGGGCAGGATGAGGATCTACCCTTCTAATCCCGCCAGCGGATGGACTGGCCTCTAATCCTCAGGTGAAAACAAACTTTCTGGTTCTGGTTTAAAATCTAAAATGATGCCCTCAAGGCTTTACCTTTTCCGGTCCTATGGATTCAGATTCGGACTGGCTGGTTTAATTCTCCTCCTCAGCGGTTTTTTTTATCTTTTAACCCTCTCCCCTTCACTTTCCTTTATCGATTCCGGAGAGCTTGCCACAGTCTGTTATACTCTGGGTATTGGCCATCCTACTGGTTATCCTCTTTACACTTTAATCGGCAGGATTTTCTCTCTTTTGCCTCTAGAAACCCCTATCTACAGGCTTAATTTACTTTCACTATTTTTAGTCTGCTTTTCTAACCTGATTTTATTCTTTCTTTTTCTGAAAATTTTGGAGCTTCTTTTTCCTAAAGTAAAAAATGGTGTCCACCAATATATATCATTCCTTACCATTTTAATCTTCTCTTTTACCCCTACGCTCTGGTCTCAGGCAAACTCCAATGAAGTCTATGGACTAAATCTCCTTCTGACCACAATTCTTTTCTATTTACTTCTCTTGCAGATAAATCCAATAACCGAGGACAAACCTCTAAAGACTGAGAGGCTTTCTTATCTTTTCTTTTTCCTCTACGGCTTAAGCTTTGGTAATCATCTTTCCACTCTTTTGCTTCTGCCTGGATTTTTCTTCCTCCTTTTTGTCATTTACCGAAAATCCCTTTTCCAAGTAAAAAGACTTTTTCTCTTCCTGCTTTTTTTCATTCTGGGCCTCTCCATCTATTTTTATCTACCTATTCGGGCTTTCTGTAACCCCATTTTGAACTGGGGAGATCCCTCTTCCCTCTCAAATTTCAAAAGGCATATCACTGGCTGGCAGTATCAGGTCTGGATGTTCTCCGAGTCAGGTCAGATGCTCTGGCATAATTTCAAAAACTATCTTCATCTCTTTTACTCCCAGTTCCCTTTTTATCTATTGCCCTGGCTATTCTTAGGATTTTTGATTCTTTTGAGAAAAAACTTGAGGTTTTTCTTTTTTCTGCTTTTAATTTTCCTTTTTACCATTTTCTACGGGATAAACTATGAGATCCAGGATATCGACCCCTATTTCCTCCCCTCGTTCTTAGTAGCCTCAATCTGGCTTTGCTGTGGGATAACTTTTACCTTTGAATTACTTTACAGAAAAAGACATAATCTCTCCTCAATTGGGCTGGTTTTATTAATTATTTTCACTATCCTTCCTCTTCTCAACCTCTACCGCAATTACTTTAAACAGAACCGGAGCCGAACCTACTTCGCTTATGATTATGCGGAAAATATCTTGAGGTCTGTAAAAAAGAACCCGATTATTCTAACTAAAATCTGGGATCACTATTCACCCTGGCTTTACTTAAGATTTATCGAGGGTAAAAGACCGGATGTGAGATTCTTGGATACTGAGCTTTTAAGAAGAAGCTGGTATTTAAATTATCTTAAAGTTAATTATCCTGAACTATACTTAAGATCTGAAGAAGAGATAAACCAATTCCGAGAACAAGTTTATCTATTTGAGAATGGTCTGCCTTACGACCCGAACCTTATAGAGAAAAGGTATGTAAATATGATCCAGAGCTTCCTTTTGAAAAACTATCCGGAAAAACCTTTATATTGTGACCTTTTGACAGATCAGAAGTTCCTTGGTTCTTTTACTCAGTTCCCTGAAGGTATCATCTTCCGGCTACATAAAGATTTAGGATATTATCCCTATCCTTTCCCTGACCTCAAACTGCGCGGTATCCTGGATGAAAAAATTTACAAGGATGAAAGAACCTTGTTCCATCTTAAGAACTACCCACCGATGATCAAAGACCGTATGTCCTACCTACTTTATTTCAAACAGGATTCCTTAGCACAAAATTTAGAGAAAAAATACCAAAAGCTTTTAAACTCGTCTTATAAATAAAAAAAGCGTGTAGGGACAATCCTTGTGGTCACCTTTTTTTAATGTAATGTCCGACGTTTCTGTCGGAAGAAAAAAACAAACGCCCGATACAAAGGTCGGGCGCTATGAAAGATATATTGAGATTGCTTTGCAATGACAGATTAAGAGTAGGGGCGAACCTATGTTTCGCCCAGATTAATAGGGCAGACACGTATCTACACCCTCTTAACTGGATTGCTTCGTTGCTTACGCTCCTCGCAATGACAGAGAAAGACTTTATGAGTCATTCTGAGGGAGTCCCGCCAAAGGCGGGGTCAGAATGACAATAGTAAATAAGGGTGGAGAAAAGTTCCACCCTTGTGTGTCTTAAAAAGCTAAAGTCTTAAGACTTTAAAACACTACCTCTTTTTCTTTCCTATACCCAGTTTATCCTTAGCCAGTTCAGCCTCTGTTGAGTTAGGGTATTTATTTATCACCTCTCCGAAATAACGGTTGGCTCTGATTTGATTCTTCAACTCCTCATAACAAAGTCCGATCTTATAAAGGGCACTGGGAAGCTTGTCTGAAGACGGAAAGCTCTGCAACAGTTTCTGAAATTCATCCAGGCTCCGGTTATAATCCTTCTTAGCAAAATAGCACTCCCCGACCCAGTACTGGGCTTTATCAGCTGAATTGCTCTGTGGGAAGTATTTCAGATAATCTGAGAATCCCTGGATAGCTAAATCGTAATTACCTTTGGCAAAATCAAGATAAGCCTGATCATATAATCTCTGAGGGGCCAAGCTAACCTTTATTTTCAAAGAATCCGGGACTCCGGCAGTATCTGCCGGAGAAAATTCTTCTCTGTCCATCTTGCGGAACAACTCAGAGAAGCGGTATCCGGAATCCTCTACCCTCCCTTCTAACATCCTCAGCCTCTCGTCGATCGAGCCTAAACTCGAGAAGAGGCCAGCCTTAAGCCTTTGATTTTCCTCTAACTGCTCCCTCAAAAGGCTGTCCAGGGTAGCAACATCTCTTTCCAGTCGGTAATTGCTCACTTCCAGATAGTCAAGTTGTTCTCGAAACCGCACTATCTCCCTTCTGGAGGCACAGCCTGCGACCAGAAGAAATATCAAGAATAAAAAAATTCCAGCTTTAATATATCTAATCCTGTGGATCCAATTTCGGATGGGCAAATACCTCCCTCCTCTTCCGTGATTTGTCTAAAATTATCTTTTTGTCCCTTGATAACTTCCTATTTAGACACGATCACAAAATCATCTCTGCGATTTTTCGACCAAGCCTCCTCATTGTGACCGGGATATAAGGGCCTTTCCTTACCATAGCTGATTGTCGAGATACGATTGGGGTCAACTCCCAAGTTCTTCAGATAATCCATAGCCGCTCTGGCTCTTTTCTCGCCTAAGGCTAAGTTATACTCCGCGGTACCCCTTTCATCGCAGTTACCCTCTATTCTGATCTTAACCTGGGGATTGTCCTTCAAGGTTCTGGCATTGCGGTTCAAGCTCGGCTTGGCATCCTCTCTGATGAAATATCTGTCGAAGTCAAAGTAGATCGGCTCTAATTTGATCTCCACTGGTTTTTCCTCTGCTACCACTTCCTCCTCTGGAATGGATGGGGGAACTTCCTCCTCTACCACAACCTCCTCCTGGGGAGGCTCCACTGCTGGCTTTATCTTGGTGCCGGATTTGCATCCCCAGAAGAAAGCCAGGATTAAGACTCCCATCAGAACTACTAAGATGCTTCTCACCTTTTTTACCTCCTGTTTAAAAGGTTAAAAGTTTAATTTGCCAAGATTATAATTGCCTTTCCGAAAATTGTCAAGAGAAATCGAAAATTGTATAGAAATATTTACCCTTTAAAACCTGGGAGACCAGCAAGGATTGTAGTTTTCTCCTTCTGAGGTAACAGCTTTCTGATCAGAGCCATCCCAGTGCATGGTGTAAACCTGGTATTTACCTGTGCGATTGGAGCTGAAAACTAAATGATAGCCATCCGGTGACCAGGAAGGATTCTCGTTATTATACCCGTAGGTCAATCTTCTCAGATTCTCTCCTGTTACATCAATGGTGTAAATGTCAAATCCTGAGGGTGTCCTGACCACAAAAGCGATCTTATCACCCTTGGGTGACCAGGCGGGCGAATCGCAGTAACCCAAATCATAAGTCAGCCGGCGGATGTTACTTCCCTGATCATCCATTATGTAGAGCTGGGGCGAGCCGGTGCGATCTGAGGTAAATGCTATTTCCTTTCCATTTGGAGAAAATGAAGGTGAGGATTCAATGCCAGAGCTGTTGGTCAGCCTGCGGATCACCTTTCCGGATTGACTTATCAAATAGATTTCCGGGTTGCCATCTTTGCTTAAAGTCAAACCTATATTTTTACCCTCTGGAGACCAAGCCGGTGCAGAATTTAACCCCACCTGGGAGGATAAAATCTGGTTTGTACCAGCCTGCAGGTCCCTTAACCACAGGTCAGGATTCCCCTTTCTATAAGAAGTGTATATTATTTTCCTTTCTTTTGGGGACCAGCGAGGTGATAAATTTATGGACCGGTCCTCAGTTACCCTTATTACGTTATAACCATCGTAATCGCAGATATAGATCTCCTTATCACCACTCCGGCTGGAGACAAAAGCGATCTTGGTATTAAAAATCCCCTTTTCCCCGGTCAACTCTAAGATCAGATCATCCGAAATAATATGAGCTAATCCCCTGTAATTATCAGAGGAGGTTTTATAGGATCTTGAAAAAATCTTCTTACCTCTTATCACCCCATAAAGAGAGGCCTCAGCTACAATATCGTTACCTCTTAATTCCACCTCACCGCTAAGGACCATCTGTATCCCCAACTTATACCAGCCATCAAAATTCAGAGGATTATCCCCCACTATCGATTTAGTAAAAGAATCGATCTCTGCCACATAGAACAAAAGTGAGAAGTCAAGGTCCTCCCTTATTATCTGAGGAATCTGAGAAGCTAATTTCTGTTCCTCAATTGAGAAACCTTTTTTCTTGGGGAAAAAATCAGTAATCGCAATATCCAAGGGTTCTGCCCCTCCCACCGGCATCTTAACATAGATCTCCGTCTGGGCAGAAATGGTTTTAAAACTAAAAAGGGAAAAAAAGAGACAAATAAAAACTAAGAAGATTTTTTGTTTTTTCATATAAGTTTTTAAAAATTTATCAATTTATTAGATTTTATTGTATGCATATATGCATATATCTTAGTAAAAAAATTAACTCCTCTATTAAAGAATCTTTCCTCGCCTATGCTTTTTAAGAACTCACCGAACATTTTATACCTCCAATTTTCTCTTTTTTGTTATTTGTGCCATTATCAACAAAAATATAGTCGCGTAGGGGTGGAGCTTGTCCACAGGATCCAAATTCGGATTGAGCTTTGCGAAATCCCCCGCCAAAGGCGGGGGGTCTCCACCCTTACTCCTTCAGGGCTGAGTTAAACTCCGCCCCTACGCGGGATGTCTGTTTCCCTCTCCCCCTATAGGAGAGGGGGTCACCCTCCCCTTACCCCTCCCATCAAGGGAGGGGAAATTTAAAGATAACTCCTATCTCATTCGTGCGGGAATTGTCGTCAAGACCCGTTCCGGGGAATTCCCGCACATAAGTGCACGCGATCGGTTCGGGAAATCCAATTCCCGAACCAACTTAAAAACAAATGAAAAGTAAAAAAAGTCTTGCTTTCTCATATCTTTTAAGGTAAAAATTCAAATTCTAAGTGAATCCCCAACCACTCACCTTTATATTCCTGAGGCAGTGGAGGTAAAGGGTCCGCTGAAATAACTGCCCGTAGGGACGCCTGGTCAAAAACTGCAATCCCGGAAGCAGTTTCAATTAGGGGCTCAACTATTTTACCGCTTTTGAGGATTTTGAAATAAATTGTTGACCTGACCGGTAAGTTAGTTTGTCTTAAAGGGTTAGTGAAAGCCTCCCTGATCCTGCCAAAGGCAATATTAAGATAATAGGGTGATTCGAAATTACCACCTTCTACATAGGCTGAACCCAATCCCCCTCCTAAGGAGATATCATAACCACCTCCAGTCCCCTCTTTACCTGAGAGTGCTTTTTCCTGTTCCTGTTTTTTTGAAGAAGCAACAGCTTTTTTAGCAGGTTCTTTCTTTTTTTGAGAAATTTGGGTCTGAGCCTTCTCCTCCTTTTTCTTCTCAGTTTTTATTTCTTTCAAACCAATCCCCTCAGCTTGAGCTAATTTCCCTGAAGTAGATTTTACCCCCTCCCCTTCTCCACCTCCCAACCCTCCAGCTGGCAGACTAACTAATCCAACCCGGTAAATTTGGGGGTAACCCTTTATCTGATAATAAGCTGTAACCGGAACAAAAATAGCCAGAAAAAAGATGAAGAGTAGATGAAACCCGAAAGAGATAAAAAGGTCCTTCCTCATTTCTTCTCCACTGGCTCAATAACTAACCCCAAATCAGTTATACCCATACCCTTAATTTTCCCCATCACATCTACTACAAACCCGTAGGGAACGCTTGCATCTGCACGCAGATAGACCGCCTTAATACCCTTCTTAGCTTTCAGACTACCCAATCTCTGTTCAAATTTACTCAAAGATGTGATCCTATCATCCACGAAGATCCTTTTTTCTTTGGTAATGGTAACCACAATCCCTTCCCCTAAGTCCTTCTGAGTGGCAACAGTCTTAGGCAGATTAATATCGATTCCACTCTGCAACATGGGTGCAGTTATCATAAAGATAATCAAGAGGACTAAAACCACATCCACTAAATTGGTCACATTTATATCATAAAGTGCCGGATAGTGTCTTTTCTTCATAAAAGCCCCTCTTTCTTAGACCAGGAAAGGAATTCCAGTGAAAAGTTATCTATATCCGTTGCCACGAATTTCAAGCGGTTATTGAAATAGTTATATCCGACAACTCCTGGTATAGCCACTGCTAAGCCGAAGATAGTGGCAATTAAAGCCTCAGCTATTCCGGGTGCAACCACAGCCAAGCTGGCAGAACCCCTTACTCCTATACTGGCGAAGGAATCCATAACACCCCACACGGTTCCCAAGAGCCCCAAGAAGGGAGCGGTATTTCCGGTGGTGGCTAAAAAAACTATATACCTTTCTAACTGACTTAATTCCTCTGCCCCTACCCTATCCAGGGTCATCTTGACTAACTCTCCCTTTTTTTCCGCTGATAGACCCTCATCTTTTTTGGGATTATCTAAATAATCCTTTTTGGATAGTTGCTCTGATTCTTTAAATCCCACCTCTAACATCCGGGATAAAGGGGTCCTCCGCAGAGGAGCACAGGCTAAGTATGCCTCCGGTATAGTTTTGCTTTTTCTGAATATGGTAAGAAATTTCCTGGTTTCAGCCTCTACTTTTCTAAAGACCCTGAGCTTATTTATTATTATCCCCCAGGATACCACTGATAAGAAAAGCAGGATAAGCAAAATGACTTTGGCAAAAACCCCAGATTCTAAGATCATCCTGATTATACCACCCTTGAAAGTGGCAGGATCAGGGACTAATAGTAAAAAGGTCAAAAGATGCATCGGTTTCCTTTCTTAAAAAATTTTTCTATTGACAATCAAAACTCAGTATATAAATTGAAAGCTAATACGTTATACTCTGAGTGAAGTCAAAAGTTCACATTATTGTAAAAATTATACGAAAACTATAAAGAGAGGTCAAGTAAAAAATGAAACCAAAGGGAGGTGAGTACTTAAATGAAACGATTGCTTGCTTTACTTATAGCCCTTATTTTTAGCCTTTCAATCCTGGTGGGATGCGGAAAAAAGGAAGAACCGCAGATGGAGGAGGAAACCACCACAGAAGAGGTGACTCCAGAGGAGGGAACTGAAGCTGATACCATGGGCGGAGAGTAGAATTATCACTTTATTTTTTGAAAAAAAAGGCAGTCCTGCTAAAAGCGGGACTGCCTTTTTTATTTGACTTTGCCTAAGATCTTGGGTAGATTATATTTAAACCTCAAAACGGAGGGAGAAATGGAAGAAAAACCCCAAGATAAAGAAAAAATACCAGAAGAAAAAACTAAACCAAAAGTTGAGAAGCCTGGTAAAGTAAAACATGAAAGGTTAAAACAGGAACATATGATCGAGGCTCAGCGCAAAGAGAAAATGAAAGATTTCCGCAGGGATATGTTCAAACACGGAAAACACCTTTTCGATCGTAAGCGGAAAGATAAATTCTTAGGCGGAACTAAGGGAAGAAGGGGAGGGTAAAACATCTTAGAGGGGTCTCTGAAAAATCAAATTTGCAGGGCTGGAAGCCCTGCCTATCCGCCTTAGGCGGACTAACCCATTGAGCTTTCGTAGAGCGGGCACCCTTGCCCGCCGAATTTCTTAACTTTTTCAGAGCTCTCTTACAACATTTTACCTCTGGCTATAGTCTTATAGTTTTGGGAGGAGGATAATTTTTCACCAAAAGAATGTTATGCCTGCTATAGATGAAAAGATAAAAAAAAGAGCCCAGGAGCTAAGGGAAAGGATAAACTATCATAATTATCTCTATTATGTGCTGGACTCACCTGAGATCTCCGATGCGGAATATGACCGCCTCTTTGACGAGCTGGTGGAATTAGAAAAAACCTACCCGGAGCTTATTACCCCGGATTCACCTACCCAGAGGGTAGGCGCCCCACCTTTAACAGAATTCAAGACCATCAAACACACCCTGCCAATGTTAAGCCTAAACAAAGCCACCACCGCAGAAGAGCGTTCAGATTTTCACCGACGAGTAATGGAGTTGACTGGCTTGGATGAATCCAAGATAGAATACACGGCTGAGCCCAAGTTCGATGGCTTAGCCATTGAGCTGGTCTACAAAGATGGGGTCTTAATTCAGGGCTCCACCAGGGGGGATGGATATGTGGGTGAGGATGTTACTTTAAATTTAAAGACCATCAAAACCATCCCCTTAAGGCTTCTTTCTAAAAAGGTTACCTTCCCTAAGCTCTTAGAGGTAAGAGGTGAAATTATTCTTACTAAATCTGAATTTGAGAAATTAAATAAACAAAGGGAAAAAACCGGTGAGCCACTTTTTGCCAATCCGCGCAATGCTGCGGCAGGTTCTGTCAGACAGCTTGATTCCAAGATAACTTCCTCTCGTCCTCTGACCTCTTTTTTCTATGGAACAGGGGTTGTGCAGGGGAAGAAGCTTTCCACCCATTATGAATCTATCCTTTTCCTTAAGGAGCTGGGTTTTAACCTAAGCCAATATGTAAAATTATGCAAAAGCTTAGATGAGGTCAGAGATTACTATAATAAGATTTTAGTCCAAAGGGATACCTTAGATTACGAGCTGGATGGGATTGTTATAAAGGTTAATGATTTTGAACTACAAAAGAAATTAGGTGAGCTTTCTCGAAGCCCCAGATGGGCAGTTGCCTGGAAATTTCCGCCTCAGCAGGAAACCACCAAAATAAAAGATGTTTTAGTAAATGTAGGCAGAACCGGAGCCTTAACCCCAGTAGCCCTTTTAGAACCGGTCAGGGTCGGCGGGGTGGAGATAAGCCGTGCCACCCTGCATAACGAGGATGAGATCAAAAAAAAGGATGTGAGGATAGGTGATACGGTCTTAGTGCAGAGGGCTGGAGATGTGATCCCGGAAGTGGTGATGGTGATAAAGAGCAAGAGAACCGGAAAAGAAAGAAAATTTATTTTCCCGGATAGATGCCCGGTCTGTGACTCTAAAGTAGAAAGGCCTGCAGGCGAGGCTGTGCATAGGTGCACCGGTATAGACTGTCCTGCTCAACTAAAGGAGAGAATATCCCATTTTGCTTGCAAAGGCGGGATGGACATAGATGGACTGGGATATAAATTTATCGAACAGATGGTGGATATTGGGATGCTCAAAGACCCGGCAGACCTGTATTATCTGACAGAAAAAGATTTGATGGATAAGATGGAAAGGATGGGACCAAAATTAGCCCAGAATCTGATCAATGCTATAAAGAGAAGTAAAAATCCGGATCTGCCACACCTGTTCTTCGCTCTGGGAATAAGAAATGTGGGCGAGCATCTGGCAACAGTTTTAGCCCGTGAATACAAATCCTTAGATAATTTAACTAAACAAACGATCGAGGATTTATCCTCAACCTATGAGATAGGATCAATAGTGGCAGAAAGCATCTATAATTTCTTTCATGACCAGAAGAATCTAAAGGTTTTAGAGAAGCTCAAAAAAGCCGGGGTCAAATTTCCAGAGATGTCCGAATTTGGATCCATAGGAAAAGTCAAAACCAAAACTACCCCCTTAACTGGAAAGAGTTTTGTCCTAACCGGCGGTCTGAACTCTTTTACAAGAGATGAAGCTAAAAGGATAATTGAGGAGATGGGTGGAAGAATATCCTCATCTGTTAGCCAGAAAACTGACTTTGTAATAGTGGGAAAAGACCCGGGCTCAAAACTTACTCAGGCTCAAAAACTGGGGATAAAAACCATAAATGAAACTGAGTTCAAAAAATTAATTGGGAAATAGTCATTGCTTTTAACAGATGACAACGTAGTGCGCCCCTTTTAGGGACTGTTGAAAAAGTTCAGGAGGCTGTCATTGCGAGCGAAGCGAAGCAATCTGACTTATGTGAATCAATGGGTTAGGGATTGCTTCGTCGTCCCCGTAGGGGACTCCTCGCAATGACAACAAAAAGGTTTTTCAACATGCCCTTTTAGGGTCGCCAGAGATGTAGGGACAATTCATGAAATGCCCCTACTTTCCAAAATATTATGACCAATCAGGATATTGCCAATATATTTTATCACATTGCAGAGATATTAGAGATCCAGGGAGAAAACCCTTTCAAAATCAGAGCCTATATTAAAGCCGCCCAGACCATAGAAAGCTACACCAAAGAACTTTCAGAGATCAAAGATATTGAGGAATTAAAACATCTTCCGGGTATTGGTGAAAAGATAGCCTTGAAAATAAAAGAGCTCTTAGAAACCGGGAAATTGGAAATGTATGAGAAGCTGAAGAAATCTGAATTTGCACCGCTGGTGGAGCTTCTTGAGGTTCCCGGAATGGGACCCAAACATGTAAAGTTAATTTACGATAAGTTAGGGATTAAGACGGTTGACCAGCTGGAAAAAGCTGCCAAAGCTGGAAAATTAAGAGACCTTCCTGGCTTAGGTGAAAAGACCGAGCAGAATATCTTAAAAGGAATAGAACAGGAAAGAAGGCATAAGGAAAGATTCCCCTTAGGGGTAATATTGCCCAGGGCTGAGTCTATTGTTTTGCAATTGAAGAAAGTAAAAGAGGTAAAAAATATAAGTTTAGCCGGAAGTTTAAGGAGAATGAAGGAGACCATTGCGGATGTGGATATTTTGGTCTCCTCTTTAAAACCAAAAGTAGTCTTTAATGCTTTTGTTAAACTGCCAGAGGTGCAAACTGTTTTATCTAAAGGCGCAACCAAATCCAGCATTGTAACCAGAGACGGTATTCAGATGGACCTAAGAGTGGTAAAACCAGAATCCTATGGCTCAGCTCAGCACTATTTCACCGGCTCTAAAGCTCATAATATTAGAATCAGGTCTTTAGGTGTGGATCGGGGCTTGAAGATCAATGAATATGGAGTGTTTAAAGGGGAAAAAAGTATTGCCGGAAAAAGCGAGGAGGAGGTTTTCAATTCTGTAGGCCTTCCTTTTATCCCGCCTGAGATGAGGGAAGATTGGGGCGAGATAGAGGCAGCCAAAAAAAGGAAATTGCCTCATCTTATCGAATTAAAAGACCTGAAAGGGGATTTACATATCCATTCTAACTGGACCGATGGAAGAAGCGCAATCGAAGAGATGGCTTTAGCTGCCCGGAAGATGGGTTATCAATATATTGCTCTATGTGACCATTCACCCACCATCGGGATAACCAATGGGCTTACCCCTCAGAGACTCCTGAAGCAAAAAGAGGAGATAAAGAGACTCAATCGTAAATTCAAAGGATTTTTCATCTTAAGTGGAGTAGAGGTGGATATAAGGTCTAATGGTAAGTTGGATTTCGAGGATGAGATCTTGAAAGGGCTGGATATAGTTGTAGGTGCAGTTCATACCAAATTCACTCAATCCAAAGAGGAGATGACCAAGAGAATCATCCGGGCAATAGAAAACCCCTACGTGCATATAATTGCCCATCCCACTGGCAGATTAATCGGCAAAAGAGACCCCTATGAGGTGGATATGGATAAGCTCCTGGATGCGGCTAAAGCCAATGGAAAGATAATGGAGTTGAATGCCTATCCGGACAGGCTGGATTTAAATGACCTCCACTGCAGAAAAGCCAGGGAAAAAGGGGTAAAAGTTGCCATCTCCACAGATGCCCACTGGACCGAACACCTGCACTGGATAAAATACGGAATAGCCACCGCCCGCCGGGGCTGGCTTGAACCTGAGGATGTAGTAAATACTTTGTCTTTGGAGAAGTTATTAAAAATTCTGAAATAATTATGGAGTGCATCGTCCATAACGATGCAGCGATATCGCATTGACACGGTCAATGCACTCCAAAATAATGTAGTAGAGTAGGGGCGTATTGCAATACGCCCCTACAATTTCAAAACCTCCTTGACTTTGTGAGGGAAAAGGATAAAATAAAGAAAAGACCTTTCGTTTGTGCGGGGGAATTCCCGCACGGGCTTGGCTCGGGTCACCAGGATTCCCCCGCCAGAGGCGGGAGAAAAATCCAATTCCCGAACTAACTTAAAAAGAAACCACAGGTCTTTGAAAAAGTAGTTTTGGAGTGCGAACCTTTAGGTTTGCCTGAAATGGTAAAGCTATCCGCCTTCGGCGGATACACTCCAACAAAATTCCCTCTCCCCTTGTGGGAGAGGGAGAGGGGGATCACCCTCCCCCTACCCCCTCCCATCAAGGGAGGGGAATTTGCTCCAAGAGGTGGTAGATGCAGATGATGATACCGCTTGAAAGTATTGTAATCCACAGCTGATTAAACAGATTAAACGGATGTTTATAACAGATTTTATCAGCTTAATCATAACAATCAGCTGTGAGGAAGTTTTTAAAACCTATGTAGTGCAACCTTTTCAGGGTTGCTTAAACCAAAGCGAGGCTAAAAGTCTCAAGACCTTGAGGCCTCGCACTACGAAAAGAAGAATAATGGTAGAACAAACATTCTTGTTTGTTCATAGGTCAGACATGAATGTCTAACCTACCAGGAACTTAAACCCTTGAACCTTTAAACTTTTTTTAATGTCTGAACCAAAAACGTATTTAACTTTACAATCCGTAGCTTTACCCTTCTTAGCCTTAGCTGCTTTTACTGCCTTCTGCTATTTCGCCAGCCCGATTCTGATACCCATATTTGTGTCCATCTCCTTAGCCTATATGTTAAGCCCTTTTATTTCCCTTTTAGACCGGCTGAAAATTCCTCATTTTATCTCGGTTCTTATAGTCCTTTTAGCCAGCGTAATAATTGTCGGATTTTTAAGCTACCTGATATTCAACCAGGCTAACAGCTTAGTCCAAGAACTGCCTAACTACTGGGACCGGATTCTTTTATATCTTACCCAGCTCAGAGAGAGTCTAATCGATAAAGGGTTAATTCCGCCCGGGCAGGGGATAGATTTAGAGAGTCTACGATTCAAGGATTTCTCCTGGGTCCCTAATTTTTTAGCCCGGGGACTTGGTTCACTTTTCTCTTTTGTCTTCGGCTCGATTTTTGTATTCTTTTTAACCCTTTTTATTCTGAATGATTACCCATATATGAAAACAAAAATTATAAAAGCCTTTGGAAGCTCAAATGAAGAACTGAGTGGAAAAATTTTGACTGAGATAAATCAACAGATCGGGAGCTATGTGCTGGTGAAATTCTCCATCACCTTAGCCCTATCTTTAATCTATACTATCGGATTTCTTCTCTTAGGAGTAAATTATGCCTATATCTGGGGACCTTTAGCCGGCTTTTTGAATTTAGTTCCCTATATAGGTCCTTTCTTTGGTTTGTTCCCTCCTCTTATCGTTGCGGGAATACAGTTCAAATCTATTTTTCCCATGCTCTGGATATTTATCTTCTATGAAGCAGTTCAGCTTTTAGAAGGTAATTTTGTCACCCCAAAACTCTTAGAGAATAGGATAAATCTTAGCTCTTTAGCCATTTTAATTTCCTTTATGTTCTGGGCTTGGCTCTGGGGAGCGATCGGTATTATCTTAGCAGTTCCTATAACTGCCGCCATCAAAGTAGCCTGCGACCATGTGGAATCCTTAAAGCCCATCGGAATAATCTTAGGAGGGAAAAAAGAGAAGTGAAAATTAAATAACTCGTAGGGGCGGAGTTTAACTCCGCCCTTATCTATGGGTGGAGACCCTATAAAATCTGGGTTTCGCAAGCTCAACAAGCTCCACCTCTACGCAAATAAATCATTAACTGAGGTACCTAAGATGAAAAAGAGAAAAAGAAGAAAAATAAAAGACTTTCCGGTCAGGGTAAAAGTGATAAAGGTTGAGAAAAAACCCTGTGCTTTCGGGCACAAAGTCGGAGATACCTGGGTTTTCAAGGGAGGAAAAACGGTAGCCGGGCTCTGTTCTGCGGCATACGATGTCTTATTCCCTTACTGGAGAGTCTTAAGATTCGGAGGGGAGCTACCCTGGGAGAAGAACAAGGACAAAGCCATAATCTGCTGCCCGGACCCGGAATCCGGTGTGGTGTTTGAATTGACCAGAATACGGGAAGTAGAATAAAAAAGGAGTGCAACAACTTGTCGAATTTGACCTTGAGGTTGTTGCAAAATTAAAAAAGTGCAAGAGCAAGCTCTTGCACTCCAGAAAATACTTGTTTGCATACCTAAAGGGCTTGATAAATCAAGCCCCTACAAATACGTAGGGGTTCGATTTATCGAACCTAAATTGGCTAAATGGTATTTAAAACATCTCTCCTTTATCATAAAATAAAAGGTAATCTATCTTTTCTATGGAAGTGGTTTAAAGGGACTTATATCCATTTTTTCTCCAGGGATAACTGCCCTTTGATGTCAGCAGGTATCTCCTTTTATGCCCTTTTATCTTTGATTCCGCTTTTTTTACTTCTAATCTCCCTTTTAGGTTTTGTTTTACACTCCTCAGAAAAGGCGGCTTCCTCAGCTTATTTTCTATTAGTGAAATCCCTGCCCATCTCAACTGTCTCCTCCTTTAAACTTCTTTTTAATCTGATCCAGAAAAGACAGGTACTGGGACTATTTGGTCTTTTAGGCTTAACCTGGACTGCCTCCAGGATTTTTGCCGCTATAGAACAGGCTTTGAATACAGTCTGGAAGGTGGACAAAAGGCGAAAATATTTCCACAGTAAACTTCTTTCCATAATTTTAGTTCCGGTATCCTTACTGATTCTTCTCCTTTCTTTGGTATTGACCAGCTTATACGCCTTTGCAAAGAATCAAAATCTCCCTTATCTGAATTTCAAGCTCTCCGATGCGCCTTTCTTGGCCAATCTCTTAGCTATACTTATCCCCATACTTTTAAGCTTGCTTCTTTTCTTTTTGCTCTACAAATTCATCCCCTATCGTAAAATACCTAACCTCCCGGCTTTCATAGGGGCACTAACTTCAGCTATTTTATGGGAAGCCTCCAAACACCTTTTTGATATTTACATAAAAAATTACACCAGCTTGGAAAAAATCTACGGCTCTTTTGGCACTATTGTAATCTTGCTTTTCTGGATTTATTATTCTTCATTTATACTATTGATTGGAGCAGAGATAGGATATAATTTGGAGGTTTTACGAAAAAGGAGATATTCATCTTGAAACCCAGGTGAGAATATTAAGAGTAGCGGAGGTCTTTAGACCTCCAAGATGTTAAGTTGAAATGGAAGGCTGAAGTCTTCCGCAGGATCCTGTGGACAAGACCTTGAGGCCTTCCGCTACAGATCAAAAATAACAAAAAGAGGTTTAATTATGAAAAAAGAATTACCAGTAATATTCCTCTCCCTCTCAATCTTTGTGCTGATGATTTGCACCCAAGTTCAGGCCTGTACCAGCATACTGGTAACCAAAGGAGCATCTGATGACGGCTCAGTGATGATAACCTATACCTGCGATGGGGAGTTCCATCCTCATCTTGAATATCTCCCGTCAGCCGATTACAAGCCAGGAGATTCGCTTGAGATTACCGATTGGTATGGGAAGGTAAGGGGAAAGATAAAGCAGGTTCCTCACACCTATGCTGTTGTCGACCTGATGAACGAACATCAACTTACCATCAGCGAGACAACCTTTGAGGGTAGAGAGGAACTGCGCAATCCCGATGGCCTTTTACATTACTGGGATTTGATGCAACTTGCTCTGCAAAGAGCCAGAACAGCCCGCCAGGCGATCAAAGTTATGACCGACCTGGTTGCAGACTACGGTTACCGCTCTACTGGTGAATCATTTTCCATCGCTGATACAAAAGAAGCTTGGATAATGGAGATGATAGGTCCAGGCTCTAGGGGAGAGGGAGCTATATGGGTGGCGCTCAGGATTCCGGATGGATATATATCCTGTCATGCCAACAAGGCACGAATAGGAGAGTTTCCGCTGGATGACCCGGAAAACTGTCTCTATTCCGAAAATGTGATTTCTTTTGCAGTGGAAAAAGGGTATTACGATCCGAAATCAGGAAAACCGTTCCGATTCTGTGATGCCTACTGCCCTGCCACACCCAAAAACAAAAGGTATGCTGATACCAGAGTCTGGAGTATCTTCTGCCGGGCAGCACCCTCAAAAAACTTTTCGCCTGATTACCACCGGGCAGTTGAGGGGGCAGAGCCCTACCCCTTATGGATCAAACCTGATAAGAAGCTGTCTTTAGCTGATGTGTTCGCTCTGATGCGTGATCACTATGAAGGAACACCTTATGATATGACCAAAGGAATCAATGCCGGGTCTTATGGCACCCCTAATCGCTGGCGACCAATTACCTGGATGGTGGACAGTGTGGAGTATGGCTGGGAACGTCCGATCTCCACTCAACAAACCGCCTTTTCATTTGTTTCCCAATCTCGTTCCTGGCTTCCAGACCCTGTAGGAGGCGTCCTTTGGTATGGTCTGGATGACACCTACACCTCCTGCTATGTGCCACTGTATTGCGGAATCGATACTGTTCCAAAATCATTT
>Ga0209979_1001816_pt1 | contig 22027 bp, 18 predicted proteins | sample AnhtaG_FD_183114 | JGI IMG/M metagenome (GOLD analysis project Ga0209979, IMG submission 183114) | Deep subsurface microbial communities from Anholt, Denmark to uncover new lineages of life (NeLLi) - Anholt_01485 metaG (SPAdes) (version 2) | ecosystem: Environmental > Aquatic > Marine > Oceanic...
ACACCAGACCCTCCTCGGCGCAACCGGCACGGGCAAGACCTTCTGCATGGCCAATGTGATAGAGGCAATACAGCGCCCCACCCTGATCATCGCTCATAACAAGACCTTGGCAGCACAGCTATTCGCCGAGTTCACGGAGTTCTTCCCTCACAACGCCGTCGCGTACTTCGTCAGCTACTACGACTACTATCAACCAGAAGCCTACATCCCCCGCTCGGACACCTACATCGAGAAGGACGCCCACATCAACGATGAGATAGACAGGCTCCGGTTGAAAGCCACGTCGGCGCTCCTCAGCCGCAGTGATGTGGTTATCGTCGCCAGCGTCTCTTGCATATTCGGCCTGGGCTCGCCCGAGGATTATGGCAGAGTAGTCGTCTCCCTGCGGAAGGGTGAAGTACGCAAGCGAGAGAAGGTCCTCCGCCACCTGGTGGATGTCCACTATGAGCGCAATGACTTCCAGCTCAGCAGAGGTAAGTTCCGCGTGCGAGGGGACACGCTGGAGGTACAGCCTGCGTATGAGGAAGTGGTGTATCGCATCGAGTTCTGGGGAGACGAGATTGAGCGCATAGTGGAGGTGGACACGGTGACCGGCGAGATCTTCGCCGAGCGTACGAGTGTGGACATCTTCCCTGCCAAGCACTTCATCACCCCGGAGGAGAAACTCGTGCGGGCCATGGAAGACATCAGGAAGGAACTGGAAGAGAGGCTCGAGTTCTTGAGAAGCCAGGGAAAGCTATTGGAGGCCCAGCGACTGGAGCACCGTACGAACTACGATCTGGAGATGTTGCAGGAGATAGGCTACTGCGCGGGGATAGAGAATTACTCTCGCCCCCTGGCACAGCGTCCGGCTGGCAGCCCACCGTGGACTTTGCTGGACTATTTCCCCGACGATTTCCTGTTGATCATCGACGAATCACATATGACCATCCCACAGTTGCACGGCATGTACCGGGGCGACCGCTCCCGCAAGGAAACCCTGGTGGAGTACGGGTTCCGGTTGCCTTCGGCTCTTGACAATCGTCCCTTGAGGTTCGAGGAGTTCGAGAAGTACATCCATCAGGTCATCTATACGTCAGCCACACCGGGAACCTACGAACTGGAGCACAGCGAACAGGTCGTGGACCAGGTCATCCGGCCGACCGGCCTAGTAGACCCCGAGATCGTCGTGAAGCCCACCAAGGGACAGATAGATGACCTCTACCAACAGATCAACGAGCGCGTAGCGCAAGGCGAGAGGGTTCTGGTGACCACGCTGACCAAGCGCATGGCCGAGGATCTGGCCGACTATCTCGCCGAGATGGGGGTCAAGGTGCAGTACCTCCATTCCGAGGTTCAAACGATCGAACGGGTGGAGATACTGCGAGCCCTTCGCGCGGGGATGTATGACGTGGTGGTGGGCATCAACCTCCTCCGAGAGGGCCTGGACCTGCCCGAGGTCTCCCTGGTTGCCATCCTTGACGCGGACAAGGAAGGCTTCCTCCGCTCCGAGCAGGCGCTGATCCAGACCATCGGGCGGGTAGCGCGGCACGTGAATGGGCAAGCGATCATGTACGCCGACAAAGTCACCAACTCCATGCGGCGGGCTATTGACGAGACCAACCGGCGTCGCCAGAAGCAGGTTGAGCATAACCAGCGGCACGGCATCGAACCGCGCAGCATCGTGAAGGAGATCAAGGACCTGACCGACCAGATGCGGGCGGTCGCAGAGGAGAGGGTCGAATACGCGGTTGGCGCTGACTTGCCCAGCGACGAGCTGAGCCGCCTCATCACGGAGCTTGAGAAGCAGATGAAAGCAGCGGCCGCGGAGTTGGAGTTCGAGAAGGCAGCCATGCTGCGCGATCAGATCTTCGAGTTGAGGCAAGCACTTGAGGATGACACAGTGCCAGAATGGGAACGGATACGTGAGCAAGAGAGACGGGAGCTGCTAATGCGAAGGCAAAGCGCGCTCTGAAGTCGGAGCTTTTCGAGGTTTGAATGACACAAGACAAGATCATAGTTCGCGGAGCAAGAGAACACAACCTCAAGAACATAGATGTGGAGATTCCGCGAGACAAGTTCGTAGTCATCACTGGCATCTCTGGTTCGGGCAAATCCAGCTTGGCCTTCGACACCATATATGCCGAAGGTCAACGGCGGTACGTGGAATCCCTGTCCGCCTATGCCCGTCAGTTCCTGGGCCAGATGGAGAAGCCCAGCGTAGACCAGATAGAGGGTCTCTCGCCAGCGGTCAGTATCGACCAGAGGGGAGTCAGTCACAACCCTCGCAGCACAGTCGGCACGGTGACTGAGATCTACGATTACTTGCGCCTTCTCTATGCTCGCATCGGCACACCCCATTGTCCCCAGTGTGGAAGGGTGATCACCCGGCAGTCCGCCGAGCAGATAGTTGATTCCATACTGGAGATCGCCCCTGGGACCCGCATCATGATCCTGGCGCCCCTGGTGAAGGATCGCAAAGGGCACCACCAGCGAATCTTCGAGGACGTGCGCAAGGGCGGATACGTCCGCGTGCGGGTCAACGGCGAATTGAGGGATGTGAATGAGGAGATCGAGCTGGAACGATACAAGAAACATACCATTGAGGTTGTAGTAGATAGGTTAGTGATACCTGAGGAGTCAAAGGAACTGGAGTCGTTCCGCTCACGCCTGACAGATTCGATAGAGACCGCCCTGCCTCTGGGCGACGGGCTGGTAGTGGTCGCGGACATCTCCAGCAAGCCTCCCCTAGACCTGCTCTTCTCCGAGCACTTCGCATGTGCCCACTGCGGTATCAGCTTGGGCGAGATCGAGCCGCGCACGTTCTCCTTCAACAGCCCTCACGGCGCCTGCCCAACCTGTCAGGGTATTGGCACCAAGATGGACATAGACCCTGATCTTGTGATACCAGACAAGAACCTTTCCCTCGACGAGGGAGCAATCCACCCTTGGAGCCGGCGTCTCCAAACCGAGAGCTACTACTCGCAGTTGATCGCGGCAGTCGCCCAGCACTTCGGTTTCTCCACCGATGTCCCCATTCGGGATCTGACTCCGGCGCAGGTAGACATACTCCTCTATGGCAGCGGGGATGAGGAGATAACTCTCCGCTACAGGAACCAGCAGGGAAGGATACGACATTGGGGCACAACCTACGAAGGCGTCATCCCCAACCTAGAGCGACGGCACCGAGAGACCAACTCCGACTACATGCGTAGCGAGATCGAGCGATACATGGCCACCAACGCCTGCCCGGCCTGTGGCGGGAAGCGCCTCAAGCCGGAGAGCCTGGCGGTGACCGTCGGCGGAAAGTCCATCGATCAAGGCACGGCCATGTCTGTGAGCGCGGCGCTGACGTTCTTCGAGGGTGTAACAAAGCAGCTCTCGAAACGAGACTTGGCCATCGGAGAACGCATCCTGAAGGAGATCAGAGAGCGGTTGGGCTTCATGGTGAACGTGGGACTGGACTACTTGACGCTGGACCGCTCCGCGACTACGCTGGCTGGCGGAGAGGCCCAACGACTTCGTCTGGCCACGCAGATCGGCTCACAACTTATGGGCGTGTTGTACATCCTGGACGAACCCAGCATTGGTCTTCACCAGAGGGACAACAAGCGCCTCATCCGCACCCTGATGAAGATGAGAGACCTGGGTAACACCCTGCTGGTGGTGGAACACGACGAAGAAACAATGCGTTCCGCCGACTACATTATCGACCTGGGTCCGGGAGCCGGCGACCATGGGGGACATGTCGTGGCCGCAGGGAGCATTGAGGATATCATTGCGGCCCCGGATTCTGTAACGGGACAGTACTTGTCCGGAAAACGCACCATTCCTGTGCCAGGCAGTCGTCGCTCAGGCAACGGCAAGACCTTGGCCATACAGGGAGCGGCGGAACACAACCTGAAAGAGATAGACGTCAGCATGCCTCTGGGTAGGCTGATCTGCATCACGGGCGTGTCCGGGTCGGGAAAGAGCACTCTGCTGGTAGACGTGCTGCACAAGCGGCTGGCACAGATATTGCACCGGGCCAAGGCGAAGCCGGGCCGTCACGAAGATGTCTCGGGCGTGGAGCATCTGGACAAGGTGATCAACATCGATCAGTCACCTATTGGCCGCACCCCCCGTTCCAACCCTGGAACCTACACCAATGTCTTCACGTATGTACGAGAGCTCTTCGCCAGTCTGCCAGAGGCCAAGATCAGGGGCTACAAGCCAGGACGCTTCTCCTTCAACGTCAAGGGTGGAAGGTGCGAGGCCTGCCAGGGCGACGGTATCATCAAGATAGAGATGCACTTCCTACCAGACATCTACGTCCCCTGCGAAGTATGCAGAGGAAAACGCTTCAACCGCGAGACTCTCCAGGTCAGGTACAGGGGCAAGAATATCGCCGAAGTGCTGGACATGACGGTTGAGGAGAGCATGCAGTTCTTCGACAAGATCCCCCGCATCAAGCGCAAGCTGCAAACCCTGTGGGACGTGGGGCTGGGCTACGTCAAGCTGGGCCAGTCCTCCACGACCCTCTCTGGTGGCGAGGCCCAACGCATTAAGCTCTCCCGGGAGTTATCGAAGCGAGCCACCGGCCGAACCCTGTACATCCTCGATGAGCCGACGACCGGATTGCATTTCGAGGACATCAAACGCCTTCTGGAGGTGCTGAGCAGTTTGGTGGACGCTGGCAACACGGTCATCGTCATTGAGCATAACCTTGACGTCATCAAGTGCGCCGACTGGATCATAGACTTGGGTCCCGAGGGAGGCGACGAAGGGGGATACCTCATCGCCGAAGGCACGCCTGAAGAGCTGGTGGAGATGCCTCAGTCTTACACCGGTCAGTTTCTGAAGACGGTTCTAGACGGACGACGAGCCTGAGAAGCCTGGCCCCTGAGAAGCTGCACGATCATGGAGAGATGGAAGGATCTGCTCAAGAACGACCCCACCGACTGGCTCCTCGAGGAGACTAACCCATCGGTCCGCTACTTCACCCTAGTCAATCTGCTGGATCGCCCCATGGACCACGAGGAGGTGGTTGCCGCCAGGGAGGCCATCAGTGAATCGGAGGCGGTGCGGAAGATGCTGGCGGCCCAGCGTCCCCAGGGATACTGGGGTCTGGACAAGAGACCCTACCACGGCGTGACCAAGCATTTAATCACACTGGAACACCTGGGGTACCAGGGCGATGACAAACGGGTTCACAACGCCATCGAGTACCTCTTCGCCCACGCCCAGATGGAAGACGGGGCCTTCACCGCGGCCGGCTTCGACAAGGGACGGCGTGGGGTGATACCCTGTTTCACCGCCAACGCCGTGCACTTCCTGCACTGGTTCGGCTACGGCGAAGATGCTCGCACCCAGAAGGCAACGGACTACCTGCTGCGCACCCAGCGCGATGATGATGGCTGGCTGTGCTTCGAGCGGGTGAAGAAGACCCACGCCTGTTTCTGGGCCACAGCGAAAGTGCTGCGAGCCTTCGATGTACTGCCGCCGGAGCAGCAGACCGCTGACGTGCAGCGCGCTCGTCAGCATGCCATTGAGCTCTTCCTGAAGAACAGCCTGTACAGACACCACAGCGAGTTCGGCAAGATCCATCCCAGTTGGTTCGAGTTCGCCCGGCCCCTCTTCGCCAGCACCGATGTGCTAGAAGTGCTGGAACTGCTGGCCCCCCACATGTCTTCTGACGACGATCGGATTCAAGACGGCCTTCAGATGGTGCTGGGCAAGCAAGATGAACACGGCCGTTGGCCGGCCGAAAGGCAGATCTGGGTCAAGAGGATGTTTCCCATGCAATTCGCAGAGGCGGGCCAGCCCAGCAAGTGGGTGACGCTGCACGCCCTGAGTATGCTCAAGCGATTGTGCGCCAAGCCGACTCAGCCTTTGGGGAGAAGGGCACCTCTTTCAAGCCACTGGCACACACCCAGATTCTGGTCAACCGGATGAACCGGACAGCAAATCCGCCTCTACGATTGGTGAGCGCGGAATCCCTGGCTCAGTGTGACGTAGTGCGATGAAGTATCATATTTGGACCATCGGCTGCCAGATGAACAAGGCGGATTCCTGGCGCGCGGCCGAGGAGTTGGAAGCCCTCGGGCTCGTGCCCACCAAGGAGCCCGAGGATGCTGACCTCGTGCTGCTCAACACCTGTGTCGTCCGCCAAAGTGCTGAGAACAAGGTCTATGGCCGTCTCAGCTCCTTGAAGTCCCTCAAGACCAAGAACCCCGGCGCCACCATCGCCGTCATGGGCTGTCTGGTGGAAGAAGACAGCACATGCCTGGAGCAGCGCTTTCCGTTCGTGGATCTCTTCCTCCACCCTTCTGACGTCCAAGGCCTGATGGACTTCGTGACGGATGAGAGAAGACCAGCAACTCATCGAGCTGCCTACAAGTCGTCACGAGCTCCGGTCTCCTGCTACGTCCCGGTCGTCCATGGTTGCGACAACTTCTGTACCTATTGCATCGTCCGGCTGAGAAGAGGCCGAGAGCGCAGTCGCCCCGTGGCCGAGGTCGTGCAAGAGGTGCGAAGCATGGTAGATCGAGGCGCACGAGAGGTGACGCTTCTGGGCCAGAACGTGGATGCCTACGGTCATGATCTGCCGCACAGACTCGACCTTGCGGACTTGCTGCGCGCGGTCCATGAAGTCGACCATCTGTGGCGTATCAGGTTCTTGACCTCCCATCCCAACGACATGAGCGAGAGGATATCGAGGCGGTCGCAGAACTGGATAAAGTCTGCGAACACATCGAACTGCCTGTCCAGGCGGGACATGACTTGACGCTGAAACGTATGGCGCGAGGCTACACCGTGGACCAGTACCGCTGCCTCATCGACCGAATACGGCACCGTGTGCCAGACGTAGCGCTGGCCACGGACGTGATTGTGGGTTTCGCTGGCGAGACCGAGGAGCATTTCCAGGCTACCTACGATCTGCTGGCCGAGCTACAGTTCGACGTGGTCCATGTGGCAGCCTATTCCCCTCGTCCTGGGACCGCAGCTATGCGGCTGGAAGATGACGTTCCAGCACAAGAGAAAGACCAGCGCCGACGACTCATCGAAGAACTCCAACACCGCATCGCCACCGCAATCAACCACGAGCTGCTCAAATCAACCGCGGAGATACTGGTGGACGGAAAGCGAAAAGGTAGATGGAGGGGACGCACCCACACGAACAAGCTGGTCTTCTTCGAGGATGATCGAGACTGGAGAGGAAACCTAGCCCATGTTGAGATTACGTGGGCGGGGCCGTGGTCCATGCAAGGGAAGCTGAAGGTGTCTGATCCTCTGTGAGAGCCAACTTCCCCAGCGCTAGTTGCTGACGCGAAGGCCATCAGAGACACCACTGATTTCCCAACCGCCGACAGTACGGTTAGCTGCTCCTTCTCCCTGCGCAGCCTCTCTTCGGTGAATGCGCGCTCCAGGACGCCGGTCACCTGTTCGAAGGTGAAGGGTTTGATGATATGGCCCCCGGCCTCGAGCCGAAACGCCTCCACCGCAATGCTCTCGGACCCATAGGCAGTCATCAGAATGATCGGCGTGATGCTGCCTGCCTCCTCCACGCTTCTGAGAATCTCCATGCCCGATACGTCCGGAAGTTCCAAGTCAAGCAACACTAGATCGGGACTCTCCGAGGAGAGCTTGCTCAACCCCTCCCTTCCTGTGGTGGCAGTGAGGACCTCATATCCATGCAACGGCAAGACGTCCTCGGCCAGAACGCCGAGGAACTCTGGGCTATCCTCGATAACAAGGATCTTCTCCCCGGGCATGGTGCCTCCTTGTCAAAGCGTCTGTGACGCACAGCCGACCGAAGAACCATTGTACCGCATTTGCTGTGCAGTGCCAAGACAGTGTGCCACAAACCCAGCTCACTTAGCCCACTCTGTTGCAGCTTGAGAGACAGCAAGCAGTCTCAGTGTATCGATGGAGAGAACCGGCCTTGCAGAGCGATTGCCTCGATCATCCTCACATCAGACCGAGGATGGGCATCACGGAGCGCCGTGCTACGAGTCGCAGGATATCCACCGACACCATAGAGGGCGACGGTGGCAAGGACTGGCAGCGCGGTCGAGTTGATCCGCCACACCCGAATGGCCTTGTCAACGTCAGTGTCCCTCCTGCAATCTGAGACCCATCCTTCTGATGCCTCCCTCGGTGCTCCCGCCTAGGATGACCCACATCTCCAGGTCGCTAGAAGCGATCACAACCCCAAGAACACTCTCGCCCTCTCCAGGAGAGTGGTCTTGGCCCCTTGCGCGGCGGCTTTCGACCAGCAGATTGGTGACACTCCGCAGATCCAGTCGCCCAGACTGGCTGTTCACCGCTTCCGCCAGCGCCTCGACGAGCGCCTGACTGGGCGCGTGTTCGTCTTGCGCAGAGGTGTCTTGAGTTCTCGAGAGTGCAGGATCCAGGTACTGATTGGTGCGAATAACGAGGTCATTCTCGGCCTCGAAGACTGCATACAGGTGCGCCGACAACTCAATGGCCTGAGCGTCGGCTGGCTTACCATCGCCAACGATCACATTGTGTCCGGTAGTGCGGGTGGCGCTGGCGAGGAGCCTCTCGGCCGTCGGAATATCCCCTGCATACTGGAGCACATCGCGCAGCAGAATTGGCAGCGGGATGCCGTCGAGGGAGGCATCTTGAGAGAGCACGGGCAACGCCGTTACAGATATCTTCTCTTCGTTCAGACCTATCGTGACGCCAACCGCCCCAGGCCAAGTAACGGCGGCCAAGCTGTTACCGCCCTTCGGTTCGTACACGATGAGAAGCAGTTCCTCTGGCGAGAGCAGAGCACTGGAGAGGTCGAGACTCTGCAACAGCCCGCCATCCCTGGTAGCACTCCCGAAAGCCGCAAGAGTCCACCCTCGAGGATACGCTCCGCCGGTGCCACGCGATGCACCTTCCGACGTCGCTGTCCGAGATGAGAGCGCGCCAGATGGACCCCAGGGAGGAATGAACGCTGGATCCAGTCTCAGGAGGAGCCCACCAAGACGCAGACCGGACTGTAACTGAGTGACAAAATCACGGTGGCTATTGAGAACAAGAACATCCAAGTAGGCAATGTTGGCCCCATCAGCCAGACCGCGCATTTCCTCTCGGTATTCCAATGGGACATAACTGTGCACGTACCGCGCATGCCTGAGGAGCTCAAAGTGGGAAATCGGGCTACCCAGAACGAGTTCCTCGTAGATGCCGTATTGCAGCCCAGCCCGTACCTCGTCGTGCAACAGAACCCCGTGCTGGTACCCCATTTCGTACGGCGTTCCCTGGAGACGAAGGATACGCAGTCCCCCGCGCTCTTCGAGGCGGCCCTTGCCACATGTCTGATCAATCTCAGCACAAGGAAGTTGCTGAATGGAGGGACTGGGTAGGACTAGCCAGGACGTGAGGGCAACAAGAATCAGAGCTGAGGGGAGTACGGGGCTACGCAAGAGCCTCACTGCTCACTCTGTGCCTCGCCACCGCTTGTTGGAAGGCGCACCGCAAAGGTACTGCCCTTGCCTTCCTCGGTTTCGACCTCGATGGTACCACCGTGGTTCTTCACGATCCCGTAGGAGACGGAAAGCCCTAGGCCGGTGCCCGATACGTCCCCGCCTCCCAAAGGCCCCTTGGTGGTCACAAAAGGCTCAAACAACTTGTCCATGATGTGATCCGGTACGCCCCCGCCTGTGTCGGAAAAGGCGATGACGATGTCGTCCCCGTCCTGCTTGACCTTCACCGTGACAGTTCCGCCGTCTGGCAACATGGCATCCTTGGCGTTGGTCAGCAAATTCAGGCATACCTGCGATATCTGTCCTGCGTCACAGACGATGGCCGGAACATCGGAGAACTCCCTTACCAGCTTGATGTTCGATTTCTGAAGATCTCTCTCCATCAACTGGAGCGGGGTCTCCACCGCCTCGGTCACATCCGCTATTTCCATCCTGGGCTCCCGCCGCCTGGCAAAGGTAAGCAGGTTGGCCGTGATTCTCTTGGCTCTGTCAACAGACTCAACCACCACATTCAGCGATTGCTTGATCTCATCCATGTCCTCCGAGATCAAACCCAGTTCGGTGTGCCCTGAGATGGCGGCCAGCAAGTTATTGAACTCGTGGGCAACGCCAGCACCCAACGTGCCCACAGCAGCTAGCTTGGAGGACTCGATCAACTCCTGTTGGGATCGCTTCAGATCCTCCATGTTCTTCCTCAACTCATCGTAGAGCGTGGAGTTCTCTATGCTGATCGCCGCATAGTCCGCCAAGGTAGACAGCAGGTACTGGTCCTCCTCAGAAAACTCCACGTCAGACACCTGATTGTCAATGGACAACACCCCGACCACCTTGTCTCTCACAACCAGAGGCACGTGGAGCAGCGACTTCACAAGGTATCCTGTTTTCACCTTGAAGTCACGCCCCGTCCCCTTCCCGCCTCGCCGCATCGGTTTCCCGGTCTTCACGACCTGACCAGCCAGACTATCCTCCACCTTGAGCCTGAAACCCTGAGCTTCCCAGTTCCCCAGGTTCTTCCCCGCTCTAAGATACAGATCGCTGGTCTCTGGGTCGACCAACAGCAAGAACCCCTCCTCTGCGCTGGTGACGTAGACCCCAGCCTCCACGATCCGATTCAGTAGCTCCTCCAGATCCATCAAGGATACGACCGACTTCCCAACCGCAGACAGTATGGTCATCTCCTTGACCCTCTCTTGCAAACTGTCCGTCAGTTGGTCCTTCTCTCTGCGGAGCCTGGTTTCGGTCAAGGTCCGATCCAGAACGTCTATTACCTGCTCCGTCGTGAAGGGCTTGATGATGTAGTCCCTCGCTCCAAGTCGAAAGGCCTCCACCGCGGTACTCTCGGAGCCATAGGCAGTCATCAGGACGACGGGAATCCCGTTCTCGTCCTCCTGCGCAGTTCTCAGGATGTCCATGCCAGACATGTCTGGTAATTCCAAATCCAGCAACACCAGGTCAGGCTCTTCTGAAGCCAGCTTGCCCAGCCCCTCCTCACCAGTCGTTGCGCTCACAACGTCATAACCGTGATACGGCAGCACGTCCTCTGCGAGAAAGGAGAGAATGTCAAGGCTATCTTCAACAACCAGGATTCTTTCGCCAGCCATCGCGGCCCCCCTCAAACCTACAAGCTCACCGCCGACTGCACTCGCTCACATTGTAGCAGATTCGCTGCACACTGTAAAGGAATCTGGTCCGAGATCGCTCTCAAGTCGTCATCTCCTTGAAGCCTTGAAGGCAGCTGAGAGCTCTGAAGTCAACTGAAGATAGAGTTCGCCGTATCTCACGCTGGGCTCGATCTGAGTACCTTCCCGCCACTCGTTGAAACTGGTGATCACGATCAGGTCAGGAGCGCTGCTGATCGCCGCCTGCCAAGTCTCCCGATAGTAGGCCCCATTCCGCCGATCGTGAGCAAAACGGTCGGATCGGTCCTGTTCGAGACTGTCATTGTAGCCTGGCATGACGGTGGCCACCCACAGTTTGCGCGTGCCATGGTGTGCGCTGTAGCTCCGTACGTTGTTCCCCCATGTGTTCAGAGTGGTGTTGACGCTGACCGGGGGATTCCACGTGATGTTGTAGAGATGATGACCATCGAAAACCCGTTGGAACTCGATGTCTGCACCATCGGCGATCCACAAGGTGTTGCGCTGAGGATCTACCTGCTGCCGGATGGAAGCCCAGGCATCGATGGCGGACTGTCCTTGGCCGGTGAACACATCCCTTACGGCCCAGAAGAAGATGAGTGGCTTCCCTTCATAGCGGAAGAAAGCAGGGCTGGCCGCGTGATTGTCGATGAGATAACGCAAGGCGTTCACTATGTCAGCCTGGTTGTGGAAGAAGTCAGAGCGAGTCTCGAAATCCACCGTGCAGTGGAAGCCGCGTTGCCCGGCAACCTCTAGCATGGTGCGGAAGTTGGTCTCCGTCTGGTTGTTATGGACTTCCGGACCATACCAGGCCACGGCAAAGGCATCTATCCCCGCCTGTTGGGCTTGCTCAACGTGCCGGATCATGGTGCTGCGGTCGCTCGACGTGTAGGGAACGGCGGGTGTATCAGGCACTTTGCTCGGTACCCATTGGTCCAGGCCAAACCAGGCGTAGTAGAAAGCTACGACCAGAGCCTCCCCCGACGAGGACGTGCCTACGGCAGGTCTCGTAGGCTGAGGCGTAGGAGGCGAAGGCACCGCGATGGAGGTTGCAGTGGGAGTTGGAGTACGTGTCGGAGACATGGTCGTGGGTGTCAGGGTAGGTGAAGAAGTTGCGGCCTGGCGCCTCCCTGGGATGAACAGTTCCTGGCCAATGGAGAGCAACTCGCTGGAGAGGCTATTCAGTTCCATGATGGCGTTCACCGTGGTGTTGAACCTGCGTGCAATGCCGCTCAGTGTATCGCCAGCTTCCACAACATAGATCAGGTGGGCAGGCGTTGGCGTGTACGAGATGGGCGTGTACGTCAGAGTAGCCGTGGGGGACGTCGCAGGATTGGTGGCGGTGGCCCTGCTGGTTGACGTGGGAGATGATGTCTGGGCACCCTCCGTCTCGGAAATGGGGATGGCAGTCCAAGAGGCTGCGATCTGCGCGGCGTCACTCCACACTAGAGCAGCCAGCAGATAGATGTACAGGCAGAACACCAGGAGCGCTGCCAGACCCGCCAGGCTGGTCACTCCAGGCCGCCTTATGACGCCTCTAAGCCTCTGGAAGAAGAACCTCAATCTCACGACTCCTCCCACAGGCGGCAGAACGCGCATAGGCCCGGCGCGGTCGTGGGCTGTCCGCACTTCTCACAATCACGGAGATCTAACTGCGCCCTAGACTCAGAGAAAAGCCCCTCCTCCTGTCGCGCTTGCAGGAAGCTCAGATAGAACTGCTGTTTGGCTCCCCGGGATCGCGCCTCCAGTTGGTTGAGTAGCTCCTTGTAGAAGATGCTGGTTGCACCTCTGGCGTAGGGACACTCATCATAGACGTAGTCAACCCTTCGCAAGAAGGCATAGGCCGCCGTGTCACGCTCGTAGAAGCGGAAGAAAGGCTTCACCTTGCGCGCAAGATGGGGATGCGTGTTGGGTAGTACCGGCGCCTGACGAGCCAGATAGCCTACCTGCCAGTGAAGGACGTTTTGAAAAAGCACGGCCGCCTCGTCGTCGAGGTTGTGTCCCGTGGCCACCGCAGCGAACTCCCCTTCGTAGGCCACACGGTTCATGATGTGACGCTTGACCAGACCGCAAAGGGAACACACCTTGCGCCCCCGCCTCTCGCTGGCCAGCCTTGGGATCGTCTTTCCATAGGTTGCCTGCACATCAACGACGCGGTAGTGGGCATTCTGCCGGTCCATCGCGAAGCGCTCCACGAACTTCTTCGACTCCTCTGAATATCGAGCATCGCCGATGCCTAGATCTATGTACAGCGCCTCCACATGGTGTCCCAATCGTAGAAGTACATCCCACAGAGCCAGACTGTCCTTTCCCCCTGAGACCGCCACGAGAATCCGATCCTCGGGAGCGAACATGGCGTACTTCTCGATGAGCCGCTGGGTCTGGGACACGAACCAGTTCAGATAGTGCTCCCCGCAAAGGCCCAGCCGGTGTTGACGCATGTTGACTGCGGCCGGCTCGCCGCATGTCTTGCACTTCAACGTCCCGAACACCTCTTGGTCTGGAGGCTGTCGCCCCTGCCTCCCGAGACCACCGCTATGAGCTTCACCTGATCCTCATCCTTCAGTAGACTATCGTCGGTCACCAATTGTCCATTGCGGACCACCAGCACCGCCTCGGGATCAAGTCCGACCTTCTTGATCGCCGCGCGGGCGGTCATGCCTCCCCTCAACTCCCACTCTTGGTCGCGGTAGATGACTTTCATACTCTCTGCTACGGTCCACGTAGGGTCTTATGCCAGCAGGCAGCTAGGGCTTGGCACAGCTTGAGGCTCCAGTCCCACGCTGACCTCTGCTCGTGAGACACCTCACTAACGATCTTGGGCGGAACTCCAATTGCCATTTGCCCACCAGGGATTTCCATGTTCTCCAGCACCGCGCATCGTGCGCCGATCAGCGTCTCATCACCTATGACCACGCCATGGTGGATGAGGGCGTGCATCCCCACCATCACGTCCTCGCCCAGCCTGCGCCCTGGATCACCGCCCCGTGACCGATGTGACAAGACGGCCCTATCACCTTGCACTTCTCAGATCTAGCCGGAAACAGGCGGTTCTCCTGGTTGCTGGACTCCCCGTCCGACGACCATGTCGCACCAATCGCCCGACTTAGCAACCCTCACCAATAGTCACCGCGTCTATCAGGCTCGCTTCAGGGCAAACGAAGGCACCATCCTTGACCCTCCGTTGCTTTCCGTCAAACTCGCACAGACCCTTCTGTCAATCCGTGTCGGATTCAGACAGGAAGTGGGCTTGACGCCTCAAGCCCACTGTCTCACCGGTTCTTGTGCCCGCTGCAACACGCCCACAAGAGGCTACTACAGTTTTCCGGCGATCTCCTCAGCCAGTTCCAGGGTGCTGGACGCGCCTCCGACATCGTAAGTTCGTACCCTGCCCTCAGCGATCACGGCAGCTATAGAGTTCTCCAGCCTCGTAGCCATATCCTCCTCACCCAGCCATTGCAGCATCAACTTCACTGTGAGCAGCATAGCCGTCGGATTCACCTTATACTGGCCTGCGTATTTGGGAGCCGAACCGTGGGTTGGCTCAAAGAGGGCGTAACCATCGCCGATGTTAGCGCTGGAGGCGAAGCCCAACCCCCCGACCAACTGCGCACACAGATCCGAGATAATATCGCCAAACATGTTGGACGCCACGAGCACCGAGTAGTCCTGCGGGTTCTTGACCAGCCACATAGCCATGGCATCTACGTTGGTCTCCCACAGTTCTACATCAGGGTACTCCTTGGCCACGTCACGGGCCTCACGAACCATCATCCCGCTGGTCTCGCGGATCACGTTGGGCTTCTCGACCACCGTGACCGACGGGCGATCGAACTGTCTCGAATACTCAAAAGCGTGGCGCACGATACGACGACAGCTATTCCGAGTAAAGATGCGACAGGAGACGGCGATCTCGTCGGCTGGCACCTCTGCGAACCGGGCCATCTTAGGATGGTTCTGCATCAACGCCTCGCGTACCTGGTCGGGTAGCGGAAAGAACTCCACGCCGCTGTACAGCCCTTCAGTGTTCTCACGGAAGACAACCAGATCAATGTCATCTCGATAGTTAAGGGGGTTGCCCGGATAGGCCGTGCAGGGCCGCATGTTGGTGTGCAGGTCCAGCAACTGTCGGATGCGAACGATGGGGCTGAAATAGACCAGTCCCTTGCCTTGCAGTTCAGGCACCAGTTCCTGTTCAGCCTCCTGCTTCGGCTTGGAGGTGATCGCGCCAAAGAGGCAACAGTCCGTGTTTCTCAGCAGTTCAACGGTACGAGACGGCAAGGCGTCTCCTTCACTCCGCCAGAACTCCCAGCCGACGTCACCAGGGACGTACTCAGCATCTACATCCAGCGCGTCCAGCACGATCCGGGCAGCATCCATCACGTCTCTACCAATGCCGTCGCCGGGTAACCAGGCGATCCTGTACTTGGCCATGATTGCATTCACCTCTTTCATAAGAAGCCTCGGCTATTCCAGGCCCAACTTCTTTCGCACGTGGGGGATCAGGCCCCCGTCCTCCAAGATCCCCACTACGAAGGAAGACAAGGGCGGAAACGAATACTCAGCACGAGGTGTGGTCACCTTGCCCGAGGAGAAGTCTATCGTCACCTCCTCCCCTGGATTGACACCCTCCACAGCAGCGCACTGCGCAATAGGGAGCCCCTGATTGATGGCGTTCCTGAAATAGATGCGGGCGAAGGATTTCGCGATGACCGCTCCCACCCCAGCGTACTTCAAACAGGTGACAGCCTGCTCTCGCGAGCTGCCGCACCCGAAGTTCCTGCCGGCCACAATGATGTCCCCTGGCAGTACCTTGCTGGCGAACTCAGGATCAAGGTCCTCCAAGGCATGAGCGGCCATCTCCTCGGGCGTCAGATCACTGTAGGTGTACTTGCCGGGGTAGATGACATCGGTATTGATGTCGTCGCCATACCTCCAGACCCGGCCCGTGTGAGTCTTCTTCCACATTTGCCTACTTTCCCCGATGTGTCAAACGAACTCCCTGGGGTCCACTATCTCACCGGCGAGGGCTGACGCGGCCACAGTGGCCGGACTGGCCAGGTAGATCTCCGCCTGCTTGCAGCCCATGCGACCCTTGAAGTTTCTGTTGGCAGTGGAAATGGTCACTTCACCGGGGGCCATCACTCCCTGATGGGCTCCCAGACAAGGCCCACAGCCCGGGTTGAGGATCACAGCTCCCGCAGTGACCAAGTCAGCTATCACACCCGCAGAGATGGCGGACAGCAGCACCTCTCTGCTGGCCGGAAGGATCAGTAGCCTCGTTGTCGATGCCACCTTGCGGCCTCGCAGGAGCTGAGCAGCCACGAGGAAATCCTCCAGGCGACCATTGGTGCAGGTGCCGATGAAGGCCTGATCTATCTTGGTGCCAGCTACCTCTCTCGCGGGAACCACATTATCTACAGTGTGCGGCCTCGCTACCTGAGGCTGCAAGTCATTGACATCGTACTCTATGACTCGCTCGTAGGAGGCGTCAGCGTCGGCGACAACCTCCTGGAAATCAACGTCACTTCTGCCTTCAAGCCAGGCTCGCGTCTTGTGATCAGGCTCCACCACCCCGCTCTTGGCCCCCATCTCTGCCACCATGTTGCAGAGAACCATACGACTGGCCACGCTCATCTCCTCTATCACCGGTCCCACAAACTCCACTGCACTGTAGTCAGCTCCCGCGGCACCCAGGTCCCCGATGATGTGCAGGATGATGTCCTTGGCGTAGACCCCTTTCGGAAGTCGCCCCTTGATGTTGATGCGAAAGGTGCGGGGAACCATCAACCAAATCTCACCTGTAGCCATGACCGCAGCCGCTTCCGTACGACCGATGCCGGCAGCGAATGCGCCAAACGCGCCGTGCGTAGGGGTGTGGGAATCGCTGCCGACGATGAGATAGCCCGGCAGCGCATGACCCTTCTCAGGCAGAACCTGATGGCAGATGCCTTCCCCGACGTCGTAGAAGTTCGCGATGCCCTGCTCTTTGACGAAGCTGCGAATCTCTTGGTGGTTCCTGGCGTGGCCTTCCATCGCCGCAGGGACAACGTGATCGAGAACGATGACACTGATCTCCGGCCTCGCAACTCTCTCCATGCCGATTTCGCGGAATATCTTGGCGATGGCCGCGGTGTTGTCGTGGGTCAGCAGCTTGTCGGGTTGGACGGTGACAATCTGACCCGGCTCCACGGTGTCCAGTCCTGCCTTTCGGGCCAGAATCTTCTCCACAAAGGTCTGCCCCATAGCCTACTCCGCCTCATCCATATCCTTCTTCAGGAAATTGAACAGCCCACCCGCAGCCATGATCTCCTTCTCCAGACCTGATAGTGGTGTACCTTGAGCCTCCCTCCCCTTGGTGAGGTTGCGGATACGCCCGGTATTGGCATCCACCTCCAACTCGTCACCTGTCTCCACCTCCCGCGTGATGCCAGTTGCCTCAAGGATGGGAAAGCCAAGGTTGACCGCGTTGCGGTAGAAGATGCGGGAAAAGCTCTCGGCCACGATGGCCGCGACATCGTTGTACTGAAGCGTTATCACAGCGTGTTCGCGAGACGAGCCGCAACCGAAACTCTTGCCCGCGACAAGAATATCCCCCGGCTGAACTTTCTGGGGGAAATCCTCCATGCCCGGCACGTACTCCAGGGCGTGCTTCGCCATCTCCTTGGGATCGGTCAGCGGCAAGTAGCTGCCATGGTAGATCATGTCGGTGTCGATGTCATCGCCGACCACCCATGCCTTTCCCTTAAACACGAACTTGTCGCTCATCTCTTCGTCTCCGTCAAGCTTGCTATGCTCATTCAGGCAAAGCAATCTCACCCTTCACCGCTGTCGCCGCTGCCACTGCAGGACTGGCCAGATAGGCAATACCACCCTTTCCCAGCTTGCCTCTGAAATTGCGGTTGCCAGTACTCACCAAGACATCACCCTCAGCCAGCACTCCATGGTGGCCGATCGTGCACAGCGAGCAACCCTGATTGGTGACCATGGCACCTGCCTTGATGAAAGCTTCATACAGGCCCGTTTCAACCGCTTGAATCGCCACCTCAGTCGTCGCGGGGGTGACGATCATGCGCACCCCGGGCGCGACCTTGCCGCCCATCTTCTCTAGCACGTCGGCCGCAACCCTGAGATCCTCCAAACGACCATTCGTGCAAGAACCGATGAACACCTCGTCCACGGGTGTGCCAACCACCTCACGCACAGGCTTGACGTTGTCCGGTCTATCGGGACAGGCGATCAAGGGTTCCAGCTCACCGACGTCGAACTCCCACTCCTCCAGGTACGAGGCATCCCTGTCAGGAACCACGGCCTCAACCTTGCGATCGGCTCGCTCGCCAATCCAGGTCAGGATCTCCTCATCAGGTATGATGAACCCTATCTTGCCCTCCATCTCGGTCACCATGCTGGCTAGGGTCAGGCGGCCCGCCAGAGTAAGCGCATCGACCGCCTGCCCATAGAACTCCAGCGCCTTGTAGATGGTCTTGCTGCTGTCCATCTTCGAGACAAGGAACAGAGTGAGATCCTTGGCCGACGCAGGATAGTCATATGTACCCGTGAAGGTGATCTTGATCGTCTCCGGTACCCTGAACCACAATCGTCCGGTGGCCCACGCCGCGGTCACATCCGTCGTGCCCATGCCTGTGGAGAAGGACCCCACCGCCCCCAACAGGTTCATGTGACTGTCGGTGCCGATCACCACGCTTCCTGGTAGGATCATCCCGTGCTCTAGCAACACATGCTGCCCGATGCCGGAGTTCACATCGAAAATGTAGGGAATGTCATGCCTGGCGGCAAACTCACGGCAGATGCGTTGATTGTTTGCCACTTGAACGACCTTTGCTGGAGCCTGGTAGTCGAAGGTCATGGCGATCTTCTGTGGGTCCCACACAGGCTTGTCGCCCATCTGCCTTTCGTACTCCAGGACCACATTGGGCCCGCCGAAGTCGCGTACAACAGCCAGGTCGAGGTCAGCCCATACCCGATCTCCAGCCCACGCATCCTGGCCAGAATGCTCACTCAAGATCTTCTCGATGATCGTTCTACCCGACATAGCGCAAGTACCCTCCGCTCGGCCACCAGATGGCCACTGACATCAGCCCGCCCAAGTATTCGTATCCCAGAGCCGCAAGACACTACTTCAGAGTCTCGAAATTGGTGTAGTCTGCGTGGTGGATGATTATGGCCTCCTTGCTCCGCTGTATGAAGTCTCCCTCTTTCGCGTGACTCGCGATCATGTGCAGCACCTCAGGTGGTATGCCTTGCTGAGCTGCCAGCGCCACGCCGCTGAAGGGATGCCGGAGGAGCACGCCGAATTCGCTCTTCACAGTCTTGCCGTCCACCATCGTGTACTCCAGCAATTTGCCCACATCGTGCATCAGCGCGCCAGCGATGAGGTAGTCACGATTGACTAAGTTCCTGTCTCCATACACCTTCTGGAACGCATCCGCCACACCGATACAGGTGAGGGTCACCGCCCGCGTGTGTTCCACGAAGTTGACCGGACTGTCGGGGATCAGGAGTGTGAAGGCCATGTCAGTCAAATCGGCGACCATCCAGCCCCCCTGTTTCATCCCCTCCTCCCAGGTCTTGGTGCACCTCTCCCTCAAGTCAGTATCTTCAATGAGATTGAACTCCGGGATCAGGTCCAACAACTCCTGAGACATCGCTCACCCCACCTTCCTCTCCGGTGGCCCGTCGTACTCATGAGCAACAGGATCGATGCGCCGCATGGGACGCATGCGCGTCTGCTCTTCGTAGACATGCGCCACCAGGCCCCCACTCCGACCAATGGCGAAGATACCATTGCTCATCTCCGGGGGGAAGTCCATCTCACAGAGCATAGTGGCTATAGCCCCATCGACATTCATCGGCAGATCTCGGCCCATGCTGTCCTTCATCGCACCGCGTATGGCATGGGCCATCTCCACGTACTCCCCGGCCACCCCCAAATCATCCGCGAGCGCAAAGAGCCTCACGCTACGCGGGTCCTCGGTGTGCACTCGGTGGCCGTAGCCCGGAATGCGCCTCTTCGCCGCCCTGTACTCGTCCACTATCTCACTTGCAGCCCCTGTGGTGTCATTGCCGCTGGCGCGCTTCCGCTCCACCGCCTCCAGCAACACGCGCATACAGCCTTCAATTGCTCCACCATGGTATCTGTTGATGGCGGTTATGCCTGCAGCCACTGCCGCCGTGAGTGATGCGCCTCCAGAGGCAACTGTGCGGGCCGCCAGCGCCGAGGGAGGCGTCGCTCCGTGATCGATGCTGGAGACCAGCATGGCGTCCATCAGTATGCCCTGTTCTCTCGACGGCAAATCGCCCTTCAGAAGCAGGAAAACGACGTGTGCAAAGGGCACCTGGCCCATTAGCTCCTCGACCCGATAGCCTCTCATGGCGATCTCATTGGGTTGGATCTTGGTGATTGCCGTCTTCCATTTCTCTCCAGACACTTCTCTCTGCCTCCCGGATGATAGATGATCGGTAGGACAAGTCGTCAACTTATCCTACGCACTCCATTCCAGATGTTATCGTACGCTCCGCTCAATGGCACATCGTCCATAGAACAAGTTGGCAACCTATCCTACAGATCACGAATCTAGCTTCTCCAGGACTTCCCTTGTCGCCGTGGGGATATCCCCGAAGGAGTCCACAACGACGGCCCCGACTTCCCGGAGGCGCCCCACTTTCCCCTCATAGGTACCGCGCCCTCCCTCGATGATTGCGCCCGCATGGGAGAAGCGTGTCCCCGACTTGGCCGCCTTGCCGCCGATGAAAGCCACCAGCGGCTTGGTGAACTCACCCGCCTCGATGAGGTCGGCTACCTGCTCCTCCTGCGAGGTGCCGATCTCTCCAAACATGACCACCGCCTTCGTTTCGGGATCGGCCTGAAAGAGCTTCATAACTTCGGGGTGGGGAAGACCAACCACGACGTCACCCCCCACGTGGACCAACGTGGTGGCGCCAATCCCTTCCTGAGCCAGGTAGTAGGCCATCGCTGAGGTGATACCACCACTGCGCGACGTGACACCCACAGGACCGGGGAAGAACCACGAGCGAGCAGAGGCCGCGCGGCCTCCCATCATCCCCAGTACCGCCTTGTCCGGACTCAGCACGCCGAGGGTGTTGGGGCCCACAAACTTGGCTCCAGCCTCCTTGGCCGCTTTGGCGATAACGAGCACATCGTAGATCGGCACACGATCCGGGATGATCACCAGAAGCTTGATGCCCGCATCAATGGCCTCAAGGGCCGCGCTTCTCACCAGTGGGGCGGGGATGAACAGGACGCTGACGTCGAGAGGCCCGACCTCCTCCCAGACCTCCTTGACGGTGTCGAACACGGGAATCCCTTCGACATCCTCACCACCACGGCCAGGCGTACAGCCCGCCACCACCTTGGTGCCGTATTCCGTCATCAAGTTAGTCCTGGCGCGCCCCTCGCGACCGGTAATCCCCTGCACGAGGACGCGCTTTTGCTCATTGATGAGAATGGACATCGCATACATCCCTTTCCGCTATCTGATATCCTTTGAGAGAAAGAAAAGGAGGGCCTGCCGACTAGCGCTTCAGCAAGCCCCTTCTGTACTCCGCCAAACCAGGAATAGGGAGATCAACATATCCGCCCCCAGCACCTTCGAAGTGGCATTCCACCTCGCAGGCCAGGCACTCTACGCATCGTCCCCTCTTGGCATCCTCGCGACTGACATTGAGCACCGGTCGCCCGTTCTGTAGCTCGAGAATCTGGCGTACACAGGTCTTCACACACACCTTGCTCTCACATGTGTCGCAAATCGCGTGGTCGAACGTCACCGTGCCCGTTGGGCTTTCGAAGGTGTACGGCTCCTTGGCAATAGGCCGAGGAGGAGGCGCAGGAGAATCCTCGATGTTCCCTTCGCGGATCAGTTCATCCAGCCGCTGTGCACAGAAGTCAGCCGT
>Ga0209979_1001819_pt1 | contig 21992 bp, 17 predicted proteins | sample AnhtaG_FD_183114 | JGI IMG/M metagenome (GOLD analysis project Ga0209979, IMG submission 183114) | Deep subsurface microbial communities from Anholt, Denmark to uncover new lineages of life (NeLLi) - Anholt_01485 metaG (SPAdes) (version 2) | ecosystem: Environmental > Aquatic > Marine > Oceanic...
TGTCCAGGTAGGCCGCCTGCCCATCATCAGGATCACGACGGCGCCAGTCACGGCAGTCAGGGCCAGTAGGACAAAGGCAGGCCGATAGCTGTCCATCACATCGTAGACCCCACCAGCGAAGATCGGCCCAATAATGGCCCCCAGCATAGCTATCGCCAAGAGCATCCCCTGAATGCCGCCAAGGGCCCGCAGCCCGAAATATTCCGCCAGGAGAGCGGGCACTACGGGAACGGCACCTCCCCAGCCAGGAGTGAACACCACCAGGAAGACAACGGCCTGCCAGGGGCTGTGAACAGCAGCGAAGATAAGGATGCCCAGGCCTTGGAGTAGGAAAGCCACCGCGAGCAGCCGCCGCTTGTCCAAATAGTCGGCCAGCCAGCCAAAGCCCAGCCTCCCCACCAGGCTCCCGAAGGGGATGCCCATCGCGATCACGGCAGCCCCTTCCTCTGTGAAGCCCCCTGATTCGTCAAGGTAAGCTATCACGTGGATGATGACCGCGAAGCTACCCACCCAGGTCAAGACCAGCGCCGAGGCCAGCAGCCAAAAAGAGCCCGTGTGCAGCGCCTGGCCTACGGTGCGCCCTTCCGGTTGCCCCATCCCCCTGCTTCCACCTCTCTCCTGCGGCTTAGGCGGCGAGTTGCCTAACGGCTCGCCCAGGGCAGGAGTCTCACCGTCGGGCAGAAGGCCGACCTCCTGCGGCCGGTGGCGCACCGTCAAGGCCAAAGGAATGCACGTCGCCAACTGGCCGATGCCCAGGATCATTAGGCCAGTGCGCCAGTCGAAGAAAGCTATGAGTAAGGCTACCAGCAGCACCATGATCCCGGTTGCCCCAGCGCCCCCGCTCACGATGCCCAGAGCGCGTCCTCGCCTCTTCACAAACCAGTGAGCGACGGCTACTGCGCACACCGGCACGCTGGCCAGACTCATGCCGATGGCGATAACCGACGCAGAGATGTAGAACTGCCACAGCGCCTGGACCTGGCTGATGGCCAGGAAGCCACCGCCCACCAGCGTCACGCCCGCCAGCAGCAGGCGGCGCGCACCGACACGGTCCACCAGATAGCCGGCCACGGGGGTAGCCAGCCCTGCCATCACTGCGGCGATGGAGGGGCCGGCACTGATAGCCGCTCGCGACCAGCCAAACTCCTCCTCCAGAGGGTCCACCAGGGTGCTGAAAAGGTATATCGGCGATTCGCCGGCGATGAGTATGATGGTGCCCGCGGCGATGACCACCCACCAGCCGTAGAAGAAAGGCACTGCCCGAACCAGCGCGGTAGTTCGCCGCTCCATGTCCCTAATCCCCCTCGATAATACCGGTCGCCCGCCCCTGGGCCAAATCGACCCCGGCTGCTGTTGCTGACTTCCCCTAAGGGAGGCGTCCAAAGTGCACCATCGTCGCCTCTACGGCTCGCTGGCGCTAGATAGCCAGAGAGCCTGCCTACAAAGCAGCAGGCCGCCTTTCGGCGGCCCTCGCCTTGCATGCGTTGTAACGTCTAATGCGGAGTGGAGCGGGAGACGGGGATCGAACCCGCGACAACCTGCTTGGAAGGAAGAAGGTCGCCCCTCAAGACAGGCCTAATTGTTAACCCCTTAGATTCAAAAATCGGGGTGAAAACAGGGTGGATTTCGGCCCTCAGATAGGGTAGGCGCCCTTCCCCGCTTTCCTCAGTTTGGCGTCGAACAACCTAAGCACCCGCTCCCGAAGGTAGCGCCGCACGAACGAGTTCACTGTACCGTCAAGGTACAGTACTCGATTACCGATAAGCGGCTTCAGCTTTCATTGCACTAGCGGGACGGTTAGGCTGCTCCTCTCGGCCAGGTCGTCGAGTGAATAGTGGGCGTTAGCCCACAGCCAGTCCCATATCTCGCGTTCCGACTCACCTAGGAGTCGCGATGGCTTCTCAACCGCTCGTACATCAAGGCTGGTCCAGGCGACGGCGATCTTGATGCGCCCTGGATCGCCCGCCACAAGGAGCACCGCCTCAGGTCTCTCGTTCTGCTTGAACCAGGCAAGCTTCTGGGCGTAGACCTCTTCGTTCATTCGCGCGCAACCGTCCTCTGCTCTACAGGACACAGTTACATCGTCCCAAGCTCCCCAGAAGCCCACTGCTCTCCCAGACGGCTTCTTCCTCCAGACAAAGGGCAAGCTCCAAATCCGGCCGGAGGCGGCGCACGCGTTCGATGACCAGCGAGTACATTGCGCTTCGCAGCATTCGAGGATAGCGCGCCCTCCCGTCTTCTGCCTTTGGGAAAGTAACGTCGATGCGCTCCGAGACAACGTTCCGCATCCCCAGCTTCCTCTCCATCAGGTCGCGAGCACTTCGGTAGATGCAGATGCCGCCGAGGGTCAGACGCTGGATGGCTACGGTCTGGAGCAGGCGGTCCGTGAACGCCGTGTAGGCCTCTTCCCACCCGTCGATGGGTATGATCGGCATCATGATGGCCCGGACGGGGTAGCCGCGTTCGGCAACAAGGCGCATCGCTTCGAGCCGCTCATCGATGGTGGGGACGTTCTCCTCGAACATTGTCGATACCTCCTGTGGATTCACGCTCCATGAGAGGATGGAGTGCCCGCTATGCTCCAGATCGAGGAGGCGGTCGACGTGAGCGCTCTTCGTGAGGAGCGTAAGGCGTGCCGACGGGTGCTCGGCAAAGAAGGGCACTAGGACCGTGGAGTAAGCCGTGAGAGGGTCTAGGGCGAGCGAATCCTGGAGCTTTCCCAGGTAGAAGGCGGTTGGCGTTCGCTGGCGTCTAGCGACTCGGTCGATCTCAGACAACATCTCAGGAAGGTTGACGTATACCTTGACGGAGGGAGAGAACCTGACGCCTGGCGTTCCGGCCAGGTAGCAGTACTTGCAGCCGTAGGGACAGAACCCATACGGAGAGAAGTGCCAGTAGTTCGGGCAGGCGTTTCCCCTCTCTTGAGCAAAACGCACCGCGGTCTTAAGCTCCCCGAAGACGAGGGTCCGCTTGCCTGCCTGGTGCAGAGAGAACGCATCCCGCTCAGCCAGTCCTATGCGGTTGTGAGGCATGTCGAGGCGTTCTTCCACCTGCGCTTCTGGGTAGAGATCGCAGATTCGTTCGACGAACCGCTTTCGTTCCCGCGTAGTGATGCTGCCCTTCGCGAGGCAGATACGGTCGACCTCGAAGTGGGCTGGCCGAACAGGCTCGTAGTCGCGCGGCAGCGACGCTGTAAATGCTCGCTGTCCGAACATGCTCAACTGCTCAACTCTGCGCATCGGGCGTGTACCTCCGTGACCGTGGCAGAACAGATGCTCTAACAGCCGAGCCTAGTCTAGCAGCGACGCCCGCAGAATGCAACGGTTGCGAAGCAACGCGACGTGCGGGCGTTTGTGCTGAAGCCAAATGTGGCGTAGCGAAGGCGTTGGCTGCGTGACCAAGGCATGAGGGACGAATGTTCCGTCAGCGCCGACCTCCCACGGGTATCAGCACGCCCTTACAGTCACAGGCGCATTAGACGCCGTGGCCCGCCCACCGAGCGCGGAACCTACCGCGCCAGCCTTAGCCGTGGTCACGGCGAGCCACGCCTAAGACAGTTGACGAATAAGGGTCCGCAGCAAGCAGAGCCTGGGACAGGCAGTGACAGCCACCTATGTGAGTTCTGGCACAAATCAGTACTCTGTACCCGAAGAACATCCAGTGTTACGCAGGCGCAATCACGGTGCACAGGCGAAAACGTCAAGTGCTCGTGCAGCTGTTGTGAGAGGGGTGGCGACAGACAATGCTTCGGCACAGAGGTCCGAATGGCTATGAATGGCGACGACTTCACGAGAGACTCGACAGAGCGATCGCTGAAGCTGCTCGCCTCTACTTGCAGAGACTTGCCAGCCGCCACGTCCCCGTTAATGCTCCGAAGTGGAGTGACGAGTTAGACGAGTTGAGACTGGGAAGAGAGCCGGATTATGACATGCTGGGCCTTCCTCTTGTTTACGCACTCAAATACATGCCCCGGAGAGTCGTTTCCATTCTCGGATCGGCGCTTTCCGTACTTGGTGACTGGTATCCAACCTCGGTTTTAGACATTGGCAGCGGAACAGGAGCAACAGCTCTTGCGCTGGATTTCTCTTGCAGCCCTGGCTCTGCTAGTTACTTTCGCCGGCCTATTCGCCGTCACCGCCCTTCTAGCCGCCGCGGCCATCACGGCGACACACACTTCGCCGCGGGTTGAGGTGCTGGTGCAGGACCTTCACCAAGGTCCAGCAGAACTGGTGGAGGGGTCACTGTTCCGCCTGCAGCTCACTGGCCAGGGTCTCAGAGCACAAGCCGGGCTTTCGGGAGGTCACTATCTGTCCCCGGCTCTAAGCTCCTCTTTCCCTTTCACCCATGTCGGCATTCACTGGCGCAGCAACCGGCCTGAAGGGAGTTCAGTTGCCTTCTCGGTTCAGACGTCGAAGGATGGGTTTTCCTGGGGTCCGTGGCACCCCGTGCGCATTGAAGCCTTTCCGGGCGAGGCGGCCGACGACGAGACTTACGGTGCCCTCATCAGGGCGGATCGCGCGAACCTTGTAAGGTTCAAGGCTGATTTCCCGGCGGACGAAGACAACCTGACCGTAGAATACGTGGTGCTTACCCTTCTGAATGTGTATGACGGTCCTCCACTGCCTGGCCCGACACTCAGCGCGGCAGAGATGGCAGTAGAGGGCGGTGAGGTGAAGACGAAGGAGATCATCAACTTCACGCGGGAGGACTGGGGAGCCGACGAGAGGCTCCGCTTTCGGGGCCGCCTTGAGATATGGCCGCGCGCTTACGTGTCCACCAAGAAGGTGGTGGTGCACCACACCGTCACCGGCAACGACTACGAAACCGAAGCCGCTGCCACCAAAGCCTAGAATCGAATCTATTTGGCAGCAGAAGGTCGCCTTCGGGCGGCCTTCTTGCGTCTTGGCGGCCAGGGGACTTTCGCACCCGGCTTACTCCCCGGAGGAGAGGTTGCGACGCACGATGCCAAGGAGAGGTAACCCGGTGTGCTCGAGGCTTCCGGTGTTGTCATTCGCCAGCGCCACGACACACGCCTTGTGCTCCAGCAAGAAGATCATCATCGCCTCGTAGCCGAAGTTCTGGCCGGTGTGGCCGTAGTGCTCCAGCCCCTGCAACTCCGGCTGGTCAAACAGCGCCAGCGAAAGGACCCCGAGCCCATAGGCGGCGGCCAGCGGCTCCTCGGGTTCGTCCTCCTTACGGCACGGCGAACCGGGCCACAAAGGTGACGATTGTTGCCGCTGCACTCGGCCGGATGCGCTCCTGTCCGTTTCGCTCGCGGGTGTGGCTGCGACAGACCGTTGGCTGCTCACCCCACTAGCCCGGACTTGTAACGGGCGCAGCTCAAGCATTCACCCTTAGGCTGGCCGCCGTTGGCTAGCTCCACCGCCAGCCAGCAAGGCAGGTACGGTCGGGGATAGGCAGGACAGCGACTCCTCTCCGCCAGCGAGCACCCCTTGATCTGCCAGCAACGTCGTCCCGCTGCTCGTCGAAGGGGAGCCCTGTCGTAGATGGCATCAGCCGCATCGACAGCAGGACATGAGGCGAAAGCCCGCTCTCGCGGCTGATGGCGGTGTTGCATCACGTACCCCACCCCGAACAGCACCACCAGCGGCGTGCCAAATGTCGCGAGAATCAGCAACACATCAGTCATCGCCATCCAACCCTCTCTGCTGCACCTTCCCCCGGCTTGCACACTTGCCGCGGGGCGCAGCTCCAGCACTCAAGTTCAAGGCGGCTCGCTAGGCTCTACCTCACCCCTAACGATCGCGAGCCGCCTTGACAGGGGTACGGTCCTTCTGGTAGTGAGCCATGATGATTTCCAGTTGCCGCGAGAGGCTCCGAGCCTCCTCCAGCTCCGCGCGAATAGCGGCGGCATGGCCAGCATAGGGGCGTTGCGCCGACAGGGGCGGACGCTGAAGGCAAGCCCGATAGGCCCTGATGATCTGCCGCCGCCGCCTCAGCTTGGCCATCCGAGCCTCCTCCCACTCCGGGGCTAGTTCAGCCGGCTGGTCAACCCTGAGAACGTGCACGTCCTCGACCCAGCCCTTCGCCATCACCTCGTGGACGAGGGGGGTGAGCCTTATTGTGGGAGCCTCCACTCTGATCACACAGTCATACAGGTTCGAGACCGGTTCCACGTACTCAACCTCGGGCAGGGCCCACAGCTCCTCCAGCGCCTCGAGATACCCGCCCTGTCGGACAGCCTCCGACGCCCTAATCAGCAAGTAAGCGCTCGTGGTCATCTTCCTGACCTCCTATCTGTTCAACCTTCTTGGAGCCGATCTCGTCGACCCAATCTCGAGCTGCACTGGTGCCAGCTCGTCCAGAACCACTACGCGGGCGGCCGCTCCCACAAGCGAGGCGAACTCTAGGGGATCACCGCCCGTGCCATAGCCGTAATGGATGGGAATGACTACTTTGGCCTGGATAACTTTCAGCGCCTCGGCGGCCTCCCGCTCGTCCATGGTGTAGGTGCCGCCGATGGGAAGAAGAGCGATATCGATGCTGCCTAGGCTGGCCATCTCAGGTACGTGGTCGGTATCGCCAGCGTGGTAGATAGTCTGCCCGCCCAGATTGAAGATGAAGCCAACGTTGGACCCACGGGGATGGATGTAGTTGTAGCCAGCCACGGCGCGAACGTCCACGCCTTTCTCGCTGACCGTCTCCCCCTCCCCAATGGGCATCACTTTGTCCGCAACCTTGCCTTGAAGCCGGGGAACGCAGCAGGCGTTGGCCACGATCACCGTATCGTCCTTTGCCACCGCGTTTATGGAGGCGATATCCAGGTGATCGAAGTGGTCGTGGGTGATTAGGATGAGGTCGGCTTTCTCCCCGTCGCGAATCAGATGAGGATCGATGTACAGGACTGCATCGCCCTTAATGCTGACGCCGCTCTGAACGAACCACTCGAAGTAGACTCCGTTGATGGTGGTACTTCCGGCCATCGCTTCTCCTCGATCCAGCATCAGTATGCAACCTCGCCCGTGGGATGCCATCCGAGACATGGCCTATCTTGGAGTAGGCCATTTCGCTTAGGGGTCTCCCGACTTGGATTAGTCAGGATCTGCTTTTCCCGCTCTGACGTGCCGGTATAGGAAAGCATGAAATGATCGCCGATCGTCTCCTGGTAGCCACTGTCAGTGATCGCTGCTATTAACGGCTCGCCACCCACCCTGGAATCTTGAGAAGCGGTTTCCGAAATGGCGAGGCTTGCCAGCTTTGCGAGCTGGCCGACCGTCATTGAACGGTGGTGAAACCTACTGATGAGATACTCGGCAATCCAAACGATTCCAGAGGCGTCCCAGCCGGTAGTTGATATGAGAGGCTGGAAGCCTTCCCACTCGTATATGCTGCAGATGCGCGGCTGGCTATAGATGCCCCATGCGTCACGATCGAGACCAGCAAAGATGAACCCGACAGGTGGTTTGCTTCTGGATTGAATCCTGTGAGTGGCTTGGTCATAGGCGGCGATCAGAAACTGTGGGGCAAACTCGAACAGGGAGCTTATCCCGTCGATCTCCCTCTCTCGCGCCTCACGAACAAGCTTCTCTACCAAATACACGCCAAGATCGCCCCGTCCGCACAGGGCGACGCTAACATGGTCGGACACCTGGAATATCTTTCGAGACGTGTCTGTAACGAGGCGTCTGTCTTCCTCCTCGATAGCGGTACGCTTGTCACCAGCGAGAACAACCCCGTCCGTACCTGCCAATGCCAGAACCAGCGTCACCTGCGCACCTCCGCTGATATCGACCGTGAAGTGCTGGGTGTCCGAATTGCCACCTGGTAACGGTCAGCCGACGGCGGCAAGTTGGCCATCACCACATTGGCGCTTGTTAATTTTGTCACAACCGTATTTTATCACAAACGTAACGGCCCCGTTACCCCCGCGCGTAACAAATATGTTACATCTACTGCTCTCAATGATGCGCTCATCCCTTCCTGAGTTCTCATCGTCGTGTGTTTACGTCCAGTAGGCCAGTGTCGTAAGATGTTGCCGTGCGTGGTAACTCAAGTAACGAGCAGGTTGAAAGGGCTAGGGTTTCCGAGGCTCGGCGAGGGGGGCAGGAGGGGCTTGCCTCACCAGAGGTCAGCTCGGGACGTGCGGAAAAGGCCCGGCGCGAGCGCAAGAATCGCCACTTGACGAGGATGTGGGCCAGTCCTCAGTGGGTTCAGGCCGTCGACCGCTTCGGACAGCATCTCGATGTCTTGGTGGAGACGGCCACAGGGCTTGCCTTCACGGCTGAGCCTGAAGCCGTGCTGGAGAGCCTGGTGCATAGTGCCCTGCACGCTTTTCCGCCGGCCGATCTAGGCGTCGTTTTCCTGTATGACGAAAAGACCCGCAAATTGGTGCCATCAGCTGCGTTAGGCTACGACCTAGAAAAGCTTTCCCAGGTAAGGCTTGAGCGGGGCCAGGCCCTTGCTGGCAAGGTCTTCAACACGGGAGAGCCTCTGGTATGCAACACGCCCCGCCAGGTAGCGCAAGCGCTGAGGGACTTACCCATCAGCAGCCGCAACCAACTGCTCGCCGCCCGGCACGGCGAGGTGCCTTTGTCCATGGCTGCCTTGCCTCTGCGGTCCCGCGGCCAGTGCATCGGATGCCTAGTCTTGGGAAGCTTGCGCCAGGCCGGCGCCTTCCCGAAATCTGCGATTCGACTTCACTCCGCCTGCGCCAGATACGTGGCTGCCGTCCTAGATAACGCCCGGCTGATGCAACAGGTCGCCGAGATGCGGGCCTTGGAGGAGGCGGATCGGGTGAAGAGGGACTTCTTGTCCTATGTCACTCACGAGCTGCGCACGCCCCTAACGGCCATGAAGATGTCCGTCGACACCCTACTGGCGTCTCGGAGGCCGGAGGAGGCGGACGGCACACGGGACAAACTGCTAAGGAATATAGCCCGCAATACTGACTATCTCAACCGCCTGATTGACGACCTACTCAACATGACACGGCTGGAAAGCGGCATGATGAGGCTGCGCCATGAATGGGTGGAACCCAGGGAGGTGATCCTTGATAGCGCCGAATCCGTGATGTCTCTGGTCGAGGCTAAGAACCAACATTTGCGAGCTGAGCTGCCTCCCCAGCTGTCGCCGGTAAAGGCTGATAAGGCACGGCTCAGGCAGATCCTTGTCAATCTTCTGGTCAACGCTTCGCTGAACACGCGAAGAAGAGGGGTCATCACGGTGACGGCTCAAGAAGAGGAAAGCTCCTTGGTCGTCAGCGTCAGTGATACCGGACCTGGCATCCCCAAAGAGGAACAGGAGCGCATTTTTGAGAGATTCTACCGCTCGTCGCGGGCTAGGAGGGCGCACCGGGCGGGTTTGGGGCTAGGCTTGACCATTGCCAAGGCTCTGACACAGCTGCATGGCGGCTGCATCTGGGTCGACAGTGAACCAGGCAAGGGCAGCACCTTCTCCATCTCCCTTCCCAAGGTCGCGGCTGAAGATGAAGGTCCTGATTGTTGACGATGACCCCGACGTGGTAGAGGCACTGACCCTAGCCTTCGACCTGCTGCAGCCGCAGTGTGCCGTATTCGAGGCCTCTGATGGGGAAGCCGCTATGGAGACCTTTTTCCGGCAGAGGCCGGACCTGGTGGTGTTGGATATCATGCTGCCTGGTATGGACGGCTATCAGGTTCTTCACCGTATTCGTCGTGTCTCCGATGTGCCGGTGATCATGCTTACCGTGAAGGAAGAGGAAATCGATAAGGTGAGGGCGCTGGGCATCGGGGCAGACGACTACATCGTCAAGCCGTTTGGCATGCTCGAGCTCTTGGCCCGCATCAAAGCCATTCAGCGGCGGCTGGGGGTGCGGCCTGAGATAGCTGAGTCTGCTCCCCTGGTCTGCGGTGACCTGCGCATAGACCTGGTGGAGCGGCAGGTCACGGTGGCCGACCGGCCGGTGAGGCTCACCCCTACGGAGTACGGCGTGTTGGTTTGTCTGGCCCGCGATGCTGGGCGGGTGGTGACGTCCAGGACTCTGTTGACCAGTGTTTGGGGCCCCGAATACGGGGGCGATCTCAACTGCCTCAAGGTGTGCATCCAGCGCCTTCGCGCGAAACTAGAGAAGGATTCCTCTCGGCGTGGTTACATCGTCACGGAGAGAGGAGTCGGCTACCGCCTTGTGACGCCCGACTAGACCGGCCCCTCTAGCCACGCACGCTTTTGACCTTCGGTAGGCGGGTTCCTCCCGCCTTCTTTGTGTCACGAGCCCGGTGACCTTCCCATACGGTTGCTCATTGTCTGAGCAACCTGACTCCACTTGATCGTCAATTGTGACCCATTTGTTCCGCTAAACGCAGCATCCGTTACCTGATCTGCAACCTGACGCTGGTATATGGAAAGTGGAGCGCGAGGCGGAGATATCGCATGTCTCGGAGTTGGTTGAGCAGGCCTGGGTAACATGATGGGTGCCACAGAGGACAAAACAAGGATCGGCGCATACATCTGTCGCTGCGCAACTAGTATTGCCGACAGCGTGGACGTTGACCAGCTAAGAGAGTTTGCCAGTCGGCTCCCCTCGGTGGTCGTGGCGCGGGGCTGCGACGCTGCCTGCTCTGAGCAGGGTCAGAACATCATCAAGGAGGACATCCGGAACCTGCGGCTCGATCGGGTGGTGGTGGCTGCCTGTTCGCCCCATATGCACGAGATTACCTTCAGACGCGCTTGCCGTGAGGCGGGGTTGAACCCGTATCTCTTTCAGATTGCCAACATCAGGGAGCAGTGCTCTTGGGCTCACAGGAATGGCAACGGGCACAAGGCCAAAGCCCTACTCCAGGCCGCTGTCCAGAGGGCGTACTATCTGGAGCCTCTCCAATCAAGGGAGGTGTCAGTAAATCCTAACGTTCTAGTGATCGGCGGCGGCATCGCCGGAATCCAGGCTGCCCTTAGGGTCGCCGACAGTGACCATAAGGTCTATCTGGTGGAGCGAGAGCCATCCATCGGCGGCCGCATGACGCAACTGGATAGGATCTTCCCCACGCTGGAGGACTCGTCCTATATTCTCAGCCCCAAGATGGCCGCCGTCGCTTGCCACTCCTGCATCCAGCTGATGACCTACAGCGAGGTGGTGAGCGTTTCCGGCCGCGTGGGCAACTTCCGGGTGAAGATCCGGCGTAAGCCTCATTATGTGGACGAGAGCAAGTGCACGGGCTGCGGGGTATGCGTTGCGAACTGCCCCTTGAAGAGGCCCAGCGAATTTGACCTGGGTCTGGGCAAACGCAAGGTCATCTACACATCCTCCTCTCAGGCTGTACCTAACATCCCGGTTATCGATCGAGACCGCTGCCTCTACTTCGATAGGGGGACCTGCCGCGTCTGCGAGAGGCTCTGCGAGCATCGAGCCATCGATTTCGACCAGCAGGAGCGCATCGAAGAGATAGAAGTGGGGGCGATAATCGTGGCCACTGGCTACGACCTCTTTGACCCCTCGCCGATGAGTCAGTACGGCTACAAGCGGCTGGGTAACGTTCTCACCAGCCTGGAGTTTGAGCGGATGTGCAGCGCCACCGGCCCGACCGGCGGAGCGATCCGCCTGAGCGACGGGGCCGTTCCCGAGCGTGTGGCCATCGTCCACTGCGTGGGCAGCCGCGATGGGAACTACTTCGACTACTGCTCGCGGGTGTGCTGCATGTACGCCCTGAAGTACTCTCTCCTGACAAGAGAAAAGACCAATGCCGATGTCTTCCAGTTCTACATCGACATGCACTGCTGTGGCAAAGGGTTCGAGGAATTCTACCGTCATGCGTCTGAGCGGGGCAGCAGATTTGTGCGAGGTGAGGTTGTTGAAGTCACCGACCAGGCCATTACTGCCGAGGAGAGGGGCAAGCTGACCGTTGTCGCTGAGGACACCTTGCTGAGGAGGCGGATACGTATCCCTGTGGACATGGTCATTCTCTGCCCGGCCATGAAGCCGCGGAGGGGCACTGAGGAAGTGGCCAGACTTCTTGGTCTTGCTCGGGGAGCGGATGGCTTCTTTCTGGAGAGGCAGCCCAAGGTGGAGCCGACAGCCAGTTCCAGCAACGGAGTGTTTGTGGTCGGCTGCGCCCAGGGCCCCAGGGACATCACCGACTCCGTAACCCAGGCTTCGGCGGCAGCGGCAGAAGTGTTGGCGATGATTAACGGGGGCAAAGTGGAGATCGAGGCAACGTCTGCCGCAGTGGATGAGAGCCTTTGTTCTGGATGTAAGGTCTGTCTCGCTCTCTGTCCCTACGACGCCATCTCGTTCATCAAGGACAAGAAAGTGTGCCAGATCAGCGATGTCGAGTGCAAGGGCTGTGGGGTGTGCGTCGCCGGTTGTCCCGCCGGAGCGATCAGTGCCGACCAGTTTACTGACAAGCAGATCCTTGCCGAGATCGAAGGCCTGCTGGCGGATGCCAAGCCGCCACCGCTGGCTGTCTAGAGCGAAAGGAGAGAACCACGCGGATCCTAATCCCTGTCGAGGGCACGCCCGAATGCGAGACACCGATACTGCTCGCGCGGCAGTTGTCCAGTGAGCTCGACGGTGAGATCTACCTGGTGCGGGTGGTCGTGTGGATCGAGGCCTTCGGCGGACTGAGATTCGACCCCGACATCTTGCGGATGATCGAGGATGCAAAGAGCTACCTGGGCGAGCTGGCGTCCCGGTTCGACCTGCCGGCGGACCGTACCGTGCCCCTTGTCAGGTACGGCGACAATACAGCCAAGCAGATCATCACCATCGCCGAAGACGAAGACATCGACCTCATCATCATGGGCGGCCGCTGCAAGGGCTGGCTCCAGCGGCTGGCGAAAGGCAGCGTGTACTGGGGCGTGGTTCGTTCTCGGGTTTGCCCGGTCTGTGTGGTCCCCTTCCCCGCGCGCAGGCCAGCCGGCGACATCGCCCAATGGCGGCGAAGGGAGCCACCGATGCGGATCCTGATGGCCGTTGACGGTTCGGATGAATGCGAGATGTCGTTACGCGTCGCAGCGAGATGGGTTCGCGTCCTCAATGCGGATGTCTACCTGCTGCAGGTTATCGATAGCTCGGCGGGCACAAGGGGGCATGTGCATCACGAGCCCGAGCGGGAAGGAGGTACCGAGGCCGAGGTACCGGTCATGATAGACAAGGTACGGACCTACCTGCGCGAGCTGGCGTCCCGGTTCAAGCTGCCGGCGGACCGCACCGTGACCCTTGTCAGGTGCGGCGACAATCCAGCTGAGGAGATCACCACCGTCGCCGAAGACGAACACATCGACCTCATCGTCATGTCGAGCCATTGCCGGGGCTGGCTCGGGGAACTGACCCAGGGCAGCGTGTGCAGCGATGTGATCCGTTCGAGGGGCTGTCCCGTTCTGTGCGTGCCGCTGCCCCGTACAGAGGTTCACCGTCAACGTTGGGGGGTTCTGGCGGCGCGGCGTTAGGCGTCCGGCCAACGCCTGCCGGTGGAGATCTTTTCGCGGAAGAATTCGTGATGGCCGAACATGAACGTGCTGATCGTTGACGATGACCCCGACGTGGTGGAGGCACTGACCTTGGCCTTCAACCTGTTGCAACCGCAATGTCAGGTATTGGAAGCCCGCGACGGTGAAACCGCCGTTGAGACCTTTTCCCGCGAGAGCTCAGACCTAGTGCTGCTGGACATTATCCTGCCGCAGATGGACGGCTACGAGGTCCTGCGTCGTATTCGCCAGGTCTCCGATGTGCCGGTGATCATGCTTACGGTGAAGGAAGAGGAGAGAGACAAAGTGAGAGCCCTGGGGATGGGGGCCGACGACTACATCGTAAAGCCCTTTAGCGCCCTCGAGCTGCTGGCTCGCATCAAAGCCATTCAGCGGCGGCGGGAGGTGGAGCCGCAGGTGGCGGAGGCTACCCCGCTGGTCTATGGTGACTTGCGCATCGATTTCCTGGAGCGAGAGGTCACTGTGGCCGACCGGCCGGTAAAGCTCACCCATACGGAGTACGGCCTGTTGGTTTGTCTGGCTCGTAACGCCGGGCGGGTCGTCTCGGCCAGGGCCTTGTTGACCAGGGTCTGGGGCCCGGGATACGCGGAGGACCTGGGCCGTTTGAAGATGTGTGTTCAGCGGCTTCGCGGGAAACTGGAAAAGGACCCCTCTCGGCCGACCTACATTCTGACTGAAAGGGGAGCAGGCTACCGGCTTGTGATGCCTCGGTGACGGCTTCTCCACCATGAACAGGAGCAATTATCTGCTCGCTCGATTATTGCAAAGCGGCGAGCGCCCAAGTCTTAGAAATACGGAACGAGGTGAGAGCGATGACATGGCTGCCGCGTCTCGGCTTCACCTGAGAGCGAGGGGAGAGCCTATGGGCGTGGCGCGGGTCCTGTGCTGGTCATCTGCTCAAACGGCAGTTTCTGATGGTGGATTGTGAATTGCTGCATATTCGCGCGTAGATTCGGTTCGCCGGCCTAGTCTGGCGTGGGATTAAGGAGCTCGGGTCATGGTACAAATTGCCTCAGGGGAAGCTCGAAGTTCGTTGACGCAGGCGTTCTTTGACCGCATCGCAGCGGTTGCCGAGGGAGAGAAGCTCAAAGCGTGTATCCAATGTGGTATATGCAGCGGCTCTTGTCCTCTCGGCTATGCCATGCAGTATCCGCCGCGAAGGCTGATCGCCAGCCTGCGGGCGGGCGTAATGGACCAGGTGCTTCAGAGCAACACGCCTTGGTTGTGCGTCGCCTGCTACACGTGCACCGCCCGTTGCCCCAGCGCCGTCGACATTACCGATATGCTTTTCCCAGCGATGAGGGAAGCGCTGCTGATGCAGGGGGTCGGCGTCCCTGGGGAGTTGCAAACGGCACTGGAGAACACTTTTCGCCATGGCAACCCCCTAGGGGAGCCGCCGAGCAAGCGGGCTGACTGGGTTCAGGAAGTAGACGTTCCGGTCAACATCCTCCCGACAGCCCCCAAAGAGGTGGACGTTCTCTGGCTGGTAGAGTGCTATCCTTCCTATCATGTCCGGGCCAGAGAAACAGCAAAGGCACTGGCCCGGACGCTTCATGCCCTGGGGGCAGACTTCGGCATCCTGGGACAAGAAGAGCGGTGCGTGGGCGATTGCCAGCGCTTGGCTGGAGAGAACGGCCTCTTCGAAATGCTGGTCGAGGAGAACGCCAAGACCTTCGGCCGCTTCCAGTTCAAGCAAATCGTTGTCACCGATCCTCATGCCTACAACGCCCTAAAAAACGAATATCCCAAGTACGGCGTCAGCTATCCGGTGCAGCACTACACCCAGTATCTGGCCAGTAAGTTGGACGGGCTGCGCCCCATGCTCGGCGAGTTGAACCACACGATTACCTTTCATGACCCCTGCTACCTCGGGCGCCGTAACGGAGAATATGAAGCGCCCCGGCAGCTCATCCAGGCGATTCCTGGCGTCAAGCTGGTGGAGATGGAGCGGAACCGCGAGAACGGCCTATGCTGCGGCGGCGGTGGCGGCGGCATGTGGTTGGACAGCTACAGCTATGAATACACTCACGAACGCCTCTCCGAGAAAAGGGTGCAACAGGCGGCCCGCACCGGAGCCGATGTTATGGCCGTCTGCTGCCCGAATGACCTGCTGCGATTCGAAGACGCGGTGAAGGTCGTCGGTCTCGAGGGGAAGCTGGTGGTCAAGGACATCATCGAGCTGATTGACGAAGCTAGAAAGGGCTAAGGGGGCACATTGCTGGATATCGTAGTTCCCATCAAGCAAGTTCCAGACCTGGTGGAAGAGCTGGAGATCGACCCCAGCGGCACCGCTCTAGATCTGGAACGGACCAGGTTCGTTATCAACGAGCTGGATGACCACGCCCTGGAGCAGGCCTTGCTCCTGAAGGAGAGGCACGAAGGCCGCGTCTCGGTGGTAGCCCTGGACGTGGGCGACGTGGAGGAAACGCTTTTCATGGCCCTGGCCAAAGGTGTCGACCAGGCCATTAAGATCAGCGGCGACTTTGGCCCGGCCCCGGACAACCATACGACAGCAAGGGTCCTGAAGGATGTCCTCGGAGGCCTGAGCCATAACCTGATTCTCACCGGCGTACAGGCGATAGACGACCTGGATGGGCAGCTGGGCATCCTGCTATCTAGCTATCTGGACCTCCCCTACGTAGGGCTTGTCAGCGGGGTCCAGATAGACGAGGGCGGTGGCAAGGCCACCGTGCTCAAGGAGCTGCCGGGGGGCGTCAAAGCCGAGCTGGAGCTGCCTTTGCCCGCTGTGCTGGGCATTCAGGCGGCCGAGCAGCCGCCGCGGTATGTGCCGGTGAGTAGGGTCCGCCAGGCGATGCGAACCGCCACCATCGAAGAGCGCTCCGCTGCCGCCGAAGGCAACGGCCGTGTTCGCGTACGGCGAATATCCAAGCCGGAGGTGGGAGCAGGCGCCGAGCTGCTGGAGGGCAGCTCCGAGGAGATCGCCGAGCAGATCGTGGGAATCCTAGCAAACAGGGGCATTCTGAAATAGGGCAGAGCTGGAGGTTAGCTATGAGTCAGGACGTATTCGTCCTTGTCGAACATCTGAAGGGACAACTGACCGATGGCACCTTTGAGCTATTGGGGATCGGTCGGGAGGTTGCGCCTCAGGCTGGCGGACGTCTGGTGGCTCTTCTCCTGGGCAAAGATGTGCGGGGGTTGGCTGAGAAGTTGGGAGCGGCCGATGTAGTCGTGTATGTGGAGGACGAGCGGCTAAGCGACTCTGTGCCTGAGGCCTACCGGCGCGTCCTTGCTGGCCTGATCCGGGAAAAGAATCCCAAGCTCACCCTCCTCCCCACCAGCTCTCTGGGAATGGACCTCGGGGGAGCCCTCTCGGTCGACCTCAATCTCCCTCTGATCGCCTTCTGCAAGCAGTTGGCCGTCCAAGACGGGTCCATCGTTGCCACCTGTGAACTCTACGGTGGAAGGGCTGTAGTTGAAGCCGAGATCCCTGAGGGACCGGGTTTGGCTCTGGTGCTTCCGGGGGCATGCCCAGCTGACAAGGGACGCTCAGCAGGAGCGCCAGCGGTGGAAGAGGTGAAGCCCTCCGTCGATCTGGCGGAGGTTAGAGTCCGCTTCAAGGGCCTGATCGAGCCCCCGCCGGGGGACGTGGACATCACCAGGCAGGAGATCTTGGTGTCAGTGGGCAGGGGCGTTCAGCGTCAGGAGAATCTGCCCCTAGTTCAAGAGCTGGCTGACGCTCTAGGTGGGGTCCTCTCCTCCTCTCGGCCGGTTGTTGACCAGCAGTGGCTGCCCCCCACTCGTCAGGTGGGCAAGTCGGGCATGACCGTCAAGCCCAGGCTGTATCTGGCGGTGGGCATTAGCGGAGCGCCGGAGCATGTCGAGGGGATGAGGGGTTCGGAACTCATTGTTGCCATCAATAGCGATGCCAGAGCTCCCATCTTCAATGTGGCCCACTATGGCGCAGTAGCGGACCTGTTTGAGGTGGTGCCGAAACTGGCAGAGGCGGTGAAAAAGCGCAGCGCTTAGCGACTGCGGATAGGGAAGTCAGCACGTTATGACTGTGGCGCCCCCAGCGAAGAGCAGCAAGCAGGCGGTGGTTGTCGCTACTTATGCCACTCTCGCAGCGGTGCCTGTCGCTGCTGCGGCGCTCATTCTGATCCTGGGAACCGATCTAGGGGATGCCGGCCGCGAAGTCATGTGGAACATCGCCGAGTGGGCGCGGTTCCTTCTTTACGCCTCAGCTGCGGTGCTGGTTGTCGTCATCGCCTACGGCTACTACCGTCGCTACCAGCTCTGGCGACTGGGCAAGCCCGAGAACCGGGCCGACAACTGGCCTGAGCGGCTTAAGGCTTTCCTGATATACGGTGTCGGTCAGGGGCGGCTGCCGAGCGACCCGTACGCCTCCGTCATGCACCTGTTCATCTTCTGGGGATGGGTGGTGCTTTTTATCGGCACCGCAATGCTCACCATCCATGATGATTTCTACGATTATCTCACTGGAACCACATATCTAGGCTACTCTCTCACGCTGGACATTTTCGGCCTGCTGGCCACCATTGGGGTGGTCATGGCCCTCGTTCGCCGCTATGTGATGCGGCCGTCCAAGCTGCGTCTGGCCAGCCTCTGGGACGATGCAGTTCTCCTCTGGCTGATGCTGGCCATCCTTCTCACCGGCTTCCTGGTCGAGGGGATGCGTATCGGCGCGACGGAGCTGCAAGAGAACCCCGACTGGGCGGGCTGGTCGCCTGTGGGCTGGGCCATCGCCAAAATCTTCACTGGCGCCGGGGCTGGCACCGGCCTCCTGCAGGACATACATCAGGCCTTCTGGTGGTTCCACATTCCCCTCGCCTTCGGTTGGATTGCCTGGGTGGGCTACGGCAAGATCTCCCACATAGTTCTCGGCTCGGCCAATATCTTTACGCGTAGGCTATCGCCGAGCGGCGCCCAGATTGCCAGCGCTGCCCTCCAGCCCATCACGGACTTCAAGAACCCCGGCCTGGGGCGCCTCCAGGACTTGACCTGGAAACAGCTCATGCAGGCGGACGTCTGCGTTCGCTGCGGCCGCTGCGAGGGCGACTGTCCGGCTGAGTTGAACGGCAGCCATCTAACGCCAATGGGCTTCATTCAGGACATACACAACTACATGAGCGAGGTGGGGCCTCGCCTGGTGGCAGCACAGAGGAAGAACGATGAGGAGGCGGTTGCCGGCGAACGCAACATAGCGGGCGACCTGATCCCTGCCGATGTTATCTGGGACTGTTTCACCTGCGGTGCCTGCGAAGGCCAATGTCCTTTCTTTATCGAGCACCTTTCATTCATGGTCGGCTTGCGTCGGCGGCTGGTGGACGAAGGTGCCCTGGATACCCAGCTTTCGGATACGCTTATGGGCCTGTCGCGATATGGCAACTCGTTGGGCCAGTCAGAGCGGCTGCGTGGGCGCTGGACCGAGGGGCTGGACTTCTCGGTGAAGGATGTGCGCCAGGAGCCGGCGGAATACCTCTGGTTCGTGGGTGACCAGGCTTCCTACAACCCGGCTGTCCAAGAGGTAACGCGGGCGGCGGCGCGTGTCTTCCATAAGGCGGGCCTGGACTTCGGCATTATGTATGAGGGCGAGCGAAGCGCCGGAAACGACGTGCGCCGGGTGGGTGAAGAGGGCCTGTTCGAGCTCCTGGCGGAAGAGAACATTCAGACACTCGGCCAGTGCCAGTTTCAATCGATCGTCACTACCGACCCTCATACCTTCAATACGCTCAAGAATGAATACCCGGCGTACGGCGGCCAGTACCGTGTCTGCCATTACACGGAGCTACTGGCCGATCTCCTGGAGAACGGCAAGCTAAAGCCAGCCCGAAGGCTGAACCACCGAGTTACCTATCATGACCCTTGCTACCTGGGCCGATATAACGGCGTGTTCGATACGCCGCGCAGGGTGCTGAAAGCATTAGGCGTGGAGGTCGTCGAGATGGGTCGGTCTCGGGAAAGGAGCTACTGCTGCGGCGCGGGTGGCGGCCATCTGTGGATGCAAGAGACCGGTAGGGGAGAGCGCCCCAGCGAGAACCGCATTCGAGAGGCGGTGGCCCTGGGCGGCGTCCAGTACTTCGTGGTGGCCTGCCCCAAGGATGTAAGCATGTTTCAGGACGCCGTCAAGACCACGGGCAATGAAGGAGTAATTGCTGTTAAGGACATAATTGAGCTGGTGGAGGAGGCTCTCGAGGTGGAGGTTCCCGAGACGGAGGCCACGGGATCGCCTCGCGAGAGCGCCTCTACGATGGAGGTATAGGCCATGGAAGAGCCAAGGATCGGCGTATTCATCTGCCACTGCGGGACCAACATCGCGGGCACCGTAGATGTTGACGAGGTGAGGGACTTTGTCAGCGGGCTGCCCGGGGTGGTGTCAGCCCTGGACTACAAGTTCACCTGCTCCGAGCCCGGGCAGCTCCAGATCAAGGAGGCTGTGGAAAAGGAGCGCCTCAACCGGGTGGTAGTCGCTGCCTGCTCGCCTCGGATGCACGAGATCACCTTTCGGAAAGCCATCGTTGAGGCGGGGCTGAACCCCTATCTCCTTCAGATCGCCAACATCCGTGAGCAGTGCTCCTGGGTGCATAAGGACGGCAACACTGAGAAGGCCAAGGCCCTGATCCATGCCGCTGTGAACAGGGCTAACCTGCTGGAGGCGCTGGAGAGAAAAGAGGTGCCGGTAACCCCCAGCGTGCTGGTAATCGGCGGCGGCATCGCCGGCATCCAGGCGGCCCTGAACATCGCCGACTCCAATCACAAGGTCTACCTGGTAGAGCGAGAGCCCTCCATCGGCGGCCGTATGATCCAGCTAGACAAGACCTTCCCCACTCTGGACTGCTCATCCTGCATTCTCACGCCTAAGATGGCCGCCGTTGGCTCGCATCCCAACATCGAGCTCATGACCTACAGCGAGGTGGAGGAGGTCTCCGGCTACGTCGGCAACTTCAAGGCCAAGATCAAGAAGAAGCCTCGCTACGTGGACTCAGAGCTCTGCAACGGCTGCGGCGTTTGCATCGAGAAGTGCCCCTGGAAGGCGGACAGCGAGTTCGATATGGGGCTGGGCAAGCGCAAGGCGATCTACACGCCCTTCCCCCAGGCGGTACCCAACGTGCCGGTCATCGACGCCGAGACCTGTGTCTACTTCGAGAAGGGGACCTGCAAGGCCTGCGAGAAGTTCTGCCCTACAGAAGCCATCGCCTGGGATCAGAAGGAGGAGACCGTCGAGCTAGAGGTGGGAGCGATAATCGTGGCCACCGGCTACGACCTGTTCGACCCCTCCCCTCTGACCCAGTACGGCTACGGCCGCCTGGACAACGTTCTCACCAGCCTCGAGTTCGAGAGGATGTGCAGCGCCACCGGTCCTACCGGCGGCGAGCTGGTGCTGAAGGATGGCAAGACTCCCCAGAGCGTGGCCATCCTCCACTGCGTGGGCAGCCGTGACAAGAACTACTGTGAGTACTGCTCGCGGGTCTGCTGCATGTACGCCCTCAAGTACTCTCACCTAATAAAGGAGAAGACTGAGGCAGAGGTATATCAGCTCTACATCGACATGCGCTGCTACGGAAAGGGCTTCGAGGAGTTCTACCAGCGCGTTCTCATGGAGGGCGCCAACTTCATCCGGGGCAAAGCGGCGGAGGTGACCGATGTCGCCGAGACGCCCGAGGACGAGGGCAAGCTCATCGTCGTCGCCGACGACACCCTGGCCGAGACCGTTCGACGCATCCCGGTGGACATGGTCATTCTCTGTCCCGCCATGGTACCCCGGGCCGATGCCGACGAGATGGCCAGGCGTCTCATCCTGAGTCGGGGTGCCGACGGTTTCTTCTTGGAGAAACACCCCAAGCTCGACCCGGTGGGCACCGTCAATGATGGCGTGTTCGTGGTCGGCTGCGCCCAGGGGCCCAAGGACATCCCTGACACAGTGGCTCAGGCCTCGGCGGGGGCGGCAGAGGCCCTGTCACTAATCGACAGACAGAAGGTGGAGATCGAGGCCGCCACTGCCGTAGTGGATGAAGAGCTTTGCTCCGGCTGCAAGGTCTGTCTGGCCCTGTGTCCCTACAATGCCATCACCTTCGATGAGGAGAAGAAGGTGGTCGAGATCAGCGACATTCTTTGCAAGGGCTGCGGGGTCTGTGTTGCCGCCTGCCCCGCTGCGGCCATCACCGGCCGCCACTTCACCGATAGGCAGATCTTCGCCGAGATCGAGGGTCTGCTGGCGGACGTCAAGCCGCCCTTGGTGGCAGTTAAGGAGGCGTAGTTAGCCATGGTTTCAGGCAACCACGAGCCGACGATCATAGGGTTCCTGTGTAACTGGTGCGCCTACCAGGGAGCGGACCTAGCGGGCACCTCTCGCATGCAGTACCCCGCCAACGTGCGCCCGATGCGGGTGATGTGCACCGGCCGCATCGACCCCACCTTTGTCCTGAAGGCCTTCGCCGAGGGAGCCGACGGCGTGCTGGTGGCCGGCTGCCACCCCGGCGACTGCCACTATCTGGAGGGCAACTACAAGACCATCCGCCGCATGACCATGGTGCGCAGGATGCTGGAACAGTTCGGGATCGAGCCGGAGCGCTTCCGCCTGGAGTGGGTTTCGG
>Ga0209979_1001820_pt1 | contig 21990 bp, 27 predicted proteins | sample AnhtaG_FD_183114 | JGI IMG/M metagenome (GOLD analysis project Ga0209979, IMG submission 183114) | Deep subsurface microbial communities from Anholt, Denmark to uncover new lineages of life (NeLLi) - Anholt_01485 metaG (SPAdes) (version 2) | ecosystem: Environmental > Aquatic > Marine > Oceanic...
CCGCTGCCGGTGGCCTCCATGTTCCAGAAGGTGCCGCTCACACCAACTCTCATGATAGTTCGCCCAAAGTCTCCCACCCGGCCGTCCCTGCCCCAGCCCGCCACTGTGCTCGGTTGCTACCACGCGGGCACGCCCAGGCAATCACTCGGCAGCAGCCACCGACACACTCATGGCCTGCGTTCGATCAGGGTGCATACGTGGGTGGCTCATCGGGAGGCCATCTCATACAGCATGATAGCAGGCCGACTGGGCCATCATCCCAGGGAGTGCGCGCCCTTGACAAGGTGACCTAGCGGAAGTATGGTTGGTCACGAGTGGGGCGGTGGCGGAACGGCAGACGCTGCGGACTTAAAATCCGCTGGACTTTGGTCCATGAGGGTTCGAGTCCCTCCCGCCCTACTACTACCGGTAGTATGCTATAGGTCGTGATACCCCTGCCCCTTGTGCCTTCCTACCCAGAAGGAGGAAGGCATGACCCCCCTTAACAGTACGCTACGGATTCTTGAAAAAGCGAATCTCGCCCAGGAGATCGATGCCTTCCTGATCGACCGCCGCGCACGCGCTCTCTCCCCCCGCACTCTCGACTACTACGAACAGAAGCTTACTCTATTCCGTGCGTATCTGCAAGGGGAAGGCATCAGAGCTGTGGAATCCATCACTGCGCCCATCGTACGGCGCTTCATGCTGGAACTCAGCAAGACGCACAACCCCGGTGGGGGGCGGGGGCGGGTGGCCGCGCGCGGGCCCTATTCCTCACCGATGACCTCGATTCGGATTCCCGCAGAGGCGTCCTCAACGAGATATTCGAAACGCTCGAGCACTCGAAGGTGCACCTGCTGCTGCAGACGCCAGATCGCCTGGTCGCGCGTCTCACCTTTCTCCGTCTCCATCAGGTGAGGAAACTCATTGACCCACTCGGCCGCCTTTTCGTGGTCAATCTCGTCCGGACAGAACCACAGAGTTTCCCCGGGAGCAGACTCCATCTGGTACTGTATCCAGCGTCCGAGTCTCTTCAAGTCCAGAACGAGGACGTCGTCTGAGGGCATGCCGTCAATGGCAAACACAGGCACGCCGCGAATCCTGCCCTCCATTCTGTGTTCAAATCCTGGCCAGTTCAGTGGCTCGCACTCTCGAGACCAGGCTGGCAAAAAGTCCTCGCTGTTGAAGAGCTGCTCATGGTAGCGAAGACGCCCGTCCATTAGTACGATCTGGGCGGCATAGCCCTTCTCAACCATCATGTCGATGCCCGACACGATGCCAGGAGCCAGCCAGTTGAGCTGCACTCGATCAGCGAAGACCAGATGAACGTACCTCTCGGCCGCCTCCCGCTTCAATTGCTCCGTGAGCCGGTCGAAGATGTGGCGCAGTCCGCCTCGGGTCCTGTCCTGGGCCTCCGCCAGGGCAGCGGCAGGGCTCATAGCAGAAGCGGCCAGGAGAGCCAGCAAGCAAGTGCGAAAGGAGTTGGTCGCTCTCATTCGGGGGGTGCTGGACGCGCAAAGCCATCAACTGGCGGAAGCGTCCCTGGCCGAGTTGAAGCAACATCCGCGAGGAGCGAGGATGTGGAAGCTTCTCAATCAGCGATTGGATGCCGCCCTGATGCACCTGTTTGATTGCCACCAAGGACTCACGCGGGTCACCCCCGAATGGTGTTGGCGGGCCTTCCGGCCGCGTCTGAGTCGGGGACGCAACCACGGCTCAGGTCAGCGGCTGGAGCGGGTGGCGCTGGTCTACATCCAGTGCGGCAGCGGGGGACGGGTGAGGACCTGGCTGCCAAGTCCAGGGAGGAAGACGGGGTGAAGGTTTACAAGACAAGGATGCGATATCAGCCGCTAAGAGAAGCAGAATATACGAAAGCCCGAGGCTGTTGCGCGAGTCGTCGTCCAGGTTCTCCGAGGTCTAAAGGGAGAGAATGGCCTGCGTGACCGGCGAGTTATTGCGGGTCCGCTCCACGCAGTGGTTCGGGTCTCCTCCTGTTTCAGCACTTCTGCAGAACTCTTTCCAGCACAGCGCGACGCCGCTGGTCAAACCTGTCATCCCGTGGCGATCGCCTGAGAATCTTCTCACATGTTGGTGCTGCATAGTTCATTTCCTTTCGGGCGGAGGCTGAATCGATTTCAGTCAACGTGAGAAGGGTGTAGTAAAAGGGATATCGCTTCCATTTCCCGTCACCCGTCCTATTTGAGTTGAGTGTTCTTATTCCATCCCGAAGCCAGCGGTCGGGAACAGCATCTGATAACCCTCCCACAGCCATGTGCCGCCAAATAGCTAGCGTGCACCTGCCACAACAGTATTCTCCTGGCCTGTCCTGCCACCTCTTGCTCCGCAATGCCTTCTGCAAGCACGACGACATCGCGTCCGTGGCCCGTTGTAGAGCCGCCTTCACCTCGGACAGAGGCACACTGAGCAGAATGAGAGTTCGGCATGCTTCTTCGCCAAGGACATGGGCAATTCCCGCTCGGGTACGGACCTTTTCGCCTGTGAATAGTCTTATTCCATTTTCAATATCCTTCTGGGTTGGTGCGGGGAGGGCGCCCCCCCGATAGGCACCCGGCAAACCCTGGCGGCCTGCTATCCAACGCGCGGCCTCCTCTCTTTCTGTCCTCGACAACCGACGGCCCCAGAAGAAACCCTCGTTTATTGCATCAACAGTCTCCCCCAAACTGCTTACATCGACGATTTTCATCGCTCTTCCCTCTCTCTTTTCTGAGCCGAACTCATACTTATACAGAACCTCTCTGCATAAGTATTCCTATTGTGTGATTATAGGGAAACGTTCTGTAGAAGCACCGGATACTTGCATATTCCAGAAGTCTTCTGTATAAGACTGGGTTTCTTTCCAGAATCGATCTACATTGTATCACAGCTACGCTCCTTGAGGAAATCCCGATTCCCGGAGGCTGGCATGACCCGGCGACCCAGCCCTCGGACTCCACGGGTGCGCCAGTCTGCACACAACGTGTGCCGATATGCACCTGATGTCAGGGTCAGTCAACGGAGAGCTGAGCGAGCGGCCCCATAGTCACTTGCCTGAGCTCCCGAGCCGCTCTTCTGGGTCTAGAAACAGGCCCACCCCGCCTGGTCTCGACTATGGTCCTTTCGTTGTCGGCGCCGCTCACTGTGTCGAAGCGGCGTCGCACTCGTGCCCCTGCACTACGGGGTACTCGTGCCCCTGCACGGTGCATCTCCTTTTGGCGGCAACGCGCGGGCTTGAAGCGCGCTGGCAATATCGTTCGACTCTGGAGGTACCCAGTGTCCGGAGCTCTGAGAGTGATTGGTTCCATCGTTGGGAAGGTCCGTGCGCGGCCCGCTGCTATCGGTAGCACTGTCGTCCGCTTGTGTTCGCTGGCAAAAAACAGCTGGCATGGGGTGTCGTGTCGAATCCATACCCGCCTTGACTACAGGCTTCTCATATTCTGCTTGGCTACGTTTTTCTTCATGGAGCTGTGCAGAGTGCTGGGTTCGAACTACCTCCAAGGCACCAGACTCAATCCCTTCGCCGTTTTGTTCCCTCTCGGAATCAGCCCCTTGTTCTTGCTGGTCTTCGCAAGGGTCAGGACTGGCCGCATTCGAAAAGCTGTGTTGTTCCCGTTGTATGCCTTGTCTGTGTGCTCGGCCATCCAGTTGGCACTCAAGGCGTACAGCGTCATCTCATTATCGTGGTACTGTATTGTTGGGATGGCAGCGGCGGCGGCCTCCTTTGCCGGAGAATTCAGAGAACTGGGAGCGTTGCTTCGGCAAATAGAAGCCAGCGGGACACACCGGACTGCTGGTCGACCGGCTGTCGAGATTCTCAGCGACCAATGCAAGTTCTATCTTGACCGATGGGCCGCCGCTTTGCTGGCGCTTGCGGCTGGCTTGGGCGTGATGATGACCATCCTGTGGGGGGATGTCTATGCTACAGCCCCAATGGCTCGCGGTCAGCAGCTGACCGATTCGGCCTATATGCTGATTGCATTCCTGGGCGTAGTGCTGTTAACCGGCAAGTGGATGGCCATTCCTGTGTATTCTGTCTACGCCAGGTGCCCCACGGTTGCCTTCCAGCTTGCACAGGCGGATGACCGTCGCACGCGGCTGTACCGTGACCCACGGCTCGCGGCCTTGGATGCTCTCTCCGCCGTGGACCTGCTCAACCGGCAGGAGCTACAGGCCTGGAAGAGTGCCGTCCAAGGATTACCTACATGTCGCACCTTTCACGAGGGGGTCATCACAGACCAGCCGACCTGTCCCTACTGTCACTTGCGCCCGTCCCAGTATGCCAGTGCGGCCAACGCCGAACACGCGCTGGACCAACTCGACGAGCGCCTGGATGACCTGCTGGCCCGCTGGCGCGGAGCCCTGCAGGACAACCTGTCTAGCGAGACATCACAACGGAGCCTGCAGGCCATGACGCCTGGGGAACGGCTCCCCATCGAGGAGTTCTTGACCCAACCTGAAGGGGAGACTCGCTTACCGGACGGCTTCGTCCAAAGCGCCAACCAGGCCCTGCGTGGCATCCAGGCCGTCACCCTGTCGGCGGACGCCCTCCTGGAGCACCTGCGGGCGGGCGGACTTCCCTGCAGGGAGGCGGACGTGCAGCGCCGCTTTGCCGGCGCTTGTGCGCAGTCGGGCAGTGGAACCAGTTTGCGTGCAGGACCCTGGTCGTCTGCTAGCCTGGGCCCGGCCCGCGGTGAGAGAGGAGGGCGAGGACCGTCTGCCGATGCGGGTGGGTGGGCTTCTGGATTCGCTCTCCGACCAGATGTCGGTCCCCTTGGGTGGAGCGCGGTGGGAGCGCTGGCAGGGCATCGCGCGCACCTGGGCCGAACTGCACGTCCTGGTTCACTCGCGACCGGGAGGGCTATCGGATGCCCTGCGCGACGCCTATCTCGTGGCCCGCGACAAGCTCGATGGCTCATTCCTGGAGTGGCTTCGGTCGCGCTATGCTCCCCTGGCTGTGCAGCGCCTGCCGACACCCCACCACGTGCATCACGTGCCCGACTACATGGCCTTCGAGAGGAGACAGGGCAGAGCTGAGCGTGTGACTCTCCTGGTCATGGATGGCATGGCACTCGCTGACTGGTACATCATCCGCGCGAGTTGGAGGGCCCGCCACCCGGATTCGAGCTTCGACGAGCGGCTAGAGCTGGCCCAGATACCCACCACCACAGCCATCTCACGGCAGGCGCTCATCAGCGGCTTGCGCCCAGCCGACTTTGCTGATACCGTTGGCCATAATAGAGCAGAGATGAGGCGCTGGTCCGAGTTCTGGGGCAGAGAGGGGTTGGTCAGCGAGGTCTGCGGCTATGTGCGGCTGCGTCTCGACCGAGAAGGGCCTGCTGAGCAAGTCACCGATTCGCCTGTACGTGCGCTTTGCCTGATTGAGAACAGTATCGACGAGCTCTTGCATGGCGTGAGTCTGGGAGCTGCCGATGTGGTGGCTTCTCTGCGCATCTGGCTGGAGGCGTACTCGCCCAGCCTGGAGGCTCTTATGGACCAACTCCTTGCATCTGGCTTCACCGTCTTCCTGTCCAGCGACCATGGCCACGTCGAGGCCCGAGGCATCGGTCAGCCGTCGGAGGGTCTCACCGTGGAGACGCGCTGCAGAAGGGCGCGGGTGTACCGAGACCGGCACGCCATGCTGCGAGTGCGCCAGGCCTTTCCGCAGACCCTTCTTTGGGAGAACGATGGCCTGCTCCCGAGCGGGACGTCTGTTCTCATGGCGGACAAGCGTTCGGCATTTGCGGCCCACAATGATACCGTCGTCACTCACGGCGGTCCGACACTGGAGGAGGTCGTGGTGCCTCTGGTGACTATCACCCAAGGTTAGGCTATGGACAAGGGAATCGGTTTTCGACGTAACATCCTGTTGCCATGGCTGGAGGCCGCGGCGTCCTATCGCAGTGAGACCGATGACGTAGCGGAGATTCGTGGACGACTGGACACACTGGTCGGGCAAGACATCGGCAGCACGGCAAACCGTCGCATGGCGATTGACACCCTCATCAACATCTGGGTCAAGAGCCGCAGCATCTCGTCCAGCCTGCACGACGAAGCGTTGGCACACTTTGACAAAGCGTACACAGGTGACTGTCGCCTTTGGCTGCACTATGGGCTGGTTCTGCTCGCCTATCCTTTCTTTCGGGAGGTGGCCGCCGTCATCGGGCAGTTGGCTCGTCAAGGGAACGGCGTCACGTCACACATGGTCAAGCGCCGGCTGATAGCCAGTCGTGGCCATCTAGGCTCTCTTGAAAAGGCCGTCGAGAGGGTCATCTTCTCCTTACGCAACTGGGGTCTGCTGGAGAACTCGGGAGAGCGATACCACTACGCTCCTCGAAGCCAGGTGCTTGTGTCCGACAGCTCGGAGGTCGAGGTCTGGCTTCTGGCCTGTGCGTTGCGGGCCCATCCGGCGGAGGAGCTACCCTTCGTGGATTTGGTTCGTGTTGCCGAGCTGTTCGCGTTTCGCATCAAAGTTGGCCTGGGTGCCCTGCGCCAGAGTCCGCACTTTGCCGTTGACCGTCAGGGCGGGGGGTGGGATTCTGTGCGGCTCGCGGAGTAGGCTTGCAGGGCGTCACTGGCTGTGGCTACAATGGAAACGCCCCGACGACGTTTGTACGTCTTGGAGCGTGGCCCAAGTGACGCAAGCACTTGAGCAAGGGTAGGACATGACAACCCGCGCTCACCGTCAAAACACTTGGGTGCAGGCTTCTTTTTGCGTCGAGAAGTACGCTACGGATTCGTCGATTTCCACATCAGACGGCCGCTACATTTAGTGTGGTATTTTACAGCAGACAGCTACTCTATTGCCGTCAATTCGGCGTCGGCGGAGAGGGATGCGCTGCGGACTGTCAATCCGCTGGACTCCCCGAGTTTCCGCCATTCATTGGATGCCTTCTCGCCCTCTCGGTGCAGCAGCCTGTCCACCACCCCCTTGGGCAGCGAGGCTGCGATCTCCCTGGTCTGGCCATACCTTCCACTGGGAACCACCGGTGCATTGATCACCCCGTATAGATCCAAGAAGCTGATCATGTCCGACACGCGTCTCTGCGTAAGCGGCTTGATCTGTTGAGTTTGGCACAGCTGACTGTAGACGGCATACACTTGGCCGGTGCTCGACTTGGACCGACCCTTCGCGAGAGACGCGTAGCAGGCGATCAGGCTGAGCTTTTGCTGGGTGGCCAAGGCTCTGATCAACTCCTCCGTCTTGTCCACTTCCAGCGTCTCAGCGGCGACCTCTACCTCATTCTGGGTGAGTCGGCCGGTCGTCTCCTCGGCTATGTTGGCTGCCTTCACCAACAGCTCCACTGCTTTGCGGGCATCTCCCGTCTCTCGAGAAGCATAGGCGGCTATCCTGCGCAACGCGCCCTCTTCGACTTTGCTCTCATCCAACGCCTTCTCCACTCTCTGTTTGAGGATCTCATACAGGTCCAGGGCGTCGTAGGGCTCAAAGATGAAATCACTTTTTTCAGAAAGCTCAGGATGCGTGGGTCGAGAGCTTTCTCCCAGTCGAGACGGTCGGTGAGCATGATCAGTGTCAACCGGTAGGATGCCTTGCGGGGGAGCGTCTTGCCCAGAAAGGTCAGGAGAGCGTCTGCGTTAGGATGTACCTTGTCTGCCTCATCGATCAGAAGGCACAGTGGGCCGTGATACCTATTCATGATCTCCACGATACGCTCCTGCATGTACCCGATGGGTATGCCCTTGCGGTAGCGTCGTCCACTGTTGTCCAAGGACAAGGCAATCTCGTTCAACGCACCGAAGTAAGTCTTGGGTGAGGTGAGGTCCACGTAGAAGTACTTGAAGGTCACCCCTCTATTCGCACATACCCTCTCAAAGCTTGAAAGCAGATGCAGGAGGCTCACCGTCTTTCCGGAGCCTGTGGGGCCGTACACGAGTGCGGCCGGGGGCTGGCCGCCATCCAGGACTGGGGTCAGGTGTTGAGCGATTCGCGCCAACTCGGGCTCGCGGATTCGCCGATTGAAGATCTCCTTGAGCACGGCGGTCCTCTCTTCTTCGGGGAGTTTCTCATCGTCCAGGTAGTCGGGGTTGAGGATGAGAGAGTTCTTTTTTCTCCTCGCATACAGTGTTTCGATCAGGCTCATGTGCGATCGCTGCCCTGTCCCTGCTGCTGAAGGACCTTTCCAGCGGACATCTTCTTCATATCACTGCACTGGTCCCACAGGAAGTATATATGCTTTTCTGAGTACCTGAGAGTGAATACGACTTGGGCGTGGGTGAGGACATTTCCTGTGGAACCTTGAGTGGAGAGACAAGGCTCTTCTTTCTTCTTGTATATCTTCTAGATAGATATAGATAGGTTTGTAAGTGTCGTCCCCGGTTAGTGGCAACCTCAGGAGGGGTAGACAGATGCTCTACCCAGAAGGAGCAGTTCCACAGGAAACCTCCCCACGTAGTAGTGCTTTGGGACTCGGATCACTGCCAAACTTTGCCGACGTCCTACGAGAAGGTGCAACTGACCTACGTGCCCCGGGCATGCTGCCCGCCCGAAGCGGGCAGCCCACCCAAGCTGGTCGGACGCTTCTGCCAGCGCACAGGCGTATGTGGGTTCGATCGCGTTGTACCCGTGATGTCGCAACATCGCCGCTAGTGGCACCTCTTGCCCCGCCCCGGCTTGCTGCGACTGGCACTACGCTGGTCAATATGGTAAACTGGAATACGAGTCAGCAAAAGGCGTGCGCGGTAGAATGGCGCATGTGTCCAGAGACCGTTTCTTGGCGAGGGCGTTCGGGCCAGGACTACTAGCCGAACAAAAGTCGAAAGGACATGCCCCGGGGGCTGCCCAGTGGCCTTGGAGAACTGAAAGGGGCTAATCATTGCAGCCGCTGCCGTTCCTGACTCCCGTTCTCTCTCTGTTGCAGGACAACCTAGACATCCTTCCTGCCGTAGGCGGCGCCATGGAAGAGCTGCTCAGCCCGGACGTTGATGAGCGCGAGGACATGCTTATCAATGCCGAGAGCCGCGAGGTGACGGAGTTCCTCGAAACGCCAACCCCTAGCCCACGAGACATCTACCGTCCCACGCCACCCCTCTATCGGCTGGAAGAACACCTCTACCGCTACTTCATCGATGGGAGTCTTCGCACCTACTATCTCGCTACGGGCATCGAGGGGACCCGTTCCTTCCCCATCGAACTGGCCCAGATCGGGGCCTCAGTCGTGCGACGCGATGAGCGCGGCCGAGTGCGCCCCTTGGCTGCGCGTCATCGCATTCTGCTACTCCTACCCAAAGGGGCTCTGGGCGTGTCTGACACGCTGTGGTCCAAGCTCGAACGGCTCAATACGCCTGACCGATTCTTTGAAGTCATCGATACCACGGAAAAGAACGTCACTACCCCCGGTGAGGCGACGATCGAGAACCTTCGCACCCGAGCGGGGGGCATCGCCCTCAGAGGCCCCTGAGAGAACTGCGTCGTGCATACGGCTTGTCCGAGCGATTGCACCGGCCTGGCGGCGCAGTTGTGGGGCTTGACGGAGGAGGAGCTGTAGGTCCCTGGCGAAAGGGAAGCTGGTGCAGGGAGAAATGGAGCCAGACTCATGGCATAGGGGGAGGAATCAGATGGCATTCCCGGAAAGTGTTGTGCGACAGGCATGGCAGAGAGCTGGCGGGAGATGTCAGTGCCAGCGAGTCACGCATGGCCATTCTAGGCGCTGTAACAAGCAACTCGTGTGGAAGAACCGAGGCCGCGAGGGAAGGGGCAAATGGGAGGCCCATCACCGCGTTCGTGGACGTGGCGATATCCTGAGCAACTGCGAGATCCTTTGCTGGGATTGTCACAGCAAGACGTTGTAGCTGAGAATGTAAGAGGTTAGGCCCAATCTGTGCATAAGCTTTGCCAAAGGGCCCAGGTACGGTGCTGGCAGTGCAACTCACTCCCATCCGGCGATTCTCATGTAGCAAGCCCACGCGGCCGCTGCCGCCGGGGACACCGCTCAAGTCGAGGCCATCGAGGCGGAGATCGACCGCCTGGCGGCGCAGTTGTGGGGCTTGACGGTGGAGGAGCTGGGGGAGATACAGAGGAATCTGGAGGAGCTGAGGTAAGATGGTGCCAGGTCGCGAGAAGCGAAGGCAGTCGGGGCAGAACGTACCCAAATTGGGTACGATATGTACCCAATCTGGGTACATATCGAGACCTCTCGCCTCTGGCCGAAGCCTTGTTTGGCAAGACTCGGGGTCTGGTCCTTGGTCTGTTCTTCACTCACCCGAATGAGGACTTTTATATGCGCCAGCTCGCACGCATTCTGGGTCTCGGCCAAGGCGCGCTGCAACGGGAATTGCGACGGTTGACAGCAGCGGGCATCCTCTTGCGGGAACCCAGAGGGCGTCAGGTTCACTACCGCGCCAACAGAGAATGTCCGATCTATGCCGACCTGCAAGGGTTGATGCTCAAGACAATAGGCCTGGCTGATGTGCTGCGTTCAGCGCTTGCCCCTCTGGGCAAGCGGATCGAGGCTGCTTTCCTATACGGTTCGATGGCCAAAGGGATCCTCACAGCGAGCAGCGACGTGGATGTGATGGTGATCGGGGAGGCGAGCTTTGGGGAGGTGGTCGCCGCTCTGAATCCAACGCAAGATACACTGAGGCGAGAGGTGAATCCTTCGGTCTATTCTGCGGACGAGTTTCAGCACAGAGTGAAGGATGGCCATCACTTTATAACGGCCGTTCTTGACGGCCCCAAGCTCTTTCTGATCGGAGGCAAGGGTGACCTTGGACGACTGGTTGAGCAGAGGTTGGCTGACTGAGCATCAGACCAGCGCGCGGGAGATCGCTGACCTGTTGGCCCTGGTCGACCGGGACCTCGCTGCGAGTCGTACGCCGGGCCTCGATGCGGATTGGCGTTTGAGCATCGCCTACAATGCGGCATTGCAACTGGCGACAGCAGCCTTGGCGGCCTGTGGATGCCGGGCCACGCGTGAGGCACATCACTATCGGGTGCTGCAAAGCCTGGCCCTCACGATTGGGGCGGATGCTGCCCTGGTGCACCAGCTTGACCAGTTTCGCCGCAAGCGCAACTTGGGGAGCCTACGAACGAGCCGAACTGGTCTCCAGCAAAGAAGCGGAAGAGATGTCTGAAGTGGCTCTACAGCTGCGGGACACGGTGCTGGCATGGCTTGCACGAGAGCATCCGAAACTGATGAAGAGGTCACATGGCACCAAAGGGAACCCTTGCGACACGATTCAGCCCACGTTCGTTACCTGGGGAGCCAGCCCAAAAAACGGCCCTGCTCATCAATCCCCCATCTACGATGTGCAGTACTGGGCCCAATGGTCGCAGCCTTATGGCCTGCTGCGCATCGCCCGCCTGCTGGAGAAGCTAGGCTACAAGCGGCGCGAGCTGTTCGACTTCATGGGGACCAGCGGCGAGAAGCGCACCGTCTCCAAGCGGCGCATTGCGCCAGGAAAGCGATCGGCTCCGTCGGGTCATCGTCGAGGCCGTGGACAACGTCACCGCCCGGAACTTCTGGAAGGAGGGCTTTGACAAGTACGACAAGGCCGCCTTCGATCCTCCCAGGCACAAGCTGAGCAAACTGCTGATCTCGGGCACGGCATCCCTGATGCTCTCCCAGCCTGAGAGTAGGATTGATCTACGCCAGATCATGGACACTGGGCAAGCTCTCCTGGTGGACCTGTCCACCGTAGGCTCAGAGGCTCGTGAGATACTGGGGTCCTTTCTGTTGTCCCTGCTGCACACCGTGGCTCTGGGCCGCAGCGCCATCCCCCCTTCGAAACGCCGCCCCTTTCACGTCTACTGCGACGAGGCCCATCGCTTCGTGACCAAGGACCTGGAGGACCTCTTGGTGGAGACCCGCAAGTTCGGGGTGGACCTGACCCTGGCCGCCAATTCCCCTCGGGTCAGAGGGACGCCCTGGCCAGCGTCGGGGCCACGGTCATCTTAAACGTGGACGCCCGGGACGCTGGGGTCCTGCTCAAGGACCTGCGGGCCATGGTACAGGTGGACGACCTGATCGTTCTGGGGATAGGAGAGACTGTGGCTCGCATCCGCACCCAGGTGGTGCGCATCAAGACCTCTCCGCCCAAGGAGATACCCGAGCCGAACCACAGGGAGGAGATCCTGGAGCGCTCGCATCGACTCCACTATCGCCCGGCGCATCAGGTGAAGAGGATGCTGGCCAGGCCAGGCAGACGCTGGGAGGAGCCCTTCACTCCTCGGCCGAGGCGGCCGCTCGCCCAGGTGAAAGGGAGGAGTTCGAGTATGACCGATTCGATTGATCTCCCCCTTGGCTCAGGTATCCTGCCGGACCTGTTGGCTGCCCTCGATCCGGATCGCCTGACCGGGCAGGTGATGCGCTCGAGGGCCTCCCCCGGGGGGAGGTGCACCAATCCCGAGAGCTCCTGGGAGTTGAGCAGGAACCCGGGCCGGTGGGTGAGGCCGAGGGCCAGCATAGCGGTCAGTGCTGAGCCGCCTGCGGGTTTCGCAGTGACACCCACCATAACTTGAAACGCTGCAAAAACGAAAACTGGCAGCAAAAGGATACTCGATTAGCAGGTCGAGTTCAGCGATTGGTTAGGCCGCCACAACTGCAATCAATACCGCTCCCAGTGGAGTACTTCCTCCAGGGGTTTCTTCTTTCTCGTCGGCCACTCCACAGGCACACCTATAGGAATCAGCGTGAGCAGCCTCTTCTCCTTCGGGACACCCAGCAGTTCCTTAAATTCCTCTTCGCGCGGCAACGTGTATCCCTCAAGCCAACACGAACCATACCCAAGGGCAGTACTGGCAATCAGCATATTCTCCACTGCCGCAGAGCCATCTTCTACCCACCATCGAGAAGAAGGATCCATCACCACAGCAATGATCGCCGCTGCTTTCTCCATCCACTCAGCCGCCACCTTGAGTCGTTCAATCATCTCTCGATCAGTGACCACGATGAAATCCCATGGCTGCCGGTTATTTCCAGTGGCAGCAAGCCTCCCGGCATCCACGATCTTCTTCAAATCCTCTCGGGGAATCGGTTCTCCGGTGTATTTGCGAACGCTCCTTCGCTTTCGTATCGCCCCCAACGCATTCATTTAGAGCAAACCTCCTGTATCCCAACGTGGCGGCCTAACGGTTAGCATCAGTCGCCGCGCGGCTTAACTGTTGAGCCTCACTTGAAAGGACCCTCACATAGTCAAATCGTGCCGCGATACAAGGCCGCGAAGCGGCGTCGGCTGCAAGCGGTGTTGGGCGGCGCTGATGACTTCTGAGAGACCACCGCTGACCACAAGCAAGTCTCACAGCAAGTACCACGCCGATGTGTTTAGCCTGTTGCCGAAGACCTAGTATCAATGACTCTCGCCCCCATACGGTCCTCCAAAACATGTCGAATCATAGCACTGGGTGCTGCTTGTAGCATGCCTGGAATCTGTGGCAAGTTGCCATCTTCCCACCACTCTGACACGACGCCAACAACCCAGCCATACTGATGGGAAACAGGGCCGCCGCTCATACCTGGGTATGCCACTCCGTTAATCAAGTATGAGTGCGGGTTAGTCTTCAAGCACGGCAGTGTGCCACGGCAGAACATGGGTTCGTGTTTGAGACTACCAGGGTATCCGTACCAACCAAGATCCTCGCCGAGTGAGGGGAATGTCTTGCCCCGAATTGGCATCATGTCTTCCGGAGACAACAGATTATCAACCGTACGAAGGAAGACGAAACCAAGGTCAAATGATGGAGGGCCAAGACGGGCTGTCATTACCCTATCCGTGTCTACGTCGATAGCTAACTTATCTTGGGATCGAAACAGAACAAAACGATCGTCTTCGAGAACGTCGTCGATAACATGCCAGGCTGTTGCGAAGCAATAGTGGCGGTGAGGAGAATTTTCCTCAATCCCCTGTGACACAAGAAACGCGGTGCCACAGCAGTTCGCGCGTTGGACTTGGAATGTTTGTCGAGCCAGCGCCTCGGCAATGTCCCACCAGTTGCGCAGTGGGTGCCCGTCCCTGTTGTTCTTCATAGCTATTTCCTTTTGCGCCGCCCAACTCGTACTCATTCAGAACCTCTCTGCATAAGTACTCCTACTGCGTGATTATGAAGAAAGGTTCTCTATAAGCACCGGATACTCGCATATTCCAGAAGTCTTCTGTATAGTTTGAGATTTCTATGCAGAAGCAATCGGCATTGTATCACAGGTACGCTCCTTGAGAAAGTCCAGATTTCCGGAGGCTCGCATGACACAGCGACCCAAGAAACTGCTCGCCCAAGTGCGCGAGCAATACGGCTCAGGGTGGCTTGGCTCAGGCCGAACTCGTGGGCCACTTCCTTGGCCCTGTAGTCGCCGACGGCCAGCCAGCCCAGGATGCTCTTGACTAGGAGTCTGATACCATCTTGGCCAAGTCTCTGAATGGCGCGCCTCTGATCCTGGATGTGCACCGCCTTCTCATCAGCCAGCCGGAAGGCCAGTGACTCCACTCGATCCGCCGCGTCTTTGACTATGAGCTGTACGGGAGGGGAGGGATCCTCCGTCGCAAGGAGCTGTTGGCTGCCTTCAGAGTCCAGAGAGAGGATGCTCCAGCGGGGAAAATGGTTATCGATCTCACTCTGGATCCTTCCCGCCGCCCCCGCACATCGGGGGTCTACGTCATGGAACCGGGCTGCCAACCACGTCCCCAGCTCTCTGCCGGTGAGGTAGTGAGGGCATCGAAGCAGGATCTCGCCTCCATTTACACGCCAGGCATAGCGACGATACCCAGTGGGGGACTGGCGAAGACAGTCTCGCCTACACAGATAGTAGTGCTTGGCCACCAGTCCCCGCAGAATGCGGCTGATCTCGGCTTCCTCTTCCAGTTCACCGGCTTCCGGGTTCTTGTTCCGCCAAGCTGCGAGACAGCGCAACGCGCCCCTGTATTGGCTGACGCAGTTGGGACCGCATCGGGTTTGGCCACTGTTGCTGTCAGGCAAACGCGCGAACCTGTCCAAAGCACGGTCATGGGTGCAGTTGACAATCTCGAGCGGATGGTTGTCTGCATCGCGGCAACGTAGCTCCCAGAGAAATCCGGATAGCACAAGGTTCTCGTCATCAAAGACGAACAGCGGGCGACTTTGAAGCAGCTCGCTCAAAGCTCCCCTGTCGGAGCTGTCAGCTATGAGTCCGACAAGGGACACAGTGGACAGAGAACGATAAGTGGTGCTCACCTTCTTACCTTGCGCACGTGCAGCCTTAGCGCTGATGCATGAGTCCTGCGTGGCGATGCATCTGTGCCCAACCCGTCCCTGACGGGTCTTGCTTCACGTTGACTCTCGTCTCCCACGGCGGGGGTGGGCGAGCAGCCAAACGGCGCTGAACACCCGGGATTCAATGTACCGTAGTCTACCAGATTCCGACTCTGCCGCGCAAACCAAACCTGGCGCGATGTTCTCAGCGGACGGCCCCCAGTGGACAGGAGTGGCTCCTCAGCACTGAACAATGGATTCCGGATACCTCGACGCTCCTCTGCAAGTGAACACTCCCGAGTCCGGCTGCGCGCGTCCCTCTCTACACGCTTGAGCATGCAGAAGCTATGTCCGGGAGTCACAGATGCCTGGTAGCCCCATGACGCCCTTGTGGTAGTGTCCTGGGTCACAGTAAGCAACCGGCTTCTTACGAGAGCCACGCTGCGAGCCTATTCAAAGCATCTTCGACCTGCTCCCCCTTCACGATCAGAATGCGATATCCTCTCGCCTTGAGCCTTTGCCGCTTTGTATGGTCAGACGCAGCAACGTAGTCTAGATGGTGCGGCGATCCGTCCACGAAGACGACGATGTTCGGATCGTAGAAGAAGTCCGCGACGGCAATGGGCGCATCGCCATCGTATAGCGTCCTTTGGGAAGCGTCAGGTAGCCTGAGCCCCCGATCACGTATCTCGCGTAGCACATGCCTTTCCAAGTCAGACTGGCAAGCCGATAGCAAGGCGTCAAAGTCATCTGACGTCGGTTGGGTTTCCGCGACCGTCAGTCCTTCAAGGCCGTGCAAGAACGGCAACACCAGCTGACGATCAAGTAGCTCGTGGTCGCGTTGGTTGCAAAAGCTGAGCAGACACTCGTAGCAGGCACGTTCACAGCCCTCGTCCGGCTCGTTATCATGCAACAGTTCCCGCGCTCGCTTCATCACTTGCCCCAGCCGCGCTCCCCCTATGAGAGATTCCAGGGCACCGGCCCCACCCTCTTCCGTCTCAAACAGGATGACGCGCCTGCGCTCATCGTGGTTCGGGTTTGGCGCCAGGAATCCGCCGATCTCGCTTTGAGCCAAATCCAAGGTGACACAGATGGACCGCAGACAAGTGTGCAGGAGCGTGGTATAGAAGGGATCTGCCTCCCCAGGATCGATTTGGTCTGTCAGAGGCACGTCAAGCGTCAATACGTCGGTCAGGATCTCGGTATATAGGTGCAATCCGTGCACCAAGTCTGCCGCCGTGGCATGGCGCGAGCAACGCCGTCGCCCATTGGGGTCGACATGCTCCTGCATCGCTTTGGTGCTCAGCAGCCACTGGTGGCACTTTCCGCACAGGGCAAAGCCAGTCGGCTCGCCCTGTGCTTTGGCCTGGCGGGCGCCGGTATTCGCCGTGATCACCCGTCCGCGATGGTCATAAGACAAGGAGAAGCGGTCACTGCCGTCGGCCCGCACCAGATAGACACGAAGGTCGCTGCGCGGCTCATAGTGGGAGGAGACTTGATAGCCCAGCCGCATCCGTTCCTCTTCGTCAGCGGTGATGCGGGCGCGACGCGTGCCATACATGTCCGACATCTCCAATGCCTGCACTAGGTGACACCCCTCCGACAGATTGTGGCCGCATCTGCAGACTGCACGCTTGGCCTCGTCACCCAAGTATGCCGCTCTGCACTCGGGACACATGAGCAAAGGCTGGATATCCAGGGCCATGCCCCGCGTTCGCGGTCTGGCGTGGGTGACCTCGTAGCGGTCGCCCGTGCAGTAAAAAGTTCCCTGGAGCGTATTCGCTGAGGGCGATCACTGGAGCACGGGCCAGTTCATCCTCGCTGTGGCCGAAGGAGAGAACAGTGGCCCGGCGCGGAAAGGCGTAATTGGGCAGAAAGCCCTCGCCGCCCAGGTAGCGATAGACGTACCAGTCTCCTTGACCACGGCGCATCTTCTCCAGCTTGATCTCGATCACCGCCCTACGCCGGTCTAGATTGGGATCAGGCCCTCTCGGGCCATCTTGCGGTTCAGCTCCCGAAGCTCCTCGTTCAGCGGAGCATACTCAATCCTCCAGCGGTTGAACGAACGATCCAATACTTGCAGGAAATGCCCCACTCGGCCCTCGGTGAAGGGGCGATCCAGCCAGTCGAAGGAGGCCACCTCCGTTGCAAAGGCCGCCTCAACAGCATCCGCGATTTCAGCAGCCCTGGATTCCGCAGCAGCGCGATACCTCTCTGCTAGGTCAGATTTGAGAGGATAGGTATCGGGTTGGTCGATATCCAGCAGGACCTCTGGTCGGGAGGGAAGCTTGAGCTCGCGCCCCAGCGTCCCCAGCACCAGCGAATGAATGTGGGTGGTCAGCAAGTGCTCGTTGTCCAGCATGAAGCGTGGTGCAGATATTCGCCCGGCGATGATCCTTTCAGGGAAGCGATAAAAGTACTGATCGTGAGGGCCACGAGCGAAGCCCACCCCACAGAACACGGTGACCAGAGACGGCTGTCCCTTCCGCCCGGCTCTCTGGGCATAGTGGGAGGGAGAAGGAGGGACGTTGCGCATGTGGATGGTCGAGAGGTTTCCGATATCGATGCCCAGCTCCATGGTCGTCGTGCAGATCAGCACGTCGGTCGCCGTGGAACGGCCCACCATGCCAAAGGTGAAGAGTTTGTTGGCCTCCCTGGGCCTGCGGGTGTAGCTGATGCCACAGGTCGGGCAAAACAGGAACTCGCCCCTGATCAAGGTCACTGGCAACGCGTGGGCATGGCCACAGTCGCTGGAGGATACCGAGGAGACCTCGGATGTTTTCCAGCCGACGATGCGCTGGCAATCAGGACATTATCGCCAGACCTCAGGCGCAGGATCCTGGTACTTGGACTTGATCTTGCCGCGCGGGGTCAGCCAATTCCCCGGCAATGGCGTGGCCTCGCCATCGTAGGCCAGTGGCAGGAGATAGTGGGCCTCCCCCTCGTGCTCCAGGGTATCTATGTCGCGAGGATGAATCCGGCCGTCGTCCGTGATGGAGATGCTGTAGACCTCTTGGCCGCAGGCCCGACAAAAGTACATGGGGAAAGTAAGCACGTCTGGGCGGCCCCCGTTTGCACAGATGGGGCAGATGCTCTCCCCCCGGTCGTTGAGGTATGGCTCGCCCCAGCCCAGGCAAGCGTGAATGGCCCGACCTTGAGAGAAAAAGACATGCAGCTTGGGCGCCGATTCCGTGCTAGAGCAGAGCGCTTCCTCTATGGCTTCTCGGGACAACCCGATCTGATCGGCGATCTCGCTCACCATGCGTGGCCCCTCGCTGAGTGCCTCGGCGATGGCCCGCGCTCTTGGGGACAGACCCTCAGGCCATAGGGCATAGCTCTCGCCGACGACCTGCTGCCTGCCGAACGGCTCGCCAAAAAGGCGGGTGGCGAACTGGGCCACCAGGTCTGGCGTGTCCTCTCCCTCGCCGCTCTCCACCGTGGCGCTGGTGCCGATGCAGCGCAGGTGGCCGGTCGTGCCGGTGTGTTGCTTCAAGCGACGGACTAGGCGGGCCACGTCGGCGCCTCGCTTGCCCGTGTAGGTGTGGATCTCGTCCAGTACCAGGAAGCGCAGCACTCCCCGATGGGATAGGGGAAAGAGGGTGCGGTCCTCGAATCGGGTCAGCAGGAGCTCCAACTGCACATCGTTGGTCATCAGGATGTCGGGCAGCTTGCGGCGTATCTCCTCCCGCGAGATCACCTCGCTATCGTAGGGCTGATCGCGGCCGTAGACCCGCCGGTATTGTTGAAGTGCCCTCCCAGGCGAGGTGGGGGTGTCGCCAGTGTACAGAGCCAGGGTCAGGCCAGAGCCGGCCAGCCGCTTGGCGAAATCCTCATACTGGGAGTTGGCCAGAGCGTTCATGGGATACACGATGAGGGCCTTGATCCCCCGAACCCTCTGATCCTGCAGGCGCAACGCCTCGCTTGCGATGGGGATGCCGAAACAGAAGGACTTGCCCGACCCGGTGCCAGTGGCCACGATGGTGTTGTGTCCGCCGAGGATGGGCCGAACGGCCTCCGACTGATGCCGGTAGAGGGAGACGGGATCTGCCTGCCGATCCCCTGCTTCCAGGGTGAAGCATTTTCCGGTGTCGGGGTGCAGCAGGCCTTCCTCTGCCAACCCAGCGAAGCTGTCGCCCGCCGCAAAGGGGAGACTGAGCTCCACGTAGGGCTCCTTCCAGAGTAGGGTCCCTTTCGCACCCGCTCGGCCACCCAATCCCGAATGGCCGGGTTCCTGAACCTTTTCATGGTGTGCACGTACCTCAGGTAAGCGGACTGGACCTTTTTCAGGACCTCAAAGGGATTCATACCTTCACCTCCGACAGTCGGTCGAAAGCCTCCAACACCAGCCTTTTCATCCGATACTCCCCGTACCTCTTCTTATCCTTGCGCTTGACGATGGGGAACGTCTCCAGGATATAGTCCAACTCCTCGCGGGTGAGGCCGTAGAGGTGTGCCTGAAGGCGGCCAGCTCGGCGCGAAGGCGGGCGCGGCGCCCCTCATCCCACTTGAAGGGTGGATAGGGGAAGGCTTGTCCTGGGTCTCTCGAAGGGCCATCCTCGACGCGCTCGAACCACTCCGGCGGCTGGGAGCCCAGGTGGCCACCCGTCTCGGAGGCGTTGGCCTCCCACTGCGCGGACCGCCTCAGCCTCGTACTGCGAAGGTGCGATGATCACCTCCTGCTGATCCCGAGTAGGGAAAGGGCTCCGATTGGGATCTCCCTTGAACCATTCCTCTACGTCCTGACGCCGCCTCTGGCAGACGTGTCGCCGGGCCGCCCTTCGCACAATCCGAGGCATATGTACCGGCCCATCAACGGCATCCACATACAGCATGCGCAGCAGGCTTGCGAAGCAATCGGTGTAGCCGTTGTGAGGTGTGGCGGTGAGCAAGAGCAGATGATGCACGCGCTGGCTGCTGGACAACACCTCGGTCAGTTCCCAGCGATCCATGCGCACTCTCTGGTCGGGCCCTGACTGATGGGGCTTGGCCACCTGGTGCGCCTCGTCAATGAGCGGCATGTCCCAGCGCTGCTCGAGGATCTGGTTTCTGATGGCCGGCTGCTTGGCATAGTCCACCGAGGTGATCAGGCAGCGATAATGGGACCAGGGGTTGGACCCGGCAGGCAGCTCCCGCTCCATCTGGCGCTGGTGACGCGTAGAGATGATGCGAGCCGAAATGTGGAAGAAGTAGTCCAGGGCCTCACGCCACTGCTCGCGCAGGTTAGCGGGAACGATCACCAGCAGACGTGAGGCCATCTGACGGGCCATCAGCTCGGTGATGATGAGACCGGCCTCGATGGTCTTGCCCAAACCCACGTCATCCGCGATGAGCATGCGGATGCGCGGGGTTTCCAGGGCCATGACCACTGGCACAAGCTGATAGTCTTTCGGGATGACCCGGCTTCGTTGCAGACTGAGCAAAGGAGCGGTGCCGTGGAGAAGACTGAGGCGATAGGCTCTGAGTAGGAGGTCCTGGGCTGCCGGAAACCCGACCACGTCCGCGGAAGGACGAGCCAAGCGTGCAGACCGGATCACCTCGTGGGGGATGTAGAACCTTCTCTGGCGAGATTCGCCCGCGTCAATGGCCGTAGCGAGAAGCACCTGTCCTTCGTGGGCGTCCACCCTCCACAGGCGGTTCCTGGCGGCAATGATAGCACCTGGGCCAAAGGAAGGTCGGTTCATGCCAGCATCCTGCTGTATGCTTGATGTATCTGTTACCTCAAGTATCAGCGCGCTGCCATTATAGTTGAGCAGCTAGTGGATTTGGAGTGGGCATTGGCCAGGGAAGGGGAGAGGGCCAAGAAGCTGAAGGCCCTGGTGGCAGACATGGCTCAGAGATGGAGGCAACTGACCTGTTTCTTGCGAAGGGAGGGGGTGCCCAGCACCAATCGAAGATGCGGCGAAGCCGCCAATGCTTGCGAACGAGCCATTGGGCGAAGCAAGACACGTGCAGATCAGTGTCTGTATCAGGTACAAAACCATGCGCGGATACAAGTACCCCGTAGTGCAGGGGCACAAGTCGCAGCAGGGGCTACTCCACGGGATTGCCTTGACCCAGTGGCTGGGATCTGGGGCACGAGTGCCCCGTACGGGGTACAAGAGCATCCTTTAGAGGAATTGCTGGTGACCTGAGAGGGAAGGTGGAGAAACAGGAATCCTCTTCTCTCTTTCCCACCCCAAACTCACCCATCAATTATGGAACGATGACTTGCTTTTTCCATGCTTCTGTTGTAAACTGTAACTAGGCAGAGCTGGGGGAAAGGATGCCAGCATGGTAGATGAAGGCAAGGCAAAGGCGCTTGAAACCACCCTGGCGCAGATCAAGAAGCGCTACGGTGAGGGAGCCATCATGAAGATGGGTGAGTCAACCACCTTGAGCGCTGAGGCCATTCCCACCGGCTCCTTGGCGCTGGACGTAGCTCTGGGCATCGGGGGCGTCCCCAAAGGTCGCATCACAGAGATATATGGGCCCGAGGCTTCGGGCAAGACCACCCTATGCCAACATATCATGGCCGAATGTCAGCGGCTGGGTGGCGTTGCGGCCTTCATCGATGTCGAGCACGCCTTGGACGCCGACTATGCCGAGAGATGCGGGGTCAACATCGATGAGCTCTATATCTCGCAGCCCGATACCGGAGAGCAGGCGCTGGAGATCACAGAGGCCCTGGTGCGGAGTGGCGCGGTGGACGTGATCGTAATCGACTCGGTGGCAGCCCTGGTCCCTCGGGCCGAGATCGAGGGCGATATGGGAGACCCGCACATGGGTTTGCAGGCGCGTCTCATGTCCCAGGCTTTGCGCAAGCTCACCGGGGCCATAAAGCGAAGCAACACGGCGGTCGT
>Ga0209979_1001821_pt1 | contig 21963 bp, 21 predicted proteins | sample AnhtaG_FD_183114 | JGI IMG/M metagenome (GOLD analysis project Ga0209979, IMG submission 183114) | Deep subsurface microbial communities from Anholt, Denmark to uncover new lineages of life (NeLLi) - Anholt_01485 metaG (SPAdes) (version 2) | ecosystem: Environmental > Aquatic > Marine > Oceanic...
AATCTGGGAAAATAGTGATACAATGGCACCGTTCGAAAAGACGGGGTGTAGCGCAGTCCGGTTAGCGCACCTGCATGGGGTGCAGGGGGTCGGAGGTTCAAATCCTCTCACCCCGACCATAGATAGTAAATCCGTTGGTCTGACCTCCTGGCACGTGCTTTCAGCGTAGGGTGGTCAAATAGAGGTTAGACCAACGGATTCCGAGGGCGGGTCCCAATGAAAAATGACATCATGCAGCGCTATTCAAGCACCAGCAGCGCCTTCGCTGAGGTTGCTGGTGAGAGAGTCCGCTTTATAAATATCCGAATTCATAATACTAGCAAATCCTGGGCAGCAGCTCCCCAACTAGCATATCGACGATTCGGGATGCCCCAAGATGGGTCCTCATCACAATCCTTCCCGGGTGTTCCTCTCGAACCTCACCGATAATCGCTGCCTCTACCCCATATTTGTTTCGCCGCATCCTTTCCAGAACCCTCTCCGCATGGTTAGGGGCAACAGCAGCCACCAGCCTGCCTTCGTTGGCAACATGGAAGGGGTCAAACCCCAGCATCTCACAGGCGGCACGCACCCCATCCCTCACCGGGATCATGTCCTCGTAGATTAAGATGCCGACCTTGGACTGGGTGGCAAACTCATTGAGGGTGGTGGCCAGCCCTCCCCGGGTGGGGTCGCGAAGGCAGTGGATTTCGCTGGATACCTCAAGCATCTCCCTAACCAGCTTGTTTAATGGGGCACAATCGCTTTTCACTGGGGTGGCGAACTTTAACCCCTCCCGCTCGCTGATCACAGCGATACCATGATCGCCAATGGGGCCGCTCAAAATCACCTTGTCGCCTGGTAAGGCATTAGAGCCCGAGATATTGACCCCTTCAGGAACAATGCCCACCCCGGCGGTATTGACGAAGAGCCTATCCACGCTGCCCCTATTCACCACCTTGGTGTCTCCGGTGATCACCTTTACCTCAGCTTCCTCAGCTGCCTGCTGAATTGAGGTCACAACCCTTTTCAAGTCGCTCAAGGGGAATCCCTCCTCGATAATAAAGGATACGCTCAGGTATAAGGGCATAGCACCGCTCATCGCCAGGTCGTTCACCGTGCCACAAACCGCCAGCTTTCCGATATCGCCGCCGGGGAAGAAGATCGGGGTCACGATATAGCTGTCGGTGGTGAAGGCGAGGCGACCCTTTGCCTCGAAGACCGCTGAATCATCCAACTTGCTCAATAGCGGATTATCGAAGGCGGGCAGAAAGCCCTTCTCCACTAGATCGTGGCTCAGTCTTCCTCCGCTGCCATGAGCAAGGAGGATCTTTTCATCCTTAAAGGGTTCCATAGTGATAATAGCTGGCGCAACTCCCTTCGGAGGAGACCATGCAGGGTCCCACAGGATGCTCCGGGGTGCAGGCGCCACCAAAAAGCTTGCAATCGATAGGGGTCTTCACCCCACGAAGGACATCGCCGCAGAGGCAACCCTTGGGCTCAAGGGGTGGTCCGGGATCGATGTCAAAGGAGAGCTCGGCGTCAAACCTTTGGTATTCCTTCCTAAGCCTTAGGCCGCTCTCTGGCACTACACCGATGCCTCGCCAATTCGCTGGCGATAGTTCGAAAACGGCGTTCATCAGCTCCTGCGCCCTCAGGTTTCCTTCAGGGCGCACCCCGCGGCGGTAGGCGATCTCCACCTTGGGCTCCCCTTTTTCGAGCTGTTCCACCAGCATCTCCACTGATTGCAGAACATCGAGAGGTTCGAACCCGGAAACGACGCAACCGATTCCATAATCTCTGGCGGCGAACTCCCAGGGGTGGGAGCCGATGATGGCGCTCACATGCCCGGGGCAGATCAAGCCGTCAAGCTTCACCTCCCCGGAGTCGAGAAGGGCCTTGATCACAGGGGGGCAGAGCTTGTGCATGGAAAGGACATAGTAATTCTTTATCCCCTCCTCCTCCGCCTGCAATATTGATGCGGCGATGGTGGGTGCTGTCGTTTCAAAGCCGATGCCGATGAAAACGACCGCTTTCTCAGGGTTCTCCTTGGCAATCTGGAGGGCATCGAGGGTGGAATAGACTACTTTTACAGCGGCGCCGTCGGCCCTCACCTTTTGCAGGCTGGAATAGCTGCCGGGAACCTTGAGCATATCACCGAAGGTGGTGATGATCACACCGGGCTCTCTGGCGAGGGCAATGGCTTTATCCAGGTCTGCGTTGGCGGTGACACAGACGGGGCAGCCGGGTCCCGAAAGCATCTCCACCGTTGGCGGGAGGAGCTGGCGAATGCCATGCTTGAGGATGGTGACGGTATGCCCACCGCAGAACTCCATAAGCCTGATATGCCTCTTCGACCTGCGGTGGATCCTCTCGATCACCACCTTGGCTAACTCGGCATTGCGAAATTCATCTATAAATCTCATCTTTTTCGAACGATAGGTGCTTCTCTAAAGTTGTGCTGTACCTAAGATGGATTCTTGGCGCACGGTCTATTCTTCTATTTCATCCTCCAGAACTGCCATCTCTGCCAGGAGCTCGAGGGTCTCCATGGCATCCTCTTCATCGATGACATTGATGGCATAGCCGGTGTGGAGGAGCACGTAATCGCCAACCTTGACCTCAGGGGTGAGGAGGATGCTTATCTTGCGGCTCATGCCGCCAAGCTCCACCCCAGCCTCTTGACCCTCTATCGATTTAACTAAAGCTGGTATGGCAAGACACATTTTTCGCCCTTTACAATCCTCGCATTTTCTTGAGTTCACTTTTACTATTTATAGATTCCTCTATTTGCCTGCTTATGCTAGTTCGAAAAAGCGAAATTAGCGATCGCTGCCTGCCCCAGTGAGATGCCGCCATCGTTGGTGGGCACCAGACTATGGGTGAGCACGGTGAAGCCCTCTTTCTCCAAAGCATCGGCGGTGAGCCTCAAGAGCAGCCGGTTCTGAAACACGCCACCGCTGAGGGCAACCATTCGCAAGCCTGTTTCCCTAGAGATAAGCCGGCACACCTCACTCGCCATTCGGGCTATGGTATGGTGAAAATTCATCGATATGATGCCCACCGGGAGGCGATTTTTTATATCAAGGATAATTGCCTCAAACAGGTCCTTCAGTTTCACTATCTTTACCCCTTCCTGCTCCACAACGGAGAAGGGGTAGCCTTCGCTATTCTTAATCTCCTCCGGCGCTGCCATCTCCAGCTCGATGGCCGCCTGAGCCTCGTAATCTATCTTGCCTCTAAGCCCAATCAAAGCCGATACCCCGTCGAAGAGGCGACCGCAACTGGAGGTCAACGGGCAATTGATCCCTTTTTCGAGCTGCCGTTTCATGACCTCTTTTTCGTACTCGTCGACATCTCTCAAGAAGGGCAGCTCCCTGTCGAGGACGCTCCCTCCCAGAAGGGCGTGAAGGTACGAAAAAGCCATGCGGTAGGGTCGTTCGATGGCGGCGGCGCCGCCAGGCATAGGCACATACTCGAGATGCCCCACCCTCTTGAAGCCCTTGTAGTCGGCGACCAGAAACTCCCCTCCCCAGATGGTGCCATCGCTTCCATATCCCGTGCCATCGAAGGCCACCCCGATGACGGGCTCTTGAATCCCATTTTCCACCAGGCAGCTAACGATATGGGCGTGGTGATGCTGCACCCCAACAAGGGTGAACTCGCTGGCAAGCTCCTTGGCATACTTGGCGGAGAGATATTCAGGGTGCAGGTCATGGGCCAGAATCGTGGGCTCGATACGGAAAAGCTTCTTGTAAAGCTCGATGGTGTTCTCAAAGTGCTCCAGGGTCTCCAGGTTCTCCATGTCGCCGATATGCTGGCTGATGAAGGCATGATCTTCCCTGGTGGCGCAGAAGGTGTTTTTGAGCTCGGCACCGCAGGCGAGAACCTGCTTCGCCTTAAAGGTGAGGTGGATGGGGTAGGGGGCGTAGCCCCGGGCTCGCCTGATGAGCTGGGGCTTGCCCCTCTCCACCATGGCTACGGTGTCATCGTAGCGGGCATAGATATCTCGGTTGTGAGTGAGAAAATAATCGACAATGCCTCGAAGCCTCCTCAGCGCCTCATCGTTGTCTTTAGCGATGGGCTCCTCGCTGATGTTGCCGCTGGTCATCACCAGAGGCAGACCTGTCTCCCTGAGCAGGACATGGTGCAATGGGGTATATGGCAGCATCACGCCGAGGTACTTGAGCTCGGGCGCTACCTTTCGGGAGACGGAGGAATTCTGCCGCCACCTCAAGAGCAGGATGGGGCACTCCGCGGAGGTGAGGAGCTTCTCCTCCTCATTGGAAACAAAGCAATGCTCTTTTACCTCATCTAGGGTAGCTAACATTATCGCCAGGGGCTTGAAGGGACGCCTTTTTCTGTCCCTCAAGAGCTGAATCGCTTCCTCATTGGTAGCATCGCAGGCGAGGTGAAAGCCACCCAATCCCTTGATAGCGAGGATTTTCCCCTCCTTCAGGAGTTTACTGGTGGTGGCAATGACATCATCAGAGGCAATAGTTTTACCCTTGGCATCGATAAGTTTGAGAGAAGGGCCGCACTTGGGGCAGGCATTGGGCTGGGCATGAAAGCGGCGATCCAAGGGGTCATCGTACTCCCGCTGGCATTGGGGGCACATCCTGAAATGGCGCATCGTGGTCTTGGGGCGATCGTAGGGTATGTCCTCGATAATGGTGAAGCGTGGTCCGCAGTTGGTGCAATTGGTGAAGGGGTAGCGATAGCGCCGATCTTCAGGCGAAAGAAGCTCGCTCCTACAGGCATCGCAGGTAGCGATGTCGGGGGAGACAAGCTGATACCTGCCCTCCTCAGCGATGCTGTGGCGTATTTCGAACTGGGTGTAGCTTAGAGGCGGGGCGTTAGCAGCTATGATACCCTCGATGCGGGCTAGAGAGGGAGCCTCGCTTTCCAGCTCAACCAAGAATTGGTCCAGGGCTTCCCTCTCCCCCTCGACCTCGATCTTGACATCGCCTGAAGTGTTACAGACCCAGCCGCTGAGCTTATGTTTCGTCGCCAGCTGATAAACAAAGGGTCGGAAGCCAACCCCTTGAACCACGCCCCGAACGCTTATTTGGAATAGCTCCATCGTCTTTGCTTTCGGCATTCCCTTTATATTATACGCCTTTTGCTGGGCGCTTCAAAGGGGCTAGCTAGCCCCAACGAAGGCTTGGATTGAAAAGCCCTATCCGATGGTCTATAATCGATGGGTGATCGGGGGTTTGAATGCTTAAGACCTATAGTTGCGGAGAGCTAACCAGAGACCATGTGGGTGAGAAGGTGACCCTTGCCGGTTGGGTGCATCGGAGGAGGGATCATGGGGGGCTTGTTTTCATCGACCTCAGGGATCGAGAGGGTCTGGTGCAGGTGGTGTTCAACCCTGAGTTATCAAAGGAGGGGCATGAGGTCGCCATGAAGCTGCGCCATGAGTATGTGGTGAAGGTTGTCGGTGAGGTGGCGAAGCGCCCCCCGGGAACGGAGAATCCCAAGCTGGCTACGGGGGAGGTCGAGGTTATCGCTCGGGGGGTGGAGATCCTCAGTCCCTCGAAGACACCTCCCTTTTATATCAATGAAGATGTCGAAGTGGATGAAACCCTTCGCCTCAGGTATCGCTATCTCGACCTGCGCCGTCCCCGGATGAGGGAGAACATCATCCTCCGCCACCGGGTGATAAAGTTTATCCGCGATTTTCTCGATGCCAAGGGTTTTATCGAGATCGAGACCCCAATCCTGATCAAGAGCACCCCTGAGGGGGCTCGTGACTACCTGGTGCCCAGCAGGATCCATCCTGGGAGGTTCTACGCCCTACCACAGTCTCCCCAGCAGATGAAGCAGCTACTCATGGTGGCCGGCTTTGAGAAGTACTTTCAGATAGCGAGGTGCTTCCGCGATGAGGACCTGCGCGCCGACCGCCAGCCAGAGTTCACGCAGCTCGATCTGGAGATGAGCTTCGTGGAGGAGGAGGACATCCTGAGCCTCGTGGAGGAGCTTTTCACCGCCTTGGTGGGAAATGTGAAGCCCACGATGAGGCTGATCAAGCCCTTCCCCCGCCTCTCCTACCACGATACGATGGAGCGCTACGGGTCGGACAAGCCTGACCTGCGCTTCGGTGTGGAGATCAGGGATCTCTCGGAAATTGCGGCTCGATCCGATTTCACCGTCTTTCGCTCCGCCCTCCAGGAGGGGGGGAAGGTGAAGGGTATCTGCGCCCCGGGCTGCGCTCATTACTCCAGGGGCCAGCTCGATGAGCTGACCGAGTTTGTCCAGGGGCACGGGGCAAAGGGGCTGGTTACCCTGCCCCTTGGTGAGGAGCAGACGAGGTCCGTTGCTGCCAGGTTCTTGACCAAGGAACAAATCGACGAGATGGCGATGAGGTTCGAAGCCAGGGAAGGGGACCTCCTTCTCATCGTTGCTGCCAAATCTAAGGTGGTTGAGGGGGCGCTTGGTGCGCTGCGTCTCGAGGTCGCTCGTCGCCTCGAACTTGCCGACCCCAACCTCCTCGCCTTTTGCTTCATTCTCGATTATCCCCTGCTGGAGTGGAGCGAGGAGGAGGGAAGATGGGAGCCGATGCATCACCCCTTCACTGCACCTAAAGATGAGGATGTTCCCCTGCTGGACACCGCGCCAGAAAGGGTGCACGCCAAGCATTATGACCTGGTATGCAATGGGTGTGAGCTTTCCAGTGGCAGCATCAGGATCCACACGCGCCAGCTTCAGGAGAAGATCTTTCGTCTATTGGGATATGGGGAGGAGGAGGTCAACCAGAGGTTCGGGCATCTTCTCGAGGCCTTTGAGTACGGTGCCCCTCCCCATGGCGGCATCGCCCCGGGGATAGATCGGGTGGTGATGCTCCTTGCCGGGGAGGAGACCATCAGGGAGGTCATCCCCTTCCCCAAGAACCAGAGCGCTATGGATGTAATGTTCGATGCTCCCTCTGAGGTATCGGAGGAGCAGCTTAGGGAGCTCCATCTCAGGCTGAGACTGGAGTAGGGGAGATGCCCATGAAAAGGAGGATTGCCAGTGCCCTATTGGTAATGGTTTTTCTTCTTGCCTTAGCTGTCCCCGGTTGCAAGGGGATGCCCGCTGTCAAAGAGTTAATCCTATTTGGCGATGAGCCCGCCACCCTGGACCCTGCCCTTAGCTCGGATACCACCTCGGCAAGCTACATTATAGAGATATTTAGCGGGCTGGTGACCCTAAATGGCGATCTTGAGGTTGTTCCAGATATTGCGCAGAGCTGGGATATTAGCGCCGATGGCAAGACCTATACCTTCCATCTCCGCGACGGTGTGAGATTCCATAATGGCAAGGAGGTGACGGCGAGCGATTTCAAGTATTCCCTGGAGCGTGCCGCTGACCCTGAGACGGGTTCGCCAGTGGCTGAGGCCTATCTTGGCGACATCGTTGGCTTCAAGGAGAGGCTGCGGGGCGAGGCGGAGGAGGTGAGCGGGATAAGCGTGAGGGACGAAAAGACATTGGAGATTAGCATCGACGCCCCCAAAGCCTACTTTCTCGCTAAGCTAACCCACTCCACTGCCCTCGTTGTGGACGAGGAGAATGTCGAGTCCGGCGGGAACTGGATGGAAAATCCTAATGGGACCGGTCCCTTCAAACTTGGAGAGTGGCGGGAGGGGGAGAGGATCGTCCTGGAGCGAAACGAGCACTTCTATAGGGGCGTTGCCAGGCTGGAAAGGGTGACCTTCCTCTTCACCGGCAACCCGATGATGATGTACGAGAAGGGGCAAATTGACATAACTCAAGTAGGGGCAGCGAATATCGAAAGGGTGCTTGACCCCACGAACCCCCTAAACAGGGAGCTGGCGATCGCCCCAGAGCTTTCCATTTGGTATATCGGCTTCAACACCGCTATGCCCCCCTTCGACGAGGTCAAGGTTCGCCAGGCCTTCTCCCATGCTGTGGACAAGGAAAAGATCGTCGAGATATTGCTAAAAAATACTGTTTCGCCCGCGGATGGCATTCTCCCCCTGGGCATGCCCGGCTATGACGAGGAGCTGGAGGGCTTGAGCTACGATGTGGCGAGGGCACAACAGCTTATCGCTGAGTCAAGCTACGGGGATGACCTGCCACCCATCATCCTCTCCGTGCCGGGCGGTTGTGCTGCGGTGTCTCCAACGACTGAGGCGATAGCATGGATGTGGCAGGAGAATCTTGGGGTCGAGGTGGCCATCGAGCCGGTAGAGTGGGAGACCTTTCTCGATGACCTGAGGGAGCAAAGTTTTCAGGCCTTCGAGGTTGGCTGGGTGGCGGACTACCCCGATGCGGAGAATTTCTTGGACCTCCTTTTCCACAGCGAGAGCGTGGAGAACAATACCGCCTACAGCAATCCCGATGTGGATCAATTGCTGGAGGAGGCAAGAGTGGAAAGCGATGTTGATAGCAGGCTGGTGATGTATCAGGAGGTGGAGCAGACCATCGTCGATGATGCCCCCTGGCTTCCTCTCTGGTTCGGCAGGGGCTATTTCCTGGTCAAGCCTTATGTGAAGGATTTCTTCCCTGCCCCTATGGTGATCCCCTTTCTAAAGGATATATGGATCGAGGAATGACCTTCTTGGACGAGGGCTCTTTTTCATGCTATAATCTCTTGGGGGAAAGGTGAAGGTATCTTCAGAGAGAATTGAAAATAGCCAGGTGGTTCTTAAGGTTGAGGCCGAGCCTGAGGAGGTGGAGCGCTCCCTGGAGGAGGCCTATCGTCATCTGGTGAAGAGGGCCGATGTCCCTGGGTTTAGAAGGGGGAAGGCACCTCGGGCGATGCTGGAGCGCTACCTTGGCAAGGAGGCGCTCCTAGGTGAGGCTGTGGAGCGCCTGGTTCCTCAGCTCTATAGTCGGGCCGTTGAGGAGCAGGGGATCGATGCCATCGCTCAGCCTGAAATCGAGATCACCCAGACCGATCCGCTGATTTTTAAGGCCACCGTCCCGCTTCGTCCCACTGTTGAATTGGGAAACTACCGCGAAATTAGAGTCGCTCCGGAGCCTGTGGAGGTGGCTGAAGAGGAGGTGGAGAAGGATATCGAGCAGATTCGCTACCAGCATGCCCCCTGGCAGCCAGTTGAGCGACCCATCCAGTTTGGCGACCTGGTGACCATAGATGTAAAGGGTAGCTTAGAGGATGGCTCTCTCTTGGATAGGAAAGACCTTCAGTACCAGGTTCTTAAGGCTCTGCCCTTTCCTGTGCCCGGATTTTCGGAACAATTGGAGGGGTTGGATAAAGGGGAGGAGAAGGAGTTCACCATTTCCTTCCCTGCCGACTATGAGATAAGCCACTTGGCTGGCAAGGAATATCTGTTCAGGGTGGTGGTCAGCGAGATCAAGGAGAAAAAGTTCCCTGAGGTTAACGATGAATTCGCAAAAAGCGTGGGCGAGGGCTTCGAGGATCTTGAATCGCTTCGCCAGCGAATCGCATCAGCTCTTAAGGCTCTGGCTGAGGAGAAGGAAAGAAGGCGCTTTGAGGAGAAGGTGATAGAGGCAGTGGTTGAGCTCTCCAAGGTAGATTTCCCTCCTGTTTTGGTGGAGCGCGAGATCGACCGCCTCATCAGGGAAACGGAGGCAAGCCTGGAGGAGGGTATCAGGAGCAGGGGGAGGAGCGAGGAGGAGCTGAGGGAGGAGCTGAGGGAGGAGCTTCGCCCTCTAGCTACAAGGAGGGCCACTATCTATCTTGTTTTGGGCAAGGTGACTGAGGAGGAGAGGATCGAGGTGGCTGAGGCGGAGATAGAAGAAGAGGTGGAGGCTATCGCTCAGAGTGCAGGAGAAAGGGGGGAGGAGATAAGAAGGATGTTCAATTCCACGACGGCTCGCCAATCATTAAAGGAGGCGCTGCTCACCAGGAAGACGGTTAAGCGGCTGGTGGAGATCGCCTCCGGGGAGGAACCCGAGATAATCGCAGACAAAGGAGGAGGAGATGGAACCTAAAAACATAATACCCATGGTGATTGAGACTGGTGCCAGGGGGGAGCGAGCCTTCGATATATACTCCCTGCTTCTAAGGGAGAGGATAGTCTTTCTGGGCACGCCAATCAGTGACCAGATAGCGAACCTCGTCATCGCTCAGCTTCTCTATCTGGAGCGGGAGGACCCGGACAAAGACATCAGCCTCTACATCCATTGCCCTGGGGGGATAATCAGCGCCGGTCTTGCCATCTACGATACAATGCAGCTCCTCCGCTGTGATGTCTCCACCATATGCGTTGGTTTGGCGGCAAGCATGGGGACCCTTATTCTGTGTTCTGGGGCTAAGGGGAAGCGCTACGCCCTCCCCAATTCAACGATCCACATGCACCAACCCGTGGGTGGTGCTCAGGGGCAGGCGGCGGACATAGAGATCGCTGCCCGCGAGATCATACGCATGCAGCAGAAGCTGCGCCAGATCATCGCCGAGCATACCGGTCAGCCTATGGAGAAGGTTACCCACGACACGGACCGCGACTTCTATCTCAGCGCTGAGGATGCGGTGGAATACGGTCTGGTGGACGAAATCCTGACCAAGGCCGAAACTAAAGCTTAGGTGAGCAATTCGGCTAGGGAACCGTTCCTTGGCAGTGGGCCTTCACCCAAGTGGGCCTAATGTTCGGAAAAAGGAGGAGATGATGTCAGTAGTGCTCTATGAGAAGAAGGGGCATATCGCCTACATCACCCTGAATCGCCCCGAGGTGCTGAATGCGATTAACACGGAGGCAGCGCGTGGCTTGGCCGAAGCCTGGGAAAATGTGAGGGATGACCCTGAGGTCTGGACTGCCATTGTAACCGGAGCCGGGGATCGGGCCTTCTCTGCAGGGGCTGACCTCAAGGAGGTAGCAGCGATGAGCATGCAGGCGGAGCAGGGTGGCGAACCGGTCGTATTGACCATCCTCCGCTTTGTCCCGATGCGCAAACCGGAGGTATATAAGCCCTTTATCGCCGCCATCAATGGCGTTGCTACCGGCGGTGGGCTGGAGCTGGCCCTTATCTGTGACATCAGGGTCGCTGCCGATAGTGCCCGCCTCGGCCTGCGCGAGGTGGTTCAGTCGCTCATGCCTGGCTGGGGCGGGACTCAGAGATTGCCCCGCCTTGTCCCCTTCGGCCTGGCCCTGGAGATATTGATGACCGGGGACTTTGTCAGCGCCGAGGAGGCTTACCGCATCGGACTGGTGAATAAGGTGGTACCCTTTGATGAGCTCATGCCCACCGCTGAGGCTCTGGCCAACAGGATCAATGAAAATGGGCCCCTCGCCGTGAGGGCAGCAAAGGAGGCCGCCTACCGAGGGGTGAGGATGCCCCTTGATGAGGGGCTGCAACTGGAAAGGCTCTTGCTACAGAGCCTAATAATGAGCGAGGATGCTAAGGAGGGACCCCTGGCCTTCATGCAGAAGAGGAAGCCGGAATACAAGGGGATATAGGGCCCTGCGCTAGGATTTCGAGAAGGGGGATGAAGTGGCAATCATTTATGAAAAAAAGGACAGGATCGCTTATCTCACGCTTAATCGCCCGGAGGCGATGAACGCCCTCGACCCTGAGACCATACTGGAGTTAGAGGAAGCAAGCCAAGACTTCAATAACGACCCCGATTCCTGGGTGCTAATCCTCACCGGGGCTGGCGACAAAGCCTTCTGCGCCGGCGCTGACCTCAAGAAGCTGATTCCGGCAATGACCAGCGGGGAATTCAAGATGGAGCTATCCTCGAAGCGCTTTTTCTCCGATATCTATAAGCCCATCATTGCCGCTATCAATGGCTTCTGCCTGGCAGGGGGAACGGAGATGATCGAGGGCACTGATATCAGGATTGCCGCTGAGCATGCTACCTTCGGCCTTGCTGAGCCTCGATGGGGGCTGATTCCCATTGGCGGCTCCCATGTAAGGCTACCCCGTCAGATACCCTGGTGCCGAGCCATGGAGATACTCCTCATCGGAGACAGGTTCAGCGCTCAAGAAGCCCTTCAGATAGGGCTAATCAACAAGGTGGTTCCTCTTCCTGAGCTGATGCCTACAGCAAAGAGGATAGCGGAGCGCATCTGCGAAAATGGCCCCCTGGCAGTGAGGACGATCAAGGAGATTGCGGTGAGGGCGCTCAGCATGCCCATGGAGCAAGGCTTTATCCTGGAATCGCTTATGGGTGAGCGGGTCTTCGCCAGCGAGGACGCTAAAGAGGGGCCAAGAGCTTTTGTGGAGAAGCGAAAGCCTGTTTTTCAGGGGAGATAGGCTTTTTCGTTCATAGCGGTTTTCTATAGAGCTGCTTGTATCTTTGCTTAAGCTCTTGAGGGGAGGGGAGACCAGCCCTTGCCCCGATCTTTGTGGTGGAGAGGTGGGCGACCAGGTCGCCTAGATAGCCACACTCCTCCAGCCCCTTTCCGCCCAGAAAGCCGTAGAGAAACCCAGCGGCGAAGGCATCGCCGGCACCGGTAGTATCTCCTTCAGGTTCTTTTCTCGCCCTTTTAGCTTGGATCATATACTCACCTTGCTCACCGATAAGGTAGCAGGTGGCAACGGTGTTTCCTATTCCTATCCCTTCCCCCAAGGTGATAGCAACGATTTGGCACCCTTGCTTCAGGAATTTTTGGGCTCCCCTTTGAAAGTCCTCGCCAGTTAGCTCCTCTGCTTCCTTTCGATTGAGGAAAAGGATATGGGTCCTTTCTATTATTGGGGCGATGACCTCCAGTCCTCTGGCGGCATATATTGACCCCGGGGCGAAACTCACCTTAATAGATGGGGACATCCTCTCCATTAACTGCCTCTGAACCCCCAATTGCCCTTCGTCGGCGAAGGAGGAGAGGTGAAGCATCTTGGCTTGGTTAACATAGGCCAGGTCTATCTCCTCGCTTGCCAGTAAGCTATTGGCGCCGGGTAGCACATAGAGGGCTCGCCTCCCCCGTCTATCGGTGAGGCATAAGGTAGAACCCGTTTTTGCCTTTTTCACCTTGATCTGCTGCGTATCGACGCCCACGGTCTCGAGGTCCTTCAAAAGCATCTTCCCCTCTTCATCATCGCCCACGGCACCGATGAAGCCGGTACCGACTCCCAGCTTGGCCAAGCTATAGATGGTATTGGCCGCTGAGCCCCCGGGCGATAGCCTGAACTCTGCCACAGGAGCCTCCCCATCGGTCAGGATACGCTCCACCCCGTAGATTTGATCCATATTCATCGCCCCAAAACCCACTACCTCGATGGCGTTCACCTTTTCCTCCTAGCCCAGTTTGCCTGCCTCCTCCCTGACCTGTCGGCGAATTCTCTTGTGAACCTTCAAGGGCTCCTCCAGTTCTTCACGCCCCACTAGCCAGTGGAAGTTCTCCCTATCTCCCGCAGTGCCAGCCCTTTCCTTCTCTGTAACAACCTTTTCCACAGCCTTCCTTCCGCCCTCCCGCCAGGCATCCAGGGCGACCTTCAAATCGCCAAGGTTTGTGGAGGCCAGACCCATGGTGGCGTAGGGCAGGGCATACTCATTGGCATTGAAGGCGATGGCGAGCCCCCCGGCACTATTTACCACCTCAAACATTCTGGCATCGGTGATGCTGTCCCCGACAACAACCACCTGCCCCGGGGACTGATCATAAGCCTGAGCGAATCCCTTGAGCGCCTCCACCTTCCTTCGCCCCCCCATCGGCTTCACCTCTCTGAGGGCAACGCCGAGGCTTTTTTCGGACATTTCTAGCCAAAAGAAACGGTCGAGACGCTTTTTCATACTTTCATCATCTTCGGGCTTCATGGCTAGGATTTCTTGCTCTATCTGCTCCATTAAGGAGATGTCCTCTTTGCTCACTAGGTTTCGATATCGATCCAGGGGGAATCGGGTGCAGGCGAGATTGTCCGAAGAAATGCCCACCCTTTGACTGATGCGCCTGGCATACTGCTCGTAGCTTGTGCTGATGCAGAATACCTGCCAATCCTTTAGGCTCATGATAAGCTCTCGGGCGCCATCAATGAGGGTTGCCCTCTCCGCTAGCCTTCCGATGTCATCCTCCGAGATGGAGTGATAAATTAGGAAAGGGACGATGAGGGCCAGGGTGTCGCCCGGCTCATAGCCCTCCTTCCCTTCAAGGGCGAGCAGGTCATCGTAGCGGCTGATGACCTCGAAGACCCGGTCGCCCTGTGGGAAGAGCTTCATCAGCTCGTAGGCATTGTCCTGAGGGGATAAGGGACCCTCAAGGTCAAAGAAGATGAGGTTCATTTGGCAAGTGCCCCTTTCACCTTTTCGTCCATTTCCTCGGTCAAATTGTATCCCCCAATGGCTTTGCCGCTGCTGTCAAGCACTGTTCCCTTGTCTATCCTCACCTTGCCCTCACTGAAGGCTTTTAGGGTGGCAATGATCAGGGGGAACTCCCTGGCTAGGCCATGTTTTCGGATCAGCCTGAAGAGGGGATTTTTTTCGCCCTGCTCTGCCTTCACTTCCTCTATAGAGCGCCCCTTTATCTCATCCCAGTATCTATCGAAGGGGTCACCCCTTATGGGGAAGGTGCAATAGGCTACCGGCGGACCCTCGTCAAGTTGGGGTGTTACCAGGTGCATCATGGCACCGGTCTCCGATGCCCCCTCCTCGATCAGCCTCCAGATCACCTCCTGCCACGTCCCCTTGGGGCCGCCGGGGGCAGCGGGGTGAAGATTGATCATGGGATAGCGCTGGCACATCTCGTCTCCCACGATGAGCATATATCCGGCGAGCACACAGAGGTCTGGGTGGAAGCCCTCCAGTCTCGTCATCGCCTCCTTTTCGAACTTCGGCCTCCATCCCTCGCCAAAGCCTTCCTTGAATCTCTTCGATGATAAGCAGATGAGCGGAATCTGGTAGCTATGGACCAGTTCGAAAAAAAGGTCGTTTTCCCTTTCTTCGCCCTGTTCCCGGTTACTGAAAACGAAGCAGATCTCGGCCTTTATCTCGCCCTTGTTTATGCTGCGCCATACCGCTTGCAGAAGTTGCCGGGCTGCGGCGTCTCTCCCTGTGGAAAACCAGCCAATGTACATTGCTTTTTTCGCCTATTTTAGCTTTCTTTATAGAATAGCATACAATAAAGTCCATTCTCAAGCTTTCGGTCTATCGCCTTCTCATCTGCTTACTTAGCCTGACCCAGCTGCTCCAGAGGTGAACCCAGGGGATGGCTCTTTTTCCAACGACCTTTCCTTTTGCCAGGGCAAGGCAAAACTCTTCCTTATGATTGAACTCTGGTATCTCCACATAGGCGTTGCCGATCTCGGCGACGATATGGGCGTCGCTTCCTGCGCTGGCGAGGAGCCCATGATTTTGGGCGAAGAGAAGAGCCTTGGCACAATGGCGGCTCAGGGGAACGCGCGAATTAAACACTTCAACAATGTCGATATAAGGGAGCAGGGTCTCTAGATGTTGGCGACGCATGCTGGAGAGGCGCAGGCGATCGAAGGGGTGAGGGATGCACACCAGCCCTCCTTGCTCCTTGATGAGGCGTGCCGTCTCCTCAGCGGGGAGTCGGCTGGGAATCTCCTCGCTGAGGAAGTAACCGATGACCTCCCCGGAGAGTGTTTGAATCTCCTCGCCAACAATCACGGTAAAGGGGGCCATCCTTTTCACCTCGAGGGCGCCAGCGATGGTATTGTGATCGGTCACTGCGACGCAGTTGATGCCAACTTCAAGGCAGCGAGCGATAACATTCTCCAGCGATGTGGCGCAGTCCACTGAGTAAGCGGTGTGGATGTGGAGATCAGCTTTTAGCAAGGAGATTCACCCTTGTTTTCTATCGCTTCTTCAAAGGCGGTTTGAAGCTGGCTGATCTTCAACTCGGCAGTATCCAGCCGCTCACTGCATATCTTGGCCAGGTGCATCCCCTCCTCGAAGAGGGAGAGCGCCTCCTCCAGAGTCAGCCCTCCCGCCTCCAGGGTTTGAACTATCTTCTCCAGTCGGTTTAGCGCTTCTTCGAAGGAAAGTTGCTCATCCATGCCTGTAGCCCCTTCCTTAAACCGGTGACCTTGCCTTTGAACTGGCCATCGCTCACCCGAACAGCGATGGCATCGCCGCGCTGGACTTGGGCTATTCGGGAGACAATCTCCCTGGTGGTGGAATGCTGCACTTGGGCATAACCGCGACTTAGTGTGGCTATAGGACTTAGGGCGCTGAGCTGCATTTGTTGGCTGCGGACTTTCTCCCTGTTAATGGCGAGAAAACTGCCCAGGCGCATCGATGCTAGTTTGGTAAGTTCCTCAATGTGCTGCCGATACCGATCGACATCTGGAGAGAGGGATTTGAGTCGGCTCACCGTGTAATCTACCCCGCTACGACGCTGAGAGATTTCGGCCAAGAGGGTGGCCACCAGCGACCTTCGATGGGACTGGATGCGGCTTTCCAGTTCGGAGCGATGGGGCACCGCCAGTTCTGCCGCCGCTGATGGCGTGGGAGCGCGCAGGTCGGCAACGAAATCGGCGATGGTAAAATCGGTGTCATGTCCCACTCCACTGATCACCGGCGCTTTACTGGAAAAGATGGCGCGGGCCACCCTTTCCTCGTTGAAGGCCCAAAGCTCCTCAAGGGAGCCACCACCGCGAGCCAGGATGACAAGGTCGATGCCCTCGGTCTCATTTAGGGCCTCGAAGGCTTGAACAATTCCCTCTGAGGCGCCGTCTCCCTGCACCGGGGTTAGCGAGAGGACCAGCTCCACTAAGGGATAGCGCCTGGAGATTATATTGGCGATGTCGGAAAAGACGGCGCCAGTTGGCGAGGTGACCACCCCGATGCGCCTGGGAAAGGGGGGAAGCCCCCTTTTGCGAGCGACATCGAAGAGCCCCTCCTCCTCCAATTTCGCCTTGAGGCGCTCAAACTCGAGGTGGAGAATGCCTATCCCTTCAGGTTGCACCAGGTCAACATAGAACTGAAGGGTGCCAGCCACTTCATAGATGGAGATGCGACCATGTGCCACCACAGCTACGCCGCTTTCTAAGGGGAGGGCGAGCCTCCCTCGGCGAAAGAGCACACACCTTAACTGGCTCGCCTCATCCTTGAGGGTGAAGTAGAGATGCCCCGCCGCTGACTCCGATAGATTGGAGACCTCGCCGCTGATCCAGAGGTCGGCAAGCAGGCTATCGGTTTCCAAGAGCTCCCTGAGGTAGCCTGTCACCTCCGCTACGGAATAGATCTTCATTGCGAGCTAACCCTCTCCAGATACGCCCCGGTGCGGGTATCAACGCGCACGATATCACCGTTATTTACGAAAAGGGGAACCTGAATAGTGATGCCTGTCTCCAGCTTGGCTGGCTTGTTCCCCGCTGTTGCTGTATCCCCTTTATGGGCGGGACCGGTTTCAACAACCTCAAGCTCCACAGAGTTGGGTAGCTCCACACTGATGGGCTCATCCTTATAGGTAAGTATCTCCAGGGACATGCCTTCCTTGAGGTAATCGAGGGCATCGCCTAGCTGCTCAGGATTGAGGGGGGTCTGCTCAAAGCTCTCCGAATCCATAAAGTAGTATAGATCGCCGTCGGCATAGAGGAACTGCACGGCTCGGCGGTCGAGGCGGACTCGGGAGAACTTCTCGCCTGCCTGAAAGGTGCGCTCAATGGTGTGTCCGGCTCGAATATCGCGGAGCTTGAGCCTAACCTGGGCGCTGCCTCGCCCCATCTTGATATGCTGCCAGTCAAGGATGCTGTAAAGCGCCCCGTCAAGTTCGATGGTGATCCCCTTCTTGAGCTCGCTGGTGCTGATCATCTTTTCACCCCAATCCCAGATTCACGTGTAAGGCTTTATAGCTATCGCTGCCTTGTTCGGCACGTCAATCCATCCTTTTTGCCTTGGAGAGCACCCTTGCCCTCCCACTCTCTATCACCACCATATCCTCGACCCTGACCCCACCCCATCCTTTGATATATATGCCGGGCTCGATGGTGAAGACCATGCCATCGGCAAGGGTGGTTGAGGAGCCTCTTCCCAGGCGGGGCTGCTCATGGGAGGCAAGCCCCACTCCGTGCCCCAGCCCGTGCCCAAAGGCCTCCCCATAGCCTCCCTGCTCGATAACCGTCCTGGCAAGGGCATCAGCTTCCTCCCCGCTCATCCTTGCCTCGATGGTGGCGATGGCGGTAAGCTGGGCACCAAGAACAAGGTCATATATTTTGCCAAAGGTTTTGTCCTCATTGCCAAGGCAGATGGTTCTGCTGAGATCGCTGCAATAACCTTGAAACCGAGCCCCGATATCGATGACCACGGGCTCACCGGGGAGAAGGACGCGGTCGGATGGCCTGGCATGGGGGAGGGTGGAATTCGGTCCCGAGGCAACGATAAGGTCGAAGGGGACGGTTTCGCTGCCCCTTTCTCGAAGTAACTTCTCCAGCTCCCATGCCACCTCTTTCTCCTTCATCCCCGGATGAATCATCGGGGCGACCTCCTCGAAGGCGGTATCAGCAAGCTCTACTGCCCTCGTGATAAGCTCCAGCTCCTCCTCATCCTTTATGGCGCGCAGGGACTCTACGATTTCCTCGGTGGGCACCAGCTCTTTTTCGCCCGCTGTAGCTACTAGCTGTCGATAGGTAGAAAAAGAAAGGTCGTTCGCTTCAAAGCCTATTCTTTTCGCCCCAAGCGAGGATGCCAAATCAGGAAACCAGTTTGGCAGCTCCCCTTCTATTTGGGCGATGTCAAAATCCGGTGCCTGGCTTTGCGCTTGCTCGACATAGCGAAAATCGGTGGCCAGGATGGCGCTTTTCTGCGATATAAGGAGGAAAGCCGCCGAGCCGGTGAAGCCGGAAAGGTAGCGGCGATTCTCCCCCTGCGAGATGAGGATGGCATCAAGCTCGCTTTCCGCCAGCCTCTGGCGCAGCTTCTCAACTCGAATATTCATTTTTGCAGCTCTCAGGAAGGTACGTACTGACGACTCTCTAGCTCAGAGCATCCATGTGAAATGCACGTGCGAACGACCGCGCTTAGATTCCCAGCATAGTCATTGCAGAGGAGGTTAAGTGGAATGAAAGGGAATTCGCCCGCAGCTTGCCGTTCCACAATCCATTGATGATCAGCTAAGGTCTTGGAAGGGTCTGCAACAACGGAACACCAGTGCTCGGGCGGTGCTGTTTCAGGAGGGCCAGTGCCAACTGCCAATGTAGTGACGTTTCCCCTGTGAAGAATGACCTCTCTATATTTTGACAGCTTTGAAACCCAGCCCTTATAGGGGGTCAGTTCGCGAAAGAGTTCAGGTCTTCTTTGTTCAATGGAGTTCAGGAATTTGTCTTTATTCAAATCGATGTCCATAGGATTGGTAATCTTCAGTACGAAGATGTCACTAAGCCACCAGGCCACGCAATCTAGGCAGGCACGACACATGCTAATAAAACTATTAAAGTAGAACTCCACGACGATTTGGTTAGGCCACTGGTTCGCCTTCCAGGCTGTAGTGTGTGCCTTCTCAATTTGGAGCTTTGAATAATAAGCGAATCGATACTTTTTGACTATAGCGACGGCGTGCTCGGCTTCGACGCTGTAAGGCCTTGTGGCATAATAGCGCCTAAGAGTCTTGGCGAAACTCAGATCACAAGGTACTTCCTCATCAAAGCAGTGCTCCAAAGCGTTTATAAACAGCCCTTCATTGGGGGGTATGGTCGCTTCTTGTGAATCGTTTTGGTTGAGTGTCATCTGCTTTTCTCTTTTAACTCCGCAACTAATATCTCCAATGCGGCGATGTATCCCCTCCAGCCAAGCCCGCTTATCTGGCCCCTGGCGATGGGGGCAATCACCGATCTTTGACGCCACTCCTCACGAGCGTAGATATTGGAGAGGTGAACCTCGATCAGGGGAAGGGCACTATCGGCAAGGGCATCTCTGAGGGAGAGGCCGTAATGGGTGAGCGCCCCTGGATTGATGATGATGCCTTCTGCTTGCGGCGCTTCAGCTTGGATAAAGTCGATGAGCGCCCCCTCGCTGTTGGACTGGAGAGTCAAAACCTCAACGCCCAATTCCTCAGCCCGCTTCTTGATCAGGGAGTCGATCTCAGCGAGGGTCTTATCACCGTAGGTCGCCCTTTCCCTCTGGCCCAGCATATTCAGATTCGGTCCGTGGATCACCAAGATTTTCATGATTCTGGTTCTCCTTTTTCCTTGCCCTGGGATGGGCTGATAGATAAACCTTTCGTGCCTGAGTCTGGGTGACGTGGGTATAGACCTGGGTGGATGAAAGATTGGCATGACCGAGGAGCTCCTGAACCACGCGCAGGTCGGCACCACCGTCCAAGAGATGGGTGGCAAAGCTGTGGCGCAGCATGTGGGGGTGAACCCCCTTGTCCAGCCCTGCCTTAAGGGCATAGCGCTTGATTGCCATCTGGACGGCGCGCTCGGAAAGCCTCTTTCCGTATCGATTGACGAAGAGGGCTTCAGTCCTTGACTTGCCAAGGAGCTCCCTTCGACCCTGTTGAAGGTAGAGGCCGAGGGCTGCCGCTGCCGGCCTGCCCATGAGCACCATTCGCTCCTTGGAGCCCTTGCCCCAGACGCGAATATCCCTGGCTTCAAGATTGATATTAGCCACATCGAGTCCCACCATTTCACTTAGCCTTAACCCGGCAGCGTAGAGGAGCTCAAGCATCGCCTTATCTCGCTGCCCCTGGGGGGTTGTGGTATCCGGCCTCTCCAGGAGCAGGTTGACCTCATCGCTGGAGAGAAAGGAGGGAAGATGCCTCTCCAGCTTGGGGGAGGAGACGGTGAGCAACGGGTTTGAGGATACGATGTTCTCCCGCATCAGATAGCGATAGAAGGAGCGCAGGGCACTCATTTTGCCGGCAACGCTTACCTTTTCAAATCCCCGCTCCAGAAGGGAGGCGATATAGCGGCGCAGCAAGAAGCGGTCCACCTCGTCAAGGGTTGCCACCCTCTCTTTTTGGAGGAAGTCCAGGAAGTGGCGCAGGTCGTGGTTATAGTTTCGCACCGTGTAGGGTGAGGCGTGTCGCTCCACCCTGAGGTAGTTGATATAATTATGAAGCAAGCTTTCTCTGCTTTCCTTACTTTGAAGAAAAGGGATCATACCTTGAGAGCCTCCCTCTCTAGCTTCGCCAGGCTGCCGCTGAATTCGCATTTCAGGCATCTCACCATCTTCTTACCTCGCATTGCCATAAGACCGCCGCACTCAGGGCAGGGCTGGGGAATGGGCTTATCGCTGGTGGTGAAGTCGCAATCTGGGTATTGGGCGCAGCCGTAGAAGGTGCGCTTTCTTTTGCTCTTCCTTTCCACGAGGTCGCCGCCGCATTGGGGACATTTGACGCCGATTTTGATCAAGAAAGGCCTCGTATTTTTGCAATCGGGGTAGCCTGAACAGGCGAGAAACCTGCCGTAGCGCCCCAGCTTGATCACCATTGGTCTGCCGCAGAGTGAGCAAACCTCCTCTGTGGGCTCGCCAACCACCTTGACCTTCTTCATTTGTTGTTTCGCCGTCTGGAGGGTCTTTTCAAAGGGGTCGTAGAAACCCTGAAGGAAGGGGACCCACTGGCGCTCCCCACGAGCGATCTGATCCAGCCCCTCCTCCATCTGGGCGGTGAACCCCAAATCGACAATATCGGGGAAATGCTCGGTGATGAGGTCGCTCACCAAGAAGCCGAGCTCCAGGGGGTGAAATCGCCCATCACCCCTTTCCACATAGCCCCTCGCTTGAATTGTAGACAGGATGGGGGCGTAGGTGCTGGGACGCCCGATCCCCCTCTCCTCCAGCGCCTTGACCAGGGTTGCTTCCGTGTAACGAGGTGGGGGCTGGGTGAAATGCTGCTCAGGGAAGAGGCCCAAAAGCTCCAAGGGCTCCCCCTTCACCAGATCGGGGAGGGGACGCTTCCCCTCCTCATCTTGAGCATCATCTTTGCCCTCGTTATAGATGATGGTGAAGCCGGGGAACTTGATGATGGAGCTGGTAGCTCTAAGAAGATAGGTTTTTTCGTCCTTGGCCTCTATGTCCACCGAGGTGGCATCCAGCAGGGCTGGGGACATCTGGCTGGCGACCATTCGCTTCCAGATAAGCTCGTAAAGCCTGAATTGGTCCCTGGTAAGATAATGCTTTATGATATCGGGCTCCCGCCTCACTGAGGTTGGTCG
>Ga0209979_1001822_pt1 | contig 21944 bp, 17 predicted proteins | sample AnhtaG_FD_183114 | JGI IMG/M metagenome (GOLD analysis project Ga0209979, IMG submission 183114) | Deep subsurface microbial communities from Anholt, Denmark to uncover new lineages of life (NeLLi) - Anholt_01485 metaG (SPAdes) (version 2) | ecosystem: Environmental > Aquatic > Marine > Oceanic...
TGCGCGAGGAGAAGGAGCGGGGGATGACCATCGACCTGGGCTTCGCCTGGATGAGGCTGCCCAGCGGCCGCGAGGTCAGCATCGTGGACGTGCCGGGCCACGAGCGCTTCGTGAAGAACATGCTGGCAGGCGTGGGAGGGATCGACCTGGCGCTCCTGGTAGTCGCGGCGGACGAAGGGGTGATGCCCCAGACGCGCGAGCACCTGGCTATCCTGGACCTGCTCCAGATCCGGAGCGGCGTCCTAGTCATCACCAAGAGAGACCTGGTGGACGCCGACTTCCTGGAACTGGTGTCGGCGGAGGTGCTGGATCTGGCGGAGGGGACCACCCTGGAGGGCTCGCCGCTGGTGGCCTGCTCGGCGGTCAGCGGCGAGGGCCTGGATGAGCTGGTGTCGGTCATCGACCGGCGGTTGGAAGAGACCACCGCCAGGCGGGACATCGGCCGACCACGCCTGCCCATCGACCGCGCCTTCACCATCACGGGCTTCGGGACGGTGGTGACGGGCACCCTCATCGACGGCAGCCTCACGGTGGGCCAGGAGGTGGAGATAGTGCCGGGAGGCCGGCGCACACGCATCCGGGGCCTCCAGACCCACCGGCAGCAGGTCGAGCGGGCCCTGCCGGGCACACGCACGGCGGCGAATCTGACGGGTGTGGCCAAGGACGAGCTGTACCGGGGCCAGGTGGTGACCCTGCCGGGCTGGCTGGCCCCCACGAGGGTGGTGGACGTGCGTCTGCGCGCCCTAGCCTCGCTGCCGCGGCCCATTCGCCACAACGCCCGCCTCACCCTCCACAGCAGCGCCAGCGAGGTCAACGCGAGGGTCCGCCTGCTGGACCGCGACTCCCTGGCCCCAGGCGAGGAGGGATGGGCCCAGCTCCGGCTGGACCGTCCGCTGGCCATGGTCAAGGGCGACTACTTCGTGGTCCGCGACCCCAACGAGACCGTCGGGGGCGGTCAGGTGCTGGACACCCAGCCGCGGCGGCACCGGCGCTTCCAGGCAGCCACGCTGGCGGCACTGGAGGCACTGGACCGCGGCTCGCCGGAGGAGGTGCTGGTGGCGGCCCTGGGCAGGAAGGAACCCACAGAGGTGGCGACGCTGGCGCGGGAGACCAACCTGAGCGTGGACGAAGCGAGGGCGAGCCTAGAGCACCTGATCGAAGAGGGCCGGGTGGTGGCCCTGACCCCCCTGTCCCTGGACGAGCAGGCCCCGCTGTTCACGGCGCAGAGCTTCACCGCCCTGGGCGAGCGGGTTCAGGAGGCTGTCGCGGCCTTCTGCCGGGAGTACCCGCTGCGTCGAGGGGTCCCCCGGGAGGAGCTGCGCAGCCGGCTGAGGCTGCCCCCGCGGGTGTTCTCGCTGGCCCTGGAGCGGTGGCTGCGGGAAGGGAGGCTGAGGGAATGGGGCGCGCTGGTGGCCCCTCCGGGCCACCGACCGACTCCTTCGGCCGCGCAGGAGGCGGAGGTCTCGGCCTACCTGAGACGCCTAGAGGCGAGCCCTTACGCTCCGCCCACGGACCGACCGCCTGAGCCGGAGCTGCTGGCGTACCTGGAGGACTCAGGGCAGGTGGTGAACGTGGGGGATGGGGTGGTCTTCACCGCCTCAGCCTACCGGGAGATGGTGGAGCGGATCGTGGCCCACCTGCGGGAGCATGGCACGATCACCCTGGCCCAGGTGCGTGACCTCTTCGGCGCCAGCCGCAAGTACGCCCAGGCTCTCCTCAAGCACCTGGACCGACGCCGGCTGACCCGCCGCGTGGGCGACGAGCGGGTGCTGCGGGAGCCGCCCTCGCCTTAGCCCCCGCTGGGGATGGGCAAAGCCTCGCGGCCGGTGAGGCGCCGCCACAGCCGGGGGATGTCCCCTTCCTCCCAGCTCACCAGGACCTGAGCAGCGACGCAGATGGAGCTGTAGGTCCCGGTGATGGTGCCGATCAGCAGGACCCACAGGAAGGGGCGGATGGTCTCGCCGCCCATGAGCATGAGGGCCAGGATGGCGAAGATGAGGGTGAGGGAGGTGTTCAGGGAGCGGCTCATGGTCTGGAGGAGGCTCTCGTTGATGGACTGGGACAGGTCGCGGCTCTCGCCCCGGCGCACGGTCTCGCGGATGCGGTCGAACACCACGATGGTGTCGTGCACACTGAAGCCGATGACGGTGAGCAGGCCGGTGATGAACATGGTGTTGATCTCGGCGCCGAAGAGCTTGCCGAAGATGGAGAAGGCCCCCACCACCAGCAGGGTATCGTGCATAAGGGCGACGATGGCCGCGGCACCATATCGGAACGGGCTGGGGACGCTGCGGAAGGACCACCACAGGTAAAGGAAGATGGCCAGCGCGGCCACAGCCACGGCGATGACAGCGTTGCGGGCGATCTCCTGGGAGACCGAGGGGGAAACGGAGGCGAACTCGATGAAGCGGGGTGGCTCCTTGATGTTCCCCTGGGCGTCCACCAGAGGGCCGAAGCGGTCCCTGAAGGCGGTCTCCAGCTCCTCCCGCTCGCCGGGCCTGGCCGGGCCGACCTCGGGTGCTGCCGCCGCTCCGGTCAGCTCCTTGGTGCGCACCACGAACTCGTTTTGACCGGTGCTCTGCACGCGGGCCTCGGGATGGTCCAGGTCGGCGAGGGCGTCGCGCAGGTCGGCGCTTTCCACGTCCTCGGCAAAGCGGACGGTGAAGTTGGTGCCGCTGGTGAACTCGATGCCCGCCCTCAGAGCGGGCGGGATGAGCAGGGCGATGATCCCCGGGAGGAGCACCAGGAAGGAGACGAGGTAGAACCAGCGGCGGCGGCCGACCAGATCGAGCATCAGCTACCCTCCCCCGAGCCCCCGCTGATGGGCGCGGGCTCCCGACCGACTACTCGCTCCGGCAGGTCGGAGGCGAACCACGAGAGGTTCCGCGCCAGGGGCGTGCCCACGATCAAACGCAGGAAGGTACGGGTCACGAAGATGGCCGAGAACATGCTCACGGCCACGCCGATGGCCAGGGTAAGGGCGAAGCCCTTCACCAGGGCCTCCCCGAACTGGTCGCCGAACCAGAAGAGGATGAGGCAGGTGATGAAGGTGGAGACGTTGCTGTCGCGGATCGATGGCCAGGCGCGGGCGAACCCCGTATCGATCGCTGCGGTCAGGCCGCGGCCGAGGCGCAGCTCCTCCTTCATGCGCTCGAAGATGAGAATGTTAGCGTCCACGGCCATACCTATGGAAAGCACGAAGGCGCCCACCCCCGCCAGCGTAATGGTGACCGGCCCGATGATGGGCCCAACCTTGAAGATGGCCAGGAGCACGGAGGTGTAGACCACCAGGGCGAGGCAGGCCAGCACCCCGGGCAGCCGATAGTACAGCACCATGAACAACATGATGAGCAGGAGGGCCACCTCGCCGGCGATGACGCTGGCCTTCACCGCGTCCTCGCCCAGGGTGGCATCGACCTGCTGCTGCTGGACGACCCGCAGGTGCACGGGGAAGGCCCCGGCGTTGAGCAGCTTGCTGAGGGTGCGGGCCTCCTCCAGGCTCAGGCCGGTGATCTGGCCCTGGTCGGAGATGACGGACTGAACCGTGGGCGCGATGATGTGGTCGTCCTCTCCCTTGATGGGCTCCCCGTCAAGGAAGAAGGTCAGCGGCTTGCCGACGAGCCGCTCAGTAACCTGCTCAAAGAGGCGAGCGCCATCCGAGTTGAGGTTGAAGACTAGGTCTGGCCTGCCGGTGATAGGGTTGGCCGTTACGAATGTGTTGCGCTCCAGGAACCGTCCCGTGAGCTCCGTTTCCGCGCCTCTCAGGTCGGCCTTGGCAGGCGTCCAGACGACGTTGTTAATCCTACTCACGTCCGGGTTCTGGGAATCGTAGAGGGCTCCCTGCGGGAGGAAGACGATGGTCGCGCCGGGCTCGGTCAGGATGTTGCCGGCCTCGTCCCGCTGAGTCTCGCACGAATGTGGCTCGTACACGGCCTTCCCGCCCTCGACGACGGCGAAGTTCCCCACATCATCCTCCACGGCCTCGCAGAATTGCAGCAGAGCGGTGCGGCCGATCTTATCAAGGGCCTCGTCCGGCTCGATGCCGGGGAGCTGGACGGCGATGCGGTCACTCCCCTGACGGGTGATCTCCGACTCGGCCACGCCGAACTCATTGACCCGCCGCTCGATGATGTCCTTGGCGCCGTCCAGGGCCTCGTCGACATCGATGTCAGAGCCGGGAGGGATATCGGCCTCCAGCACCAGGCGGGTGCCGCCGCGCAGGTCCAGGCCCAGCTTCATCGCCCGGCGCTCCATTTCGGTAGTGGTGATGGTGCTCCCCTCGATGGTGGGCACGGTGATGTTAATGCCGCGGCCCTCGGGCCAGGGGATGAAGTCGGGCAGGTAGCGGTCGGGCTCGGACGGCCACACCGCGTACACCGAGAAGGCGGTGACGGCCAGGATCACGACCAGGACAATCCGGGGCTGCCAGCGACGCATGGTGTCTCGCTACGCCTCCATGGTCTAATCCTTCGCCGCCGAGCCTGCGAGCACTTTGGCCTTGCCTGCGGCAGCTTCGTGCAGGCGCCGCACCAGGGCCAGCGCCGAGTCCCTGTCCGGCGCTTCCCCGGCGGCCTGGGCCTCTTCCAGGGCGGAGAGCAGCCGTCCCACCTCCGGGCCCGGCGGAATGCCCAGCGCCGCCATGATGTCGTGGCCGGTGAGGAGGCGAGGCGGGGCCACCAGCGTCTCCTCGGTGTAGCGACGCGCCAGGAGGTAGTTGATGTAGGCGACATGATTGCGCCAGCCGTCGATGCGCATGCGGGGTCCGCGGGCGGCGGCGTGGTCGGCCAGGGTGAGGAGGAGCACGCCGGGAGCGGCCTCGCCGGTATCACGGAAGAAGCGAAAGAGGGCGCGACGCGTCGGTGGCCCCTGGTAGGCGATCTGGCCGGGCCGCAGGTGCTCGGCCACCATGAGGGTGACCAGCCTGGTCTCGCGGGCGCTGAAGCGGAGGCGGCGGAGGATGGCCTCGGCCCGCTCTGCGCCCAGTTTGGCATGGCCGAAGAATCGGATGCGGCCGTCTTTGTCGGGGGCGCGGGTGTCGGGCTTGGCCACGTCGTGGAGGAGGGCGGCCAGCTTGAGCAGGGCGGCTTGGGAGCGGCCCTCCACGGGCTCCTCCCGCAGGTAGTCTCGCAGGGGTGGCAGCCAGGCCAGGGTGTCCCACAGCTCCCGCCAGAGCCGCGCCTCGCGCCGGCCGCCGGGCTCGGCCTCCGACAGCATGAAATCGAGCGCTGCCACCGTCTCCAGGGCGTGGTCGAACACGTCCCAGTAGTGCTCCTTGGGCTGGCTGACGCCGCGGCCAGCGGTCACCTCGGGCACGAGGCGCTCCAGCAGCCCCAGGGCGTCCAGCAGGCGCATGCCGCAGGCGGCCCTGTCGGTGGAGAGGATGCGACCGAGTTCGTCGCGCTGGCGCTCGGGGGCAGCCTGGCCCAGGAGAGCAAGGTCGCAGCGGATAAGCGAGGCGGTGGTGGCGTCCAGGTCGAAGCTGAGTTCGACGCAGAGCCGGACGGCGCGCAGCAGGCGTGCCGGGTCGGAGCGAAAGGTCTGCTCGGACACGGCCCGGACCAGGCGCGCACGCAGGTCGGACCGGCCGCCGAACGGATCGGTCAGGGCGACGGCTTCGCCCCTGGCCACGGGCGCCAGGGGCGCGGCCAGGGCATCGATGGTGAAGTCACGCTCCCCCAGGTCAGAGGGCAGGTCGCCGCGCAGGCGGCCCAGGTCCAGGCAGCGCACGGCTCCACGGTCCAGGATCACGCGGATGAGGCCGCGCTCAGGGTCCAGAGGCACGAAGTGTCCGCCGGCCTCGTCGGCCAGGCGCCGGGCAGCGGGCTCGGGGTCGCCGGCCACGGCCAAGTCGATGTCGGCCACGGGACGCTCCAGCAGAGCGTCGCGCAGGCAGCCGCCGACGAGATAGGCATCGAGGTTGTGGGAGGCCAGGGCAGCGGCAAGGTGCGCCAGCAGCTCGATGACGGGTGGGTCCAGGCGGAGGGGGGCGTTCGGTGGTACGGACATGCAGCGACGGCGCTAGAGGCCGGTGCTCACCCCCTCCGGCTCAGATACCTCCTCCGGCTCGAGCTTGACGAGCTGGTCGGGGCTCTCCAAGTAGTCAATGTAGAGGATGCCGTTGATGTGGTCGGTCTCGTGCTCCAGGGCCTCAGCCAGCAGGTCCTCTCCCTTGATGCGCACCATCTTGCCCTCGCGGTTTAGACCTTTCACGGTGACCGTGACCGAACGGTTGACCTCGGCGATGTAGCCAGGGACGGAGAGGCAGCCCTCCGTCACCTGGCGCTGGCCGGAGCGCTTGACGATCTCCGGGTTGATCAGGGTGACGACCTCCTCCTCCGGCACCTGGATGACGACGATCCGCAAGCCCACGCCTACCTGCGGCGCGGCCAGGCCTACCCCAGGGGCGTAATGCATAGTCTCGATCATGTCGTCAATGAGCCGCTGGATGGAGGCGTCAATCTTCTTGACCTTCCTGGCCTTCTGGCGGAGTACGGGGTCGCCAGCAGTGCGAATAGGCAACACAGACATGGTGACATCCCCTGCCGCTGCACCGGCCTCCTTCTATTCTACATTGATTCCGGAAGAGGTCTCGTCAGGTCAGGGTAACAGGATCCACATCGATGATCCAGTTCTGAGGGAGGCGAGTATCGCGCAGCAGCTCAGCGGGGTCACGGCCGCGCAGGAGGATCTGCCAGCGGTAGCGACCCCGGACGCGGGAGATGTAGGCGGGGGTCGGCCCCAGGATGTCCAGGTCAGGGATGCCCCGGGCGTCCCGCTCTTGGTGGAGGATGCGCGCCAGCCGCTCGGCTTCCTCGCGGGCGTAGGCGGCGCCGGTGTGAGCGAACATCAGGCGCACCAGCCGGCTGAAGGGCGGGTAGCCGCACTGCTGGCGAGAGGTTATCTCTTCGGCGTAGAAGCCCTCGTAGTCGTGGCGGGCGGCGGCGGAGATGGCGTAGTGGTCAGGCGTGTAGGTCTGGATGATGACTCGCCCGGGGGCGGTGCCCCGGCCAGCCCGCCCGGCCACCTGGGTCATAAGCTGGAAGGTGCGCTCCCCTGCCCGATAGTCGGGGAGGTGGAGGGAGATGTCAGCGCTGATCACCCCCACCAGGGTGACCTGGGGCAGGTCCAGCCCCTTCGCCAGCATCTGGGTGCCGATGAGGATGTCGGCCTCTCCCGCCAGGAAGCGGGAGAGGATGCGCTCGTGGGCGCCGCGGCCGCGGGTGACATCGCGGTCCCAGCGCAGAAGCCGCACCCCGAAGAAGGTACGGGCTGCCTCCTCTTCTACCTTCTCCACGCCGGTGCCCAGGAGACGGATGCGGGAGCCGCCGCACTCTGGACAGGCCTCAGGGAGCCGACGCCGCCGGCTGCACTGATGGCAGAGCAGCGCATCGAACTGGCGGTGGTAGGTGAGGGCTACCGCGCAGCTCGAACACTGGGGGACGTAGCCGCAGTCGCGGCACTGGGCGAAGCTGGCGGCGCCCCGACGGTTCAGGAAGAGTATGACCTGCTCCCCCGCCGCCAGAGCCGACTCCACGCCCTGCCGCAGGGCGCGGCTGAAGATGCTGCGATTCCCTCGCTTGAGCTCCTCCCGCAGGTCTATTACCTGAACCATGGGCATCCCCTCGGAGGTGGAGAGGGTGACGGAGCCGTCCTCGCCCACCAGGGGCCGGACCCGCTCGCGAAGGCTGAGGAGCCGGTGGCGGCCCGCTCGGGCGCGGTGGTAGGTGACCAGGTCGGGGGTGGCGCTGCCCAGGAGGAGGACCGCGCCGGTGAGCTGGACCAGCATCTCGGCGGCCTCGCGGGCATGGTAGCGGGGCGACTGGTCATGCTGCTTGTAGGTCCACTCGTGCTCCTCGTCGATGATGATGAGGCCCAGGTCGGGCTGAGGGGCGAAGAGGGCGGAGCGGGAGCCGATGACCACCGCGTAACGCCCCTCGCGGATGCCCCACCACTGGTCGAAGAGCTCGCCCTGGGAGAGGCCGCTGTGCAGCACGGCCACCTGGCCGGGGAAGCGTTCGGCGAAGCGGCGGACGGTCTGAGGGGTGAGGGCGATCTCAGGAACCAGCACGATGCCCCTCTTGCCCAGAGCCACCGCCCGGTCCAGCGCGCGGAGGTACACCTCGGTCTTGCCGCTGCCGGTGACCCCGTGCAGGAGGAAGGCGCGATCCGCGGACGAGTTCTCGAGGGCGGCCTCGATCTCCTCGTAGACAGCCTGCTGGGAGGCGAGCAGTTCCGGCGGCTCGCGCTGGGAATAGTAATGATCGGCCAGGGGATCGCGCTCAACCGGGCGCTCCTCCAGCGCTAGGAGACCCTCCCGCGCCAGGGCTTGCAGCCCCTCCGCAGCTATGCCCGTGCGGGAGCGAAGGGCCGGCAGAGGCAGGGGCTCGTCGCGGGCGGCCAGCTCGGCGAGGGCCGCAGCCGCGGTTCGCTCCGCCCGGGTCTGTCGGAGGGTCCGGGCCTCTCGCACGGCTCGCTCCGAAGCGACCCGCAGAGCTACCAGCTCCTGCTGACGGTCCAGCCGCAGAAAGCCAGCGGTGACGAGGCGGTCGATGCCGCGCCGGTCGCCGACCACCTTCAGGGCCTCGCGCAGAGGGAGTGTTCCTTCGCCAGCCAGACGCTCCAGCAGGTTGGCCCGGCGGGAGGTTCGGCCGCCGGTCATCGTTTCCAGTCGGGCGCGGGCCTCTTGGGGCGAGACGGCCAGCCGGGCCAAGGTCACGGTCTTGGGGCCCACGCGGGGCCGGGCCAACTGGTACTCCCTGGCCAGGAAGCCGCGTCGCTCGAGCTGCTGGACGGTGAAGCTAAGATTCCTGGCCCGCAATCGCTTGCGGAGTTCCTCCATCTCCAGGCGGCCGGAGGCGAGGACGCCCTCCAGCACCTCGCGCTGGCGGGGAGGCAGGTCCAGGGCGGGCAGGTCTTGCGCCGACACCAGGGGTCGCAGAATGGTGAGGGGCTTGCGCTCGAAGCCGGGCGGCAGCATGAGGGAGACGGCGTCGAAGAGGGGGGTGAGGTAGTAGTCGGCGATCCAGCGGGCCAGGGCCACGTGGGCGGGGGAGATGATGGGACGCTCGTGGATGGGCGCGAGGACATCGCGGGTTTCCGGAAAGCCCGGCTGGTCGGCCACCTCCATGACCACGCCCTGGAGGGTGCGGCGACCAAAGGGGACGTAGAGGGCCTGCCCCACCTGCACCTCCATGCCCTCGGGCACGGAATAGCTGAAGGTGCGCCGGTGGGGCACCGTGGAGTTGACAGCGACCTCGACGTATTGCATGGCCCGGCCAGGTAGAATGAGGAAGATTCAGAATGCCGGCCGCACGCCTCCCCTCATTCTACATCGCCGGGGTGGTGGTCAGCAGGATGGGGAGGGCCTGCCCCGTGTACCTCTGAACGTGGGAGTTTCCCGGCACCCTGCTAGGGCCGGGGACGGGCGCGCTCCTTGATGCGGGCGGCTTTGCCGGTACGGCCGCGGAGGTAGTAGAGATTGGCTCGCCGTACCTTGCCCCGGCGCGTCACCTGGACGCGTTCCAGCCCGGGGGAGTGGTACAGGAAGGTGCGCTCTACGCCCACGCCGTGGGTCACCCGGCGCACGGTGAAGGTGGCACCGGCCCCGCCGCGACGGGTGCGGATCACCACCCCTTCGAAGACCTGGGTGCGCTCACGGTCGCCCTCGACCACTTTGGCGTGCACCCGCACGGTGTCCCCGGACCCAAATTCGGGAATGTTAGGGTTCTCCTCAAGATGGACGGCTGAGGTTGGTTCCATGCTGTTCCGGCCTCGCCTCTAATCTTCCTCTTGCAGGGATGATATCATCTCGCGCTCCTCAGCGCTAAGGGAGGCGCGAGCCAGCAGGTCGGGGCGGCGGCGAGCGGTGCGCAGGAGGCTCTGCCTTCGCCGCCAGCGGGCGACCTCGGCGTGGTGGCCGGAGAGGAGCACCTCGGGCACCGACCAGCCGCGAAATTCGGCCGGCCGGGTATACTGAGGGTACTCCAGAAGCCCCTGCGCGTGCGACTCCTCCTCCAGGGAGACCTCCGAGCCGAGCGCGCCCGGCAGCCGCCGCACCACTGCGTCCACCACCACCATGGCAGGAATCTCACCCCCGGAGAGGACGTAGTCGCCGATGCTGATCTCGTCCTGAGCCAGGTGCTCGCGCACCCTTTCGTCCACGCCCTCGTAGCGGCCGCAGAGCAGGACGAGCCGGGGCAGTCTGGCCAGGTCCTCCACCGCCTGCTGGTCCAGCAGCCGCCCCTGCGGTGTCAGGAGGACGACCAGACCCGCCTCCGGAGCCATGGCCTGCACCGACTCCACCGCCTCAAAGATCGGCTCCGGCTTCATCACCATACCCGACCCGCCCCCGTACGGGTAGTCGTCCACCACCTGGTGCTTGTCCCAAGCGTAGTCCCGAATGTTGTGAAGGACGATCTCCACCAGGCCACCCTCCACCGCTCGGCCGACGATGCTGGCCTCGAACGGGCCGCGGAACATCTCTGGAAACAGCGTGAGGATATCGACTCGCATAATCAGGAATCCACAGCCGCGGGCTCAAGCCGCCAGCAACGACACGGCGCCCGCTAGTCCGTCGCCGGAGCGTCGGGCGCAGGCTCGACGGTCGCTCCGCTGGCCACGTGGTCGCCAGCCTCGCCGCGCAGCATCTCCGCTGCGTGCCCCAGGACCGCGAGCACTGCTCCCAGGCTCTCCCGAACCCCCTTCTCGCTGCCAGGCAGGTTCAGGATGAGGCAGCGGCCCCGCACGCCAGCCACGGCCCGGCTGAGCATTGCCATGGGAGTGTGGCGGAGCCCCTCGGCGCGCATGGCCTCGGCCAGGCCGGGGACCACGCGCTCCACGACATCCAAAGTTGCCTCGGGCGTCACGTCGCGCGCAGCCAGACCTGTGCCGCCGCTGGTGACGATGAGGTCCAGGTCCCCCGCATCGGCCCAGGCGCGCAGGCGGGCGGCGATCTGCTCGCGCTCGTCGGGCACCACATCGTGACGCTGGACGGCAGCGCCCACCGTCGCCAGGAGCTCGCCGATGGCGGGGCCGCTGGTATCGCGACGCTCGCCTCGAGCTGCCTTATCGCTGACGGTAAGGACGCCGACCCTGAGAGCTGCGGACACCGGCGCCTGCCTCCTTGAGTTCGACTCATGATAGCACAGGGCCCTGCGCGGGGAAATTGCGGCAAGTTGAGGGCAAATAAATGGATAAGGAGCTTGACAACTGGGCCTTTGATGGTAATATGTGGGGGCTTGTGGGGACACGTGACAGCAACGGGAAGATCTCTGGGTCGTGAGGCAACGGCGGGAGCCCCGGCATGTATTTCCTGGGGACCTACGAATACAGCATGGATGAGCGAGGGCGGGTGCCCCTGCCGCCGCGCTATCGCGACGCCTTCCTCCGAGGAGTAGTGCTGAGCCAGGGTTCGCCCGACCCCTGCCTGCGGGTGTACACCCAAGAGAGCTATGACGCCCAGGCTGCGCTGCACACCGGCGAGCCGCCCATCCGGCGGCGGGGCAGGCTGATCCGCAGGGGGTTCTTCCCCCGCTCCTTCCCCGCCGAGCTGGACCGCCAGGGCAGGGTACTCCTGCCGCCACAGCTCCGCCGCTACGCCGGCCTGGAGGGCAACGTGGCGGTGGTGGGCGCCGGCGAGTGGCTGGAGATCTGGAGTCCCGAGCGGCTCGAGGCCGAGATGACGGCAGTGGATGAGCAGTTCGAAGAGATGCTGGAATCAACGGAGCCGCCCCCGTGAGGCTGTTGACCATGCAGGCGACCCACCTGCCGGTGATGACGCGAGAAGTGCTGGCCGCCCTGGCGGTGCGCCCTGGCGGCCGCTACGTGGACTGCACGGTGGGCGGTGGAGGCCATGCCCAGGCCATCCTGGAGGCGGCCTCCCCCGGGGGCAGCCTGGTGGGCATCGACCTGGACCCGCAGGCGCTGGAGATGGCGAGGGGGCGGCTGGAGGAGTTCGGCGACGCCGTCCGTCTGGTGGAGGGCAACTTCCGGCAGATGGGCGAGATCTGCCGGGAGATAGACTTTGCGCCGGTGCACGGCGTGCTCTTTGATCTGGGGATGTCCTCCCTCCAGGTGGAGGAGGAGGAGAGGGGCTTCAGCTTTCAGCGGGAGGGTCCCCTGGACATGCGCTTCAGCCGTCGGGAGGTCCCGACGGCCGCGGATATCGTGAACGAATACTCAGAGAAGGATCTCGTCGAGCTTCTGCGGCGCTATGGGGAGCAGCCGCGAAGTCGGCGTATCGCCCGCAGGATCGTAGAGATGCGTCCCCTCTCTACCACCACCCAACTTGCCAAAGCGATCGAGCAGGCCGTGGGCAGGAGGGCCCGAAACAAATCCCACCCCGCCACCAGGACGTTTCAGGCTCTCCGTATCGCGGTAAACCAAGAGCTAGAGAATCTAGCCGCCGCACTCCCTCAAGCCCACGGCCTGCTCGGCTTTGGGGCACGCGTCGCCGTCATCAGCTACCACTCCCTGGAAGACCGCCTGGTCAAGGAGTACTTCCAGCGGGAGTCGCGCGACTGTGTCTGCCCGCCGAGCACCCCCGTGTGCATCTGCGGCCACCGGGCCACTCTGCGCCTGGTGACACGCGGTGCCGTGAAGCCCTCCCAGGAGGAGACAACTGCCAACCCTCGCTCGCGCAGCGCGCGCCTGCGTGCCGCCGAGAGAGCCGATGCGGCCGCTGGCTAGGATCGCAGGGAAAGGCGGCTATGTCAACGCTGGACCGCTCCATCGCCCGCGCCGGGCCCAAGACCAGGGCAAAGGCGCCCGCGCCCGGTCTGCGAGTCATGCTGATAGCGGCCGGGCTGGCGGTGGTCGGAGCAGGCCTGCTGCAAGTCGTCCAGACCAGCAATGTTACCAGCACCGGCTATCACATCCAGGGCCTGGAGGAGGCGCGGCTGGAGTGGGATGCGCGGGTGCATCAACTGGAGGCGGAGGTGGCCTCTCTGGCCTCTCTGGAGCGCGTCGAACGAGAGGCCCGCGGGCGGCTGGGCTTGGTGCCTGCGGAAGGGCGCCTTCACCTGGAAGTGAACGCTCCTGTGCCTGCGCAGCAGCTCCTGCCGACGCGGTTCGCGCCGGCGGAACCACCGGAAGAATCCTCCAACGGATCTTGGTGGCAAGACCTGCTGGACCTGCTGCCCTTCTTCTAGCTTGATGGCTCAGGGCGGCCTCAGCTCGGCGGGCCGCCGCTAGGCAAGACCTGTCAAGAGAGGCTGGGATGCCCCGGCGCAGCGGACGGCTCACCTGGAGACTGTTCATAGTAGCGGTGGTGCTGACGGCCAGCGCGGCCGGACTGGTGGGCCGTCTGTCCTACCTGCAGATCGTCCGGCACGACCACTACGTCCGGGAGGCCCAGGGCGAACACATAAGCCGCCAGGTAGTGAGGGCGCCCCGCGGCGCCATCCTCGACCGTAACGGCTACCCTCTCGCCACCACCGTGCAGGCCTATGACATCTACATCGAGCGCAAGGCCTGGCAGGACCCCCAGGTGGCCCGGGAGGCTGCGGAGCTTCTTGCAGCCATCGTGGGTCAGGAGCCCGAGGCCATCCTGGGGGCGGTCCTCAGCGAGGAGAAAGGCGACTACCTGCTAGCGTGGGGCCTGGACTTCGACGCGGGCCGCAGGATCATCGAGCTGGCACCAGCCGGGGTAAAGGCCGTCAACTCCTTTAGCCGCCACTATCCCGAGGGTGACCTGGCGTCCGCGCTCATCGGCTTTGTCGGCCGCGACCATGTCGGCCTGGCCGGGCTGGAGGCCGCCTACGACGAGGCCCTGGGCGGCACCCCCGGCAGCGTCTACTTCGAGCGCGATAGCATGGGCAACCCCATCGCTCTCGGCCGCCGCTACGGACAGGAGCCCCAGGCTGGAAGCGACATTCGCCTCACCATCGACCGCTACCTTCAGCGGCTGGTGGAGGATGAGCTGGACCGGCAAGTGGCCGCCCACGGCGCCAGCGGCGGCACCATCATGGTCATGGACCCGCGCACCGGGGCCATCCTGGCCATGGCCAGCCGCCCAAGCTTTCGCCTCACCGAACTCGACCTGTCAGGCGAGGTGGACCTGGGCCTCTTCCGCAACCGAGCCGTCAGCGATGTCTATGAGCCAGGGTCGGTCATGAAGGTAGTGACCATGGCCACGGCGGTGGACCTGGGGCTGGTGAGCCCCAACAGCACCTACTACGACGCGGGCGTGGCGGAGGTGCCCGGCGCGACCATCGAGAACTGGGACTTCAGCGTGAACGGCCTGACTACGGCCACGGAGCTGCTGGTGAAGAGCCTGAACACCGGAGCGGTCTGGCTGAGCGGGCTCATCGGCGCGAACCGCTTCTATGAGTACCTGCAGCGCTTCGGCTTCGGAGAGGAGACCCACGTGGGGCTAGGGGGAGAGGCCGCCGGCCTGGTGCGTAGCAGCGAGGAGGATGAATGGTATCCGGTGGACCTCGCCACCAACAGCTTCGGCCAGGGCATTGCCGCCACCCCCCTGCAAATGATCACCGCGGTGGCCGCCCTTGCCAACGAAGGGCGCCTCATGCGACCCTACGTGGTGGAGGAGGTGGCGGGCCCCCACGGCCAGCGAGTGTTCGAGCCGGTGGTGGTGCGGCAGGCGGTCTCCGAGCAAACCGCCAAGACGCTGGTCCAGATGATGACGGAGGTGGTGGAGGGCGTGCCCTATCATCTGGCCCGAACGCCCGGCTACCGTGTGGCCGGCAAGACCGGCACAACCCTGGTCTCCATACCGGGGGGCTACGCCCTGAACTCCACCCTCGCCTCCTTCGTGGGTTTCGCCCCGGCGGAAGACCCGCAGATCATCATGCTGGTGAAGATCGACCAGCCCCAGGATGACCCCCTGGGGGGCATCGTGGCCGCACCCGTCTTCCGGGAGCTGGCGCCGCAGATCCTGGCCTACCTGGGGGTGGAGCCCGACGGCACCCAGTTCATCCAGGGGCCTTAGGACGGAAGCGATGCTCACTTACGACCAGGTGGCCCAGGCCTTGGGGCCATTACTGCAGGAGGCACGACCCGGCCGCAAGAGCCGCTTTCGCGCAGTCTCCAACGACTCCCGCACCCTGCGGCCCGGCGACCTCTTCTTCGCCCTCAAGACGGAGCAGCGGGACGGCCACGACTTCCTGGCCTACGCCATCGAGGGCGGCGCGGCGGGAGCGGTGGTGCAGCGTGAGGATGTCGAGCTCCCCGCAGGTGTGGCCCTCTTCCGGGTCGCAGACACGCAGCGGGCCCTGGGCGAGCTGGCCGGATGGTGGCGGTCCCGCCGTCAGGTCAAGGTGGTAGGCGTGGCCGGGAACGTAGGTAAGACCACCACCAAGGAGATCGCGGCGGCGGTGCTGGGGGCGCGCTACGGGGTGCTGAAGAGCCCCGCCAACTTCAACGACGAGGCCGGCATCTCCATGTCTCTCTTCGGCCTGAAACCCAGGCACCAGCGGGCCGTGCTCGAGATGGCCATGTACAGCCTGGGCGAGATCCGCCGCCTGTGCGAGATCGCGCGGCCGGAGGTGGGGGTGGTCACGAACGTGGGGCCGACCCATCTCGAGCGCCTGGGCAGCATAGAGGCCCTGGCCAACGCCAAAGCGGAGCTGGTGGAGAGTCTGCCGCCGCACGGAGTGGCCGTCCTCAACGGGGACGATTCCATCGTGCGCGCCATGTCCGCCCGCACCCGCGCCCGCACCGCCCTCTTCGGCACGGGCCCTGGCTGCGAGGTGCGCGGGCGGCTGGTGGGGAGCCGCGGGCTGGAGGGTATCGACTTCGTTCTGGAGTACCAGGGCGCTGAGGCGCAGGTGAGCGCGCCCCTGCCGGGACGCCACCTCCTGCACAACGCCCTGGCTGGCGCCGCCGTAGGCCTGGTCAACGGCATGTCCCTGGAGGAGGTGGCGCAGGCCCTGGCGAAGGCCCGGGTGCCCCTGCGCCTGCAGGTCTATCGGGGCCGGCGGGGCGCTACTATTCTCGACGACACCTACAACGCCAGTCCCGCCTCCATGCTGGCGGCCCTGGACCTCCTGGGCGAGGTGCCGGGCCGCCGCATCGCCGTACTGGGCGACATGCGGGAGCTGGGGCCGGAGGAGGAGCGGGGCCACCGCGTTGTAGGCCAGCGGGCGGCGGAGGTGGCCGAGGTGATCCACGCAGTGGGCCGGCTCGGCCGCATCATCGGGGAGACGGCGCGACAGGCCGGCCACCCCTGCGTGACCCTGTGGGACTCAAAGGAGGAGGCGGCCCGGGAGGTGGCGGGCTCCCTGGAGCCGGGCGACGTGGTGCTGCTGAAGGCCTCGCGCGCCCTGGCCCTGGAGACCGTGCTTCCCATCCTGAGGGACGAGGCGTAGGATGGCCTACTCCCTGAGCATCGGCTTCGTGGCGTTCCTGGTGGCCCTGGTCGCCGGGCGGCCGCTGGTGGAGTTCCTGCGCTGGCGGCGCCTGGGGAAGGCCATCAGCGCCGACGGCCCGGCCACGCACGCCGCCAAGGCGGGCACCCCCACCATGGGCGGGCTGCTCATCCTGGGTGTGGGGCTGGGCCTGACCCTGGTCGCCAACCTGTACGACGACCCGGCCGTGCTGCTGCCCTTCGGGGTGGCCCTGGCCGCCGGGCTGATGGGCCTGGCCGACGACCTGCTCACCCTCCAGGGGCGTGAGCGGGTGGAGGCCCACGCCCGCTCGGTCATGCTAGCCAAGGTCGGCGGGCTGACCGCCATCGGCCTGGCTGCCGGCCTCATCTTGTACTATCCGCTGGAGATCCGGGAGGTCAGCATCCCCCACTTCGGCGACTCCCACATCGGCCTCTGGTTCGTTCCGCTGGCGGTGGGCATCGTCATTGCGACGACCAGCGCCGTAGCCATCACCGACGGCCTGGACGGCCTGGCCGGCGGCACCACTGCCCTGGCCTTCGGGGCGTACGGGGTCATCGCCATCCTTCAGGGGCAGGAATTCCTGGCGACGTTCAGCTTCACCATGGTGGGAGCGACCCTGGGGTTCCTGTGGTACAACGCTCACCCCGCCCGGGTGTTCATGGGAGACACCGGGGCCCTGGCCCTGGGGGCGAGCCTGGCGGCGGTGGCGCTGATGACCGGATGGTGGCTACTTCTGCCGCTCATCGGGGTGGTGTTCGTGGCGGAGGCCCTCTCGGACGTCATCCAGGTGGGGTACTTCCGGCTGACGGGGGGCCGCCGGGTGTTTCGAATGAGCCCGCTGCACCACCACTTCGAGCTGCTGGGGTGGTCGGAGCCCCAGGTGGTGCTGCGCTTCTGGCTGGCGGGGATGATGGGAGCGATGTTGGGCATCGCCCTGGCCTTGACAGATTAATGATAATGTGCTATGACGCTTAAAGAATTCCTGGTGGGTAAGCGGGTGACGGTGCTCGGCCTCGGCATCGAGGGAGTAGACCTAGTGCGGTACCTAGCGTCCCAGGGTGCCCAGGTCACCGCTTCCGATACGAAGACAGCCGACCGTCTCCCCCGCCTGCGCGAGCTTGATAACCTCCCCGTCCGCCTCTCTCTAGGCGCCAACCCCGTCGAGGACACTATCAATGCTGATATAGTGTTCGTCTCGCAGGGGGTGCCGCTGGATATCCCCGCGCTAGTGGCTGCCAGTGAGCGGGGCATTCCCCTAAGCTCCATGACGCGTCTATTCCTGGAGCACTGTCCCGGGCCCACCATTGGCATCACCGGCAGCAGCGGCAAGACCACCGCCACCAGCCTGGTGGGAGCGATGTTCGCGGCGGCAGGCAGGCCCCACGTGGTGGGAGGGAACATCGGCGTGGGGCTGCTCTCGCTGCTGGACCTGGTCACCCCGGAGACGTGTGTAGTGCTCGAGGTGAGCCACACCCAACTCGAACTGATAGGCCGCAGCCCCCACCTGGCCTGCGTCCTCAACGTCACCCCGAATCACCTGGACCGCTACACCTGGCCTGACTATGTAGCCCTGAAGCGAAACCTCCTCCGCTACCAGACGGCGGAGGACACCGCCGTGCTGAACCTGGACGACCCCGAGTCATCGGCGATGGCCGAAGAGGCCCGGGGAGAGGTCATCTGGTTCAGCAGGGGCGAGTCGGTTCCCGGCGACGGGGCGTTCTTGCGAGAAGGGCGCGTGGTGTGGCGGCGGAGCGGCTGCGACGTGGACGTGCTGTCGGCGCCGGACATTCCTCTGCGCGGCGAGCACAATGTGTCCAACGTGCTGGCGGCGGTCGCCGTAGCCTCCCTGTGCGATGTCGGTCCTGAGGACATGGCGCGGGCGGTCCGGAAGTTCCGGGCGATGCCCCACCGACTGGAGCTGGTAGCGCGCATCGAAGGGGCGGACTACTACAACGACAGCATCGCCACGACGCCGGAGCGCGCCCTGGCCGGAATGCGCTCGTTCGAGGAGCCCCTGGTGCTCCTGCTGGGTGGTCGCGAGAAGCACCTGCCCCTCAAGGACTTGGCGGCCGAGGCCTGCCGCCGCTCTCGGGGCGTAGTCTTCTTCGGGGAGTCGGGCACGCTCCTAGAGGAGGCTGTGGAAGCGGCTGCGGCGGCCTATCCCGGCCCGCAGAGACCAGTTATGTCAAGAATGCACTCGCTGGCGGAGGCGGTGGAGGTAGCTCAGGCCGTCGCGCAGCCCGGCGACGTGGTGCTCCTCTCGCCGGCCTGCACCAGCTTCGACGCCTACGAAAACTTCGAGCAGCGCGGCGAGGACTTCCGCCGCCTGGTACGTTCCCTGGCGTCCTCAGAGGAAGGAGGCCAGCCATAGCCGCGGTAGAGACCGCCCTGCGTCGGCCAGGCCAGCCCGACTACCTCATGCTGGTGGTGGTGGGGGCTCTGGTGCTCCTGGGGCTTGTCATCGTCTACAGCGCCAGCTTCGCCCTGGGCATCGTGGCCTTCGATGATAGCCACTACTTCGTGGTGCGGCAGGGGATGTGGGCGCTCATCGGCCTGGGGCTGCTGGTGGGGCTCATGCGCATGGACTACCGGCTGCTGCGCTACCTGAGCCCCCTGCTGATGCTCGCAGCGCTGGTGGGGCTGGCGGCGGTGCTGGTGCCGGGCATCGGTATCGAACAGAACGGGGCGAGCCGCTGGCTGGCGCTGGGGCCACTACCGCCCGTCCAGCCCAGCGAGTTCGCCAAGCTGGCCCTGATCATCTACGTCTCGGCCTGGCTGGCGGGCAAGGGCACCAACGTGCGCAGCTTCGCCCTGGGTTTCGTTCCCTTCGTGACCATGGTGGGGATGGTGGCGGGCCTGGTGATCCTGGAGCCGGACCTGGGGACGACCGTGGTGATCGTGCTGACCACCATGACCTTGTTCTTCGTGGCAGGGGCCTCGCTGACCCATCTGCTGACACTCGTGGCCATCGGAGGGGTGGCGGCGACCTTCCTCATCCTGGCGGCGGGCTACCGCGCCGACCGCTTCTTCGCCTTCCTCTCCGCGGAGGATGACCCTGCGGGACGGGGCTTCCACACCCTTCAGTTGCTCATCGCCCTGGGCAGCGGGGGTGTGGGTGGTCTGGGGCTGGGGGTCAGCCGCCAGAAGTTCTTCTACGTCCCCGGGGCCCATACCGACGGGGTGTTCGCCATCGTAGGCGAGGAGCTTGGGTTCATCGGTGCTGTGGTGGTGATCGCCATCTTCGTCGTGCTCGTCTACCGGGGGTTCCGGGTCATCGTGAGGGCGCGCGACGAGTTCGGCGCGCTGCTGGCGGTGGGGATCATCTCGTGGATCGCCTACCAGACCCTCATCAACATCGGGGGGATCACCCGTTCCATCCCCATGACGGGCATTCCCCTGCCTTTCCTGAGCTACGGAGGGTCGGCCCTGGCGGCTACCCTGGCCGGTATCGGCGTCGTGCTGAGCGTGTCGCGCTACGGGCGGGACCGGCGACCCCCGAGTCGGGAGCGGCAGACGGCGGGTCCTGGGCCCGCCAGGAGAGGAGCGGGGTGAGGGTGATCCTTTCTGGGGGAGGTACCGGGGGCCACGTCTACCCCGCCCTGGCGGTGGCGACAGCCCTCCGCCAGGAGCTGGCCGAACGGGAGCCCCTCGAGGTGCTGTACATCGGCGTGCGAGGCCGCATGGACGACGTCATCATCGCCCGGGAGGGTCTGCCCTTCCGGGCAGTGCGGGCGGGCGCCCTGCGGGTGGGCTCCTTCTGGGGGACGGCGAAGGGGCTGGCGAATCTGGCTGTGGGCGCCTGGCAGGCGCTACGCATGGTAAGGCAATTCCGGCCGGACGCGGTGTTCGCCACGGGCGGCTACGCCAGCGTGCCGGTGGGCGTGGCCGCCCGCCTGTGCCGCCGGCCCCTCATTGTCTATCTGCCCGACGTGCGACCGGGGTGGGCGGTGCGGCTGCTGGCTCGGCTGGCCACGCGCATCGCCACCACCGCCGAGGCGTCCCTGAGGGAGTTGCCGCGGGGGAAGGCTATCGCGGTGGGTTATCCCATCCGGGAGGAGTTCTGGTCGGCGCGATGCGATGACGCCCGCCGCTGCCTCAGCCTCGACCCAGAGGCGAAGGTGCTGCTGGTGAGCGGCGCCAGCCAGGGTGCCCATGCCCTCAACCAGGCCGTGGCCGACCATCTGGACGAACTGCTGGCGGCCTGCGAGGTGGTGCACCTGACCGGTCGGGCCGAGGAGTCCCGGCTGGCGGCCCTGCGCCAGGCCCTGCCCGAGGAGCGACGCCGCCACTATCACGTCTACGGCTACCTGCACGAGATGCCCCAAGCAATGGCCGCCGCCGACCTGGCGGTGATGCGTTCGGGCGCGTCCGTCCTGGGGGAGCTGCCGGCGACCGGCCTGCCCGCGATCCTGGTCCCCGGCGTGTACGAGGGGTGGGACCAGAGCCCCAACGCGCGCTTCATGGAGGAAGAGGGCGCGGCGGTGATGCTGCCCAATAACCAGCTCCATCGGCTCCCGGCCCTGGTGCAGGAGCTACTGAGCGACGAAGCAAGGCTGGAGTCGATGCGCCAGGCGGCACAGCGGCTGGCCCGACCGGAGGCGGCCCGCTGCATCGCTCAGCTACTGATGGGAGCGGCCGCCTGATGGCTACCACTACCGCCATCCCGCAGCGGGTGCACCTCATCGGCGTGGGGGGCATGCACATGTCAGGCATCGCCCAGATCCTGGTCGCCCGCGGTCACAACGTCAGCGGGTCCGACCTGCGGCCCTCGCCCCTCACGGACCGCCTCGCCTCCCTGGGCGTGGCCGTCTTCGAGGGGCACCGCCCTGAGCACGTAGGCGACGCGGAGCTGGTGGTGAGGACATCGGCTGCCCCAGACGACAACCCGGAGGTGGTGGAGGCCCGCCGCCGGAGCGTCCCCGTGATCAAGCGGGCCGAGATGGTGGCGCGGCTCATGGAGGGTCGCTACGCCGTCGCCGTGGCCGGCAGCCACGGCAAGACCACGACCTCCGGCCTCATCGCCTACATGCTGGTGAGGGCCGCGCTCTCGCCCACGTATCTGGTGGGCGGCGAGATACGCGACCTGGACGGCAACGCCGCCCCCGGCGAGGGCCGACACATCGTCGTAGAGGCCGACGAGTTCGACGCGGCCTTCCTGAACTACCGGCCGGACCTGGCGGTGGTCACCAACATCGAGCCCGACCACCTGGACTACTACGGCTCGTTCGAAAAGCTGACCGAGGCCTTCGCCCAGTTCATGGGGGCGGTGCCACCAGCCGGCCACCTCATCGTCTGCGCCGATAGCCCGGTCATTCGCGAGCTGCTGGACGCCCCGCGCGAGCGGATCGCTCTTCAGACCTCGCAGGTGGCCACCTACGGGCTGCAATGGCCCGCCGACTGGACGGTCTACGGCCTGAGCCCGACCGCCGAGGGCGGCCACGAGTTCCTGGTGGCGCGAGACAGGCAGCCCTTCGGAGGGTTCAGCGTCCGTCTCCCCGGCGAGCACAACGTGGCCAACGCCCTGGCGGCCATCGCCGCGGGGAGTGTCCTGGGGCTGACGCCGGAGGTCATGCGGGAGGCGCTGGCGAGCTTCAGGGG
>Ga0209979_1001823_pt1 | contig 21936 bp, 24 predicted proteins | sample AnhtaG_FD_183114 | JGI IMG/M metagenome (GOLD analysis project Ga0209979, IMG submission 183114) | Deep subsurface microbial communities from Anholt, Denmark to uncover new lineages of life (NeLLi) - Anholt_01485 metaG (SPAdes) (version 2) | ecosystem: Environmental > Aquatic > Marine > Oceanic...
TCCTACCCCTGATTTTTTTCACCGTATAGCATCGTTTTGAATGCCTTTAAAAGTTTAGTGTATTTATCTATTTCCTTTTTATAACGTTCTATTTCTTCTTCGCATCCTTCTATTATCCCTGTTAGGAATTCAGCAATAAGACTTATCCTTAAATAAAGATCAAGTGTAACTGCTCCAAAACGCAATGGCGTTATTCTCATAAGAAAAGGATCCTCTGGAACCAATTCTTCAAATAATTGTAGGGTAGCATTGAAACTTTTTATCTCTTCTTCGCTAATTATGGCTTCCGGTTCCTGCTCTGCTCTTTCTCGTATTTCAGTAATCTGTTTTCTTAGAGGCATTTTTTTCCAATTTTTGTTCATCTTTTGACTACCTCCTGACTCAGCGTAAGATTAGCCACGTCTTGTTGGGTTTCGGTCTAGAATGTAGGTTGATGGGTTTGATAAATCGCTGGAGCTGTGGTGTGGCTGTCCCATTGCATTTTGTTTATACTAGTCGAAGATCTGATTGTGTCAAGAATAGCCCTTTTTTTGTGGGTTGTGTTTTTGGGGCTTAAGATGATGTTTTGGTGCGGATTTGGTGGAAAATTGCGACGTCACAAGTTGAGGTAGAACCGTGATGAAAGGTTGACAATTACTGGGTTTTGGCTTAGTTTATAAGGAGAGGAGGGATTGGTCAAAAAATGTTTAGATCAGACCAACCAATTAAATCTTATAAAGAGGATATGCTGGGGAGAACCGCCTTTGCTCGAGCACTTGGGAATGCGATTCTTAGTTATAAAGAAAAAGATAGCGTTGCAATTGGGCTGTATGGAGCATGGGGATCGGGGAAAACCTCGATAATCAACGTAGCTTTAGAGCATATTGAGTCCATTTGCAAAAAGAAGGTTGGCAAAAAGAAAACTGATAAGGGAAAACCTATCATTGTAAAATTCAATCCTTGGAATTACTCAGACCAAAACCAACTTGTCACTCAATTCTTTAGGCAACTATCAATAGCTCTTAGACAACCGGATTATACAGGCAACATTAAGAAGGCAGGAGAGCGGATGGAGACATACGGCAAGATCTTCGAGCCGTTGGCATTCGTGCCAATTATAGGTAATCTAGCGGGTCCAGCCTCCAAGATACTTAAAGCTGCGGGCGGTGCAGCAAGAAGTTGGGCTGAGCTTAAATCTAGTGATTTGAATGGTCTAAGAGTAGAATTGAACGAACTACTAAGAAAACAACCTCATAAAATCATTATTGTCATTGATGATATTGACCGCCTTAATAATACCGAAATTAGACGGGTTTTTCAGTTGATTAAATCTTTGGGGGATTTTCCCAATACGATATATTTGGTTGCCTTTGATAAGAACGTGGTCATAAATGCGTTGAGAAAGGTCCAAGAAAGCTCTGGTAAGGAATACTTAGAGAAGGTAATTCAAGTTCCATTCGAAGTACCACTTATTTCCAAACCCGAAGTAGAACACTTATTGTTCGGCCAACTTCAGACATTAATCGAGAATATTCCTCAAGACAAGTGGGACCGAACTCACTGGGGAAATATATATCATAGCGGGCTAAAGTATTTCTTCCGAACTATTAGAGATGTTACGCGTTACATTAACTCATTACGATTTAGTTTCGAGATGGTAAAAGGCGAAGTAAACCCCATTGATTCTCTTGCTATTACGGGAATTCAGGTCTTTATACCTGAGGTTTACTATGGAATAAGGGATAATAAAGATATTTTCTCTGGAGTATTTGATTCCGGTTTTGGAAGGAGTGATGCGCTAAAAGAGCAGGCTAAGAAACGCTGTGACGAAATAATGGGAAGGAACAATAAACTCTCTCCAGAAGTCTTAACTGATTTTCTGAAGAGGCTATTTCCTAAGCTTGGATCGATCTATGGGAATACTAATTATGGGTCTGATTCGTTAGATAACTGGAGAAGAGATTGTCGGATATGCAGTCCTGATATTTTTGATACCTTTTTTAGACTCTCTATCCCGAAGGGAGAAATCTCCCAGAAAGAAATCGAAACAATTTTATCTCTAGGAAATAAACCTAGTGCCTTCGCTGAAGTTCTTCTAAAACTCAATAAGGAGGAGAAAATAACAAAGGTCCTAGAGCGTTTAGAAGACTATACTCGAAGCGAAATCCCTGAAGAAAATGTGGAACCTATCATTACAGTCTTAATGGATATTGGTGACCTTTTCCCTGAAGGTGATTCAGGCTTTTTTGGTGCAGATAATCCCATGAAAATTCTGCGGCTATCCTATCAACTTAGTCATCGTTTTGATACGCATGAAAGGAGATTTGGCATTTTTGAAAATGCAATCAAAAAAGCTACAAGAAGTCTGTATACAATTGTTCATGAAGTAGGCGTACAGGGTCAACAGCACGGAAAAAATACCTCCAAAGAAAAACCAAAACCTGAAGAAGAACGCACAGTAAACGCATCTCAATTAGAAAAACTGGAAAAACTTGCTTTGGGAAAGATTCAGACTTGGGCAGAGGATGGCCGGTTAGCAAAACATAGGAATTTAGCACATATCTTATTCCGTTGGCGAGATTGGGGAGAAAAGACCGAACCTGTTGAATTCGTAAACAAGATGATAGAAAGAGATGAGGGTTTAATAGATTTCATTACTGGTTTTCTTAGTAAGTCCACTAGTCACGGGATGGGCGATTACGTCGGCAAAATACAGTGGCGAATTGGGCTTAAGAGTGTTGAAGAGTTTGTAGATTTAGGAGAAGTAGAACCACGAATAAGAAAGATATTGTTCTCTTCAACTTTTAGAAAGCTAGGTGACCGAAAGAAACTCGCTATAAAAACATTCTTAGATACTGTTGATGGGAAAATAAAGGAAGATTTTTAAGAATACGACCGAAATATCAAATGGTGTAGTGTCAATTCAAACATCTACCAGACGATAAGTCTGGATGATGGGCTCGGTAGGAGATTGGACGGGTTGGTATATGGATTGCGAGGCGAGCTACGTTTATGTTAAAAAGATAATATAGAGGTGGGAATATGCCATCACGAAAAAGACAAATAAAAGCACTTATTAAAAAGGCGAAGGACCAGTTTGCTACTATTGAAGGTGAATACAAATCGAGTTTGGGCGAGCAATCTATTTCTGAGGAGCTAAGAATTGATATTAAAAACCTGTGTGAAAATCTGCGTTCGGCACTTGATTATCTAGCCCATGATATTCGCGAAAGTCATTGTTCTTTAGCTGGCAAGAAGGATAAATTCTACTTTCCGATTCTCCCAGATATCCATCAGTTTAGAACTAGAATGTCGCGTTGGTATTCTGGACTTGATACTGCATGTCCAGACTTATGCAAATATTTAGAAAGCGTACAGCCGTATCATGGAGATTCGACTATTTGGTTGAGTCATTTCAACCAGCTTAATAATGAGAACAAGCATGGGTCTCTTGTTCCACAGACTAAGAGTACAAGAGAAGAGGTCCGTGTAACGATTCCGGGTCGGGGAAGGGTAAGTTGGGACCCGTCATCCGTAAGATTTGGGAAGGGTGTGTATATTGGTGGCGTATCTGTTGACCCCTCAACACAAATGCCGATTCCTCACCCTAGCCAAAAAGTTGAGCGAATAATTTGGGTAGATTTCCATTTTGAAGGTATTCCTGGTTCAGCACTTGTACTACTTAGAAGCGCTCTTAATGGAGTGGAAGAGATCACTTCTAAAGCAAAAATGTGGTTGTAGCGCGCCGTATGGCATAACAGGGATGTTACGGCTTACATTCTTGTCCTTGGCGAGGGCTGCTCAAACAATAAAACTTCATCCTGATAATAGGGAGAGCATCTTGCCGAAGGGTAGTTTTGCTTAAAAATCCTTGTACGTCACAACTGGATTGAAAAAAATCTCTTGATAGAGAGAGTTTGAATTCACCCAGGTCTTATATAGGTTGCTTTGCCTTGAGAAACTGCCTCTATGACCCTCTATGTGCGTCTTTTTTTCTTGTGAATCAGTATAAAGCCCTATTTTAGCTATTTTTGCTTATTTTACTCTCTCCTTTAGTCCCCTTCCCGGTTTAAACTTGGGGACTTTTTTAGATGGGATCTGTATCTCATCTCCTGTTTGAGGATTCCTTCCTGTTCTTGCTTTTCTTTCCATGACCTGAAAAGTGCCAAAGCCGACTAAAGTGACTCTTTCCTCTTTGCCCAGGGAGTCGGTTATAGCTGAGATTATTCCGTCAACCGCTTCCCTAGATGTTCTCTTTGTTAATCCTGTCTGGTCGGATACTTCTTCTACTAATTCTGCTTTGTTCATTTCTGCCTCCTTGTTGGCTGATTATTTTTGAAGAATTGGCTCTTATTGTAGCTTAAGACAAGACCGTGTCAAAAAGCCTCGTTTGAGGTTTGCTTTGAAGGGATCTTCTCTGCTCTGGTGGAGTGTGAAGGGAGTTGGTGGTTTGAAATGAGTGCCTAGCTGGAGCTGGCTTGGGAGTTTCCCCAAATTCTATTCAAAATCTTAAGCTCTGTCACGCAAAAAGCCCTTTTCCACTTTCTCATCTTTTGAGCTCTCTTTTAATTCAGCATCTCGAGGAAAATGGTATAAAATCTTGGGGAATCTCCAAAGAATCAAAGAGGGGGAAGCCCTTCACCCGTATAATCTTTTAAACTCAAGCCTTTTTCTTACTAAATTCTCTGGTACCTGAAATTCTTCAGCCAGCTCAGCAATTAGATCCGGCGCCTCTTTTACCCCATCTTCATTTAAAACCCTATTTAATTTATCTCTTGGAATTAGAAAATAGCCAGCAAAAGCCTCTGCCTCCTTTTTTCTATTCCTTAACCTTTTTTAATTTTTCTTTGATTTTCAAATAAACCTCAATTATCTTTCTTTTCTCAGCCTTTGGCAGTTTCGGAATATCTTTAAAAAGCTCTTGAAGGGCCTTTTCTTTTATCCCAAGATCCTCCAGCTTCGACTCTATTAAGAGACCCTTTATTCGAGAAAAAGAGATACCCAAAGCTTTTGCTATTTTCTTAAGCCTTTCTTCCGAAGGAATAAATTTCCCCTTTTCAACATCAGCAATATAGCTATTAGTTCTGTACCCTAATTTTTCTGCCAATTTACCCTGGGAGATCCCTTTTTCTTTTCTTATTTTTTTCAGTCTTTTACCAAATACCATCATAGATTTTAAGAATAATCTGTATCTTAATAATCTCCGGAACCTTTGTCAAATCTGAATTACAAAATTGACACCGCCTCTTTCCCCTATACAATCAAACTATAATCGTAATTTTACGATAAATGTAAGGGATTTTTTTCTTTTTAGGAAAATTTTCCCTTCTTTTTCTCCTTCCAAGTTTTGGCTAACCTTTAATTAAAAGAGTTATGAGGGAAAAAAGCTTGAAGAAAATTCCGAACTGCCTTCCTAAATATAGAAGGCAAAAAGGGCTCACCCAAAAAGAAGTAGCTAAGATCTTAGGATTTAAGACAGGCAGCATAATCTCCAAATGGGAAAGAGGTTTTTCTTTTCCTTCCACTCCCTCTCTTTTAAAACTGTCTGCCCTTTATGGAAGGCAGGTAGAAGCGTTGTTCATTGATTTATTCCAGAAGATAAAAGAGGAGGTGCTCTCTGAAGCTTTAAATAAAAATCAAGATGAGTAAAGAAATAAAAAATAAGGTTAGGGACCTAAGAAATGGTAGCTGGTACTGGATCCACAGGAGGATCCTTAAAGAATACTCAAAAAAGGTAGGAGCTACCGGCATTTTAGTTTATAACTTTTTAGCCTCTTCAGCTGACAATAGTCAATCTTGCTTTCCCTCTCAAAAATACATCGCAAAGTCCCTCGGCTATTCGAGGGCTACTGTTAACAGGGCCATAAAGACCCTGGAGAAAAATGGCCTAATAAGGATAAAAAAGAGGGATAGATACCACTGCACTTATTTTTTGGTGGAGCCAAGATGTAAAATAGGAGAAACTCAGATGTAAACTGGATGAACACTAACAATAATAAGTTAACAAGAATAAATAATAAAAATAACGATAGTAAAAAATTTCTAAATTTTTCCTCTTTTAAGGAATTTAAGCCAAAGACAAGGAAGGAGCTTCTGGCGCAGGATTTGGCAAGGGAGCTAAACGATTATGGAAACCTCCCTCTCTATCTTTATTACTGCAGAAAGTACCCAGAATCGCTTATTAGAAGAGTTTTAGGTGAGGTAAAAGAGGCTCGACCAGAAAGAATAAAAAAAAGCAAGGCTGCTTTATTTAATTACCTGGTTAAAAAATATGCTCAAGGTAAAAACACCAATTAAAATTTTATCTGTTATTCCGGGGACAAAGTATCTGGGGGTTGCTCAATTTTACGGGGCCAGTCTTAGAGACTGGAGAATAAAGTGTTTAAATGCAGAGGGAAATGAAAACAAAATCAAAAAGGGAAAAGAGATCATCTTGGATTATATCGAGAAGTACAGCCCCCAAGTCTTGGCTATAAAGAAGCTTGACCGGAAAAGAAGCTCTAAAAACTTAAACAGCCTGGCAAGGAGAATAAAGGAATTCGCAAAAAGGAAAGGTTTAACCCTTTATCAGTTGAAGCTTTCTGAAATAAAAAAGCCTTTCGCGCTAGGACAAAGAATAAATAAAAAGAACCTCGCTGAACTAGTGACCTCGCAATATCCAGAACTTCTTTTTGACTTTGAGAAGGAGAAGAGAAATAAGAACGTTTATTATGAGAGGATGTTTGAGGCAGTGGCTCTGGGACTAGCTTGTTTTTATAAAATTGATGGGAATTTAAGCTTGAGCAAAGCATATGGCAAAAAATAGATCAAAAATCCTGGCCATTGACCCTGGAACGAAACACATGGGGTATGCCTTTTTGGATAAGGGAAAGCTTTTATATTACGGAGTAAAAGTGATTGACAAGAAAAAATCTCCCCATGAGATTTTAAAAGCGGGGAGAAAGGCAGTTCTTGGCTTAATCAATGACTTAAAGCCCAATGTTTTAGTGATTGAGAGGGCCTTTGTTTCTGACAATAGAAGTTTTTCTTTGCTCAATGTATTCTTTGATGAAATAAAGGCAATTGGTAAAAGAAAAGAGCTTAAAGTTTTAAGCTTTGCTCCAAGCACTGTTAAGAAACATATTGCAAAAGACGGCTGGGCCAAGAAAAAAGAGGTGGCAAAAGCTATTGCCTCAAAGTATCCAGAACTTAGGGTTTATCTTACCCAGGACAGAGGATGGAAGGAGAGGTATCACCAGAATATGTTTGATGCAGTAGCATTAGCTGAGACGACTCTGGGTCAGAGTTAACCGAGAGTAATTCAGGCAGGAGTTAAATTCAAACGAGATATGCTATTGGGTGAGGTTTCTATAGAGAATTGACATAACTTGCAAATGAATCCGCGACATGTCTAATTTTTGTGTCTGGTGCAATCTTACGTAACCTATTACCCACTTCCTTTTCCCGATCCACTACTTCGATTTCTAAGTCTTTATTCTTATTATTTCTTACTGCGAGTCTGAATAATGTGTTAAACTGTAGATCAGCGCTTCTAAAGGAGTAACCAATGCAAACTATTTTATTTGCGGTAGACAGTGCCTTTCTAATATTTGACCATACCTCAGCAAGATCCTCTGGAAAGTAGGGGTCTCCAAATTTATATATTGTCGGGGGTATTATAAATGCTGTTTCAAATTTGAATGGATGGAATTCCAACACGTCTTTTCCTAATTCGGTAAGAGCAGGATTGGCAATCATCTCCTCAAAAGCCTCAGCCATTTGGGTCGCTAAAGGACCAGAATAACAGTGTTCATTTATATTCTTCATTAGAGTTACCGAAATTCTTGGGGGTCCCGGGGTGGAAGCAGAGGTATGAAAGGCTCCTTCGGTGCGAGTATCTAGTAGCCTCTCGTGAAAAGACTTCGCTCTGGAGGGAGAAGTAAAGTCGGGTTCTTTGTTCCACCTGAAAATGGGTAAGATAGGTGGTGCATAGGTTCTCCAATTTAATGAGCCGTGGGGTTTTAATAAAAGAATATCACTCGGCTTTTCTAATTCGGAAAGGTTCTCTTTGTTATCCTTTAACAGCTTAAAACAAGGGAAGCCATAACCTCCCACTTCAGACCAATTTCGGTTTTTCCAAACAGAGGAGTCGACGATTAAATCATAATTGAAACTTATTATAGTGTCCCCCTTGCTTAGTTGTTTTACCAATTTGTCATGATAAACACACGTCTTTCGAAGAGCTTCGAGTGAGGGCTTATCCACCACCTCAACAATGAACGACTCCAGGAAATATACAGGAGGGACTTTCCAGAGTTCTCTGCATAAGTCATTTATGAACTCTTCCTCATCTCTATGCCATAGTCCCATTGATATAGTATGTAACGTTGAATATATTTCTTCAAAATCGGGTGTTCCTGATTCCAAATCGAGAATTTTGAAGCCAATACTATCCAAAAAGTCCCATAATCTGCTGTAGGCCCCTCCTAATTTCATTTTTCTTCCTTCCCTAATAAAATCGTTCACAAGAGGTGGTTTATTTCTTACAGAAGCTCCAAAAGAGGCTCCAGCCCCTAAGATAATAACTGTTCCTTTCTCTCTTGGTTCAGCAACAAAATTCATAATATTCCGGTTCTCCTTTCAAGGATTTCTTGATGCTATTCTCGGGCAAAGACTTAAATAAATCTCAGTAGTTGGGAATGTCTCGAGGTTCGGAAGAATTAGGAATTCCGTAAAGATCCAAGATATGAAAATATATTCATCGGCATCTAAGTTCACCATTCACCGTTTGTGTAGTGGGAGCTATTTGGACAGAGTCCTTGAAGCCAGGAGCAATAGTCTTCAGCCCGCTCTCTCGCCAAAAGTTTAAGCCACCAAGTATTGAAGCAGGTAAACGCTCGCAGAATTGAGACACCTGGCTGCTCCAGAGGGAAGTAAATGAGAGTAACAGATTGTCCTTCTGCATTAGCGCATGAGGTTGTCTGCACGGTATGGCTGAAGAAGACGGCGTTGCTCCTCCATTTTTCGGGCCCATCGGTCATGAGACCCATCAATTGCCTGTTTTTCGGCTTTTGGATCAGCTTTATCCCTCGTGTCCCGGGACATAAGCCACCCACCTACTTCGAGAAAGAGCCTTCCAGCATCGGTCTTGATTAGTAAAGGTTTACTCGAAGACGCAAAACGGCTCCTCTGAGGATCAGGGTCTATGACGATGACCTTGTCAAGAACTGTCCGAAAAAGCCTTTCGAAAAGGTAATCACTGTTGCCACTGTATCCAACGCATATAATAACATCTGAGGTTGCGAACTCCCCTTCTAGTATTGAAAGGACAGCGGGGTCTGCCCTGTCAATCTCGTTTGGCAAAACAACATCGAGGACTAAGGGCGTACCGTGTTCAACACAGGTATGAGGGGTGCTGACCCCAGTTGGGATCTCTTTCCATCTCTCGTTCCTTTTACACTGGGGGCAAAAGTAATAAGCGGGAGAGCCGTGTATCTTAAAGAATCTAAGGTTGTTAGAACCGTTCACCCTATCCAGGTCTTCCTTTCGCGAGACGACTGTCCACATGGGGCGAATCCACCGCACCCAACGCTCCTTGTCGTACGCAGCATCCCAACGATGTCTCTCGTAAACAACATCCCAATATTCTGGGCCCGATACCACGTTATCCACAGTTCCGCCCCATCCCACAAGTTTTGCGCTTTCCTCGAACAACAAATCCCAGTTAGTAGTAGCCAGTATATTTATATAGCCATCCTGCCACAGCTTCATGATAATGTAGTGAGAGAAGGTTTCCCTATTCACCCATAGGCGTTGTGTTGCTGCCTTGCAACTGTCGTGGAACCACGAAACAAACTGAGACAATTCCATCTTATGTTTTCGAAGTATATCAAAGGTTGTTTGCATATCCTTCACAGGTTGATGAAGAAGCTGGGTAGCTTTTTCGATAATTGCCGACATGCTAGGCACACCATATGGAATAGAAATCCCCGCCCCACAAAAGACTAGAACATTTTTTGCCTCGAATACGTTCGGAAAGAGTGAGCCAAAATATGATTTTTTGAAGTACTTGACTCTGGCAGATCGGTCTGGCATATAATCCAAGCTGCCGAATGACATAAGAGCGTTTCCGTTCGCGCCAGAGGCAAGTAATTCCCTAGCCAAGCTGGCTTCAAAATCGTCTCTAGGGCTCGCCCAGAACGGCTCAATAAGTCGCTTGGGAGGCTCTACCTTCGAATGAAGGATAATTTCTTCTCTAGATTGGAGACTATAGTCTTGCGAATCTTTCAGTAACGAACGTAGGTTTAGCTTCGATTTCTTTACCACTATATTAAAGCCTCCTATCGAAAGGTAAGCTTATCGTGTTCATAGGCTACAATCCTTCCATCAAAGATAAAGACCTGTCTCATGTTTTGCTTCTACTTTCATCCCTCAAATTCAACCTGCTGCTGGATCCGCAAAGAATCCTCCTGGGTCAAAGTGGAAAGGTATCTCATCACCATGACGGGCGAGGAGTGGCCCAGGTGATGCTGGAGGGCTTTGGGGTGCCCGGTCTGCCTCAGCCTTTCGATAGCATCCGAGTGCCTTAAAAGATGGCAATAGACTCTTTTGTTAAAACCTATCCTCTTTGCAGCACCATTTATTATCTGCCAGCCTCTTTGCCTATTTATAGGAAAAAACTTTTCATGGGGGCCCAGCCCTTTCTTATACGCATAAGCCTGAAGTTTTTCTGTCAGCCTTTCTGGCAGGGCAACCATCCTTTTCTTTTTCCCCTTTCCCACAATGTCCAGGGCAGGCCTCCCCTCAAACTGGAAGATATTAGCCGGGGTGAGAGAAAGAGCTTCGGAGATCCTGAGGCCCGTTTGGAAAAGGAGCAAAATTAAAAGAGAGTTCCTTTCACCCTTCCTTCCCTTTTTCGCCTCCTCAGCCAGAAGATAAACCTCGTGAGGTGTAAGGTAGGCAACTATTCTTTGTGCCTTCGACAGGGCTGTTCTTACTGGGACAAGCGATCTCATACTCATATTTATACACCTTAAAGTTTTGTATAATTTATAGCCTAAAAAACAAACCTGTCAAGAGAAATTAGGCCTGGTTTCGGCCCAAAATTATACAAAATTGCTACTTTTGTATAGAAATAGTAATTGGTCGGATTTAATAAAAGAACAGGGTGAAGTTGGGTTTTTCGTTCCGTAATACCCTATTTACCAGGTGTTTATCAATGTAATATGGCCATTAAAAGAATGAAACAAAGAGTTGCTGTCAATATTACTCCTATTATTAATCCAATAAATGCTATCCTGAGGCGAGTATATTTCCAAGCATTCTGATTTTTGAAAAGTTCAATTCCCTGCATAAGCCCGTAGGCAATGCGGGTGGAGTAATGTCTGGCATTGAGACTGTCATGTTTGAAATTTTCGATATCCTCCCAATCTGTAGTAGGGGATATCCATTTGGGTATCAGGAGTACTATAGCTGAGGAGATAACAGTAATTATATAACATATCAAAGTCGCATAATATATTATTTCAACATAACGCAATAAAGGAAGGCATAATAATGAAAGCACCTTATCTTTATTGGCTATGAGTACCAATAAAAAAGATACTAATAGAGTCTCAATAATAGCAGCAAAGCTTAGGAGTTGTTGAGCTCGGCGTTCAAGGCTTTCCCTTCTATTTAGGTGCAAATCATAAGATTTTACCAGCTGGTCTATAAATATGCTGTGGTCTTTGTTATTCGACATATGGATATTTGGTGTTAAATATACTTTTTAGGCTCCTGGTAAAGACACCGCCCTTCATCAAAGTATCGGCATTCAGAGAATAGGTGCTCTTTTTTGTAATACTTGCAATCTGTGCGCTCTTCTGGAGATTTGCCTTGACATGTATGATTTGGGCCAATTAAAATCTTTTTACAACTTGACATTGGTTTGACCTCTAGAGTATACAATTAGAAAAATAAAGGCTAATTAAGGTCTTGCTCTTTACGTCTTTTTTCCAGTTCCTTGAATATCAATTCGATCTCATAATCCTGCCAGTAGAGACCTATATTAGCCTTAAGATTCCCGCCATATTTCATCTCGTCTTTTTCTATATAGGAGCAAGAAGGAAATGAGCTTAACTCAATAAAAGAAATTTGGGCAATACGTATGCCTGGGTAAAGTAAAATGGGTACATCGCCAATATTTCTAAGTTCGAAAGTGATTATACCTTCTGATCCAGCATGAATAAAGCTGGCAGTTGAGTGCACAACTAGCCCTTGCCTGGACCATGTACTTCTACCTTGCAATAGCGAGAAAATACCGTGTGGTAACTTGATATATTCAAGTGTTGTAGCTAAAACGAATTCTGCTGTATGCAAAACAAACGGGTCTAATGGATCAACTTTTCTTATTACCCTATAATGAGACTCGATGTCAGATGGGTCCTTAAGTGCCTCTATAGGGTCAGTGGCAATATGTTCGGATCTTTCTTTTAATATAAATTCTGTTCCTAGACGTAGATCAAGTGAGTCTGGTCCTAATTGGTCCTTTAGGGATATTAATGGTGTTACAATTATACGTTCATTTTCAGGCTCACACACCATTCTTTTTACTATATCGACATCACAAAGCAAAGCGTATTTACCACTTCCTGTAAAATCATTTGACACCGCGTTCCTTAGACTTTTCATGGTAGAATGTATGTATTAAAGACATCTCCATAGATTTTCGTAATAGTAAATCATATTCTAAAAGCCTGTCTCTATACTCATTGAAGGCTTTTTCAAACTCTTTTGCCTCCTTGAAAATCTCCCACCAATCATAGAGTTGACGGTCTAATTTTTCGGCCCACCCTGCATTAACAATCTCACTCATGCTTAATAGTCCTTGATTCAAATCGGGATAAATCCTAGCTAAATTTACTTTTTTATTTTTCTTAGCATTTTCGAGACGAGATCTTGCAGAGATTTTCTTCTTTTCTGGACTATAAGAGCCTATTGGAATATTTTGGTGAAGCATTTTTTTTAGCTCATCATTTTTGTCGTAGTCGTCTATTGAAAAAGTGCTTATCTGACAATCTTTTGACCAGCACAAGCTGTACACATTTTCAGCAATCGCTTTAAGTAGTTTTAAGGAAAGGTACTCCTTTTCAAAATCTTCATCGATGATTCTGTCTATTCTCATTTCTCCATCTATATAACATCTAATGAAGAAAAAATCACGATACCTATTAAGTTGTTCAAATAATTCCTTAAATCGCGGAGCTTGGTACTCCACTTGCATATCCATCTCTAAGCTATTCAAAAGATATTCTAATCTCCTAGAGGGTGGTGGGTGAAACTCAGTGGGATTCTGTAAGTTGTTCTCTATCATGGTTATGCAAAAGTTTATGAATGGCATGATAGCCGCCGGTCCAAGAAATCGTAAAGAAATGGCATCAGCGGCAAGCTCTGGAATCCATGCTTGAAGTATTCTATCCTTTTTTATTTCACCAACCACTCTTTTAAAATTTTCGCAGGTACTAAAATTTTCATAGATGCGCGTGGTGATATTAAGCCTTTCTGCAAGAACATGCCCAACTTCATGCGCAAGGATTGTCCATCTGAGAGGGTTATTTCTCTCGATCTTCGGTAAAGCAAGCAAAGGAGCTTTAGAAATATCAACGAAATCAGGTAAATCTTTATGGGCATCATGCTTTAAAAAAGTATATTCATCAGTGAAAACTATCGAAAATTTGATATCTGATCCTAAAACTAACTGATTAAGAAACGCATATGTCTCTTTCTCAGTCCAGGGAGTATATATCCACTTAAGGCATTTATGTATTTCTTGGATTTTTCTGGAGAATCTGTTAAACAAGCGTAAAATTAAACCATGTGAATACTTTCTATCTTTAGAAAATCCTTTCGACTCTAACCTTTCGTTGAATTCGTGTGCTTCATTCAAGAATTGAGATTTTAGAATCTCTATTGTTTCATCAAATATTTGTAAAACCCCAAGATTTTTTTCAGGGGCCTTTTTTTTAGCTTCATCGATAAAGCATTCCAATCTTACTATTTTTTCCGCACTCTCAGCAAAGAATAACTTAAAGAATAGTTCTCTTTCTTTTTCTTCGTTTATCATGGGTCTCCTATCATACAGACTTATGATAAAGCGGCTAAAAACAATCTCCCCAGGGTTGCAAAAAAGCTTTGGTACTCACTCGCTTTGTCTCGAGGAAAATTCTTTGGATCAGTCAGAGAGATTTCGAGTTGTTCTTTTACTTTTTTTACCTCTTCTACAATCTCCTTGAGTTTATCTGGTCTCAATAGAAATTTTCTTTCTTTAATTCCCTTTGCCACTATATAAACTGATGGGGATATACTTTCCTTTTCAATATCTGGACTAGTGCTAAGGACATTCCATCCGGCTTCTATTAAATCACATAATCTAACGCCTGCTTTTATCTCTTCTACAGCTTCTTCGTTGGCATCAAAGTAGGCTGCTCTCATTAAACCATGGGTAGCTCTATCTGCCAAATTGCAAAGGTCTTCTGTCTTTAGATTGTTCATGTTTTTCTCCTTTTATTGCTAAGATTTAGCTTATAAGTAAAAACAATTAGGAAAAACAAAAAGTGGCGAAGTAAGAGAAACGATATTTTTTAAAGTAGGCTCTCTTACAATTCGCCACCTCTCATCTTGTCTCTTAATGTTGTTTTGGGGAAATTATTGACAAATCACATGATGTGCCCGTTTTCTGCTTCAAATCCCTAAGATTCTTTCCTCTCTAGAAACAATCTCCCCAGGGTTGCAAAAAAGCTTTGGTACTCACTCGCTTTGTCTCGAGGAAAATTCTTTGGATCAGTCAGAGAGATTTCGAGTTGTTCTTTTACTTTTTTTACCTCTTCTACAATCTCCTTGAGTTTATCTGGTCTCAATAGAAATTTTCTTTCTTTAATTCCCTTTGCCACTATATAAACTGATGGGGATATACTTTCCTTTTCAATATCTGGACTAGTGCTAAGGACATTCCATCCGGCTTCTATTAAATCACATAATCTAACGCCTGCTTTTATCTCTTCTACAGCTTCTTCGTTGGCATCAAAGTAGGCTGCTCTCATTAAACCATGGGTAGCTCTATCTGCCAAATCACTAAGCTCTTTACTCGAGGGATATCGTGAGGATCTTTCTAATATGGTTGTCTGCATTTTTTTCTCTCCGATACTTGAAAATTCCTCTTTGCATTCTTTCTATTATTCCCCCCCAGAGTATCTTTTGTAGCGACCTGGGGGACATTTGTATAAAAGTTTTTTGGAACAAACTTTACTCGTCCCCCTTGTCACAAAAGACTTCTTATTTGCCTGGAACCAGGAAGAATGAATATCTTGTTTTAAAAGAACTATTCGTTGATGGGAGAAACTTCACCATCCTGCCCTTCCCAACTTCCATTATACTCCTATTGAGAATTTGTCAATAGTAAGGGGGTCGAAAACTACGAAGTTCTTATGTAATACATTTCTGAAGTGATCGATTTCTGCACGTTTTTTAGAATCATCCCGAGTCCGTGTAATAGGGAAAGCAGCATATATCTTTAGTATCTCGGGCTTAAAAAGAAGTTTGTATAGCATCTCTGGAGGATGTTTTATACTAACTACAGGTGAACGCTTGTATGGATATCTATGAATTTCCGCTGGTTGATCTCGAGGGGCGACGTGTTTAGCGAGAGAATCGGTCATTAGTGTTTCTATATTGCGCCAAGTCATTGTTTCTCGTAGCCGTAAATAACTACCAGGAGCGATTCTGTCCCAGATAGAATAAATATCGTCAAATAATGTGACGCAATAATCTGGTTTGAACTGTTCAATTAAATCTAGAGCCCCTTCCCAACTTAATGGCGAAAAAAAACGACTTTTTCTTTGGAAGGTAAGGTGTAAAGTAAGAAAAGAGTGGTGGGGATTTTCCTTTTTTTCTTGTTCGAGAATTTCTTCGAGTGAGTTTTTCCAAACCCTTTCCCTTTCTCTTTGGTTGGAGGTCTCTAACCATGAGACTAAAGTGGTAGGTCTAAAATGATCTTCTACGTTATAATCTGCCACAAAACGTCTTAAATCACAACTCTTTAAATCTTGAGGATATTCTGGGTGATGGTTTAAAATTTCTCTTTTTAGAGCTTTCATTACTTCCTCTTTCGTAGTTCCTGTCTGCCCTGTGAAAATTATACGCATTTCGCTTCCCTAAGTATTTGATTTTCAAAGTGCTAGATTTTTCTTTGTTTTCTCCCGTGCTCTTATTATCAGAGAGCTTAAAAAATCTGGATCTTGTCGTACTCTCTTAATGAGTTTGGTTGAAAGATCAATGAGATGTTCTTTGTCTTGCCATCTCACAATACTGAGGGTTGATATCTATTCCAATCCACTTTATTAGAAGTGATTCCTGAACAGGAGCACATGTTCCCGATCTATTCGCGCATTTCGGTTGAAGGATTTTTTTCCTTTTTGAAGTCTGCGGATCCATCGCTTCTCAAGTTCTAAGTTCAAGGAACTCATTATTTCGATGAATCCATCTGCAACAGGCACCGACTCTCCGCTTACAATAGCATCTCCGATGACAATTAGTGCCCTCCCGTCTTTCCGAAGTACACGCTTCCACTCTTTGAAACATTTCGCCATGTCTTCAAAATATAGATCTGGCTTAGCACCGCGCTTGGTAAAGACATCATGCCCTCCAATTTCCCGGTCGCGGGCAAATCGGATATCAGCGCCAATCCAGTGAAGGCGATGGCGATGATATTTGTGGTAATCATAGGTGTTCAGATATGGGGGAGAAGTTACGATTAGATCAACAGCATCTTCGCCAATAAAGCTCAGATCTCTTGCGTCTGCAAGATGTGCTTCGGCATTTGCTCTAGGTTTATCCAAAATTTCTTTCAGTCTGCCAATATTGTCGAAGAGCTTTGACCGAAACCACTCCATAGCACCTCCTGGGATATAAGTCTTTCCCACTCTGGCGTATCTAGTATCGCTATCTTGGTACGAAGCACGCACGATAATGGCAGAGAAAACTGCCAACGCAAACGTGCGAGGAGGATCTGGTAACTCATTTATCGCTGTTCTGAGTCTACTCAGATCCTCTATAGCAGCTTCATCAAACCAGTATGTGATACTTTTATAATCAGGTGTCCACAAATCACCCGCTGATTCTGGCAGCCTACTGTAGAGGTTGGTCGCAAATTCTAGGAGGGCCTGTAGGTCCTTTTTTGAATAGGTGGCAACCTTTGCCCGGGCGATCAGGCACGCAACTTCGTTATTATCCACACCTATTGCAGGCCGTCCCAACAAGATGCTCTCGAGAAGTGTTGTGCCACACCCACAAAAAGGATCAAGAACAACATTTCCTTCTCTAGAGTAACCCAGTATGCCCTTCCTCGGGATTTGAGGTATAAAGCGAGCGGGATACGGATGTAGTGCATGGAGATGCTCTTGGGTGTCCTCTTCCTCAAAATCCCATTCTGAGCTGCTCGCTTCATACTTGTGTTGATTCGAATAACTGTAGATTGAGGTTCTCTTAAGAGTTGAGGTAAACACAAGAATATTCTCCGCTGTTCCTCTATTCTTACGGAAAATATCCCTAGAGGGCAATAGCTCCATATCAATCATCTTCACTTGATGCCAGCCAACTTTCTTGCCAACCTCCCATAGAAATTTATCGGTGGGAACTTCTACACGTTTACCATTAATACGTGTGCTGTTATTACCAACAATGAAAAAGGCATAGCTCTCAGGGCGCATTAGCTTCTTACTACTTCGCATGGCATCTGACATATCTAAGAAATATTTGGCTAGTAGAGCGGGGAGGTTCCTTCTGCGGAATCCTACATTACCGCTGTGGTATGATTGGCCCAAGTTATCGATGAATTCACTGACTGCATCGGGCAGCTCCGATCGTCTCTCTTGATACTCTTTCCAAAGCTCTTGACGTTGAGATTCTGAAATTTCTCGATTGCCGGCCATCAGCAATTCTCGGCGCCGATGTTCTTTGCGCGGCAGTAGTCCAAGAACTATCAAGCTAAGTCGATCCGTATCGATATAGGGTAATGCCATCGCATACGGCGGCGAGGTAATAAGCAAGTCGCACCTGTCAAGCTTAGATTCAAAAATGCCATGAATGCGCCTCGCATCGCCCTCCCGGATATCGAAAAGTAGCATCTCGGAAGGTTTTCTCACTTCTTGAACAAGCTGTAAGTAAGAAACAAGCTTCCCCAGCTGACACGTCACTTCTTGTTCAAATAGCCGGGCAGCATCTCCCTCAGAATAATCTTTGACCTCTTTTCTGACACGCAGATCTGTCTCTTTCTGCCATGATATGCGTCTGATAATGTTGCTTAAACAAATGCGCCACCAATCAGAAATTATACCGTGATCATTTCGATCGATAGCGTCTAAAATGCTTGCTAACTCCTTCAGAGCACATCCATCGAACCATTTCTTTAGATAGACAAGGTCATCTTCATCCCATCTATCAACTATGCCCACTGGTTGCAATTGAGAGAGAAGCTCCCTTGACCGTTCCTGAAGATCCTCTGGATCCGTCTGAAGTAAACCTGTTTTCACTCTACTGATGAGGACTGAAAGAGGGTTTAAGTCAAGGCCAAGCGACTCCATACCTACTGCCTGAGCTTCACAGTTAGTAGTACCGCTCCCACAGAATGGGTCTATGACTACACTTCCTTCAGGAATGCCAGAAAAATTAATCAAGGATTTGACCAGCTGTGGGAAGAATTTCCCGCGATATTCATGCACATTATGGGGGCCATATCTAAGTCGACGGCCCTTTGGAAGCGAATTCCTTTTTGCGGGGACATATCCAGAGGACTCATAGAGAACCTGCCAAGTTGGCTCAAGAACTGATCTTCCCACCTTTTGCCAGTAGGCCAGGCGTTTTCTTAGGAATTCAACGTCTGTTCTAGTGCGAAATTCCTCGCTCTCTTTTGCGAATTTATCGATTGGACCGTCAACAGACACATCGGTAAGCAACCCATCAAGCTCCGCTCGAGCTAGAATTCTCTCGAATGGTTGGATATAGGGCTTGAGTTCCAGTTGTACCAGAGATTCACTCATGTCTTTAGAAGACGTTAGCAAAGAGAGTTGAGTTCCCTTCATGGTTTTTATAATGTTTTGAGATTTACGAGCCATAATTGTTAATAATGATAGATGCCGCGATCACCTCTAGGGGTGACACATCTGTTCCAAAGGGGATATCAACCAAATCGCGGATCTTAAATACCGGAATATCCAGAGGATTCTTCTCTAAGTACCTTGCAAAATTCCTTAATCTTACTTTAACAGCTTTCTGTGTTGATTTATGGCAAAATCCCGCCAAGTATTGAGCATGAATAGCTGCCAACGGGGAATGCACCGCTACATCCCGCGCACTGCGCTTCTTGGTACCCATGTAGTCGTCTCTCTTTTCAGCCATAGAAAAATCACAATACCCTTCTCCAGCTTCACACATAGGAAGGATATTGTCTAACCCAACTGGCACAAGACCTGATGCGTTAAGTATCTCTAACGCTTGGAGACGAAAACACTCAGCGCTGAGATAAGGTATAAGAGATTGACTCGATAAAGTGGCCTCAAATTGCTCCCTGTATAGTTCCAGTCGATCATGACTTTTCAATATTTCTAGGCCCATAGCGAACGACATTAGATACTCCGATTTCATCCGAGTCCTCAAGCCTGTTGGGCTAACATTCGGATTATAAATCCATCCATTGGGCTGAATATGCTCTTCGGTCAATCGGGTATATCTTTCGTCAGCTTGACCATTAAAGAACACTTCAGCCCACCATCGGCTGTGAATAGCATGGATGGGGTGCTGACGCCATTGGCCGGAAAATTTGTATAGACGCTGCCCATAGGATTCTGAGTATGCTAAGGGGTAACCGTTCTCATCAGTGAGACAATCCTCGAAAACCTCTAACCAATTTCGCTGGGGATCACCGTAGAGGGCAATCTCAGTTAATAGCCCCTGAAGGCAAATCGATGAGGCAACATTACATTCATCGATTGCGCTTACTAGACTTTCAAGCCAACGCTTGAGCCATGCTTCATGCTCAGGCCTTAACTCTATAGAATCCAGCTTAATCTTCGGAAGAAAAAGATGTTGAGTCATACGATAAATTCACGTGCTGGGTCAGTGATTATTCCGCCAAAAGTGGCATACATAATCAGTGGGAAACACCATCTACACAGTATAGCTGATGCCCAAAAATCGACTCTTGGCACACCCGCTCCTGTAGGTTCCACGTGTGAGTACTTGTCCGCGAAAGGCGTTAGAGCCGGAGCAACTCCTAATCCCCAATCCTTGAGTGCGAGGGAGATTTCCATTGTCCTTAACTTTCCGTCGCCGCTTTTCCCACCCCTAAGCATCGGTACAGCATTCTTCAGCCCGGCGACGACTAATTCCGGAAAGTATTGAGAGCCAACCTTGATTTTCCAAGCAATAAGGCAATCTTGTGGACGGAAGAGTTTTTGGAGCGTGCGAAGGATCAGTTCCAAACTCGTATTCTCGGACGAGGTAAACCCCAGGGCAAGTCCTTTAGGTTTCTCTCGAAACATTGAAAAGAAAGTGGCTTTGTTGGTTGATCCCTCGGCTAAATACAGTCCCGATGTGTAGCACCAAAGAGGATCAATCCTGAGAGTAGAGTGCAGTATTACTGGGAAATTCCTTCTCCAACGTCCGATCAGTGTCGTGGAGCTTTGGGATTCCACCGTCGGTCTTTCTCCACCTATCTGCCCATAGTTATTCGATTCAAAGAAATCTTTTATGCTTATCACCTTTCCAACACGTGAGGGGACATCGTTCCACCTTATTAGTCCCTGAGGTGAAACTTGTGTATCGTTTAATATTGAATCTTCAAGCTCATGCAGCATCTTCAGAAATAGCTCTCCGAATCCAGTCACTCCCCCAACATGAGTTTCATCTGATCTACTCGAGCCACCTCTTTCCCGAGCTCCCTTCTTAAAGGGACGTCGAAGTGAAGCTGTGACTCGATCCTGCGGATTAAGGGTGGTTCCAGCTTGCTCCAGCTCTTTTTTCTTGAGTGCCTTGAGAATTTCCTCCATCGCCGGCTTGTGGAAATAGTAAAAGGCAAGATCCTCCTCAGGTGATTCTTGATTAGGTCTTCTCTCTTCTAGATAAATCTTATCGGCTTGGCTTAAATTAGGCTGTGTTTCAGAGAGGGAAGGCACTTCGAGAACTTCACCACCATAGTATTCCCGCAGAAGTTCGAACCCTTCTCCTACCATAAAGAAGGCGCTGTCCTCACCGAGAGAGAATACAAATCTTATGGATCCTGGGAAGAAACGCCGAAACTGTGCTACGGCAAAGTTCACTATGTTCGGCTCTCTTTGCGAAAAAGAGATAGGAGGTTTAACTTTGCCAGGCTGATTAGGATCTTCACTACCTTTAGCTCCATCGCCAGCATACAGCCCGAAGAAAGAGACAAGGCTCTCGTCCAACTCGATACTTGCTTTCACCTCCACTTCATCACCAGTTCCATCAGACCGAGAAATCAAAAGATGCTCAGGTGAATCAGGATGCCTTTTCCACTGATAATCAGCAGTGTAATATCTATTCTTAGCATCAGCCTTAAGCTCTCCACGCACGCGACCTTGTGTTTTTTGAAGAAATTTCTCAATCTGGATTTTACCTAGAACCATAGCATTATTTAAGATAACGCATAATTGTGCGTTCACTAACTCGTAATATTTGGACTGTTTCTTTTAGAGCTAATAATTTCTCCATACTTCACTCATTGGGGTGGACCCCATTGGTCGGACACTAGTTTGCCAAAGTTAAGTTACAGATAGGCCTATTTTTGTAGTTTCTACTATCACAGTATACCTCATCTGGTGTCCGGTAGTCAAGTGACTGATGTGGCCTTTCTTGGTTGTAGAAAGCCAGATACCGGCTGATTCCCTCTTTTGCCTCTCGAACCGTCTGATAGTCGTGGAGGTAGAC